>Ga0105251_10000014_pt1 | contig 150347 bp, 126 predicted proteins | sample KBSS64metaG_FD_80424 | JGI IMG/M metagenome (GOLD analysis project Ga0105251, IMG submission 80424) | Switchgrass rhizosphere microbial communities from Kellogg Biological Station, Michigan, USA - KBS S6-4 metaG | ecosystem: Host-associated > Plants > Roots > Rhizosphere > Soil | place...
GCAGTTGCTGAGGTAGTCGGCCACCTTAAGGTGGCCCCAACAAGGGAGGCGCGTAGCGCCCCCGCAGCCGCTTTGAGCGGCTCACATCTCTAAAGCCCCCGGCTTTGCCGGGGGATACTTACTCGGTCGGCCTACGCCTGCGTCAGTCCGCTTTGCGTCTGGGCCGCAGTCGGATCAAGGCGGGTAGGCGGCGAGCCGCTGCATGGTGGCAGGCGGCCAGTGTTCCACTAGTGGCCGTGCGCGTCGTCGGGCGCGCTGTTGTCTACGTGGTGAGCGATGCCGACGTGCATGTGGGCAGCCGCAGTTAGATCCCTCGGATGGACTACCGTCTGTTCTGGTTCCAGGCCTTGACGGCCAAGTTGACTTGCTCACGGATATCGACATCCACCTTACGGCCGAGATACGGCGACGTGCTGCCCAGTACCCCCGGCGCGGTCCATTGCACCCGTTCGGCGAGTTGTGCGATGAAATCACGCCCGAGCGCGTGGAAATCCGCCACTTCCTCTGCGTTCAGCACCATGGTCCACTCGTAGCCGACCGCGCCATGGCTGCAGTTGACGTCGAGCAGCAGCGTGTCGCCGTCGTGCAGCAGAAACCAGGCGTACGGTTCGTGGTCCACTACCTGCATGGCCCGTTCCCACGGCACACGAGCATGACGCCTCGCACCCGATCGCACCGCGTTGCCTGCATGATGGGTCCGCGCCTGCCGATCAGGTCGACGGCTTGTTCTTGCTGTACACGATCTTCTTGGTGCCGGCCTGGCAGGTGCCGATGACCTTGCGATCCTTGATGTCGGCGTTGTCGACGATCTCCAGCGTGTAGTCCTTGACGCCGTGGGCATCGAGTCTCGCGGCGAGCTCGGCCTTCAGCTCCTCGCAATTCATGCGGGCAAAGGCTGGAGATGAAACGAGGGCGAGCAGCAGGAAGGCGAGAGTGGACTTCATGGTCGTACCGATGGTCGAGGAGAGGAAGCGCGTGCTTGCGGCTGGTAGTTCGACGCGTTCGAGGTCCGGTCGCGACGCCGCCTTGGTTGGCCGGCGGCTATCGCCTGACAGGCCGATTCGGCGTGGAGTGAGTGTAGCAAGTCGGGGGCAGAAGCAATGGCACCAGCCAATGGCATCTTGCGTGATCGGCGGTCGCTTGGCGACGCGTCACGCGCAGGCGGGACCGCGCACGCGGACTGCCTGGGTGTATGAGTCTAGGGATCGATCCAGACGCCCGAGTCGTACATCAATCGCATCGTGTAGTTGAGTTGCAGCGTCTGGTTGGGGCCGCATGCGATCTCCGTGGTCTTGCCCGACGATCCTGGACGCGACACCAGGATCGACGAGCCCGACCTGAGCGGGTCGACCAGGCTGTACTGGTAGCCGCCATTGCTGAATTCGACCGACGCATTGCCGTTCAGAAACGAGCGGTAGGTGAACAGGCCCGTTGGCGGCTTCTTTTCGCTGGGGTACTGCAGGACCAGCTTTCCTGCCTCGGAGGCGCGGTATTGCATGTAGCCGCTCGTTCGATTGACCACCTTCGACGAACACAGCGAAAACACGCGCTTGCGGGTTTCGCACGTCCACAGCGCAATTTCCTCCTTCTCGCAGAGCGGGCTGTGTTGGTATTCGCTCTCGGAGTCCTTCAGCGTTGCCTGGGTGATGGACTGCATTGGCTCGGACGCTTGTACCGTTGCGAGCGGGAGGCTAGCCGAGACGACGGTGATGATGATCTTCGTCCAAACTCCAATCATTTTACACCAATCTCGTGGTAAGTAAGGGGCTGAGAGCTTCGGGTGTCGGTGGTAGATGGGCGCTTGCTCTGCACGAAACTACGATTGCCGGAGCGGCCCGGAAGTGCGCCGAAGTCGCCGGCCAACCAGCAAGCCGCAGGCCGCGGTGGCGAGCAGTTGCAGCCATTCGAGAATGACAAACAACGTCGCCTCGCCGGTCAGCCTCGGTGGCAATAGCGCCGCGGCAACAGTAGCGAGGGCGGCGTAGACGACCAGGACGAGGCAGGCATGCGCGAGACGGCGCTGCGAAACGCGCAGTGCCAAGTGCGCGAACAGCGCGGCGCATAGCAGGAACGAGAGGAGATTCCAGGCATTGACCAGTCCTCCAAGATCGAAGAGGCCGCTGGCAAAGCCAACGCTGTATTCGAAAAGAAATAGTGCAGCGGCGTGGGCAAGGATCGATTTCCAGTTCATTGCGGGTGTGCGCTGAGTTGGCAGTGATGTGATTGGGAGGCGGATCAAGCAGCCGCTTCATAAGTCGTGCCAGGAATCTTGTCCTTGGCCAATTGCGCTACTCTGATCGCTAACCTGCCAACTCTGCAAGCAGGCGCTGATGCGGCACGTCGACGGCGAACCATGCCGAGTCCTCTACAGGCTCAGGGTAGGTGTTGATCACTACGACGAAGTGCAGGGTGGTGCCGGCCGCTGCCGGAACACGGGGCAAGAACACGTCGAAGCCGGTTGGCAGATAGTGCACAGGATAGGCATCCTGGTAGGTGTCCGGGTCAAGCCTATGTGCCAGTAGACGTGCTGCCAGGGCATAGCATCCCCGGTGCCAAGCAGCACGATCTGGCCATCCTTGATCCATCCCTGTGCATCGAGGCGTTGGCCGGTTGCCGGGCTTGGACCCGTTGGGAACGCTGGTTCCCATCGTGCGCTGACGCACACCTCCGATCACGCGACCGCTGGCCGCAAGGTGGTCAGGATTCCCTCGCTTGCCGTGACCGTCATGCCTGGCAGCAGGATCGGTGCGATGCTGCCATGCCGGATGTCACGACCGGCGCGCCCAACTGCAATCCCCGTGAGTGCGCACCGAGTCTCAGAGACAGGTGCCGAGGGCGATTCTAAATTGCATCAGTTCTACCATCTGACTGCTCGTACTGAGGGCATCGCATACCGTGTAGGGAGGCCTGATTTTGCTGTTAGGACTCAACTGCGACATCTGCAAAACCGGCGGCCTGGAGTACCTGCATTACCTTACCCACTATTGGATCTTCGAACGAAGTCTTGTTCTTTGCGAGGAGCTTTTGCGCAAAGCTGCGGTGGCGCTCAAGCGTCACATGCCACTCCCCGAAGTTGGGGCGACTCGGATCTTCGTCCGAATTTCCCCCAACGCACATCAGATAGGAAACGCCTTGATAATCGGCGCGATTGGCCCAGCCAAAGTCCTCCATGCAAATGACGTCTGCGTCAATGCCTGACTCGGTCAGTGCCGAGACAAGCCACTTTGAGAAGTCCTCGCCGAAGCAACAGTCATTGATGAAGTTGGGCCGGACGACAGACAAGTTGAATCGGTCAGTTTTACAGGTGATGTCTATGATCAAGATGCTCTCCCCCTTTTGATCCTTGACGCCGGACCTAACAGGCAACTCAGCGCAACCCGACTGGTTTAAGATCTGGATGTGCTTGATACAGAGGATTCATGACTTCCAAAAGCATCGTGCCCATCAGATTTCCCGCAATACGCCTGTAGCTATTGAATTCCACTTCCTCGCATGTGTCCTGAACCAAAGCAACGGACGCATCCAACTTGGCGGCAAGCTCAAGCATGAGGGCGCTGATCTGTGTGGCGGTTTCTTTGTTGGTGATCATGTGAGCTGCCTACCGTTTGAGATAACCGGCGTTTCCCGGCTTGCCGGTTGACGCTCGGTCGATTGAAGGCTTGGGCGGCATCAGCCGTGGCAGAAAAGCAGGAAGTCGAAGTGGCCTGGAAACGCCACGCCACGCCACGCCACGAAGCGGCTTTGGCTTGATCGAACTGCTAGTCCTCAAGCGACGATCCCCAGTGCTGCCGCACATACGCAATACGGGCTTGGTAGGCAGTCTTCAAGCATGCGTCTGTGTCGCAGCGGTTGCGAACATGCACAAGCCAGTGCTCATGCTCTTCGCCGAAGGGATCAGCGACTCTCCCGGTTTCGCCGTCGATTCCACGAGTTTCACTCTCAATTGCGTCGTACAACTGGCCAAGCTCTGCATCGAGCCGACGGACATCGGGCGATGCGCAGACGAGTCGTTCCACTCGACTTATAGGGCGGTCGCAGCTTGAACTGGACGCAGCGGCAGAGCTCGAGCTCAAGAAAAGCAGAGCCATGCCGAACGCTGCGCTTATTCTCCGGAAATCCATGTCGCTCTCCTCGGTGGATAACATTTGAATTCACCGCCCTGCGCGGATTCGTGCAGGTCCGGTAGAATGATGGGTTGGACATCTTTTGGGAATTAGATGACATCCCACCAGTTGAAATATGCATCAAGCTCAAATTCAGGGCCTCGACGATCTGGAAAATTAACACCCTTTGCCATTAGTGCTTGAGCAATATCAGCTTTGCGAACTTCATAATCCGCTTGATTTTTTGGGATGGGAATTCCTAGCCCTTTCATTGCACACAAGTAGTCCAAAAGGAATATTGATCGCGACTCTTGTTGAATGGAGATCATGTTGCGCTCAAATTTCCTTCCGTAATCTTGGTTCTGCCCCTTGTGAAGCAGGCACATCCGCACGTAATCGACACCGAACTTCCGCGCATAGGCCTGACTCAATAGATGATCTGCTTGCCATTCTGCGGTGATTTCAGTTTCGGGGACGTTTTCTCTGGAAGTCAGAAAGCGCTTAAATGCAGTTCTATAAGACCTGTAGTCAATGTGAACCCAGTATTCAATTTCATTTGTTTGTGAAATATGGCGAGTGAATGCGCGCTGCTTTCGAACACGTGGGTCGAACTCTATTTTGTGCCCCGACTTAAGAAAGGATGGAAATGCATCGGGGTGAGAAATTCCAACCGGATAATGGGCTGGGTTGTTGAAAGCGCTGACAAGTTGTGCATCCTGCCGAGCTAAATATAATGAAAGTGTCATAGAGTTGCCCGGCTACTATTGGACCGCCTAAAAGCGGTGATGCACCAAGTATCCTCCAACGTAAGACATCTGCAAAGCAGGGAATTTTTACCCCACATCAATGATTTGTCGAATGGTAACCGCGGCTCCGGACGTCAATGCTGGCTGCGTTATCCGACGTTCGAGGTGACGTATAAGTTATACCCATGACGATGAAGGCGTAACGGCGCATCCACCGTCAAGGATGCTGGAGCAGGTGTGTGGCCGGTTACGGCTTCGGCATTACAGCCTGCGCGCCGAGCAAGCGTATGTAGGCTGGATACGGCGCTTCATCCTGGCCAACGGCAAACAGCATCCAGCGCGGATGGAGCAGACCGAGGTCGAAGCGTTCCTGACCAATCTGGCGACCCAAGGGTAGGTCTCGGCCGGAACGCAGAATCAGGCGCTGGTGGCGCTGTTGTTCCTCTATCGTGATGTTGGATGCGGAACTGCCCGGGATGGAGAATCTGTGCCAGCCAAGCGACCGCGGCGGATTTCAGTGGTGCTCTCGGGGGAGGTTCCACGCTTGCTGCTCGCCCCGGAGGGGCTTGCTGGTTGTAATGGCTGCGCTGCTCTACGGCAGCGGCATGCGGCTGTTGGAATGTCTGAGACCGCGGATCAAGGAGTCAAGAAAAGTAACCCAGCTGAGGGCTTTGTGATCCCGCGTCGGGACTGAAGTTCGTCCCACAGTGCAGTGCCGAGGCGGCATGAAGGCCGTGGATTTCCACGACCTTCATCGCAACGCCTCAACCGTCCAGCATCGCCTTGTCGCGCACCGCGCCCTTGTCGGCGCTGGTCGCCAGCAGCGCGTACGCCTTCAGTGCGGTGGTGACCTTGCGCGGGCGCTGTTCCAGCGGCTTCCAGCCTTGCGCGTCCTGCGCGGCGCGGCGGGCGGCCAGTTCGGCGTCGTCGACCAGCAGGTTGATGCTGCGGTTGGGAATGTCGATCAGGATCTTGTCGCCGTCGCGGACCAGGCCGATGGCGCCGCCGGCGGCCGCTTCCGGGGAGGCATGGCCGATCGACAGGCCGGAGGTGCCGCCGGAGAAGCGGCCGTCGGTGAGCAGGGCGCATTGCTTGCCCAGGCCCTTGGACTTCAGGTACGAGGTCGGGTACAGCATTTCCTGCATGCCGGGGCCGCCCTTGGGGCCTTCGTAGCGGATCACCACGACGTCGCCGGCCTGCACCTCGTCGGCGAGGATGCCCTTGACCGCGGTGTCCTGACTCTCGAACACCTTGGCGTTGCCTTCGAACACGTGGATGGATTCGTCCACGCCCGCGGTCTTCACCACGCAGCCGTCCGCGGCGATGTTGCCGTACAGCACCGCCAGGCCGCCTTCCTGCGAGTAGGCGTGGGCGACGTCGCGGATGCAGCCGGCGGCGCGGTCGGCGTCCAGGCTTGGCCAGCGCGTGGCCTGGCTGAAGGCGACCTGGGTGGGGATGCCGGCCGGGCCGGCTTGGTAGAAGGTCCGCACCGCATCGTCGTCGCTCTGGGTGATGTCCCACTGCGCGATGGCATCGGCGAGCGTGCGGCTGTGCACGGTGGCCTGGTCGGTATGCAGCAGGCCGCCGCGTGCCAGTTCGCCGAGGATGGCGACGATGCCGCCGGCGCGGTGCACGTCCTCGATGTGGTATTTCTGCGTGTTCGGCGCCACCTTGCACAGCTGCGGCACGCGCTTGGACAGCCGGTCGATGTCGCGCAGGGTGAACGGCACCTCGGCCTCCTGCGCGGCGGCGAGCAGGTGCAGGATGGTGTTGGTGGAGCCGCCCATCGCGATGTCCAGGGTCATCGCGTTCTCGAACGCCTCGAAGGTGGCGATGCCGCGCGGCAGCGCGCGCGGGTCTTCGGCGCCGTACCAGCGGTGGCACAGTTCGACCACGGTGCGCCCGGCCTTGAGGAACAGTTGCTCGCGGTCGGCATGGGTGGCGACCACGGTGCCGTTGCCGGGCAACGCCAGGCCCAGCGCCTCGGTCAGGCAGTTCATCGAGTTGGCGGTGAACATGCCCGAGCAGGAGCCGCAGGTGGGACAGGCGCTGCGCTCGAACGCGGCGACCTTTTCGTCGGAGGCGGTGGGATCGGCGGCGATCACCATCGCGTCGATCAGGTCCAGGTTGTGGTCGGCGAGCTTGGTCTTGCCGGCTTCCATCGGCCCGCCGGAGACGAACACGGTGGGAATGTTGAGGCGCAACGCGGCCATCAGCATGCCGGGGGTGATCTTGTCGCAGTTGGAGATGCACACCAGCGCGTCGGCGCAGTGCGCGTTGACCATGTACTCCACCGAGTCGGCGATGATCTCGCGGCTGGGCAGCGAGTACAGCATGCCGTCGTGGCCCATGGCGATGCCGTCGTCCACGGCGATGGTGTCGAACTCCTTGGCCACGCCGCCGACGCGCTCGATCTCGCGCGCGACCAGTTGCCCGAGATCCTTCAGGTGCACGTGGCCGGGCACGAACTGGGTGAAGGAGTTGGCGATGGCGATGATCGGCTTGTGGAAGTCGGCGTCCTGCATGCCGGTGGCGCGCCACAGCGCGCGCGCGCCGGCCATGTTGCGGCCGTGGGTGGAGGTCTTGGAGCGATAGTCGGGCATGGGGGCAGCGAACGAGCGGGCGGGGAGGCTGGCGATGGTGGCGCGATCGGATCGTTGCTGCTGCAACCGTCCTGGCGCCCACCGCTGGGCCGACCACGGTAGCACGCAGGCTGGCGCCGCCGCGCGCCGGGCGGGAGTGGGAAGCGGATCGCAGACCCGCTTGCCTGCACTTGGCAGACTGGGTGGGCCGGTGCGTCAGGGGGCGTCGGCCCGGCCCGCCCATCATGACCACAGGAGGTGTCCATGCTTCGGCATGTGCGTTCGTCGTCTTCCGCTGTTTCCTTCCCCACCCCATCCATCGCGTCCTCGCCGGCCGATCCGGGCCGCCGCAGCGTGCTGCGCGCCGGTGTCGGCCTTGCCGCCGGCGCCGCCCTGTGGGGCCTCGGCGGCCAGGCCCGCGCCGCGGGCACGTTGCCCTTCGCCGGTCTCAATATGTCGGGGCTGGCGTCCAACAATTTCGTCGACAGCGCGATCATCGACCGCCACTACCGCGATATCCGCGACCAGCACATCGCCGCCGCCGGCGCCTGCCCGCTGTTCCGCCTTCCCACCACCGCCGCACGCTTCAGCACCGGCCAGGGCATGCCGCTCAACGCCACGTACTGCGACCAGGTGGAGAAGGTGCTGGATAGGCTCGCGCAGCGCGGCAAGGTGGCGATCCTGGAACTGCACGACTACATGCGCCTGCCGATCAAGGTCGCGAGCAAGTCCGGCTACCGGCGCGATAGTTCCGGCCAGTTGATCGGGCCGGATGGCCGCGCGGTCACCGATCCCGCCGACCAAGCGGTGTGGGACGGCACCTACCGCAAGGGCAACTTCCTGTATCTGGGCTATTACGACCCTGCCGACAGCCTGCTCAAGCTCTACGAGTATCGCGTGATCGGTACGCCGGGCTGCACGCTGTACAACGCCGCCGGCCTGCCGGATCTGTGGAGCCGCATCGTGCAGCGCTTCCGCGCGCATCCGGCGATCTTCGGCTGGGGCCTGATGAACGAGCCCTACGAGGGGCCTGAGGTCAACGCCGACGGCAGCAAACTGGTGATGGCCGAGCACTGGCTGCGCACCGCCACCGCCACCGCGGCGCGCATCTTCGATTTCGACCGCGCGCACTACGTGTTCGTCTGCGGCAACCAGTACGCCAGCGCCCGCCAATGGGAGGATCTGTCCGAAGGCCTGTACGCCATCCCCGATCCGTACGACCGCATCGTCTACGAGGCGCACAACTACCTGGACGAAGGCGGCCGCGGCGGCGGCAATTGGCGCAATCCCAACGAAACCGTCGCCCCGGACACCGGCATCGAGATGGTCACGCCATTCCTGCGTTCGCTGGGCCGCGCCGGCAAGCGCGGCTTTCTCGGCGAGCATGGCTATCCGGCCGGCAACGCCAGCGCCGAGCTGGCGGCCACGCGCATGCTCGCGCATCTGCAGGCCAACAACATCCCCAGCACGCAGTGGTGCTTCGGCCCGGGCTGGCCGGACAACGACGTGCTGGGCATGAGCCGCGACGTCGGCATGGACATCCAGGTCAAGTCCAACATCGCCGCGGTGCAGCCGTATTTCACGGCCCGTCTGTCCAGTTACGTGCCGCCGCCGCCGCGCTGATTGCGCCGACGTTTACGTTTGCGAACGCATTCGGCCGGCCACGGGTTCCCGTGGCCGGCCGAACCGGGCATCATCGTGGCTGGACTCAGGAAGACGTTGCCATGAAGAGGTCGAAGACGACCGCGCTGCTGCTGATGAGCGCCGCGCCGCTGCTGTTCACCGCCTGCGGACGCGAACCCGAGCGCAAGACCCAGGAAGGCCTGTACACCTCGGTGGATGCCTGCGTGGCGCAGACCCACGACATCGCCACCTGCCGCGAGGCGTTCGCGCGGGCGCAGAAGCAGGCCGCCGAGCAGGGCCCCAAGTACGCCAGCCGCGAGCAGTGCACGCAGGACTATGCCGCGGAACGCTGCGTGGAGCAGCGCGACAGCCAGGGCCATTCCTTCATCGGGCCGCTGATGACCGGCTTCTTCCTGTCGCAGATGCTCAACGGCAATCGCATGGCCGGGTTCAATGCCGCGCCGGCCTACCAGGACCGGCAGAACCAGTGGCAGCGTCCGGCCACTGGCGCGGGCGCCGGCGCCGGCACGGCCTTGCGCGGCAATCAGACCATGACCCATATCGGCGCCACGCCCAACCGCGCGGTCACCGTCAGCCGCGGCGGCTTCGGCGGTTCCAGCGGCGCGCGCGGCAGCGTCGGCGGTTGATCCCGCCGCTCCGGAGCGAGGCACGCAACGCATGAAACGCATCGCGATCGTCGAACGCGGCGACTGGCGCGCGCAGGCCGCCGAGTGCGGCTTCCGTTTCCACACCATCGACGGCGAACGCTATTGGGACGAACGCGCCTACTACGCGTTCACCCTGCGCCAGATCGAACGCGACCTGGAGGATCCCAGCGCCGAGTTGCACCAGATGGCGATGGGCCTGGTGGACGAGATCGTCGCCAGCGAGGCGTTGCTGCAGCGCCTGGCGATTCCGCCGGCGTTCCGCGACTGGATCGCCGAGAGCTGGCGGCGCCGCGATCCGCACCTGTACGGGCGGCTGGACCTGGCCTACGACGGCACCGGTCCGGCCAAGCTGTACGAACTGAACTACGACACGCCGACCTCGTTGTTCGAATCGGCGTTCTTTCAATGGCAGTGGCTGGAAGACCAGCGCGCGCAGGGCCGCCTGGCGCAGGACGCCGACCAGTTCAACTCGATCCACGAAGCGCTGGTGGCGCGCTTCGCCGAGTTGGCGGCGCAGTTGCCGCCGCCGCTGTACTTCGCGGCGGTGCGCGATTCCGAGGAAGACCAGGGCACGGTCGCCTACCTGCGCGACTGCGCGGCGCAGGCCGGGTTGTTCGGCGAGGCGATCGCGATCGAGGACATCGGCCTGTCCGAGGACGGACGCTACACCGACCTGGACGATGCGGTGATCGGCGCACTGTTCAAGCTGTATCCGCTGGAGGACCTGTTCGCCGAACGCTTCGGCCAGGCCTTGCCGGGCTCGGGCCTGCGCTTGCTGGAGCCGCCGTGGAAAGCGTTGCTCAGCAACAAGGGCATCCTGCCGCTGCTGTGGGAGCGCCATCGCGGCCATCCCAACCTGCTGCCGGCCACGTTCGACGACGGCAATGCGTTGCCGCCGGGTTGGGTGCGCAAGCCGCTGCATTCGCGCGAGGGCGCCAACATCGCCATGCACCTGGCCGACGGCCGCAGGTTCGAGAGCGACGGGCCCTACCAGGGGCCATGCATCCTGCAGCAGGCGCATCCGTTGCCGGCGTTCGACGGGCGCTATCCGATGGTCGGCAGCTGGATCGTCGGCGATGCGGCGTGCGGCATCGGCATCCGCGAGGACGACGGCCCGATCACCCGCGACAGCGCGCGCTTCGTGCCGCACGCCATCGTCGAAGCGGGGCGGCCGGGCGTGCTGTATGCCTGAGCGCACACCGTCGCCGGGCGCGCCATCGCCCGGCGCGCCGCGGCGGCATCGCAACGACGGGACGCCGTTGGCCGCCTATGCGGAGCGGGTGGCGGTGCGCTGCCATCGTTGCGACGCGCCGGGCTGGGTGCTGGCGCAGTGGCAGCCGTATCGCTGGCAGGCGCGCTTTCGCTGCGGGCAGTGCAGCGCGGCACTGGACAGCGGCAACGGCGACTGGGTGGGCGCGGTGCGGCTGTCGGGGCGCCGTGCCTGCGGCCATTGCGGGCACCAGTGGGTGCAGGTCTGCGCGACCTCGACGGCGCGGATGCCGCCACCACCGACCCTGTCGGGGCGATGCCCGCGTTGCCGCAAGGACAATGCGGTGGCCGTGCAGCCGCACCGCGTGCGCGATGCGCTTCCCTGCGACCCGCATTTCGGCATGGCCCTGGCGCTGGTCGCATCGACGCGCGTCGGCGTGGTGTGGGCCTACAACGCGCGTCATCTGCAGGAACTGCAGGACTATGTGGCGGCGACGCTGCGCGAGCGCCGCGGTCTGTTCGGGCGCTCGATGGTGGCGCGCCTGCCGGCGTGGATGAAGCTGGCGCGGCACCGGACGCTGATGGCGCGAGCGCTGCAACGGTTGCAGCACGCCTGCGCGGCAGTGCCGCCGGTGCCTGCCGCCACCCCGTGAGCTGGCCGCGCGGAATCGGAATGTCGGACCTGCGGTCGCTTGGGCCGCGGCGGCGGGATGGCGCGTCGCGTGCGGCGCGTTGCGGGCGCGTGCCACGCCAATCGCGATGGCATGCGTCGCAAGGGCGACGCCGGAGCGGTACCGCATGCGAATCGAAGGCCACCGGTCCGCTGGCCAGCGACACGGTGGATCGGCGCTGGAGCCCCCGCAATGCGTAGGGCGAGGGAGGACATCGTCCGCGACATCGCCGCGGTCGTCGGGCCGGTGCTGGAACGCAAGGGTTTCACGCGCAAGAAGCATCGATTCGATGCGGTGGACGGCTTCGGCAACAAACGCCCGCGTCCCCTGCGCGAGCCCCTTCGCCAGGCCGCGCCAGACATGAAAAGACCGGCGGGCATCGCTGCCCGCCGGTCCATTGCCGTCCTGGCGTGTCGCGCGCTTACTGCACGCAGGTGCTGATGGTGTTCTGCACCGAGCTGCGGAACGCGGCGACGCCGTCCAGGTAGGCGAAGCCGGCCGGCAGCGCCGGGCGGGTGCTGCTGCTGTAGAAGATGCCGTACAGGTCCTTCACCGCCTGCACATGCGCGGCGCTGCCGTTGCCGCTGGTGAAGCCGGCCAGGTAGGTGACCGCCGCGATCGGGTAGGCGTTGGTGATCGCCGCGCTCGGGTTGACCAGGCGCACGCAGTTCTTCACCGCGGTGCTGTTGCTGCCCGGCACCGCGTTGACGGTCGCGCCGTCGAGCACGCGGCCGCTCAGCAGCGCGCCGGCCGCCAGCGAGATCGGCGTCGCCTGGCCGGCGGAGTTCTTGCCGAACTGGGCCGGGTCGAAGCCGTTGACGGTGACGTAGCTGGCCGCCTGCAGCAGCACTTCGCCGATGTCGGCATAGCCCAGCGCGTTGCTGTTGCTGACGCGCACCGAGGTCACCACGCCGTTGTTGCCGCTGGCGCCGATCGCGCGCGAACCGTACACACCGCTGACGCCGCCCGGCAGCGCCGAGGTGAAGGTCTGGTTCGGGGTGAAGGCGAAGCCGGACGGCACGTTGCTGGTGCCGTTGCAGTTGGCGGCCAGGAAGCTGGTGAAGGCGAACGTGGTGCCGCTGCCGTCGGTGCGGTAGACGATCTTGATCGGGCCGGTGGTGCCGCTGCCGGACACGCTGCCCCAGTCGCTGACCAGGCCGGAGTAGATCTGGCAGACCTGGGCGGTGGTGAGGTTGAAGACGGTGGTCGGCGTGCTCTGCGGCAGCGCGATGGCGCCGGCGAGGGTCGGGATCTGCACGATGCCCACGCGGCCGGCATTGTTGCCGCCCAGGAACGCGTTGTAGTCGTTGGTGCTGTACGGCGCGTCGGTGCCGATGAAGTCCGGCGCGGCGTTGGCGCCGCTCAGGCCGGTGGGCGAGGTGCTGAAGTCGTTGCAGGACTGGTTGGCGGCGGTGGACACCAGGGTGTTCTTGCCGAAGCCACTGCCGGTCTGGCAGTACGAGACCTTGTTGCTGCTGTTGTTGCTGTAGGTCAGGAACACCGAGCCGGTGCCCAGGGTCGCGGTGCTGAAGCCGGCGCCGGCGGTGTTGCCGGCATTGGTCGACAGGCGCGCGTTCGGGGTCGTGCCGGTGTAGGTGTTGCCGACGTACGGCTGCGCCGGGAAGGTGGCGCCGCCGCCGTAGAGATTCTCGGCCGCCATGGCCGAACCGGTGGACAGGGTCGCGATCGCAACGGCGATCGCGCTGATACGGGGGAAATGAAGATTGCGCACTTGCCTCTCTCCTTGGTGAGAAAACGACGGAAGGGATCCGGGGGAATTCTTGACCTGTAGCGTGCTGGCGCCACCGACTGGCGCCGAGAAAGGTTGCGCTGGGCAGATGATGTTGCGGCGACACGCGTCGGAATGTTTTTTTACCTGTGATGCGCAGTCCGGAATCGGGTCGCGGTTAATCGCGTTGACATAATGGATCGACCTGAAACCAACGATTAACTTCGTTATTTCGTTTCCGCACGTTCCGTGTCTACGGGATGCGCCGCTGGGCGCATGCCGCGACGCCCTGCTCGGCGCGCCGCGGCCTGCGTCGCCGCACTGTCATGGCCCGGGCTGGCAGCGCGGATCGTCGACCTTGCAGTCGCCGAAGCCGAGCACCTGCACGGTGATGACCGACGGCGCTTCGCGCGGGGTGGCGCCGGTGCGCGAGGCGAGGTCGCCGACCGCATCGGAGACCGCGGCCGCGGCATTGGACGCCGCGCTCAACGCGCCGCCATCGACGTTGCGCGCGGTGCCCACGCCGACGGTGTCGCCCTGCACCTGGATGTTGTCGGCGTTGGCGACAAACTGCGCGGCCACGATCAGGTTGCCGCTGGCGCGGATGCCGGCGTCGCCGGCGTCGACGGTGCCGCGCGGGGCGACCAGTACCGCGTTGCCGCGCGGATCGTCGGTGGTCAGGCGCAGCGTGGCGATGCCGGCGCCGCTGACCTGGCCGCTGGCGTCGAGCGTGCAGTACTGGTCCTGGTCGCACAGGTAGCGCGCCCGCGCGCGCTCGGCGCTGGTCTTGCTGCCCTTGCCGGCGTTGATGTCGCCGTTGGAGCTCCACAACAGCAGGTCGCCGCCGCGCTGGGTGAAGATGCGGCTCTGCGCCAGCAGCACGCTGGCGTCGGTGAACACGCCGATGTCGCCGCGGCCCACCGCCAGGATGCCCTGCTGCGCCGGGCCGATCAGCACGTTGCCCTGGGAATCGGTGACCACCGGCGGCGCCAGCGCGCTGCCGACCTGCAGGCCGCCGCCCGGGCCGAGGATGCGGATGTCGCCGCCGGCCTGGGTCTGCAGGGTGGAGCCGCGCATGTCCAGGGTGCCGGTGATGCTGCGGGTCGCCGCGCCGTTGACCCCGCCTTCCAGGTTGTTGCGGGTGTAGCCCAGGCGCGACGGGAACAGCGTCTCGATCGCGGCATAGCCGCGCGTGTATTTCTGGAAGTCCGCGCTGGCCGGATCGGCATGGCCTTCGCCGACCTGCTTGAGCACGTCCAGGAACACGCGCTCGGCCAGCAAGCGGCGGGTGTCGGCCGGCAATTGCTGGAAGCGCTGCCAGGCCGTGGCGGGGGTGAGCGCCTCCTGCGCCGCGGCGGCGTGCTGCGCGACCGGGACGGAGGCGGACGCGTCGGCAGCGCGTCGCTGCACGAACTCGACCAGCCATTGCCGATAGGTGGCGCTGCTCTGCGCGCTGCCCGGATCCAGGTACAGCGCGCTGAGCGCGTCGGCATCCTCGCCGTTGGCGACGCCGTAACGCACCACCAGGTCGGCGCCGGAGGTGGTGCGGATGCCGCCGGCATTGCGGTCGATCAGGTTCACGCGCAGGCCATTCATGGCCTCCTCGGCCGAGGTCAACGGACCGAGATTGCGCCCCGCCTGCACCTCGAACGTGCCTGGGCCGGCGAGCGTCATCCAGCCCCAGCGAACGGCCTCGTCGCCGAGCGGTCCGCCCAGGATCGGGGTGTAGTAGAGGTCGCGCCCGGCCTGGACCCGGGTCACGTCCGAAGCCCGATGGTTCTGCGCGCGCAGGTCGAGATTGACGATATCGCGCCCGGCGCGGATGTCGGCGGGCTTTGGCAACTGCAGGGTCAGCGGATTGAGCATGAAGCCGTCTGCCGCATAGCCGCTGGCCACGTCGCCGTCGCGGCTGTACAGGCGGACCGGTTGCGCGTCGTCCTGGTGCAGGCCGAGTGGGGTGCCGGCGCCGGCGGGATTGTCGTTGCCGTCGTAGTTGCCGGTTTCGTCCAGCATCGCCAACTGCCGATTGCTCTTGCCGGCCACCAGCGTGTCGTTGAACAGGCGGATGTCGCCTTGCGCCAGCAGTTCCAGCTGTCCCTGCGCCGACGGCGCAAGGCGCCCGCTGGTCTCCACTTGCAGGCTGCCGCCATGGGCGACCGCTTCCACCGTGGCCGGCAGTACGTTGTCGAACACGCCCTCGTTGACGATGAGCGCGTCGGTGCCGCGGCTCGTGTCGCGCGCGCCGTTGCCGAACAGCACGCCGGGCAGCTTGAGCGTGCCGAGACGGATGTCGCCGTTCAAGGCGTCGACCGCGATCGCCGAGCCGCTGCCGTAATCGGTGGTGGCGCGGGTGCTGTCGCCCATCAGCGCGGCGACGCCGCTGGTGGACAGGACGTAACCGGGATTGACGATGGCGCCGAGCGCGGCATCGCCGCCGGCGTGGATCGACCACTGGCCGTCCTGCAATGCGATCACCGGATCCACGGCGCTGGCGACATCGCGCAACGCGCCGCTGCTGCCGTAGCCCTGGCCGCTGAGCGTGAACGCGCTGCCGAGGTTGCCGCCGGCGTCCAGGCGGCCTTGTCCGCGCGCCACGAAATAGTCGCCGCCGAGCACGTCGCGTCCGGCCTCGACCTGCAGGTCGCCGCCGCCGTAGGTCTGGCGGCCCTGCGCGGTCAGCCGGTAGCTGGTCGGCAGCGACACCGACAGCTCGCGCACATCGCGCCCGGCCTGCACCGCGACGTCGCCGCCGCTGCTGAGCACGCCCTGGGCGAAGCCGCCGTAGTTGATCAGCCCGGCGCTGGGCGTGACGCCATCGGCGCCGACCGGATTGCCGACCTGCAGCCACGGCCACCAGTACTGGCCGACATAGTTGCCGGCCACGCCGGTGCGGCTGCCGTCGCCATCGAACACCTGGCGGTTGCCGAGGATGTCGCGCCCGGCCTGCAGCAGCAGGTCGCCGGCGGCCTCGGCATTGGCTTGCGCGCTGACCAACTGGCCGGGGACGCTGCTGGCGACGCCGCCGGCATCGGTGCCGGCGCGCACGATGCGCACGTCGTCGCCGACGTCGCTGCCGCTGGCCGGCTGGCCGGCGCTGTAGATGCTGGCCGGCGCATCGGCATCGGCGAAGCGCAGGTCGCGCGCGGCGGCGATCTGGATGCTGCCGGTGCCGGTGCGCACCACGGTCGGCAGCAGCACGTCGTTCTTGCCGGCTTCCTGGTAGCGCTGGTGGCCGTCGAGCACCACGTCGGCCTCGCTGCCGGCGCGCAGCGCATCGGGGCGGATGCTGGCGAAATCGGCGCCGGCGACGATGCGGTAGCGGCTGCTGTCGCCGCCGATCAGGCTGGTGGTGGCCAGCGGCAGCGGATTGCTGGCGTTGGCCTGCAGCGACGGCGTGTTGTGGGTGGCGGCCGGCAGCAGTGGTCCGAGTACAGGCGTGGCCGGCAGGGCGAGTGTCGCCAGGCCGAACACGCCGGCGTTGGATAGTTCGGTGTTGTACGCGTAGAGGGCAAGCAGGTAGCTCTGGTAGCTGGCCAGGTAGGTGGAATAGTCGGCGGGCGAGGTTGGCGCGCGCGGCGCCTGCGGCTGGTCGGGATAGTCCTGTATGGGAAACCCGGAATCGGGCGAATAGTTGACGATCAAGGAATTGAGCAGGTTGTCGTACGGCGGCAGCAGCCCGCCCGCGGTCAGTTCGTCCTGCGGCTTCTGCAGCATGTCCAGCAGTTGCAGGTACTGGCCGTAGTACTGCGCGGCTTCGCCCTGGTCGTCGCCGACGCTGGCCGGCGGCGACGGGATCAGGCCCTCGACGCTGACGAAGGCGTTGTCGTAGGCGTTCTGCAGCAGGCGTTGATAGGCCGTGCTGGCATTGCCGTAGCTGGCCTGCGGGCCGCCGCCGCCGAACGGATTGCGCAACTGGTAGAAGCCGTCGCTGAGGCTGGCCTTGATGGCGACACCGCCTTCGGCGCGCAGGGTCAGCACCGGCGCGTTGCCGTTGTAGCGGAAGTCCAACTGGTCGCGGTTGGCGCCGGCGCCGAGGTTCCAGTTGCTCATCACCCGGATCTCGCCGCCGTTGGTGGCCGGATCCGGATTGCGCAGTTCGATGCCCGGCCGCGCGCGCAGGTTGGGCAGGTTGCCCAGGCGCGCCTCGAACGCGAAGCCCGGGCGCTGCACGAAGCCCATCAGCGTGCCGGGCGCGCCTGCGCTGTCGTCGGCATAGCCGTAGAACTGGCGGTGCGCGGCGTTGGCGGCATCCGGGACGAACACGTAGCGGCCGAGATAGTCGGCGACCTGCGCCGGCGTGGTCGGCGCGGCCACCGCGTTGCCGGCAAGGTCGGACCAGGTCCCGGCCAGCAGCGCGCCCTGCGCGTCGTACCAGCCGGCCGGATCGATGATGCCGTCGAAATGCTTGGCCGGATCGCTGCTGGCGTCGGTGGTGCTCCACACCGCATACGCTTCCAGGCCCACTTCGCGCGCGCCGCGCACGCTGGCGCCGTTGGCCACGGTCACGTTGACCTCGCCGTCGGCGAGCAGCGGCGTGCGGATGTCCACGCTGCCGCCGGACAGGCCGCCCGCGCTGCCGCCGGACACGTCCAGCACCGCGCCGGCGCCGAGGGCGATGCTGCCGGCCGCGCCGGCCTGCACGTTCTGGTAGCCGTAGTCGGCGTTGAGGGTGCCGTCGTCGCGGCCGCTGCTGCCCAGCGCGATGCTGCCGCCGCGCTTGTCGACGGCGCTGCCGCGGGCTAGCAACTGGCCGTCGATCGCCACGCCGTGGCGGCCCCACAGCGCGATGCTGCCGCCCTGGGTGCCGGACGCGTCGATGCTGCCGGCGATGCGGATGTTGCCGTTGGCCGCGTCGCGGGCGGTGGCGTCGGCGCCGCCGTCGGCGGTCAGCGTCACCGCGTCGGCGCGCAGCGTGGTGCCGGCCGACAGCAGCAGGTTGCCGCTGCGCGCATGCACGTCGATGGCGCCGTCGAAACCGCCGCCGGCCAGCTGCGCCGCCAGCGGATCCAGTGCGATCGCGCTGCCCGAGTCGAGCGCGAAGCGACCGCCGCGGCCTTGCGCGGCATGGCCGTCGAGGAGCCCGGGCAGGGCCACGCGGCCTTGCGCCGCGGCCAGGTTCACGCTGCCGGCGTCGGCCGTGCCGGGCGCGGACACGTCGAGGCGGGTGGAGGCATCGGCGAGCACGTCGCCAGCGCTCGCCTGCAGCGCGACCGTGCCGCCTTGGGTCGGCTTGACGGTGCCGAAGAACGTGCTGGCCACGCCGGACGCATCCAGCGTGGCGCCATCGTGCAGGCGCAACGCGCCGTCGGTGCTGCGCAGGGCGATGCCGCCGGAGTTGGCGCGGATCAGCCCGTCGCTGTCGATGCTGGCGGCGACCAGGCTGACCCGCCCGCCCAGCGGCTGCGCCGCGCTGCCGTTGCCGGCGCTGCGTTGCAGGCGCAGCGCGCCGGTGGTGCGCAGGGTCTGGTCGGCGCCGGCGTCGGCCAGCAGCAGCGGCGTGCGCAGCTCCACGTCGCGGTTGCCGAAATCGAACTGACCGCGGTCGCGCACGAACAGCGTCTGCGTCGCGTCCACCGCGACCGCGCCGAACCCGCTCAACTGCTTGTCGCCCCCGGCGAAGGCGATTTCGCGCCCTTGCAGGTGCAGCAGGCCGCCGCCGCTCGCGCCGGCGTCGGCCGGCGCCGCGGTGGCGCCGAGGTTGGACAGGGTCAGTTGGTCGGCGCTCAGCGCGACGTCGCCGCCGTCGCCGACGAAGCGGCCGGCGCTGAGGGTCAGGGCGTTGCTCACGCGCAGGTCCAGGCCGCCGGCGAATGCCATGTCGCCGTAGCTGTGCAGGCCGACCTGCCTGGCCTGCGCGAACTGCGCCAGGCTGCCGGCGCCCAGCACCAGGCCGTCGGCGTCGCCGCTGGCGGCCTGCGCGTCCAGGCGCACGTGACCGGCGCTGGCGTCGATCCGCTGGCCGCGCAGCACCGCGCCGGCGGCGATGGCGCTGTCGCCGGTGGAGTCCAGGCTCAGCGCGGCGCCGCCATCCAGCACCGCGCCGCTGCCGATCTGCAGGCGCGCCTGCGCCTGTGCCGCGTCCGGTACGTTGGCGCGCACGAGCGTGGCGGCGCCGAGGCTGGACAGGCGCAGCAGCGCGCTGTCGCCGCTGTCGCCGCCGTCCTTGCCGATCAGCAGCGGCGTCGTCGCGCGGTCGCCGCTGCCGCCCTGCGCCTGCAACACACTGCCGGCATACACGCGCAGGCCGCCTTCGGCATCGCTGCCGTCGCCGGCGGCGGCCAGCAGCAGTTCCGGCGCGCGCAGGGCACTGTCGGCAGCGTTGCTGACCCGCACGCGCTCGGCACGCACGTGCAGGCGCATGCCGTCGCTGGTCTGCTCGCGGGTGCCGCCGAGCAACAGGCTGCCGGCGTTCATCGCGTTGAGCGCGGTCGCCTCCACGCCGACGTAGCCGGCCGCGGCCGTCTGGCCGCGGCCGAGCACCTGCAGCGCCTGCGCGGCGATGTCGATCTGCGCGGCATTGCCGCCGCTGGCGGCGGCGGTGGCCAGGCTCGCGCCCAGGCCGAGCGCGCTGCCGGCGTCCAGGATCAGCTGGCCGCCGTCGCGCAGCAGCTGCGGCGTCGCGGTGCCGCGGCCGGCGGCCTGCGCGGCGAAGAACGCATTGGCGCCGGTGCGGGTGTATTCGGAGTACTGGCCCCAGGTCGCGGCCGACTGCACCTCGAACACCTGGCTACGCGCGCTGCGGGTACCGCTCAAGGTGTCGACCAGATAGCCGGCGACCACCGCGGTGCCGTCGGCGGCGACCAGGTTCTGCGCGGCGGTGGCATCGCTGCTGCCGCTGCGCGCGACCACCCGGTAGGCGCCGGGCAGGGTGGCGTATTTGGCCGGCAACAGCGTGTAGTCGCCGTCGGCCAGGCCGGGCACGCCGCTCAGGTGCATGGCGCTGCCGAGCGCGGGCGTGCCGCCGTTGCGTTCGAACGCCGCATCGCTGGCGGCCACCGGCGCCTGCGCGCCGGGCACGATCGCGTAGACCGTGCGGCCGTCCGGGTACAACGGCACCTGGGTGGCGCTGCCGCCGGCATAGCTGGTGTTGGTGGAGGACAGCAGGTCGCGGCTGCCGCCGGTGCCGGGCACCCACTCGCTGGCCTGCAGGTCGCCACCGCCGGACAGGTCCACGCGCGCGCCGGGGGCCAGGGCGATGCGGTCGCCATCCAGCCGCACTTGCTTCTGCGGCGGCGCGGCCAGGGCCGCGTTGCTGCCTTGCGCGCTGCCGTCGTAGCGCCACTGCGATCCGTCCACGGTGCTGCCGTACGGCAGCGTCGCGCCTTCCAGCGACACCGAGGTCAGGCTGCCGGCGCCGAGGCTGACCTCCCGGGTTGGGGTCACGCTGCGGGTGCCGAACACCGCGCGCGCGGCCGCGTCGTCGGCCCCGCTCACGCCGAGCAGCAGTTGCCCGCTCGGCGCGCGCAGGCGCCCGTCCTGGGCGATGTAGGTCGCATCCAGCGCCAGCGTGCCGCCGGCCGACAGCGGCAGCGCCGGCGCATCGCCCTGGGCCTGGATGCGGATGCGGGTCTCGGCGCGGGTGCCGTCGCTGCCGAGCGCGCCGAGCGCGCGCACCAGGAAGGTCTCGCCGCTGGCCGGATACAGTTGCGCGGCGCTGAAGGTGAGATCGCCGGCGGTCAGCAGCTCGCCGGCGCGCGGCGTGGCGAGGCCGTTGGCATCGACCAGGTAGGCGTAGGCGGCGGGCGTGTGGAAGCGCACGGCGCCGCTGCTCGACAGGCGCGTGTGGCCGGCGCCGTCCAGCGCGAACTGGCCGCCGAGGTCGATCTGCGTGGCGTTCACGTCCAGCGTGGCGCTGCCGGGCGCCTTCGGTTCGGCCAGGACCGTAGCCGCGCTGTTCGGTGACTGCCAGCCGTTGAGGCCGACGTAGGCCGCACTCAAGCTGACCTGGCCGCTGTCGGCCAGGTTGCCGAAACCGGTCGCATCGTCCGCCAGCAGCGCGTAGCGCGGCGCGTTGAACACCAGCGCGCGCGACAGCGACAGCGCGACGTCGCCGGCGAAGCCGACCGATACCTGTGGGTGTAGCGTGGCGCTGGTCGGCGACTGGTCGCCGACCAGCAGGGTGTCGATGCCGCTGCCGGCCAGGCGGTCGGCGGCGAAGTACAGCGGGCCGGGCGTGGCGCCGGCGCCGGGCAACGCCGCGCCGGGCTGCGCGCCCTGCGGCAGGCGGCTGTCGTGCTGGGTGAAGATCAGCCCGCTCGGACCGGGCAGTACCTGGTTGCTGCCGTCGACCAGCTTCAATGGCAGCAAGGCGAGGGTGCCGCCACGGTCCTGCGCGCTACCGCCGTCGGCGCGGATGCTGCCGTCGAAATACAGCCCGGTGCTGGCGGCCAGGTCCAGGCGCCCGCCGGCGCTGCCCACGGTCTGCGCCTGCAGCGTGTCGCCGCCGCCGATGATGGCGTTGCCGCTGGGCAGGTCCAGCACCGCGCTGGTACCGGACAGGTCCAACTGCGCGCCGGCGGCGACCACGATCGCGCCGCTGTCGTTGCTGAGGGTGATGTGGCCGCCGTCGAGCACGCGCCCGCTGCGCGGCCGCACCAGGCCGTTGGCGCCGGGCTGCAGCGCGGCCTGCGGATCGAGCAGGGCGATGCCGGAGACGTCCAGGCGGCTGTCCGCGCCCAGCCACAGCGCCTTGCCGGGTGCTGCGTAGGCGAACCCCCGGTCCACGTCCGGCGCCGCGGACAGGCCCGACGTGCGCGAGGTGTCGCCGGACACGACGATGCTGCCGCCCTGCGCCTGGATGCCGCCCAAAACCTCGACCTGGCCGCGGCCGCCGATGCGCACGTCGGCGCCCGGATCCAGCAGCAGCTGCGTGCCTTCGTCGAGCAGCACGCGGCCGCTGGCGCCGCTCAGGCTGGGATTGCCGGCGACGCGGCCGAGGAAATCGCCGCCGCGCAGCGCGAAATCGGTGGCGGGGCGATAGAACGGATCCAATTGGCCGAGCGTGGCGAAGCCATTGCCGCCGGCCTGCGCCGCGCCGCCGACCACATCGCGGCCGCTGGCGGCGCCGCGCAGCGCCTGCAGGTTCGGCAGCAGGTTGCGCTGGCTCACCCGCAACTGGGTGCCGGCGACGAGGGTGGCGTCCTGTTCGGCGGCCAGGTCGTAGCCGCCGAAGCTGTTGCCGTCGAAGAAGCCGGCATCCAGGTGCAGCACGCGTGCATCGCCGGGTGCGTTGCCGCCGATCTGCACGCCGAAGGCGCGCAGGCTCAGCGTGCCGCCGCCGGCGAAGTTGTCCGCGTGCAGGCTGGCCGGGTCGAACTGCAGCAGCCCGGCGCCGTCGGCGACGGGGGCGTCGGCGGTGTAGGTGGGCAAGCCGGCACTCTCGCTGGAGGGACGCAAGTAGGTGCGCAGCGCGATGTCGCCGCCGTGGCCGAGCGGGCGTCCGTCGCGCATGGCCAGTGCGCCGTTCGCGTCGACATAACCGCCGCTGGAGGCGTCGAGCACCGCGCCGGGCGCGATCAGCAGCGATGCGCTTTGGTCCAGGCCGGCGAAAGCAGACTGCATCCCGTCGAGCGCGATGCTGCCGCCATCGACGAAGGCGCTGCCCTGCGCGTCGGTGCCGAAGCGGCGGTCGTCGTTGATCCAGCGTCCGCTTACGTCCAGTCGCGCGCCGGCGCCGAGCAGCAGGTCGCCGTGGCCGAGCGACTGCCGCGTGCCGGTGATTTGCCTTGGATCGTCGACGAAAGCGAAGCCGCCGCTGCTCTGCAGCGCGATCTTCCCGGCGTGCGCGATGAGCGCGCCGTCGATCTGCAGGCGCTGGGCCTGCAGCGAAAGCGTGCCGCCGTCGGCGAGCTGCAACGTCGCGCCGGCCGCGACCTCGATCAACGGCGCATTGCCGATCGCCAGCGTCTGCAAGCCGCGGCCGTTGATCATCCGCGTGGACAGTTGCGACCAGAACAGCGGATTGTCCTGGTCTTGCGCCGCGCCTGCGCTGTCCGGCAGTTCAGCCGCGCGCGTTCCCAGCGCGAGCCCTTGCGGCAGCTCCACGGTGTCATCCGTGATGCGCCAGTTGCGTTGATCGCGGTTGATGCCGTCCGCCAGGCCGATCATCGCGTTGTACAAACCGGTATCGCTGTTGATGCGCAGCGCGCCGCCGTGCGGCGCGGTGTCCCGCGTCAGTTGGTAGCGCCCGGCCAGCGCCTGCGCGGAGAGATCGCCAGCGAGCACGGCCACGCCGGGTTGCGGTCCCTTGCCGCTGGCCTGGCGTCCAAGCTCGATGTTCAACGCACCGGCGTCGCCGCCTTGCAGATAGTCGCTCTCGTAATAGCGGCGGCTGCCCAGCAACGGATTGGCGAACTGTTCGCTCACGCCCCAGCGCGTGTGCGCGACGGTCTGCGTGCCGGCCACGCCCAGGTAGCGCATCGACGGGTCGGCGCTGGCCAGGTCGTACAGGCGGCCGTCGGCGCCGAGCAGGCGCGGCGTTTCCACCATGCCGCCGAGCATGTGCACGTAGCCGCCGTCCATGGCGAGCTTCGCGCCGGGCGCGATCACCAGGTCGCGCGCGCCGATGTTGAGGGTGCCGCCGTCGAGCAGCATCTGGTCGATCGTGCGCGGCACCTGGTCGACGTAGCCCTGCGCGTTGAGCAGCGGGCTGCCGACCCAGGCCTGGCCGTCGTCGCGCACGCCCTTGGCGCGGCGATCGAACTGCAGCGATTGGCGGAACAGCGCGCCGTCGCGTTGCAGCGGCGCATCGGCCAGTTCGTTCTGGCCCACGCGCGGGATCTGCACCAGGTTGCTGCTCATCGCTTGCCGCACGTCGGCGATGCCGGACACGTCGAGCTGTGCGCCGGTGTCGATCAGCAGCCGGCTGGTGAGGGCGGAGCGCCCCTGCAGGCGGGTGGCTTCGCTGTCCAGGCCGATCAGGTTGACGGTGCCGCCCGGGGCGAAGGTGAGCGATTGCCCCTGCAACTGCACCTGCGCGCCGGCCAGGACCATCTTCGGGCCGAGGAAGGCCAGGTCGGCGGCGGCGCTGGAAGTGGTGGTCTCGCCGTCGTGCTCGGGCAGGATCGCGGTGACCGAGCCGGGCGCGAGGTCCAGTGCGCCGCCGCGGTAGCTGGCCAGCGCGTCGCCGCCGACCACCGCTTCCTGGTCGATCGCCAGCAGCATCGCGCTGCCCGGGCGGCTGATGCTGGTGGTGGCCTGGACCAGGCCGCGCTGCTGCACGCTGTAGCCGGCCAGGGTCACGTTGCCGCGGGTGGCCGCGACGATGCCGCTGTTGTCCAAGGTGCCGACCTTGGAACGGTCGCTGCCGGTCGGCGAGAAGAAGCTGCTGAACCCCAGCGGCATGAGGTTGCCGCTGTTGGACTCCAGCAGCGTCCGCAACTCCTGCGACTGCCGCAGGCCCAGCACCGCCGCCAGCATCGTCTGTCCGTCCTGCGCGGTCACCGTGCCGGCGTTGCTGACGTTGGGCGCGGCGATCAGGCTGTAGCCCTGGCTGCCGCTGGCGATGCGCGCGCCGCTGTCGATGCGGATGTCGCCCGGGGTCTGCCCGGCGGCCAGGCTGTCCAGCCCGGTCAGCACGATGCCGGTCTGGCCGGTGGCGCCGAACAGGCCGCGGGCGAGGAAGGTCTGGTCGCTGAGCGCGCGGTTGCCGTCGAACAGGTCCAGCGAGGACACCAGCAGCGAATGCGCGTTGACCTGGCTGGCGCCGCCGAACAGCACCCCGTTGCGGTTGAGCAGGTACACCTGGCCCGGCGCCTGGATGCTGCCGAGGATCCTGCTCGGCGCCGCGCTCGGATCGTTGACCCGGTTCAGCGCGATCCACTGCGCCGCGTCGCTGCCGCCGGCGGACTGGTCGAACTGCAGGCGCGTGCGGCTGCCGACGTTGAACGTCTCCCAGTTGAGGATCGCCTTCTTCTGGGTCTGCTGGATGGTGACCTGGGTGTCGCCGCCCACCACCTGCTGGGTCGGCGCGCGCGCGCCCAGCCAGACGTTGCGCTGGCCCAGGCGCGGATCGTCGCTGCGCACCGCGCCGGGATCGATGATCGCGCCGTCCGGCAGCTGCAGGCCACCCTTGCCGAGGCCGTCCGGCACCATCCCGACCTGCGCGGCCTGGGCCGCGGCGCGCGCGGCGGCCTGCGCCGCGTCCAGGCTCTGCCGCGCCTGCGCGGCGCGCTGGAACGCCTGCAGCGACTTCTGCGTCAGAGTGCTCGCCGCCGCCGACTGCAGGCCCTGTTGCTGCGCGGTCGCCGCCGCCTGTGCGCCCGGATCGGCGCCACGGCGCACGAACGGGCTGGTCTGCGCCTGGCTGCGGCCGACCAGGACGGCCGAGATCGCCATGCTGAGCACGAGCAGGCGAAGGGGACGGCGGGCGCGGTGGCGGCGGCGAGTGCGGGGCATGGCGGCGGTCTCGGTGGCGGCGCGTCAACGCGCCGGAGCGAAGGGAGTGGGGAGGTAGTGCGGCTGCGGCCGCTGCGGGGTCAGCGCGCGGCCGTACGCGCTGCCGTAGCGCTGGCGCAGCGCCGCAGGGGTCGGCTGCCCGCGTTGCAGCGGATCCAGCGCGGTGGCGGCCGTGGCCAGCGGCGGCGCGTCGGGACGGGCGCGGGCGGCGGCGTCGCGCAGGACCTGGTTGAGGCAGTGCAACCGGCCGGCGACGTCCTCGCCGATCCGCACCTGCACGCAAGGCGCGTTCGCCGGCGGCGCGGGCGGCGCGGCGCGCGCGACGCCGACGGATGCGGCTGCCGCCGCGGCGGCCAGCGCCAGCCACCCTGCGCCGGCGCCGGCGCGGGTCATGGCGCCGCGTCCTGCAGCATCGCCGTGGACGTGGACGTGGCGCCGCATGCCTGGGCCTGCGCGTGCTGCTCGGCCAGGCGGTCCTCCAGCGCACGCACCTGGTTCTCGCGGGTCACCCTGGCCATGCCGAACAACTCGCGGCCGTGGCTGCGCACGAAGCGCACGAACGCCGGGTCGCGGTACAGCGCGGCCAGTTCGCGCGCGGTGGCGTACAGCGCCTCGCTGCCGCTGGCGCATTGCGCCATCCGTGCGCGCTGGCGCTGCAGTTCCGCGTCCAGCGCGGCGCGCGCCTGCGCCTGTTGCGTCGCCGTTTGCGCCGCCCTGGCCTGCGCCTGCTGCTGTTCGCGCTGTTGCGCGAGCGCCGCATCGCGTTCGCGGCGTGCCTGCTCGAGCTGGCGCTGCAATGCGGCCACGCGGCCGGAATCGGCGCTGGCCGCGGGCGGCGCCGGCGCCGCCCGCAGCGCATCGCGCTCGCGTTCGGCGGCCGCGGTGGCCAGCTGCTGCTGGACGAGGTCCGCTTCGGCCTTGCGCAGCCGCGCGCTGGTGTCGCGCAAGGCATCGCGCAAGCGCGTCTGCGCGCTGTCCTGGGCGTGCAGCGGCGCGCCGGCGAGCAGCGCGGCGGCGAACAGGCCGCAGGCCAGGCGGGAAGGTCGCTGGCGCATGCTCAGAACTCCGCGCCGAGATCGAGTTGCAGCAGGTCCACCGCGAACGGCGCGCCGGAGATCTCGTTGGCGCTGAGCCAGCGCAGGCCGATCCAGGTGTTGCGCGCCAGCGCGTAGTTGCCGCCGACGATGAAGCCGCGCGCATTGGTGCCGCCGAGATGGAAATCCGAATCGGTGAACCCGTCCGGCACCGCGTCCGATTCCAGGTACTTGTAGCCGACGCTGACGTTCCAGTCGCCCGGCCGCGTCGGCTTGGGCTGGCCGACGGTGAAGTTCAGGTAGTAGCCCATGTCGCCGCCGTCGAACACGCCCTGGTCGCCGAGGTTGTTGACCGGGCCGAGCGAGCGCACGCGCGCGGCGTTGTAGCGGGTGTTCTTGACCACGTCGGCCTCGATCAGCATCGCCACCGGTGCGAACTGGTCGAGCTGCAGCTGCGCGCGCAGGTCGGCGACGCCGAACTTGCTGGCGTAGCCGTAGTACTGCAGTTGCGGGCCGTTGGGATTGGCCGGATCGGCGACGATGTCGCGCAGCGCGAACAAGGTGTTGCCGAACTGCTGGAACTGCGGCCGCGATCCATCGGTGTCGCAGCTGTCGGCGGAGGTCGGCGCCAGGCACGGCGAGGAGCGCTTGCCCTCGAACTGGTCGTACTGGAAGTAGCCCAGGCCCACGCGCAGGGTGGTGGCGTCGGCCATGCGCCAGCGCACGCCCAACTGCGCGCCGTACATCCACTTGTCGCGGCTGCGGGTCTTGCTGGTGTTGGTGGAACCGAAGTCGAAGTCGGTGTTGTAGACCGGGAACAGGCCGGCGCTGGCCCACGGCGCGACATCGGCGTCGGCGTCGCTGTCGGCCAGGTCGTAGCGCGCGGCCACGCCGTCGAAGTTGAGGTCGTTGTCGAACACCAGTTCGCTGCTCCAGAACGGATTGGCGAAGCGGCCGAAGGACAGGGTCAGCGCGTCGAGCGGGGTCAGCTGCAGCGCGGCGCGGTCCAGCCACAGCGAATACTTGGACAGGTTGCCGTTGCCGCCGAGGCTCTGGTTGGTGGACACCGGGCTGCGGTCGCTGCCGGTGGCCAGGCGCAGGTCGGCGCTGACCCAGTCGGCGATCTGCGCGCTCACCCCGAGCCGCGCCCGCACGCGCATGCGGCTGCGGTTGCGCGTGGTGTTGAGGAACGGCGCGTTGGTGGTGCCCACCGTGTCGAAGCCGGAGCCGGCGTTGATGGCGCCGAAGTTGGGGAAGGACGCATAGTTGCCGTCGTCGTTGAACACGCCTTCGCCGCGCACGCGCACATCGCCGTACACGCGCACGCGCTGGGTCCATTCGGGCAGCGCGCCGGGCGCGGCCCAGCCTTCGGCCTTGGCCTGCGCGGTGACTTCCGCGCGCAGTTCGTCCTTGATCTGCTGGCGCACCGGTTCGGGCACGTACTGCACCACCACCGCGCCGGGCTGGGTCGCGTACGGCGCCGCGGCCGGCGCGGCCGCCGCGGTGGCCGAGGCTTCGCGGATCAGGTCGTCGGCCTGGGCGCGGGTCATCACGCCCTTGGCGACCAGCAGGTCGATCAGCCGCAGCGTGACCTGCGGATTGAGCGGCGCCGGCGCGGCCGTGGTCGTGGTCGCGGCGGACTGGGCCATGGCCGCGGCCGGCGCCAGCAACAGCGCCAGCAGCGCCATGCGCGGCCGGGACGGACGGTGGAGAGGAGACGGAATGGTCATGCGGGGGTCCTTGGTGCGAAACACGGCGTCAGCCCGGCGCCAGCGCGCCGATGCGCAACTGGATGGGCTGGGGAAGGGAGGCGGGCGGCGGTTGCGGCAGCGGCTGGTCCTGCAGCGCGCGCACGATCGCCGCATCCAGGTCCGGCTTGCCGGCCGACTGCAGGATCTGCAGGCGGCCGATGCTGCCGTCCGGGTTCAGCCACAACGCCACGGTGGCGCTGTAGCGGCCCTTGCGGGTGCGCTCGTCGCGCTGCAGCAACTGCTGCACCGCGCGCTGCACGCTGGCCGCGTAACCGCCGAACGGACTGCCGCCGCCGCCCTTGCCGCCGATGCGGGTGCCGCCGCCCTCGCCGGCCTGCAGGCCGAAGGCGTTGTCGCCGGGGCCGGCCGGCGCGGTCAGCGGATCGCCCGGTGGCGTCGGCGCGGTGTCCGGCTTCGGCTGCGGCGTCGGCTCGGCGGCCTGCAGCGGCTGCGGCCGCTCCTGCGGCTTGGGCGGCTCCGGCGTGGGCTTGGGGGGCGGTGGAGGCGGGGGCGGCGGCGGCATCACCTGGGTGATGCGCGGCGGCTGCGCGCGCGTGGGCGCAGCCTGCTGCGGGCGCAGCAGCAGCGAGACCAGCCAGCCGAGCAGCAGCAGCGCCAACAGCGCGGCGCCGACTTTCAGCCAGCGCCGCGGCGGTTCGGTGTAGTGCAGCGGATCCATCGCGTTCACTCAGCCGGCCGCCGGGCGTTGCGTGGCCAGGCCGATCGAGGCGATGCCGAGCCGGCTGCACAGGTCCAGCACCGCCATCACCTTCTCGTACTGCACGGTGCGGTCGCCGCGCAGCATCACCGGCAACTCGGCGTCGCTGGCCAGCGCGTTGCGCAACTGCTGTTCCAGCTCGCTCATGCTCACCGGCACCGCGTCCAGGCTGACCTGGCCGTTGTTGTCGATCGCGATGACCTTGGTCTTGGGTTCGGACAGCGGCTTGGCCGCGCTGGCCTTGGGCAGTTCGACCTTGATGCCCTGCACCGCGGCGGTGGTCATGATGATGAAGATCACCAGCAGCACGTACGCCAGGTCCAGCATCGGCGTGATGTTGATGTCGTCGTAGGGCTTCTTGCCTTGGACCTTCATCGGCTCAGCCCCCGACCGCGCGCGCCGGCGCGTCGCCGGCATAGTCTTCGGCGATGCGCTTTTCCAGTTCGTCGACGAACACCTGCATGTCCGCCGAGACCGCTTCGGCCTGGCTGAGCAGGTAGTTGTAGCCGAACAGCGCGGGAATCGCGACGGCCAGGCCGGCGACCGTGGCCAGCAGCGCGGCGGCGATGCCGGGCGCGATCGCGTTGATGTTGACGTCGCCGGCGGCGGCGACCGCGGCGAAGGTGATCATGACCCCGACCACGGTGCCGAGCAGGCCCAGGAACGGGCCGCCGGAAATGGCGATGGTCAGCAGCACCATGCCCTTGTGGATGCGCTGGCCTTCGCGCACCGCGGCCGCGTCCAGCGCCGAGCGGATCGCCGCGATCGACTGCGTGCGGACCACGTTGGTGCCGCTGGCCTGCAGGCGCTCGCGCAGTTCCTGCTGTCCCACCTGCAGCAGCCGCGCCAGGTTGGAGCGCACCCCGGCCGCGCCGCCGAGCTGCTGCCACTGCGGCGCGTGCAGCGGATGCGCGGCCACCTGTTGCCGGTAGGCATCGAGGAAGCGCGCGTTGGCGCCGGCGGTGGCGTTGAGGTACAGGCCCTTGCGCACCATCACCCACCAGCTGATCAGCGCCATCACCGCCAGGATGCCGATCACCGCCCACGCATCCGGGGTCAGCGCGGCGATCAGGATGCCGAAGTAGTTGTGGCCGCCGTCGCCCGCGCGCTGCTCCACCGGGTCGAAGCGCAGCAGCCGCGCGTCCACGCCCTGGCTGCGCGCCGCCGCCTCGATCGCGCCGACCGCGCGCGCGGTCTTGGCGACTTCGACCTCGTCGAGCAGGCCGATGAAGTTCGGATGCGCCGCGCCGGGTTCGCCGCCGAGCAGCACGCCGCCGTTGCTCGGCGGCAGCGCCACCGCGGCGGTGCCGACCGGCTGGCCGTTGACGAACAGGGTCGCGCTCTTGCCATCGCTGCGCAGCGCCACGTGCGCCCAGGCATCGGCCGGCAGCGCGGCGGGCGCGGCGATCTGCGCGGCCGTGCCGAACTCGGCCAGCACGCGGCCGCCGTCCAGGCGCAGGGTCAGCGCGCCGGGCAGCGCAAGCAGCACGCCGGATGCGTCGGCGCCGGCCGGCTTGGCCCACAGCGACAGCGTCGCCGGCTGCGCCGCCGGCCAGTTCAGCGAGGCCGAGGCCGGCACCGCCAGCGGCGCGCGTCCATCCAGGCGCAGGCCGGCGCCGATCAATGCCGCGTCGGCCAGGTTCGCCGGCGAGGTGGCGTTGTTGGCGTAGGCGGTGCTGTCGCTGCCGGCGGCCTGCGCGCTGGCGAAGTGGTAGACCGCGACGGTGTCGGCGTCGTAGCTGCCCTTGGCGTCGCTGCCGCCGCTGGCTTCCGGATTGCCGAAGTACACGTACAGCGGCGTGCTCGCGTTGGCCGGCAGGTCGGGCAAATCGACCCAGGCCAGCGCCACCTGGTCGACCAGGCCGTCGTACTTCTCGAAGTGGTACTTCAGCGGCGTGCGGTCGTCGCCGGCGACGAAGCGCACATCGCTGCCGTCGGCCTTGGCATCGGCGAAGTTGAAGTTGCCCGAATGCAGGCGCACCAGCACCTGCGTGCGGCCGGACGGCTGGCTCAGCGCGGCTCCGGTGGAGGTGGTGTCCAGGGTGAGCTTGGCCCGGTAGTTCCATTTGCCGTCCCACCAGGTCGCGGCCGATGCCGGCAGCGCCGACAGCAGCAACGCGGCCGCCAGCATGAAGCGCAATCCATATACCGCCATCTTTCGTTCTCCCAGCGTCGACCCGAATGCATGGCTGCATTCGTCATGATTGGTGGATTAATTGGAACTGATGGATCCGGCCACGCCGGTGTACTGCATGACGATCGCCGGGCTGCCGGAGCCCTGGTATTTGAAGTCGATCGCGGTACCCGCGTTCGGCCTGCCCATGGTGAAATCGAAGCTGATGCTGACCGTGGCGCCGTAGGGCTGGTTGCCGACGATCAAGCTGGTCGGTCCCGTCCAACTGCCGCTCCCGCTCACCGCGCCGGTCGGAGCACCGTAAACACGGCAGGCGATGGTCGCGGTGCCTTCGTTCACCGATCCGCTCGGGTGGCCGCCGGTCGGCCGCGCATACAGATCGGCCGAGCAGGTCGCGGTGGCGCTGCTCGGCAACGTCGCGGTCCCGGAGGGTGGATGCACTGTCGCGCAGCCATTGCTGAAGGCGCTGGGCGTGCAGCCGGCCGCCATCGCGGTGGCCGACCGCGTCCGCGGTCCCTCCGGGATCAGGCAGACCGTCATCGCGCGCGTGCCGGCGCCGGTCTCGGTGCGCCCCAACTCGGTGATATCGAGGCCGCGCTGCTGCGCGCAGTACGCCTGGCGCAGCGCTGCGATCTGGGCCTCGGCCTTGGCCTCGGCGTGCGCGAGACGGGGCGACACGCCGATGGCGAACATCGCCGTCGCGAACAGGCCGAGCATCGTCGATGTCTTCATTGTCAGGATCTCCTTGGTAGCACTGGTGCCGGATTCAGAACTCGCCCCACACCCGGAACAGCACGTTCACGTCGTCCTGTTTCCGCGCGTTGTCGCCGCCGGGCCGCGACAGCGGTGCGGCCAGGTCGACCGAGCCGTTGAAGTGGTCGAGGAATTGCGCGGTCGCGCCGATGCCGACGCTGACCAGCGTCTCGCTCGGGGTCTGCTCGGGCAGCGGCTTGTGGATGCGCACGTAGCCGCCGTCGACGAAGGCGCGCGCCCGCGCCTCCTGCGCCGAAGAGCCGAACCAACTGGCGAAGGAAGGGCTGCGCAGTTCCAACTGTGCGGTCACGCCGTAATCGCCGAGCGCTTCGCTTTCGTTGTAGCCGCGCACCGTATCCAGGCCGCCGATGCTCATTTCCTCGTTGCTGATCAACGGCTCGGCGGCCAGCTGGGTCTGCGCTCGGCCGAACAACTGGACGTCTTTGCCCAGCGTGCGCGTATGCGAGCCTTCCAGGCGCAGGTGGACGAAGTTCGGGCGCGCGTTGTAGCGCTTGTAGTCGAAGCTGCCCGGTTCGGAAGGATTGCAATGGTCATTGCCGCACCGGTCGGCACCGAAGCCTAGCCCGCCGGAATTGACCGTCAGCGTGGCGCCGAAGCTGCTGTGAGTCCGCTCGCTTACCCAATCCGCGTTGTAGGCGAGGTTGAGCGGGTAGTACTTGATTGGCGCCGAGTCGAAATTCGACTCTTCCTTGAAATCCTTGTAGTCGATGCCCAGGCTCAGCGAGTGGAAAAACCCGGTTCGCGCTGGCAGCGCTCGGATCGCGCGCACGCCGGCAAGGGTGCCGTTGCCGATCACGTTGAAATCGCTTAGCACCGCGACTTCACTGTCGCTACTTACCGCGTAGGCGAGCAGCGACCACGGCGAATCTGTCAGGCGTGCCAGGTAAGAGACGGAAAACACCCTGGCATCGGAGGGCCGCTCCGGCGCCGTCTGCGCCGAGAGGCTGAGGCTGTGGCCGCGCTGCCACAGATTGTCGTAGCGCAGCGTGGCGTTCAGGCGCAGGTCGCTGGTGTTGGCGCTGCTGCGGTTGTTCAACTCCAACGATCCATGCAGGGGCAGGGTGTCGTCCACGTTCAGATCGACGTCCACCGTGTTCGGACCGACGCCGGGCTTGATGTCCGGCGTCACCCGCCGGTCGGGCAACTGGTTGAGCGCGACGATGTCGCGTTGCACGTCCTTGAAGTTGGGCACGCCGCCTTCCTTCAACGACGGCGCGCCGCGCTCGACCGCATCGGGAGAGAAATAGGTGGCGCCGTTGACGCGCAGCCGGCCGATGCGCTGTTCGCTCACCTGCAGGGTGACCAGGCCGTTGCCGGCATCCTGTTCGGGCACGCTCACCGCGACCGTGGCCAGGCCCCTGTCGGCGTACAGCGCCTGCAGCGCGGCGCGCGCCGCTTCCACGTCGGCCTCGCTGCGCTGCGGGCCGAGGAACGGATACACCGCGCGCTCGATGTCCGCCGCGCTCAATGCGCTGTTGCCGACCACCTGGTAGGCCATCACGTCGAACCGCGCCGCCGGCGCCTCCGCGGCGCAAGCGCATGGCACGCCGCACACGGCCAGGCCGAGCGCTGCGAAGAGTCGCAACTCCATCTGAAAATGTCCCCTGACGTCGGCGCGCGGCGCGATGCCGCGAAGGAAGGCCGCCGCGATGGGCGCAGGACGTTAGGGGCGATAAATGACTATTCGCGAACGCATTTGTGACCGGGCATGTCACGTGATTGCCACACCGCCGGAGAATGTGCCGACAGGTGAAACATAAATGCGCGATGTCCCGCGGCATCGCTCTGGAAATGCAGGGTGCGGCGCGTTGCGCGCCTGTGTCGGTCAGCTGCGAATGGCTCAGCCGTGGCGAGGCGGCCGATGCGCGCGCGCTCGCACTTGTCTACGGAATCGTCCGCGCCGCGCGCGCGACGCTACAGCAATCCGTCGCGCTTGACCGCGAGATAGCGCTGCACCAATGCGCCCGGCAACTCCTCTGCGGTGACGTCGAGCACCATCACGCCGTGGCTGCGCAGCGCCTCGTGGGCGTCGCCGCGTTGCTGCAGGTAGCGGGCCACCGCGCTGGCCTGTACCGCCTGCTGCAGGTCGTCCACTTCCTGCGCCAGCACCTGGTCCAGTTCGCGCTCGCGCAGGCTGGCCACGCAGACCAGGTGGCGGCGTTGCAGCATCCGCACCGCGGCCAGCAGGTCCTCGATGTCCTCGTCGCGCACGTTGCTGACCAGCATCACCAGCGAGCGCCGGCGCTGGCGCAGCGACAGTTCGGTCGCCGCGGCCAGGTAGTCGGTGGCCACCGCCTGCGGCTGCAGGTCGTAGCTGGCGCGCAGCAGCGTATCGACGGTGCCCATGCCGCGCTGCGGCGCCACCCAGCGCGCGTCGCCGCCGCTGGCCATCAGCCCGACCGCGTCGCCCTGGCGCAGCGCCAGGTACGACACCACCAGCGCGGCGTTGAGCACGTGGTCGAAATGCGACAGGCCGCTCTCGCTGGCCATCATCCGCCGCCCGGTGTCGATCAGCATCAGCAGTTGCTGGTTCTTCTCGTCCTGGTACTCGCGCGAGATCAGCTTGCGCGCGCGCGAGGTGGCCTTCCAGTCGATCTGGCGCAGGCTGTCGCCGACCCGGTACTCGCGCATCTGGTGGAAATCGGTGCCTTCGCCGCGGCGCCGCTTCAGGTGCGCGCCGACCAGCCGCGAGGCCTGTTCGGCGCTGAACAGGGCGAAGCGGGTCAGCGGCGCGAAGTTCGGATACACGCGCACGGTCTGCGCCGGGCCGGCCACGCGCCGCTGTCGCCACAGGCGCCAGGCCGAGTGCAGGCGCAGGTGGGTGCCGGCGAATTCGAACCGGCCGCGCGCGGTCGGGCGCAGCCGGTAGGTGAGGTGGGTCTCGGTGGCGGCGGGCAGCAGCACCCGCCGCGGCAGGCCGTGCAGTTCCCAACCGCTGGGCACCAGGTCGAACACGTCCACGGTCTGCCGCTGCGCGCTGTCGATGCGCAGCCCGGCCTCGCGTTCGATCCCCAGCGGCAGCGCCTCGGGCAGTTCGCGGCGCAGTTGCGGCGTGGGCCGCCGCCACAGCCGCCATGCGTCCACCGCGGCGGCCACGCCGATCGCCCCGCCCAGCGCCTGCCACGACCACAGCGGCAGCACGTCCAGCGCCGTGGCCAGGCCGTACAGCGCCCACAGGCCGAGCAGGGCCAGCAGTGGCGGGGCGGGTCTCATTGGTTGGTTGCCGGGAATGGGGAATCGGGAATGGGGAATCGCAACAGCAGGGCGCGTGCGCCCGAGGCCGGAATGGCGGCCCGAAGACGATCAGGGAATGCCCGCATTGCTCGCAATGCAGGCTTTTCCCATTCCCGATTCCCGATTCCCCATTCCCGGCTCATTTCCGCGGCGCCTCCACCTTCGCCAGCAACGCGCCCAGTGCGTCGTCGGCGCTCTGGCCTTCGATCTGCAGTTCCGGCGCCAGGGCGATGCGGTGGCGCAGCGCCGGCTTGGCGATGTCGCGGATGTCGTCGGGGGTGACGAAGTCGCGGCCGGACAGCACCGCCTGCGCGCGCGCGGCGCGGATCAGCGCGATGCTGCCGCGCGGGCCGGCGCCGAGCGCGATGCCCGGCCAGCTGCGGGTGGCGGCGACGATGCGCACCGCGTAGTCGATCACCTGCGGGTCCACCACGATCGCCGCGGTGCCGCGCTGCATCGCCACCACGTCGTCGGCGCCGAGCACGCGCGGCACCTGCGACAGGTCGAAATCGCCGGCGCTGCGTCCGGTGGTCACCGCTTCGACCATGCTCTTTTCGTCCTCCAGCTGCGGATAGTCGATCAGGACCTTCAGCAGGAAACGGTCCAGCTGCGCTTCCGGCAGCGGGTAGGTGCCTTCCTGTTCGACCGGGTTCTGCGTGGCCAGGGCCAGGAACGGCGGCGCCAGCGGGAATGCCTTGCCTTCGATGGTGACCTGGCCTTCCTGCATCACTTCCAGCAGCGCCGACTGGGTCTTGGCCGGGGCGCGGTTGATCTCGTCGGCCAGCAGCAGGTGGGTGAACACCGGGCCGCGGCGGATCTTGAAGCTCTCGGTCTTGGGGTCGTACACGGCGTGGCCGCTGACGTCGCTGGGCATCAGGTCGGGGGTGAACTGCACGCGTGCGTAGTTCAGCTCCAGCGCCTGCGCCAGCGCGCGCACCAGCAGGGTCTTGCCGAGGCCGGGCACGCCTTCGATCAGCACGTGGCCGCCGGCCAGCAGCGCGATCAGGATCTGGTCGAGGACGTCGGGCTGGCCGATGAAGGCCTGGCCGACCGCGTTGCGGATCGCCTCGACGCGTTCGATCAGGTCGGGGCCGGCGAGCGGCGCGATGGAGTCGACGGGTGCGGTGGTCATAACTGGTTTCTCATCTGGACGAGGAGGCGAATGCGCTCGCGGAAGGCGGCGTGTTGCTTGGGCGCTGGCATCTGCAGCGCCTGTTCGACCTGGGCCGGCGGCAGCCGCAGGCGTTCGGCGATGGCGGCGGCCTGGGCCGGCCCCTCCAGCGCGGCGGCGAGCGGCGCGCGCCGCCGCAGCCGGGTCAGGAACGCCTGGCGCACCGCCGTGTACAGCAGCGACGCCTTGCCGTAGCGGAACAGGTGTTCGCCGCTGGCGCGCACGTGCTCCAGCAGCGAGCGGCGGTCGGCCGCCGGCGCGGCCAGCAGCGGGCCGAAGCGTTGCTTGCGCGACCACAGCCAGGCCAGCAGCATCAGCAGCGCCGGCAACCACGCCGGCCAGCCGCGGGTGAACAGGGTGCGCCACAGCGACGGCAGCTCGGCGGAATAGATCAGGTAGATGGTGCCGCGGCCGTAGTTGGGTTCCAGGATCTGCCGCGCCAGCAGGCGGTTGGCGTGCTCGCGCAAACCGCCGTAGCGCAGCACCGCCGAGTCCTTCAGCGGCGAGTCCTTGCCGAACAGGGCGCGCAGGCTGCCATCCTCGTTCTGCAGGAACTCCATGTCGGCCAGCACGTCCACGCTACCGTCGCCATGCGGCAGGCGCGCGTACGCGTAGTCCTCGCCGCTGCCCCACCAATTGAGCGCGGCGTCCTCGTCGATCTGGAAACGCCGGCCCTTGCAGAACAGCTTCGCGGGCTTCTCGCCGTCGGCCAGCGCCAGGCAATGGCCGGGCTTGCCGTCCTCCAGGGTGACGTCGAGCGCATCGAAGATCGGCAGCTTGGGCGTGTCCTCGCCGGTCGCGGGGGTGCGCAGGATCAGGTGGCCGCCCTGTTCGACCCAGGCCAGCAGCGCCTCGGTGTCGGGCTTGCTCAGCGCGCGCGGGTCGCCGAACAGCAGCACGCTGTCGTGGGGCTGCAGGCGCATCGACGACAGGTCCAGGCGCTGTCGTGATTCGGCGCGCACGCCGTCGGCGCGCAGGATCTGGCGCAAGGCGTACAACGGGTTGTACGCGGCCTCGCCGCGCGGCGGCAGCGCCAGTTCGCGTTCGGCGCGTTCGTAGCGGCCCAGGAACCAGGCGGTGAGCACGCCGACCACGACCACGCCGAGCAGGAAGATCAGCGCATTGCGGGTTCCGCTGTTCATGCGCGCCACCGGTACTGCTGGTGCAGTTCGTCGAGCAGGGCGTCGAAGGCGGCATCGTCGGGCAGGCGGCCGGCATAGGCGGCGTACTGCCAGGTGCGCACCATGCGCGCGAACAGGGTGCGGTCGCTGTCCTCGGGCAGGCGCCGGGAGGCGCGCAGGCACTGCGCTTCGGTGGCGCCAGGCGGCAGCACCAGGTTGGCGCGTTCGCACAGGGTCTGCACGCTGGCGCGGTACAGCAGCGCCAGCGCGTCGCGCTGGCGGCCTTCGCGCCACAGGCGGCGCGCGATGGTGGGCACGTCGTCGGGCAGCGGTTCCGGGGTCAGCACCGGCGCATGCGCCACCGGCGCCGCCTCCGGCGCCCGACGCCGGCCGCTGCCGCGCATCCAGGGCAGCCAGCGTTTGATGGTCAGCAGCAGCGCCAGCACCAGGATCGCGGCCAGCAGCCACAGGCCCCATTCGCCGATGAACGCGAACGCCTGGGCGACGCCGGCCAGCAGCGGCTTGCCCGCGTTCGACGCGTTCTTGGCGTCGCCCTTGCGCTGCTCCTTCTCTTTCTCCTTCTTCTTCGTCTCTTCGGCGCGGTCGCGCTGCTTCCAGTAGCTGACGCTGCGCTTGCCCGACAGCAGCGGATCGTCGTAGGCGCGGTCGGCGGCACGGTCGAAGCGGGTGTCGGCGGCCGGCACGGTGTCGAAGATGTCGTCCAGCGCGACCGGTTTTTCGTCGTCGCTGTCACCGTGGGCGTCGTCGTCCTCGCCATCCGCCTGGTGCGCGTGCGGATCGGCCATTGCCGTGTGGTCGTGGCCGGTCGCGGCCGTGTCGGGCGCCGATGCGTCGGCGGCCACGGCGCCGTCGCCGACCGCCGCGGCGGTTTGCGCGCGCAGCGCCGCCGCGGGCGCGGCAAGCAACACCACCGCCAGCAGCAACGCCAGCATCGGCGTCGCGCTGCTGAGCCGGTCGCGCAGCCGCCGCAGCGCCATCTCCACGTCCCAGGCTTCCAGTTCGGTGCGGCGGTTGAGGTACAGGCCGAAGCCGGCGCCGACGAAGAACGGTTCGATCAGGGTCATCGCCAGCCAGCCGAAGGCGTTCAGGCCGATGTCGGCCCAGGCCGGCGTCTCCTCGCCGATCAGCGCCCAGGCCGCGCGCGCGGTTTCCGGCAGCAGGTCCACCGGCACGAACATCGCGATCGCGGCGATGCAGGCCAGGCACAGCATCAGTTCGAAGTGCCAGCACACCACGGCCAGCAGCAGCGCATGCCCGTACACCGCGCCGCCCAGGGTGCGGCGGCGCTGCCGCTGCTGGTCGGCGCTGGCGCCTTCGAGCAGTTCCAACGGCAGGAACACGGTGCGCGCCGGACTCAGCCGGCGCCAGGTCAGGTAGCCGAACATCGGCGCCCAGCCCCACCGCCATTGCGCGCGCAGCGTCTCGCCCACGCGCGGCGCGTCGCCGAACACGCCGCGCGAGATCACGAACAGCGGGATCCGGTCCAGCACCGGCTTCAGCCACCACAGCGCCAGCCCCGCCAGCCACAGGTGGCCGATCGCCCAGGCGCCGAGGTTGAGCAGCGCGAACAGCGGCAGGGTGCACAGCAGCCACGGCTTCCAGATCGCGCCGGCATGGCGGCGCACCAGCGCGTTGCCCAGCTCCATCGCCTCCCAGGCCGAGCGCGCGCGCAGCACCACGTCCAGGCGTTCAATCCGCATCGCCGGCCTCCGCCACGCCGCGCCCGCCGCGCCACAGCCACAGCAGCACCAGCGTCCACAACAGGCCGGACACGCCGTACTTCACCGGCGCCGGCAGCGACCCGATCGAGGACCAGAACGCTTCGATGAAGGCGGCGACCAGCAGCATGAAGGCCACGCCCAGGCACAGCTTGGCGCCGATCAGGCCGCCTTCGACCAGCGCGTCGATGCGCCGGCGCCGGCCCGGCGCCAGCAGCTTCAGGCCCAGTTGCAGGCCGGCGCCGCCGGCGATGACGATCGCGGTCAGCTCGAACGGCGCGTGTCCGGCGACGAAGCGCCAGAAGGTGACGCCGTAGCCGATCTGGTGCAGGTGCCCGGCCACCGCGCCGATGGTGACGCCGTTGAACAGCAGCACCAGCACCGTGCCGAGCCCGGCCAGCAGGCCGCTGGCGAAGGTGCGCAGGCCGATGCTGATGTTGTTCATGATGTAGTGGCCGAACATCTCCCAGTCGCCGCCGCTGTCGCGGCCGAGCTTCTGAAAGCTGGAGGCGGGATCGTACATCCGCTCCATCTGCGCGACCTGCAGCGGATCCATCAGCCCGTTGATCAGCTCCGGTCGGTACTGCAGCAGCACGAAGATGGTGACCAGCGGCACCACGAACAGCGCGGTGGCCGCGGCCATGCATCCGGCCTGGCTGCGCACCAGGTGCGGGAAGTCGGCGAACAGGAATTCGACCGCGCGCCGCCAGCGCGGACGCGGCGGCCGGTACAGCGCGATATGGCCCTGCTGCATCAGTTGCTGCAGGCGCGCGGTGACCAGCGGGCTGTAGCCGCGCTTGCGCGCCAGCGCCAGTTGCTGGCACAGCCGCCGGTAGCGCGCCGGCACGTCCTCGTCGGCGAGCGACGCCGGGCCGCCGGCGGCGTCGGCGGCGGCGTCGCGCTTGCGGCCGTGCGTCTGCAGCCAGGTGTCGAAGGCCTGCCACTCGTGCTCGTAGCGGGCGATGAACTGCTCCTGCTTCATCGCCGCCCCAGCAGCCAGTTGGCCATCGCGTACAGCCGCAGCACGCCGGCCTGGCCGGGCGTCTGGGTCAGCGGCAACGCCAGCGTCGCCAATTCCAGCTGCCGCGCCGGGGCCAGCCGCGGCACGCGCTCGGCGAAGGCGATCAGCGCGGCCTGCTCGGCCGGCAGCAGCGGCTGCGGCGGCGCGACGGCGCTGGCGATCGGCGGCAAGGCCGCGTCGTGGCGCGGCGCCTGATGGATCACCAGGGTGCCGGCGACCATGTCGCCCAGGCGCCGCGCATGCGCGTCGAACAGGCAGGCGATCAGGCCGACGGCGTAGCCGAACGGCAGCATGTCCACGGTGCGCAGCAGGTTGCGGGTGATCGCCGCCATCCAGCCGGCCGGCGCGCCGTCGCGCGCGACCACGCGCAGGCCCAGCGCCTTCTTGCCCAGGGTCTGCCCCAGCCAGCCTTCGAGCACGATCGGGTAGGCCCAGAACACCAGGAACATCGCCACCAGGTACAGGCCCTGGCCGAAGCCGCCGAGCAGCCCGAGCAGCATGCCCATCACCGTGAGCACGCTGAACCGCACCGCCAGGTCGATCAACCAGGCCAGCGCGCGCGGCACCGCGCCGGCGGCCGGCAGTTGCAACGGCACGCCTTCGGGCGTGATCACTTCACGGTAGGTGTCGAGCATGCCGCTCATCGCCGGGTTCCGGCGCGGCGCGCGTGCGCGCCTGCGATGTAAGGAGGCCGTCCTTGCGTCCGACCGGCTGCCTGTGGCGGCATGCGTGCTCTCGATTGCGTCCTGCTCCGACCCGCGACTTTAGCCGGCGCGGCGGCAATTGCCCAGCCGCGCGGACATTGCGCCATCGCCGCGCGCGCAGCGCTGTCGGCGTGGCGGCGGCGCCGGCCGGGGAGCGGCGCCGCGGCGGTGGTTCAGCGCACCGTGCCGCCGTCGCGCTTGCGCCCGGAGAACAGCTTGCCGATGCCGCCGACCAGCGCCATCAGGCCCAGCGCCACCAGCTTCCAGGCCTTGGCCAGGATCAGGCCGAGCTTGGCGAACAGGCCGGCCTTGGCCGCCAGGCCGCCGCCGATCAGCGTGGCCAGGCCGTAGCTGGCGATCTTGTCGGTGGACGGGTTGTGATCGGCGTAACGCGCGCCGCTGTCGAATTCGGCCATCGGCAGCAAGCGCTGCATGCCTTCGCGCACCTGCGGCAGTTCGTCCATGCCGGCGATCGCGTTGAGGCTCAGGTAGCCGTGGCGGCCGAGCACGCGGATGTCGTAGTTGAGGGTGTGGCCGTCGTTGCCCTGGAACGCCAGTTCGCGCGCCCAGTACAGCTTCTTGCTGGCGGCGTCGTAGCGCGGCGGCACCGCCCAGCCGATCAGGTCCACGGTCTCGTAGCCGGCTTCCTTGCGCTGGGCGTTCTCCTCGCGGGTTTCCTTCTGCATGTCCGCGAGCATCTCTTTGTAGTCGATCTTGCTGGCGTCCTCGTCGGACACGTAGCCGTCGTCGGCATAGGTGACCACCACCGCCCAGCTGCCCTGCTCGTCGAGCGCGGGCTGGCGCGGCACGATCAGGCCCAGCACGCTGTCGTCGGGCGGATTGCCCCACATGTCCTCCAGCACGCGGCGCGCGTCGGCCTTGGCCAGAAAGCGGAAATCCTGGGTCAGGTCGAAATGCACCTTGGCCGGCGGGATCTCGATGTGCCCGTCCTGGAAATGCAGCGAGGCGACGAACTGTTCGGCGGTCATGCCGTCCTCGCCGTCCTCGGCCATGGCCGGTGCGGCGCTGGCGCACAGCGCGAACAGGAAGGCGGCCAGCATGCCGCGCAGCGAAAGCGTCTTGGTCATGTTCGAGTCCGTTCGGTGGCGTCCCCACGCCAGAGGGCGATAGTTTCGCGCAAAGCGCCATGCGGCGCCAGCGTTCAGGCTCTCGTCTTGGCTTTCGGGACGAACAGCGCCTCGATGCCCGCGATCACGGCATCGACGTTCCTGCGCATGGGGCGGCCGTTGGCGTGGCTGAGGTCCAAGACCTGACCCATCGCGTCGAACAGGAGCATGCCCCAGAGGTTCGCCGTCAACTTCCCCATGCCGGGGAACTGACTCGCGGCGGCTTCGCTCAGTTTCATTTCCCAGACCCGGGCGCGGAGAAATGAAGCCGCCGAGAGATCGTGGGACTTGAAGATCAGTGTCTCGATCTGGGCGCCATGCGATGCGTACGCTTCGGTCCATTTGCACAAGACCTCGCGAAGCGCCTGAAGCGGGCTCAGAGCGGGCGGGCACTCGCGGATGAAGGAAAGGACTCGTGCATTCATGCTCTCCAGCACATCCAGCACGACCGTTTCCTTGGATCCGAGCAGGCGGAAGAACGTGCGTTGCGTGACACCGGCCCGGTCGGCGATCTCCTTGACCGTGACCTCGTCGAAACCCTTCTCGAAGAAGAGTTCGAGCGCGATTTTCCGCAGTTGGTCTTCGGTACTCGGAAGCTGACGCAGACGTCCGCCGCGCCGCGACTCGGCGAGCGCCTTCACCAACTGGGTGGTCGAACTGTCGCGTTTCAAACGAAGCAACCTCGTTGCAAGAACACATTCGCACGATTTTCCCCGCTGCCAACCACAACAGCAACCGCCATTCGGAGGCATCCATCGCCCTTGACCCCGGCCAGGCGCCGCCGCTCCGTGATGCGTCGCACAATTGAATGTCGTTGACAGTAGCTGTCTACGGGGGATAGCGTGCGACCCATCATGTCATCGACTGACATTTCAACGGGAGATATGAAATGACGTTTGACCTGTCCAACGAGCGCCTGTTCGAGCACGCGGCCGCCGACAAGGAGCTTGCCTACAGCCTGCGAGGCTTCACTGGCGTCCTGCGCGTGGAGTCGCCGGACGATGGCTTCGACTTCTCCTTCGATCAGGGCAGGTTGACCGGTGTCGCGCGGCGCGACGGCCAGGCCAACGCGACCCTCTCGGGTCCGGCGGAGTTCTGGAAAAAGGCGTTCGAGCCCGGCGTGCCGCGCCCCGGTGTGGAGAGCCTGTCGACCGCCTGGGCGAACGGCATCACGATGTCGGGCGACTTCACCCAGGTCGTTGCCCCCTACCAGCTCGGACTCCAGCGTCTGTACCGCGTGTTCGTCGAAGCCGCCGCCGGCCCCGCGCCCAGGCGCTCGCCGCCCACCCCGCCGAGGGAGACGGACACCGCGATCGGTCGCTACGTCTACGTGGGCGCCAACGGGGTCGAAGCCCGGATGTATTACGAGGAGGCGGGCGATGGCCCGATCCCGCTTCTGCTGCAGGCGACCGCGGGCGCCGACAGCCGCCAGTACCGGCACCTGCTGGCCGACCCCGGCATGCAGAAGCGCTTCCGCATGATCGCCTACGACCTGCCCTACCACGGCCGTTCCATGCCGCCCATTGGAGAGCGGTGGTGGGAAACGCCCTACCTGCCCACCCGAGACTGGCTGATGAACTGGGTCGTCGCCCTGGCCGATACGCTCGGGCTGGAACAGCCCTACTTCATGGGCTGCTCCGTCGGTGGGCAGATGGCCCTGGACCTGGCCGCGGAGCATGCCGACCGATTCGGCGCATTCATTTCCTTGAACGGATGGTACGACGCGCCCACGCTGCCCGTCGGTTTCAGCAACGATCTCTTCCGCACGCCTTCGATCTCGCCGGATTTCGGGCCGGCGCTCAATTTCGGCGCCACCAGCCCGATTTCGCCCGAGGCGCACGCGCATGAAGTCCACTGGATCTATCGCTCGAGTTTCCCCGGGATCTACGCGGGCGACAACGACTACTTCGCCTATGGTCACGACCTGAAGGAAAACGGCCACAAGATCGACGCCCACAGCAAACCGGTTTATCTGGTCGCCGGGGAGTACGACGTCACCACGCTCGATCACGTGCATGGCGGTCCTGCCGCCGCTGAAAACATTCCTGGCCTGGTCTACATCGTGGCCCCAGGGCTCAGTCACTTCACCATGTCCGACGACCCGGACGGATTCCGCGACGCCATCGTGCCCATCCTCGATCGCGTGATCGAGCAGGCGTCGAACACCCGGCACGCGGAGGCCTGAGCGATGGACAGGCCGATCATCGATTTCGACCAGTGGACTCCGGCCTACCGCGCCAATTGGGAGCGGCTGGCCCTGGAGTTCGCCCAGCGGGAGGTGCCGCTCGCATGGACCGAAGCCCATGACGGGTTCTGGGTGCTGGGAAGCGCCGCCGCCGCAGGCGAGGTCCTCTCGGACTGGGCGCGGTTCACGTCGTACAACGATCTGGAGGGGACGGGCAATGGTGGCCGGGGAGAGACGATCCCGCAGATGCCTTATCGGCTGGCGCTCGGCGAATCGGACCCGCCGCTGCATACCGAGCGCAGGCGCCTCGAAGCGCCGTGGTTCACGCCCAAATCGATCCGGCTCGCGGCCACGAATACCCAGCGATTCGTGGACGAGGCCATCGACGAAGTCACCGCAAAGGGCGAAGTGGATCTGGTGAACGACATCATCATTCCGACCACCGCCAGGACCACCTTGAGCCATATCGGCTTCGACGGCGACTGGCGGCATGCGGCCTACGGCGCGCACAAAGCCATTTTCACCGTTCCCGACGATCCGGAATACCCAAGGGACGCCCTCGCTGAGATGCGGAAGGGCTTCCTCGAGAAGATCAAACAGCGCAGGGCCGCCCCGAACGGCGATCTCATTTCCTCGTTGGCGCATGGCACGGTGGATGGAGCTCCGCTGGGCGACGATGAAGCAGAGAGCATGCTCAACGCGCTCGTGCTCGGCGGCTTCGACACCACGGCGGCGCTGACGTCCCGGATTCTCATCTGGCTACTGGAAAACCCGGAACATCAGGAGCGCTATCTGAACGATGCGGCATTCCAGAAGAACGCGATCGAGGAACTTCTGCGCTACTACCCGTCGGCCACCGGCGTGGCAAGGACAGCGGTGCAGGACACCGAGCTGCTGGGCCTGCCGATCGCGAAGGGCGAGCGGGTCTTCGCGTGGTTCGCGGCCGTCAACCGCGATCCAGCGCTGTTTCCGGATGGAGGACGGATCGATCCGGAGCGTGCCAACGCCCACCAGCATTTCTCCTTCAGCGGCGGCTGCCATCGCTGCCTCGGTGCCCAGATCGGGAAATCCGAAGCGGGCATTCTCACCACCTCGATCCTCCGTCGATTGCCGGAGCTGAAGATCGACCAGAGCGCCACGCGCATGTTCCCCTCCTTCGGCGCCGTCATGGGCTTCATCGATCAGCCCGCCACGTTTTCGCCGCGCTGAGCGGCGTCCTCATCCACTTTCTCGAGCGTAGCCAGCATGCCAATCGTTACCTACACCTCCCACGACGGCGCAGTGACCTCGGTTGAAGCCGGGATAGGCCAGAGCGTGATGCAGGCGGCCGTGCAACACGGCGTCCGCGGCATCCTCGGCGAGTGCGGAGGCGTCCTTTCCTGCGCGACCTGCCATGTGTTCGTGGACGAGGCGGATCTGTCCCGCGTCGGCCCGCCGGGCGACATGGAGAACGAGCTCCTCGACGGCGCCGCCACCGACCGGACCCCTCGCTCCCGTCTGGCCTGTCAGATCAAGATGCGCGAAGACCTGGATGGCCTTCGCGTCGAACTGCCGGAACATCAGGAGTAGTGCCGTGCCCGGCCGTGCGGATCGAGCGCTGGTCGTGGGAGCCTGCCAGGCCGGAGTGCAGCTGGCCTGCTCGCTGCGTGACATGGGCTACGCCCATGCGATCACGCTGGTCGGAGAAGAACGGCATCCGCCGTATCAGCGTCCCCCGCTTTCGAAAGCCCTGCTTCTGAACGAACAGTCCAATGAAGCCCTGGTGCTCCGGGACCGCGCCTATCTTGCGGAGCGCGGCATCGAGCTCGTCCTCGGGAAGAGGATCGTCGAGCTGGTGCGCGATGAACGCGGTGGACAGGCACGGGCGCAGTCCGGCGACGTCTACCCGTATACCGAGCTCGCCATCGCAGTGGGGGCCGCGCCACGCAGGCTGACCGTTCCCGGTTGCGATGCCCAGGGTGTGCATTATCTGCGCGATCTGTCCGATGCGGGCGCCCTCGGCGCCGCCCTCAGGAACGCGGTCAATGTGGTGGTGCTGGGAGGGGGCTTCATCGGACTCGAAGTCGCGGCCAGCGCACGTCTGCTGGGCCGCAGCGTCAGCGTCGTGCTCGCGGACGACAGACTCATGAGCCGCGCCGTTTCGCCCATGACATCGGGCGTGTTCGACCGCGCCCACCGCGGACACGGGATCTCGTTCCACTACGATGAGACCATTCAAGCGGTCGAAACCGACAGGGCTGGGCGAGTCGCCGCGGTGACGCTCGCCTCGGGCCCCTCGCTGCCGGCCGACGTGGTCCTTGTCGGGATCGGTGCCTTGCCGCGGACCGATCTCGCGGAACGCTATGGCCTGGAGATCGGCAACGGCGTCGTGCTCGACCAGTTCTGCACGGCATCGGACGGCGTCACCGTCGCCGCCGGCGATTGCGCGAATGTGCCCAACCCGATGCGTGGCATCGCGCCGCAACGGGTCCGCTTCGAATCGGTCAGCACGGCGATCGAGCAGGCGAAAGTGGCCGCGGCGACGCTTTGCGGAACGCCCAGGCGTTACGCCAGCACGCCCTGGTTCTGGTCGGACCAGTACGACCTCAAGCTGCAGGCCGCCGGCTTCGTCTCGGCGGGCAGCGAGGTCATCGTCAGGGGCGCTGGCCCGTCGACCAGGTACACCGCCCTGCACTTCGACGGCGACACGCTCACTGGCGTCGAATGCGTGAACAGCCCGGGCGATTTCATGATCCTCAAGACCGCCATGAACAACGGGTCGAGCGTGGACAAGACGCTGGCGCGGGATGGCGACGTACCGCTCCGTGACGCGCTTGGCAAGGCGTCGCTCGCCAACGCCGAGGCTCCATGACCACACGAGCGATCCGCATGCCATCCTCAACGCATGCATTCGTCGAGCATCTGCCGACCGCGCTCCTGATCGACGGCGCATGGGTATGCGGCCGCGGCGGCCGCGCGTTCGCCGTCGACGATCCGGCGACGGGCGAGGCGGTGTGCTCGGTCGCGGACGCCGATGCGGCCGACGCGCTGTCGGCGCTCGACGCCTGCGAACAGGCCCAGGCCGCGTGGGCCGGATCCACCCCGGAATCGAGATCCACGCTCCTGCGCCGCGCCTGTGCGCTGCTGGAAGAGCGAAGCGACCTGTTCGCCCAGGTCATGACGCTCGAGATGGGCAAGCCGCTGAGCGAATCGCGGGGCGAAGTGGGTTACGCGGCCAGCTTCCTGAGCTGGGCGTCCGAGCAGGCCCGGCGGCTGTACGGAAGGACGATGCTGCTTCCGGACGGCAGCGGCCACATGTCGACATCGCTCGGGCCGGTCGGCATCTGCTACCTGGTCACGCCCTGGAATTTTCCGCTGGCCATGGCCACGCGCAAGGTGGCGCCCGCGCTTGCGGCCGGTTGCACCATGATCCTGAAGCCGGCCGAGCTGACGCCGCTGACCTCGCTGCTCTTCGGACAGTTGCTGATCGACGCGGGCGTGCCGGCGGGCGTCGTCAATGTCCTGCCGACCAGCGACGCCGCCGGCCTCTCCAATGCGCTGTTCGCCGATGGCCGGCTGCGGAAACTGTCGTTCACCGGTTCCACCGCGGTCGGCAAGCGCCTGCTGGCCGAAGCGGCGGGCGGCGTGCTGCGTACTTCCATGGAACTTGGCGGCAACGCGCCCTTCCTCGTGTTCGACGACGCCGACATCGACGCGGCGGTCGAGGGGGCCATCCTCGCCAAGTTCCGGAACATGGGACAGGCGTGCACGGCGGCGAACCGCTTTCTCGTCCACCGGGACGTGGAGGATCGGTTCACGCGCACGCTGGTCGCGCGGACGCGCGCGCTCCAGGTCGGCTCCGGATTCGATCCCGCGGTGCAGATCGGGCCGGTGATCAGCGCCAGGGCGAGGGCCGGCATCTCCAGGCTGGTGGACCAGGCGGCTGAGATGGGCGCGACGGTCCTGCACGGCGGCCGCCCGCTCGACGGCCCTGGATATTTCTTCGAGCCGACCGTTCTCAAGGACGCGCCGCCGGCCTGCGGCATCCATCAGGAGGAAATCTTCGGTCCGGTCGCGTCGGTGCGCAGCTTCGCCGACGAGGAAGAGGCCATCGCGATCGCCAACGACACGCCGTATGGCCTGGCCGCCTACGTGTACAGCGGCTCTGGCAAACGCATCGCGCGCGTCGTCAGGGACCTCGACGTCGGCATGGTCGGCGCGAACACGGGCCTGATCTCGAACGCCGCGGCGCCATTCGGCGGGGTCAAGCAATCCGGTTTCGGGCGCGAGGGCGGGGAAGAGGGCATTCTTGAGTACCTGAGCATGAAGTACGCGAAGGTCGCATCGTGACCCGGGTCCTGCTGCCTGCCGGATTCTCCTGCGATCCCGCGCGCAGTGGAATGCACTGGGGGCTGAAGCGGAGCCTTCTGTCCTACGTGGCGCGTGCGCCGGACGGGCGGTGCTCGGCAACCGATGGGGCGCGCGCTTCCGACAGCGGCGGTTTCCACTACGCGCTGGACGCCGTCGACGTCGACGCATCGGGCGCGATCGCGCGCCTGGCGTTCAGCGGCGACGTTCGTCTTTCCGCGCACGGCGGGATGATGTTCGTGAGCATCAAGGACCCCGCCCTCGTCCTGGGCGAGGACGGCGAAACGCTGCTGCTTCACGACGCGCTCGGGGCGGCTGGCGGCGGGTCCATCGAGTTCGCCAGTTGCAGCGTGACGAAGGTAGAGACCCCTGCCGGCGCCGTCATCGGCATCTCCGTGGGGCAGGTCCACCTCACGCAACAAGGCCCGCAACTGTTTGGCGGCTACTACAGCCCTGGCGAGCCGTTCGAGGATTTCCAGATCACGTTGGTTGATCGCACATCAAGCGAGGGAACAATGACATGAGCAATATCGCCCTGGAAACGGCCGACGAGTTGCGGCGCGCGCGCCTCAAGGCGGTCGCATGGCTCTCCGAGCGCGTTCGTGATGACGGCGAACCGTTCGGCGCCGACAAGCGCAATAGCTGGTGGCGCGCCCCCTGGGCGCTTGCGGTCGGCGGGGCTCCCGACGTCGCCTCGGCCATGCTCGGTTGGATCGAGCGCAATGCGCTGACGGAAGACGGCGATCTCAAGACCGGCGTGTACGGCGGCGGCAGCCAGGGCAGCAACGTCTACCAGCTTTCCCCGATCGCCATCGCCGCGCACCTGCTTGGCCGCTACGACCTTTCGCGGCACGTCATGGCCAAGCTCGAGCAACTCGTGGATCCAGAAACGGGCGGCGCGTTCGACCGCCAGGATTTCGCGGCCGATCCCGTTCAGGAGACGCTGAAAACCGCGCAGTTCGGCGTCTCCGCGCTGGTGACCGGGCGCTGGGATAGCGCGAAGAAGGTCAGAGCCTGGCTCGACACCCAGTTGCAACAGCAGGACGAGGCGGGGGTCTTCTATCCGGCACAGCAGGCGGGCGCTGTCGTCAAACGTTTCGACCCCGCCGAACAGTTGGTGCGCCGGGTCGACTTCAGCGCACCGCGGCAGATGTACTTCTTTCCCGGCATCGCCGCCGCCTTCCTGGCGGGCTACGCGCAACACAGTGGCGATGCGGATGCGCTCGATCTGGCGGACAGGTATCTGCAGTACAACGCATCGGGCACCGAGGAGCAGTTCACCGATGTCCAGTCGGTCCAGATCTGCAAGTTCGGCTGGGGATTGGCGATGCAGTATGGCGCCCGGCCGACGGAGAGCCGACTGCGCTGGTTGATACGGATGTCGAAGTGGTTCATCCAGCGCCAGAATCCGGACGGCTCCTGGGCTCCTTCCAGCTTTACCTGCGCCCAGCCCGAGCTGCCCGACTTCTATTGGAAGACCGCCGAGCACCTGATGGAAGTCGCCTATATGGAAAGCTCGCTCAGGCAGCGGCCATTCACGACAGGCTAGTCGCGACATCGCGGCGGATGTCAGCCGGCCGCGTGACGACCGCGGCCGACCGATCGCCGACAGCGTAAGCGGATCCCCACGTGCTTCTTTCGAGGCACGGCGGTGCCGCATGCCCCGAAATTCTTCAATTGTCAGTCCTGGGAGGGAAAGTCAGATGCCGAAGATCGAACGAAACTGCCGTTTGCCGCTCACCATGCTCGCCGCCGCCGTCCCTCTCTTCTGCTCGGCGACGGCTTCCGCGCAGCAAGGCGGTGGCGGGTCCACCTGCGAGGTCGCGCAGACGCTTCTCCCGAAGGGGACCGAGCTGCCGGAAAACCCGATCTGCGCGTCGTTATCGCCCACCCTGTTCGGAACGCGCGACAGCCTCAATGAGAAGGGCATCAGCATCAACGGATACCTGACCTATCAGGGCTCCTACGACGTGCTCGGACACAATCGCTTCAGCACCGGGCCGCAGACCTACAACGGGCAGCGCTGGAGTTCGATGTCGACCCAGCTCGTCGACTTCGCCTTCAATCTGGAACGCTATGGATGGGGCGAGAACTCGCAGGTCGTATTGAAGCTCTCAAACAATCGAACCAACTACAAGGATTACGCGCCGAGCGACGCTTACGTCCAGATGTTCGCCTATTACCGCACCTTCAACGAGGGGCGGCAAGCGTTCCAGGTGGGCTACACCGCGATGGGCGCGACGTTCTACGGACCGACGGTCGGCATCAGCCAGAGCCAGAGCGTGCTCGGATACGCTTCCAGCGTCCCCCTCCAGCTGGGCCTGGCCATGTTCCAGCCCCAGCCGTCGCTGGACGCGCGCTTTCTGTCCTCCGACAAGTCCTGGTACGGACATTTCGGCATCGGCAGAAGCGTCAACCCCGATGGCTTCGGCGCCTATGCCGACGAGAATCCGGTCGGCCTGAAGTGGCACGCGAGCAATGCCAAGGCGGTGTACATCGGCGAGGCCGGATACCGGCCGGCGCCCTCCGCCAGCAGATCTGTGTGGATTCGCGCCGGCGCGATCCACAACGAGTCGGGCTTTCAGAAGCTCGATCAGGCGTATGGCACTCCCGCGGCCGATCGAGACTCGAACAATGCGTATTACGCGTTGGCGGATGTCCAGCTGACCCAGCCGGTGGAAGCCGCGCCGTACCAGGGCTGGTATCTGAACGTCAAAGCGGACAAGGCGGACGAGGACCGCACGGTCTTCTACAAGGACTGGGGGTTCACCTTCTATCGCATCGGTACCTTTGCCAGCCGTCCAGGCGATCTCTTCAGCTTGAGCATGTCCAGAAGCTATTACAGCCAGGACTTCACCAACCTGTTGAAAGCGGCGGGGTACAGGACCGTCGATTACACGACCACGACCAGCGCGACCTATTCGATGGTGATCCGCCGCGGCATCTTCCTTTCGCTCGGACTCGCCTACGGCGACCACCCCACGGCTTACGAATACGATCCGTTCTACAACCATAGGTACCGCGACACGCTCAGCGTCCTGACGTCTTTCTCGATCGCCTTCTGAGGCGGACATCCAACAACGCTGGCGTCGTCCGAATCCCGGACGCAGGTGGCGGCCGCGCCGCATCGACGGCCGCCCCTTCGGGATCGCGGAGATCTTTTCCCTTGTCCTGGTCCGGCGCTTTCCCGCCTGGACAGGATGCTGGGCGGAGCGACGAACCAGAGCGCACCGCCTACCTGAATTTCTGGAGATGCACATGAACACGCTCGAACACGTCAAGGCAGCGCTGTCCGGAGTAAAGGAACTTCTGATCGATGGAAGGAGGGTCCCGGCCTCGTCCGGTCGGACGTTCGAGGTCTTCAATCCCGCCACCGAGGAGCGGCTCGCGGAGGTCTCCGAGGGCGGCGCCAGGGACATCGACCTCGCCGTCTCCGCCGCACGGCGTTCGTTCGATGCCGGCTCGTGGCGCAAGCGTCCCGCGCCGGAACGTGCGCGGGTGATGAACCGATACGCGGATCTGCTCGAGCGGGATGCCGAGGAGCTGGCGCTGCTCGAGTCGCTGAACAACGGCATGCCGCTGCGGAGCGCGCTGCACTCGGTGCTCGGCAGCGCGCACTGGCTCAGGTGGTTCGCTGGCGCCGTGCAACGGATCGGGGGCCGGGCCTATTCCGACGCGCTGTCGCTTCCCGGAGAGTTCCTTGCCTACACCCGCCAGGAGCCGGTCGGCGTCGTGGGCGTCATCACGCCGTGGAATGGCCCGGTGGCGACCTTCTTCATCAAGGTCGCGCCCGCGCTCGCGGCGGGCTGCAGCATCGTTCACAAGCCCTCGGAAGTGACGCCGCTGACCGCGCTGCGCATCGGTGAACTGGCGTTGGAGGCGGGACTCCCACCGGGGGTCGTCAACATCGTGCCGGGATTCGGCGCCGACGCGGGCGCGGCGATCGCCAGCCATGGCGACATCGACAAGATCAGTTTCACCGGTTCCACGGCGGTAGGAAAGAATCTTGTGCGCGCCGCCGCGGACAACCTGAAGCGCGTGACCCTGGAGCTTGGCGGCAAATCGCCGTGCGTGGTCTTCGACGATGCGGAGATGGAACTCGCCATCCCCGGCGCGGCCATGGCGATCGCCATCAACAGCGGCCAGGCCTGCTTCGCCGGATCGCGGCTTTTCGTCCAGCGCAAGTCCTTCGATCGCGTCGTGGCGGGAGTCGGGGAGTTTCTTCAGAAGCTGAGGATCGGCGATCCGCTGGCACCGGACACGGATCTGGGGCCATTGGTGTCGCGGCAACAGCAGGAGCGCGTGAATGGCTACGTGGCGCTGGGCAGTTCGGAAGGTGCCACGCTGATTTCAGGTGGCCAGAGCGTGCCCCGGAAGGGGTTCTACGTCGCGCCCAGCGTTTTTGCCTACACCGACCCCTCCATCCGGATCGTGCAAGAGGAAATCTTCGGCCCTGTGCTCGTCGCCACGCCTTTCGACAGCCTTGAGGATGTCGTTCCGCGCGCCAATGCCACCCGGTACGGTCTTGGCGGTGGGATCTTTACGCGCGACATCGGCACGGCGCACAGGCTGGCGGCCCGCCTCGACACCGGCAATGTCTGGGTCAACTGTTACTCGATGCTGGACGTGGCCATGCCGTTCGGCGGGTTCAAGGAGTCCGGCTGGGGCCGCGAGCTCGGCGAGGAAGGGCTGAACGCATACCTCGAATCGAAAGCGGTCTACGTCAACCTCGCTTCCGGCCAGCCCTGACCTTCGGCCAGCCGTTGCCGGAGCTGCGCCACTGCGGGCCGACGGCGCTGTCGCACGAAGCCGACGGGGGTGCCGCGATGAGCACCACTGCCGCAACGCCCTTGGGGGGCAGGACCCGGAGGATCCGCCGCCGCCACATGACGCCGGCGCTGGGCGGCCGCGTCGGGGAAGGGGCGCCGCCGCTGGCCGACCTGCTGCTGCGAGAGCGTCGTCGGTGCCTAGGGCGTGTCACCAATCCCCGAAGGGCCGCGGTTGCGTGCGCCCGTGGCCGCGTCATCACTCGGGCGTGGACGGACGTCCACGTCCTTGTTCTTCCTTGCCACAGGCGCGCAACCGCGGCGCGGCATGCTCGGGGCGTGGTGACACGCCCTAGGCAATCGGTCGCATGCCGGCGCATGGCCATGCGCCGGCCGCACTGGATCGGCCGCACCTGTCTCATGGCTGGCGTCGGCCGTTACCCGGCAGCGGCCGCGGCCAGGTAGCGGTCCTTCAGCCGCACGTAGTGCTGCGCCGAGTAGTGCAGGCTCTCGATCTCCTTGTCGCTGAGCTTGCGTGCCGGCCGCGCCGGATTGCCCAGCCACAGCTCGGCCTCGCCCACCGTCTTGCCCGGCCCGACCACCGCGCCGGCGCCGACGAAGCCGTAGCGCTTGACCGTGGCGCCGTCGAGCACGCGCGAGCCCATGCCGATCATGCACAGGTCCTCGACCGTGCAGGCATGCAGGATCGCGCCGTGGCCGACGGTGACGTCGGCGCCGACCAGGGTCGGATAGCCCGCCTTGTTGTACGGGCTGTGGTGGCTGACGTGGATGATGCTGCCGTCCTGGATGTTGCTGCGCGCGCCGATGCGCACGTGGTTGACGTCGCCGCGGATCACCGTGCCCGGCCAGACCGACACGTCCTCGTCCAGCACCACGTCGCCGATGAGGGTGCAGGCCGGGTCCAGGTAGACGCGCGCGCCCAGTTGCGGCGTCTTGTCCAGGTACGGGCGGATCGGGTTCACGGCAGTCTCCGGCGGATCGAGCGGGGCATGCGCCAGAGCGCGGCGCAGCCACCGATGATAGCGCCGCCCCCGCTTTCCCGGGGCCCCGGTCCCGGTTCCCGAGACGGTGAGCGCCCCGTCCCCAGATCGACCGTTTATCCGATAAACGCACACCACATCGATATTCGCACTTGAATGGTGCAGTGCGATAAAACTAGCTTTGCCACTCGTTCCAGCGTCCATCCCCGACGTGGCGAGGGCGGCACTTGCGTGCCGAGGTCGGGTGCAGGGGATGACCGCCGGGAGTGCGCGCCGCGTGGCGGCGCCGATCAAGGTCCTTGTGCGGAGATGTGTCCCATGCGTCGTATGTTCTCCTGGTGTGCGCTGCTGGCCGCGGCGGTGTTGCCGCCGTGCGTGTCCGCCTACCAGGCCGAGCCGGTGCCGGCGGCGTTGAGCGTGCTCACGGTGGACCGCTACGCCGACGACGGCGCCCCGGGCTCGCTGCGCTGGGCGATCGCCACCGCCAACCAGGCGCCCGGCCGCCATCGCATCGAGATCGCCGCGGTGGGGCGGCCGCCGTACGTGATCCGGCCGGCGTCGCCGCTGCCGGAGATCAAGGGTCCGGTGCAGATCGTGGGCGGCGCGCGCGACGTGGACGGGCAGTACATCGTCATCGACGGTTCGGCCTACGTGCGCGGCAAGGGCACCGATGCGTGCCCCGGCGCGGAGAAGGGCCAGTTCGGCGCCAACGTGCGCACCACCACGCTGCCCGGGCTGGTGCTGCGCGACACCCAGGGCGTGGAGCTGAGCGGGCTGGAGATCCGCAACTTCTGCATCGGCGTGCTGATCAACCGCGCCAGCGGCAACGAGCTCCACGACAACCGCATCGTCGCCAACAAGGGCGGCGCCGGGGTGATGCTGACCGGCGACGACGGCAGCGGCCAGTCCACCGCCACCACCACCGTGCACAACCGCATCGTGCGCAACGAGTTCATCGACAACGGCGACGGCCTGGAGCTGACCCGTGGCGCGGCCTGGAACCTGGTGGCCGACAACCTGTTCCGCTCCACCGACGCCAATCCCGAGCCGTCGCAAGGCATCGAGATCCTGTGGGGCAACGACAACAGCGTGCTGCGCAACCGCTTCGAAAACTACTCCGACGGGCTGCAGATCAACTGGGGCAACCGCAACACCATCGCCGCCAATACCTTCACCGGCAACGCGATCGGGGTCAGCGTCAGCGGCCGCGGCAACGTGGTCGACGGCAACACCTTCGGCGGCAACGGCATCGGCATCGCGGTGCGTCCGCAGCCGCGCAGCGAAGCCAACCGTTTCAGCGCCAACCTGCTGTCCGGCAACGGCCTGAAGATCGAGCGTTGCCAGGCCGGCGGCGCCTGCGTGCCGGGACAGCCGCGCGGGGCGATCGTGTTCGGCGTGCCGGGGCTGGAACACGCCAGCTTCGTCGGTTCGCGCGGGCTCGGCGTGGACACCGATCCGTCCAAGCGCGCCAACATCTGCGCCGCCGGCGAGAGCGCGAACTGCCAGCCGGCGCCCAACCACGGCCAGGCGCCGCCGCGGCTGCTGACGCTGCGCGGCGGCGACGGCCAGCGCGAGCTGCAGGGCGAGTTCGCCGGCACCCCGCGCAGCCGCTACACGGTGGAGGTGTTCGGCAACCGCGCCGCCGGCAGCGACGAGGCCGAGCGCTACCTCGGCCAGCTCGACGCGGTGGTGGATGGCGACGGCCACGGACGTTTTCGCTATCGGCTGCCGCCCGACAGCGCCGATCTGGCCAATCTCACCGCCACCGTCACCAGCGCCGATGGCGCGACCTCGCCGCTCAGCGCGCCGCTGGCGCTGGCGCACTGACCGCCATGGCTCCCTTTCCGCTCCGCCAGGATTCCCGCATGCCCGTTGCGCCGCTTCCGTCCCGCCTGCTGCTCGTCGCCGTGCTGCTGGCCTCGCCCGCGCTGGCCGCGGCGCAGTCCGCCAGCAACGCCTTCGACGGCAACACCCTCACCGGCGACTGGGGCGGCACGCGCAGCGCCTGGGCCGCGAACGGGGTGAGCGTGCGTGGCGACTACGTCGGCGAAGCGCTGGGCGTGACCGACGGCGGCTACGGCCGCACTGGCGCGCGCTATGCGCAACAGGTGCGGCTGGGGCTGGACCTGGACATGGGCAAGCTGGCCGGCTGGGACGGCGGCACCTTCCGCTTCACCCTCAACGACCGCCGCGGCCGCAGCACCTCGGTGGACCTGATCGGCAACCGCTTTCCGGTGCAGGAGGCCTACGGCGGCCAGTACACGCGCCTGTCCGAGTTCAGCTACGACCAGAAGTTCGCCGGCGGCACCTACTTCAAGCTCGGCTACTACGCGATGGGCAACCAGTTCGGTTTGCTCAGCGCCGGCACCAGCTTCGTCAACGCCGCGTTCTGCGCGCATCCGCTGGCGATGTCCGGCAACAGCGGCTGGTACAACTATCCGGTCGCGCGTTGGGGCGGCGAAGTCGCGCAGCAGCTGAGTCCGGCGCTGAACCTGCGCGTGGGCGCGTTCCAGGTCAATCCGAACCTGGCCGGCGACAACGTGCACAACGCGTTCCGCCCGTTCGTCGGCGGCACCACCGGCACGCTGGCCCCGGTCGAGCTGACCTGGACCCCGGGCAAGGGCACGCGCTACGCCGGCGTGTACAAGTTCGGCGGCTATTACGACTCCTCGCGCGTGCCGCGCAAGGGCCTGGACAACAGCGACACCACCGGCCGCCATGGCGCCTACCTGCTGGCCGAGCAGAAGCTGTACAGCGAGGCGGCCGATCCGGCGCGCGGCTTCAGCGTGTTCGGCGAATACATGCAGTCCGACCGCGCCACCGCGCAGATCTACCGCTGGTACGCGCTGGGCGGCCTCTACCAGGGCATCGGCGCGCGCAGCCAGGACCGCATCGCGCTGGGCTACGTCGGCGGCGACATCAACCGCACGCTGCTGGACGCGCGCCGCGCATCGCTGGCCGACGCCGGCGTGCCGGCGGACTCGCCGCTGTACGCGCTGAGCGGGGCGGAGGAACTGTACGAGCTGTCCTACAGCTTCCAGGCCACGCCGTGGCTGATGCTGCGCCCGGATGTGCAGTACGTGGTCAATCCCGGCACGTTCGCCTACCGCCAGACCGACAACGCCTGGGTGGTCGGGCTGCAGGCCAAGGTCACGTTCTGATGCAGGCCGACGCGTCCCGGCGCACTGCGCTGCGCACTCCATCGCTTCCACGAGGTGTTCCGATGACCATGCTCCTGTCGCGCGTTCGCGCCGCCGCCCTGGCCGCCGTGCTGCTGCTGGCCGCAGCGCCGCTGGCGGCGCAGACCGCTGCGGCGACGCCGGCGTTGCCGGCGACCAAGGTGCTCGACGTGCGCGGCGTGCGTATCGGCGAGGGCGCGCCCAAGACCATCGTGCCGATCACCGCCACCACCGCCGACGCGGCGCTGGCACAGGCCGCGCGCATCGCCGCCAATGCCGATACCGACATCGCCGAATGGCGCATCGACTACCTGGACATCGCCCTCGACGGCAAGGCGCTGGCGCGGCTGGGGCCGCAAGTGGCCACGGCGCTGCACGGCAAACCGCTGCTGCTGACCTTCCGCACCCAGGCCGAAGGCGGCGCCAAGCCGATCGCCGACGCCGACTACGGCAAGCTCTATGCGACGCTGCTGCAGGCGCGCTTCGCCGACCTGCTGGACGTGGAGATGTTCCGCGACGCGGCGGTGGTGCAGGCGCTGGTCGCGCAGGCGCACGCGGCCGGCGTGTCCGTGGTCATGTCCAGCCACGACTTCAAGCGCACCCCCGACACCGCCGAGATCGTCGCGCGCCTGCAGCGCCAGCAGGCGCTGGGCGCGGACGTGCTGAAGATCGCGGTGATGCCGCGCGACGCCGGCGACGTGCTCAAGCTGCTCGATGCCACCTGGCAGCTGCGCCGCAGCAGCGACCGCCCGCTGCTGACCATGGCGATGGGCGGCACCGGCGTGGTCTCGCGCCTGTCCGGCGAGACCTTCGGCCAGGCGCTGACCTTCGGCATGCTCGGCACCGCGTCGGCGCCGGGGCAGGTCGAGGTCGGCCGGCTGCGCGAGGTGCTCGACACGATCCACCAGGCCGCCAGCGCCGCGCGCTGAGCCAGCGCCGCCACCAGGAGCCTAGCCATGAGCCACGCCGCCGCCGCGCCTTCCTCCGTCGCGCTCGAGCGCATGAGCGGCTTCCAGTGGATCGCGATCGCGATCTGCGTGCTGCTCAACATGCTCGACGGTTTCGACGTGATGGTGATGGCGTTCACCGCGCCGCATATTTCCAGCGACTGGCAGCTGTCGGGCAAGGTGCTGGGGCTGATGCTCAGCGCCGGCCTGGTCGGCATGGCGATCGGCTCGCTGTTCCTGGCGCCGCTGGCCGACCGCATCGGGCGGCGCGCGGTGATCCTGTGGTGCCTGGGCATCCTGACCGCGGGCATGGCGCTGTCGGCGCTGGCGCAGGACCCGTGGCAGCTCGGCGGGCTGCGCGTGTTCACCGGCATCGGCATCGGCGGCATGCTGGCCAGCGTCGGCGTGATCACCGCCGAGTACGCCGATGCCAAGTGGCGCAGCACCGCGGTGGCGCTGCAGGCGACCGGCTATCCGATCGGCGCCACCCTGGGCGGGCTGATCGCCGCGTTCGTGCTCGAGCGCTGGAGCTGGCATGCGGTGTTCCTGCTGGGCGCGGCGGCGTCGCTGCTGTGCGTGCCGCTGGTGCTGCGCTGGCTGCCGGAGTCGCTGGACTTCCTGGTCACGCGGCGCCCGCCCGGCGCGCTGGCGCGGCTCAACGCGCTGCTGGCGCGGATGCGGATGGCGCCGCTGGCCGAACTGCCGCCGGCGCCGCTGCGCGCCAGCGGCGAAAAGCAGGGCTACGCGGCGCTGTTCGTCGGCACGCTGCGCCGGCCGGCGCTGCTGATCGCGCTGGCGTTCTTCCTGCACATGTACGCGTTCTACTTCGTGCTGAGCTGGACCCCCAAGCTGCTGGTCGCCGCCGGCGTCTCCGCGCAGCAGGGCATCACCGGCGGGGTGCTGCTGAACCTGGGCGGCATCGTCGGCGGCAGCCTGTTCGGCTGGCTGGCCTCGCGCCTGCAGTTGTCGCGCCTGACCGTCGCCAGCCTGTTGCTGGCCGGGCTGGGCATGGCGCTGTTCGCCGGCTTCAACACCCGGCTCGGCATCGCGTTCCCGGTGGCGTTCGTGATCGGCGCGGCGCTGTTCGCGGCGATGGCCGGACTGTACGCGACCGCGCCTGCGGTGTTCGCGCCGCAGGTGCGCAGCACCGGGCTCGGCTGGGCGATCGGCATCGGCCGGCTCGGCGCGATCCTGTCGCCGCTGACGGTGGGCCTGCTGGTGGATCGCGGCTGGACCCCGGCGACGCTGTACGTGGTCTGCGCGGCGCCGCTGCTGCTGGCGGCCGCGGTCTGTCTGCTGTTGCAACGCAGTCCGCGCTGAGGCCGGGCGCCGGCGGCGCATCGGCGCCGCCGAATGCTGCAATGCAGCTTGCCATAATGATTATGATCAATAACTATTATTATAAGTAACAGAATCGCGCGGCAACCGCTCCTGGTTGCCGGCGCGGGACGGATCGGAACAGGGCGGTTGGGCGCCATTCCGAAGCCGCGGTGTCCATGCGTGTGGTCGGATCCGGGAGGATGCGGATGCAGCAGCGAGGCGGTGCGTCGTTCTTGTTGGCCATGCCGGCGCCTGCGGTGCGTGCGGCGCTGGCGTCATGCGGCCGCGCGCCGCTGGCGGCCGGGACCGGCGAACGCCTGCGCTATGCTGTGCGCACCGCTTCTTGCACACGGCGCACCGCCCTTGAGCAATACCGAATTCCCCGACAGCAGCGCGCCGGCCGATGCGATCGACCAGACCCGGCTGACCCGGCTGCTCGGCTACCGGCTGACCCGCGGCGAGTTGCAGACCCGGCGCATGTTCCTGGACTGCGTGCGCGCCTACGAGCTCAAGCCGGTCGACTTCTCGGTGCTGGTGCTGGTGGATGCGAACAGCGGCGCCAACCAGCGCCAGTTGGCCGAGGTGCTCGACGTCTCGCCGCCCAACCTGGCGCTCGTGATCGCGCGCCTGATCAAGCGCCGGCTGCTGCGCCAGGTGCGCGGACGCCAGGACCGGCGCATGCAGCATCTGCATCTGACCGCGGCCGGCAAGGCGCTGCTGGACGAGGCCGAGGCCGCGGTGCAACGCATGGAAGCGCAGTTGCTGCAGGCGCTGGGCGCACCGGCGGAACGCGCCTTGCTGCGCGCGCTCGACCTGCTCGCCAGGATCGAACCGACCTGATTCCCGCGGCGCCCGCGCGCCGCCTCGCCGCGACCCGTTCCACGCCGCCATCCGCATGGCCGGTGCGGGCGGCCATGCGCGGCGTTCGTCTCCCCCCGCGCTCGGCCGTTCCATCCCCGCCTGGAGAACCCTCGCCGTGAGTCGCATGCCCGCCGCCGTCCCCGCCACACCGCGTCCGCGCCACCTCGCCTTCGCCCTGCTGCTGTCGCTCGCCGCCACCCCGGCCTGGGCGCAGCAGGTGCCGCAGACGGTCCAGCTCACCAACGGACTGAACACCGGCGGCACCAGTTTTCTGGATGGTTTCACCAGCACCGCGCCCGGCTGGGCGATCGTGCAGTACGCACGCTACTCGCACCTGGATGCGATCAACGATGCGCACGGCGACGACGTGCCCGCCTTCCGCGATCCGAGGATCGACTCCAGCCTGCTGCTGACCCAGTTCGTCTATGCCACGCGCTACAAGCCGTTCGGTGGCGTGCTCGGCTTCACCGCGTTGCTGCCGTTCGTGAACCTGGACGCCTCGTTCGCCGCCGACAGTCCGGTGCAACTGCGCGACAACGGCTTCGGCCTGGGCGACGTCACCTTCGGCCCGTATCTGCAGATGCTGCCGACGATGCGCGATGGCCGCCCGGTGTTCGTGCAGCGCTTCGAGTTCGACGCGATCGCGCCGGTCGGCAAGTTCGACCGCGACCGCGATCTCAATCAGAGTTCCGGCTATTGGTCGCTGGTGCCGAGCTGGGCGTTCACCGTGTTGCCCACGCCGCAGTGGGAGATCAGCGCACGCCTGAACTACGTCTACAACTTCCGCGCCGACAAGGCCGCCAACGTGCCGCTGGAGAGCTTCCGCTTCCGCAACGGCCAGGCCGGCGACGCGGCCTGGATCAACTTCGCCACGTCCTATGCGCTGACCCCGGCGTTCCGCCTGGGCGTGAACGGCTACTACCTGACCCAGTTGCGCGACAACCGCACCAATGGCGAGCGCGTGGCCGACAGCAAGCAGAGCCAGTTCTATCTCGGTCCCGGCGTGTCCTGGCGGATCGACGCGCACAACCTCTTCAATGCCAATCTGTACCTGCCGGTGGAAGTGAAGAACGCCGCCTCCGGCAACAACATCAACTTCATGTTCGTCCACGTGTTCTGACTCGGATGCCTCAACCCATGAACCTGCACAACAAGACCCTGGTGGTGACCGGCGTGGCCTCGGGCATCGGCGGCGAGGTGGCGCGGCTGGCGCGCTTCCGCGGCGCGCGCGTGATCGGCGTGGACCGCAACCCGGTCAGCATAACGCTGGACGGCTTCCACCAGGCCGACCTCGGCGATCCGGCCGCGATCGATGCGCTGGTGGCGCAATTGCCCGAGCGCATCGACGCGCTGGCCAACATCGCCGGCGTGCCCGGCACCGCGCCGGTGGAACTGGTGGCGAAGGTCAACTACCTGGGCCTGCGCCATCTCAGCCAGGCGCTGCTGCCGCGGATCGCGCCCGGCGGCAGCATCGTCAACGTCGCCTCGATCCTCGGCGCGGAATGGCCGCAACGGCTGGACCTGCACCGCGAGCTGGCGCAAACGCCGGACTACCCCGCCGGCGAACGCTGGCTGCAGGCGCATCCGGTGGCGCAGGCCACCTGCTATCAGTACTTCAAGGAAGCGCTGATCGTGTGGAGCGCGCTGCGCTCGCAGGATTGGTTCGCGCGCCACGACGTGCGCGTCAACAGCGTCGCGCCCGGCCCGGTGTTCACGCCGATCCTGGGCGATTTCGTGACCATGCTCGGGCCGGAGCGGGTCCAGGCCGATGCCGGCAAGATGAAACGCCCGGCCTATGCCGACGAGGTCGCCGAGGCGATCGTGTTCCTCGTCTCCGATGCCGCGCGCTGGATCAACGGCGTCAACCTGCCGGTCGATGGCGGCCTGGCCGCCACCGCGATCTGAACCTCGTTCTCCGTCCCTTTTTTCGAGACACGCACCCATGACTGCTTCCAGTATTTCCCTGGCCCACGCCGCGACCTGGCAGGGCAAAGTGTTCGATGGCGACTGGATCGCCGCGGCCGACACGCTCCAGGTGATCGAACCTGGCTCCGGCCAGCCGCTGCACACGGTCGGCAAGGCCGGGCCGGCCGAGGTCGCTGCCGCGGTGGCGAAGGCGCGCGCGGCGCAGCGCGCCTGGGCGGCGACGCCGCCGCGCGAGCGCGCCGCGGTGTTCCACCGCGCCGCGGCGATCCTGCAGGACCAGGCGCCCGCCGCCGCGGCGCTGATCGCGCGCGAGACCGGCGGCATCCTGGCCAAGGGCGAGCACGAGGTGCGCGAGGCGATCGTGCTGCTGCAGCGCGCCGCGGCGATGCCGCTGCATGCCAGCGGCCAGGTGCTGCCGAGCGCGCCGGGCCGGCTGAGCCTGGCGCGGCAGTTGCCGCTGGGCGTGGTCGGGGTGATCTCGCCGTTCAACTTTCCGCTGGTGCTGTCGCTGCGCTCGGTGGCGCCGGCGCTGGCGGTCGGCAATGCGGTGGTGCTCAAGCCCGATCCGCGTACCCCGTACGCCGGCGGCTTCGTCATCGCCGAGGTGCTGGCCGCTGCCGGCCTGCCAAAGGGCCTGCTGCACGTGCTGCCCGGCGCTGCCGATGCCGGCCAGGCGCTGGTCGAGGCGCCCGGCGTGCCGATGATCGCCTTCACCGGTTCCACCGCCGCCGGCCGCAAGATCGGCGAGCTGGCCGGCAAGCACCTGAAGAAGGTCTCGCTGGAACTGGGCGGCAAGAACGCGCTGATCGTGCTGGAGGACGCCGACCTCGATCGCGCGGTCTCGGCGATCGCCTTCGGCGCCTACTTCCACCAAGGCCAGATCTGCATGGCCACCGGCCGCGTGCTGGTCCAGCGCGGCATCGCCGCCGAGCTGACCCGGCGCCTGGCCGAGAAGGCGCGGCATCTGCCGGTCGGCGACCCGGCCAGCGGCCAGGTCGCGCTGGGGCCGATCATCGACCAGCGCCAGCTGCAGAACGTCAAGGACATCGTCGATGCCTCGGTGGCGGCCGGCGCGGTGGTCGAGGCCGGCGGGACCCACGAAGGCCTGTTCTACGCGCCGACGGTGCTGTCCAACGTGCAGCCGGGCATGCGCGCGTTCGAGGAGGAAGTGTTCGGGCCGGTCGCCAACATCGTCGTCTTCGACAGCGACGACGAGGCGGTGGCGTTGGCCAATCGCACCGAGTACGGCCTGTCGGCGGGCGTGATCTCGGCCTCGGTGGGCCGTGCGCTGGCGATCGGCGAACGCCTGCATACCGGCCTGCTGCACATCAACGACCAGACCGTGGCCGACGAGGTGGTCAACCCGTTCGGCGGCACCGGCGCCTCCGGCAACGGCACCAGCGTCGGCGGCCCGGCCGACTGGGAGCAGTACACCCACTGGCAGTGGGTCACGATCCAGGATGCGGTGCCGCAGTACCCGTACTGAACTGGAAAAAGCCCCTCTCCCGTCGGGAGAGGGGTTGGGGTGAGGGTCCGGCGCGAAAGCGTCTCGCGGATTCAAGCGCACGAGGCTGCGCCCGGACCCTCATCCGCCCCTTCGGGGCACCTTCTCCCGATGGGAGAAGGAACACCCCATTCTTCCCCCGCTGAAGGTGATTCCCATGAGCAGCAATCCCGAACACGACACCGTCGCCCACACCGTCGAGGACGGCGTGGCCTGGGTGAAATTCAACCGCCCGGAGAAGCGCAACGCGATGAGTCCGGCGCTCAACCGCAGGATGATGGAGGTGCTGGACGCGCTCGAGTTCCGCGACGACGTGCGCGTGCTGGTACTCACCGGCGAAGGCAGCGCCTGGACCGCCGGCATGGACCTGCAGGAATACTTCCGCGACACCGAGGCGCACGGCCTGGCCGGCACGCGCAAGGCGCAGCGCGAGAGCTACGGCTGGTGGCGGCGCCTGCGCTGGTACCAGAAGCCGACCATCGCGATGGTCAACGGCTGGTGCTTCGGTGGCGGCTACGGCCCGCTGTTCGCCTGCGACCTGGCCTTCGCCGCCGAAGAGGCCAAGTTCGGCCTGTCCGAGATCAACTGGGGCATCCTGCCCGGCGGCGGCGCCTCCAAGGTGGCGGCCGAGCTGCTATCGTTCCGGCGCGCGATGTACCACGCCATGCTCGGCGAGCCGATCGACGGCCGTACCGCCGCCGAGTGGGGGCTGGTCAACGAGGCGCTGCCGGGCGAGCGCCTGCGCGCGCGCGTGGCGGAAGTGGCGCAGGCCTTGTCGAAGAAGAATCCGGTGGCGCTGAAGGCGACCAAGGACGCGGTGCGCCGCGTGCGCGAGATGACCTACGAGAACGCCGAGGACTACCTGGTGCGCGCGCAGGAGGCGGCCAACAGTTACGACAACGACGGCCGCAAGGAAGGCCTGAAGCAGTTCCTGGACGAGAAGACCTACAAGCCCGGCCTGGGCGCCTACGACCTGTCCCGGCAACGCCGCGACGCCTGACCGGAGCGAGGCCGCGATGGACATGAGCACGACTTCCGCCGCGCCGCCGCTGGGCGCGGCGCGGACCCCGGTGCAGCGCCTGCTGGAACCGGCCTCGATCGCCATCGTCGGCGCCTCGCCGACGCCTGGCGCGCTCGGCGCCTCGGTGCTGGGCAATCTCGAACGCAACGGCTATGCCGGGCAGATCCACCTGATCAACCCCAAGCGCGAGGAAATCGGCGGGCGTCCGTGCCTGGCGTCGATCGAACAGCTGCCCGACGGCGTGGACGTGGCGGTGCTGGCGATCCCGCAGCCGGCGGTGCTCGACGCGGTGCGCGCGCTGGCCGCGCGCGGCGTGGGCGCGGCGGTGATCTTCTCGGCCGGCTTCGCCGAAGCCGGCGAGGAAGGGCAGGCGCAGCAGCGCGAGATCGCGCGCATCGCCGCGGCGGCCGGCATGCTGGTCGAGGGCCCCAACTGCCTGGGCTGCATCAACTACCTGGCGCGCATCCCGCTGACCTTCATCGAGGCGCAGATCAGCGCCGAACAGGCCGCACGCAACCGCGCCGCGCCGGCGATCGGCATCCTCTCGCAGAGCGGGGCGATGATGACGGTGCTCAACACCACCTTGGCCAGCCGCGCGCTGCCGCTGTCCTATGCGATCTCCACCGGCAATGAAGCCGCCAGCCACATCGAGGACTACATCGAGTTCCTGCTCGATCACGCCGGCACGCGGGTGATCGCGATGATCGCCGAACAGTTCCGCCAGCCGCAGCGGCTGCTGGCGCTGGCGCGGCGCGCGCGCGCCGCCGGCACGCGCCTGGTGCTGCTGCATCCGGGCAAGAGCAGCGCGGCGCGCGAATCGGCCGCCACCCACACCGGCGCGCTCGCCGGCGACTACCAGGTGATGCGCACCCTGGTCGAACACGCCGGCGTGGTGTTGGCCGACACCCTGGAAGAGCTGGGCGACATCGCCGAGATCGCGCTGCGCTGCCCGTTCCTGCCGGCGCCGGGCACCGCGATCCTGGGCGAGTCCGGCGCGTTCAAGGCGCTGTGCCTGGACCTGTGCGAGGACCTGGGCCTGGCCCTGCCGCCGTTGCACGACGCCGATTCGCCGGCGCTGCGCGCAGCGCTGCCGCCGTTCGTCGCGGTCAGCAATCCGCTCGATCTCACCGCGCAGGGGCTGGTCGACCCGGACCTGTACCACCGCACGCTGGCCGCGTTGTTCGACGACGCGCGCTGCGCCTCGATCGTGATCGGCCTGATCCAGACCGATCCGGTGACCTGCGCGATCAAGCTGCCGCCGGTGCTGCGCGCGGTGCGCGAACTGCGCCCGCGCAAGGCGGTGATCTTCGCCGGCCTGGACGAGGGCGCGGCGCTGCCGGCCGAGTACCTGGCGCAGCTGCGGGAACTGGGCGTGCCGTACTTCCCCAGCACCGAGCGCGCGTTGCGCGCGCTCGCGCGCCTGACCGCGCGCACGGCGGGCGACGCCGACGCCAGCGCGGCGTCGCCGGTGCCGCTGGCACTGCCGGACCAGGGCGGGGTGATTCCCGAGTACCGCGCCAAGGCACTGCTGGCCCCACTGGGGCTGCCGTTCGCGCGCGGCGAACTGGCCACCACCCTGGCGCAGGCGCAGGACGCCGCGGATCGGATCGGCTACCCGGTGGCGCTGAAGGTGCAGTCGGCCACGCTCGGCCACAAGAGCGATGTCGGCGGCGTGATCCTCGGCCTGGCCGACGCGCAGGCGCTGGCGCAGGGCTGGGAGCGGCTGCACGCCAATCTCGCCGTGCATGCGCCGGACGCGCCGCTGGAGGGCGTGCTGGTCGAGGCGATGGCCGAGCGCGGCATGGAGATGATCGTCGGCGCGCGCCACGACCCGCAGTGGGGACCGGTGCTGCTGGTCGGCTTCGGCGGCGTGACCGCCGAGGTCCTGCGCGACGTGCGCCTGCTCGCGCCGGATCTGTCGGCCGCCGCGGTGATCGACGAACTGGAGCGGCTCAAGGGCGCGGCGCTGCTGCACGGCCATCGCGGCGCGCCGGCGCTGGACGTGGCCGCGCTGGCGGACCTGGTGGTGCGGCTGGGCGCGCTGCTGCGCGCGCAACCGCGCATCCGCGAGATCGACCTCAACCCGGTGATCGTCTATCCGCGGGGCCAGGGCGTGCGCGCGCTGGACGCGCTGATGCTGATCGACTGAGCCGGCGCGACGCCGGTGTTCCCACCACGCAAGCAGACACGGAGCGCATGATGCAAGCAGACCCCTTCGATCCCACCCGGCTGACGCCCGACGCGCTGCACGCGCTGAGCATCGGCGCCGCCGCGGCCGCCGACGCGCCGCCGTTGCACACCTTGCCGATGCCGGTGATGCGCCAGGCCTACAAGGACGCCACCCGCGCGCTCGGCGGCGAGGCATGGCCGCTGCAGGACGTGCGCGATTTCCAGGCCGACGGCCCGCTGGGACCGATCCCGTTGCGGCGCTACGTGCCCGACGGGGCGGCGGCGCCGTACCCGACCATCGTGTACCTGCACGGCGGCGGCTGGAGCCTGGGCGACCTGGACAGCCACGACAAGGTGTGCCGGCGCCTGGCGCAGACCGCCGGTTGCGCGGTGGTCGCCGTGGACTACCGGCTGGCGCCGGAGCATCCGGCGCCGGCCGGTCCCGACGATGTGCTGGCGGCGATCCGCTGGCTGGCCGCGCACGGCGACGCGTTGGAACTGGACACGGCGCGCCTGGCGGTGGCCGGCGACAGCGCCGGCGGCGGCCTGGCGGCGATGGCCTGCCAGTTGCTGCGCGGCCAGGTGCCGCTGCGCGCGCAGGTGCTGTTCTATCCGGGCACCGACCTGTCGCCGGACGGCGACGCGCTGCCCTCGCGGCGCCGCAACGGCGCGGTGCCGCCGCTGACGCTGGAGCTGATGCAGGCCATGGCCGGGCCCTTCCTGCATCCTGGCGTGGACACGCGCGATCCGCGCCTGTCGCCGCTGCAGGCCACCGATTTCGCCGGACTGCCGCCGGCGCTGATCTTCACCGCCGAATGCGACGCCTTGCTCGACGACGGCCGCCTGTACGCCGAGGCGCTGCGCGGTGCCGGCGTGGCGGTCGACTACGTCGAACTGCCCGGCATGGTGCACGGCTTCATCGAGATGACCGGCGTGATCCCGGCCGCCGCGCAGGCGCTCGAGCGCAGCGGCGCGTTCCTGCGTGCGCACCTGGCATAGCCGGGTGCGCGGCGGTCGCGTCGCCGGCGCGTGCCGGCGATGGCCTGGACCTGCCTAGCGTGGCTGCGGGACACCGCCGCGCCCTTGCTGCGCGCGGCGGAACGCATTCGGCGCGCAGCCGGCGTTGCGCGTGAAGTAGCGGCTGAAGTACGCCGCATCGGCGAAGCCCAGCCAGGTGGCGATCTGCTGCACGCTCATCGAGGTGTAGATCAGGCTGCGCTGCGCTTCCAGCATCACCCGCCGCTGCAGCAGCTGCAGCGGCGCGGCGCCGGCATGCTGCCGGCACAGTGCGCCGAGGTGGCTGGCGCTGAGTCCCAACTGGTCGGCATAGCGCTGCAGTGGCCAGTGGTCGCGGTAGTGCCGGTCCACCAGCGCCAGGAACGCGCGGACGTGCTCGCCGCCGCGGTCGTGGCCGCCGTCCGGCGCCGGCATGCGGTGCTGCAGCGCCCGCCGCGCGGTCCACACCAGCAACTGGCCGGCCAGCGCGTGCAGCATCGGCACGCGGCCTTCGCGCCGCTGCGCGTGTTCGCTGGCGAGGCTGGCGAAACAGGCATCGAGCATGGCGCGGTCGCGCCCGACGTCCAGGCACGCCGGCCGCGCCAGCGCCTGCGCCATCTGCGGCCATTGCCCCTGCCAGGCCTGCAGCAGCGCGGCGGACAGGGTAACGATGTGGCCGCGGATGCGGCGATGGAAGTCGAAGCCGTGCACGCACGGCGGCGGCATCCACACCAGCGTGGCGCGGTCCACGCGTTGGCTGCGGCCGTCGAGGTGCAGGCCGGCCGGGCCGTTCTGCACGTACAGCAGTTGCGACAGGTCGTGGTGCCGGTGCGGCCGGATCCGCCAGCCGTGTAGGCGGCTGCGCGCGGCGATCGACTCCCAGTGCAGCGCATCGGCGACCGCGCCGTCGCCGGTTTCGCCGTACAGGCGGAACGCGGGGACGGGGTGGGCCTGAACGGTTGGTTCGGTGATCGCAGCCATCGTCGAAAAGTGCAGCAAATCCCGTGGTTAGTCCATTGGCATCCGCGGTTGCCGACAGAAGACTGGCGGAAAGTACCGTAATCCAGTCCGGGAGGACAGCATGAAGACGACCGTGGCCATTATCGGCGCGGGTCCCGCGGGGCTGCTGCTCGGCCAGTTGTTGCTGCGCCAGGGCATCGACACCCTCGTCATCGAACGGCGCACGCCGGAGCACGTGCTTTCGCGCATTCGCGCCGGGGTGCTGGAGCAGGGCACGGTGGCGCTGCTGCACGCGGCCGGCGCCGGCGCGCGGCTGCAGCGCGAGGGCGTGGTCCACCACGGTTTCGAGCTGCTGCTCGATGGCCGCCGCACGCGCATCGACCTGGCCGAGGCCAGCGCCGCGCGCGCGGTCACCATCTACGGCCAGACCGAGGTCACCCGCGACCTGATGCAGGCGCGCGCCGAGGCCGGCGGGGCGAGCGTGTACGCGGCCGAGGACGTGACGCTGCACGGCCTGGACGGCACGCGGCCGTGGGTGGAGTACGTGCGCGACGGCGCGCGGGTGCGGGTGGACTGCGACTACATCGCCGGCTGCGATGGCTTCCATGGGGTCAGCCGCGCGTCGATTCCGGCCGGGGTGCTGCGCGAGTACGAGCGGGTGTATCCGTTCGGCTGGCTCGGCGTGCTGGCCGAGACCGCGCCGGTCAACGAGGAACTGATCTATGCGCGCCACGCGCGCGGTTTCGCGCTGTGTTCGATGCGTTCGCCCACGCGCAGCCGCTACTACGTGCAGGTGCCGAGCGGGGAGCGGGTCGAGGACTGGTCGGATGCGCGGTTCTGGGACGAGTTGCGGGCGCGCCTGCCGGAGGCGGTGGCGGCGCGGCTGCACACTGCGCCGTCGATCGAGAAGAGCATCGCGCCGCTGCGCAGCTATGTGGCCGAGCCGATGCAGTACGGGCGGCTGTTCCTGGCCGGCGATGCGGCGCATATCGTGCCGCCGACCGGAGCCAAGGGGCTGAATCTGGCGGCGGGCGATGTCGGGCTGCTGGCGGCGCTGTTCGCGCAGGCGCGGGAGACGGGGAGTGAAGCGCCTTTGTCGCGGTATTCGGAATTGGCGTTGAAACGGGTGTGGAAGGCGGTGCGCTTCTCGTGGTGGATGACGACGATGCTGCATCGCTTCCCGGACGAGGAGGCGTTCGAGCGGCACCTGCACGATGCGGAGCTGGATTATCTGCTGGGCAGTCCGGAAGGGCGGGCGACGATCGCGGAGAACTATGCGGGCCTGCCGCTGGAGGCCGTCGATGGACCGCCCGCGGCCGTGTAGCCACTCAGTTGCCGCGCTGCCGCGCGTGGCGCGTTTCGAACGCTGCCGGTGAGGCGCCGCCGGCGGAATCCGCCGACTGCCCGGTGTCGAGCCGAAAGCCGGCCGGGCCCGTGCGTCACCGGAACACGCGGTGCTTCACGCCGCGCGCTGCTTGAGGCCGTTGGCGAGAATCTTCACCAGCATGCCGACCATCGCGTCGATTTGCGCGGCGTCCGCGCGCAGGCTGTCGGTGCGCCACATCAGGCTCAATACGCCATTCATCGTGGTCCATAGGACCGTGGAAGCGAGCTCGGGGTCGAATTCGCCGTCGATGACCGCCTCGTCGATGCCCCGGCCGATCAAGGCGCATAACTTGGCGTTTTGCTCCCGGATCAAGTTCGCGATCCGCTTCAGCGCCTCGGGCTCGTTCGGCGGCTCGACCAGGATGCGAAACTGGTGCGGGCGTTCCTTGGCGAAGTGGGCATAGGCCGCGGCCACCGCGGCCAAGCGGTCTTCCACCCCGCCCGGCAGGGCATACGCGGCGTCCATGTAGTGCCGGTTCTGTTCGAGCGCGCGCTCGGCCACGGCGATCAGCAGCGCCGAGAGACCGCCGACCCGGTTGTACACGGTCTGCACGGCGACGTCGGCACGTGTTGCGACCGCCTCGAGCGTGACCGCGTCGCGCCCGCCTTCCGCCAGCAGCGTCTCCGCCGCTTCCAGGATCGACAAGCGGGTCGCCTGGGCCTTGCGCCGGGTACGCGTCTCCTTTTCGGAGCCCATGGCGGCATTTATTGGAGTTGATTCCATAATTGGATTGTCTTACAGTTTTGTGGGTGACTCCAATATTCTCATGCGCCGGCATGTCGGGGGAAAGAATGAGGCAGCGCGCCAACGTGGAGTTCCCTTCGGGCCAGCGAAGCGAACGGTGTCGGGGCTGGCTCTACGAACCGGAGGGGAACGGGCCCTTTCCCGTCATCGTCATGGCGCACGGCCTGGGCGGCATCAAGGAAATGCGCCTGGATGCCTTCGCCGAACGCTTTTGCGACGCCGGCTACGCATGTCTGGCGTTCGATTACCGCAATTTCGGAGCGAGCGAGGGCGCTCCCCGGCAAGTGCTGGACATCGGCCGACAGTTGCAGGACTGGTCCTGCGCCATCGCCTTCGCACGGCGGCAGCCCACGCTGATGCACAACAAGGTCGTCCTGTGGGGCACCTCCTTCGGCGGCGGCCATGTCATCGCCTCCGCCGCGCGCGACCAGAACGTGGCGGCGGTCATTGCGCAATGTCCCTTCACCGACGGCATCGCCTCCGCCCTGGCGATGGATGTGCGCAGCAGCGCCAAGGTGACGGCGCTGGCCCTGGTCGACATGCTGCGCGGCCTGGTCGGCATGACGCCCTTGCTGGTCGGGGCGTCCGGCCCGCCGCATTCCGCCGCCCTCATGACCGCGCCCGACGCCCATGCCGGCTATCTGGCGCTGGTGCCGAGCGGCGTTCCCTTCCGCAACCAGGTCGCAGCGCGCTTGGCGGTGAACATCCTGCGCTACCGTCCCGGCCGCCGGGCCGCGGAGGTGTCCTGCCCGATTCTGTTCTGCATCTGCGAGACCGACTCCGTCGCGCCGGCCGGGCCGACCCGGCGCCATGCCAAGACAGCGCCGCGCGGCGAAGTCCGCTTGTATCGGGATGGCCATTTCGACATCTACGTCGGCGCGGCCTTCGAACGGGTGGTGGTCGATCAGCTCGATTTTCTCAAGCGGCATGTCCCCACGGAAGGATGAGCCATGTCGAAAGATGGCTTCACCACCGTGGCCGCGGCCATCACTCCGCCGGCGCCGCATCGCGCACGCCGGGTTCGGTGGCGCAAATGTCCAACAGGTCAACAACCTTCTGGAGACGAAAGTCCATGGCGACTTACGACGTGAACGGCAAGGTGGTGCTGATCACCGGCGCGGCGGGAGGCATCGGCGCCGCGACCGCGCGCGAACTCTATGCCCTCGGCGCGAGCCTGGTACTGGCCGATAGGCAGCAAAGCGCCGTGGATGGGCTTGCAAAGGAGTTCTCCGCGTCCCGGGTGCTGCCCGTGGCGCTCGACGTCACCGATGCCACGGCGACGAAGGCCGTCGTCCAGAGGACGACCCAACGCTTCGGACACCTGGATGTGGTGCTTGCCAACGCTGGCATTTCCTGGCGCAGCGGCGCCTCGACGATCTTGAGTTGCGACGAGGCCGAGTTCGAGAAGATCGTGGAAGTGGATCTGCTCGGCGTGTGGCGCACGCTGCGCGCGGCACTGCCGGAGATCGTTCGCAACAAGGGCCAGGTCCTGGTCACGTCTTCCGTCTACGCCTTTGTCAATGGCATGGGGAATGCGCCCTATGCCGCATCGAAGGCAGGCATAGAAATGCTCGCACGCTGCCTGAGAGCGGAGTGTGCGTGCACCGGCGCAACGGCCAGCGTCGTCTACCCCGGCTGGACGGCCACGTCCATCGCGAAGGTCGCCTTCGGCGGGGACGCAACCGTGACAAGAATGAATGAGGCCGGATTTCCAGGGTGGCTGCGTCGGGCCATTCCTCCCGAGCAGGTGGCGCGTGCCATCGCGAAAGGAGTGCAGCACCGCAGGCCTCGCATCCATGCGCCACGGCGGTGGATTCCGTTCTCGCTCGTTCGCGGTCTGTTCGGTGTGCTGACCGATCGCATGTTGAGTCGAAACAAGGAAATGCATGCGCTGATCCAGCGGCTCGAGGCCGAATCGCAGCGCCGAGAAAACCGCCTCTGCAGCGATTCCTTGGCGTCTCGGAGATGAGTCATGTCGAAATATGAGCTGACCAATCGCGTCGTGGCCATCACCGGCTCCACCGGCGGCTTGGGATCGGCGGTCGCAGCGGCGCTGCGCGCCAAGGGCGCCCATTTGGCAGTGTTCGACCTGGATGTGGCCAAGGCCGAGGCGCAGGCAAGGACGTTGGGCGGCCTCTCCCTTGCCCGCGGCTGGGCCGCCGACGTGCGCAGCATGCAGAGCCTGGAGGCGGCCATGGCGAAGGCCGCGGCGCATTTCGGCCATATCGATGTGGTGGTCGCCAACGCAGGCATCGACACCATGGCGCCCATGGCCACGCTCGACCCGGAAGCATTCGAGCGCGTCATCGACATCAACCTCACCGGCGTCTGGCGCACCTTCCGTGCCGGCCTGCCTTACGTGCGGGAGCGGCAGGGCTACCTGATGGGCATCTCATCGATGGCCGCCTTCGTCCATTCGCCGCTGCAGGCGTCCTACACCTCCAGCAAGGCCGGAGTCTGGGCCCTGTGCGACAGCGTCCGCCTGGAAGTGCGGCATCTGGGCGTCGGCGTCGGCAGCGTGCATCCCACCTTCTTCCCTACACCGATGATGGACGACGTGGTAGCCGATCCCGCAGGCCGTGCGTTGTGGGGCGGAAATGGAAAAGGCCTTTGGAAAATGGTTCCGCGCGAGGACGTCGTGCGCGACATCGTGGCCGGCATCGAGCGGCGCGCGGACATGGTGGTGGTGCCGAAGCGAAATACCCTCATCGCGAAAGCGCCTGGGCTCTTCCGCGGCTTCATCGAGCGCGTCGGGTTCCGTGGCAAGAACATCCAGCACGCCATCGAGCTCGCGTCGCCCACCGGCTGGAACGCGCCGGCAAAAGCGCAAGGGGATCGTTCCGGCAATGGCGACGGCTCGATGAGCGGCACCGGTCGCAGCGGCGTCGAATGAATCGGCGATGAGGTGGGAGACATCGCTGTGGCGAGCGCGCCGGCGCGTAGGGCCGACCGCCAGCGGCGGGCCGCATGCAGGCCCAGGGCCTCACGCCCAGCAATCGGCACAGTCGGACGATCCTGCATCAGCTGCGGCTTGATGGCGTGATCGAAGTTCCGCGTGGGCCGAGAGTCATATCGCACTCTCCCCGGTTAGGGGGGATCCTCCCTGCCGCGGTGTCCACGCCAATAGGCCATGACAGTAGGCGGCGTGAGTGCGGCCCCCCGGGCGCCTCGATTGCGAAGACGGACGCGCCTACAGGGTGTCTGCGCGGTAGCCAGTGTCGATGCTGACGGTGCCGCCCAAGGCGCGCGAGACGCAGGCGCAGAGTTTGCGGTTGTCGCGGCGCTGGGCGTCGCTGAAGAAGACGTCGCGGTGGTCCAGGTCGGCGTCGGCGTCCAGGACGTCCACCTGGCACAGGCCGCATTCGCCGCGGCGGCAGTCGGCCATCATCTCCACGCCGGCCGCCTGCAGGGCGTCGAGCATCGATTGGTTCTCCGCCACCGGCACGTCCAGGCCCAGCGCCGGCAGGCGCACCACGAACGGCTGCGCCGGGGCGCTGCCGCTGTTGCCGAAGGTCTCGAAGTGCAGTCGCGCGCGCGATCGCCCGGCGGCATGCCAGTGGCGGCGCACCGCGTCGAGCATGCCCAGCGGGCCGCAGACGTAGATCTCCGCGGTCGGCGACAGCTTGGCGATCTCGGTCTCCAGGTCCGGCGCGCCGTGTTCGTCGTCGCAATGCAACTGCAGGCGTTCGCCCAGCGCGGACTGCAGCTGCGGTAGGTAGGCCATCGCGCGGCGCGAGCGGCCCACGTACAGCAGGCGGAACGCCGGGTGCCGCTGCGCCAGCCGTTGCGCCATGCCCAGGATCGGGGTGATGCCGATGCCGCCGGCCACCAGCAGGATCTGCGCGGCGCGTTCGTCTAGCGCGAAGTTGTTGCTGGGCGCGGACGCCTCCAGCATATCGCCCGGCGCCAGCGTCCACATGTAACGCGAGCCGCCGCGGCTGTCGGGCATCGCCCGTACCGCGATCAGGTAATGGCCGTCCGCGCGCGGTTCACCGACCAGCGAGTAGGAGCGGATGTCCTCGCGTCCATGCAGGCGCAGGCGGAAGTCGAGGTGGCTGCCGACCGCGAACGGGCGCGCGTGCGCGCCGGGGTCGAGCAGGAGTTCGCGCACGCCATCGCAGGCATCGGCGACGGCGGCCACGCGGACGGGGTACCACTGGGTGTCCTTGCGCATGGCGGGGGTCCAGGTGTGGAGAAAGGGAAATCGTCGGCGCGTTGGCGGCTCAGGTGCTGCCGGTGCGTGCCGGCCCTTCGCGCTGGATCAGGGTGCCGCCGTGGACGCGGTCGATCGCGCGCTGATCGTCCAGGGCGTAGCGGAAATTGCGCTGCGCCAGGTGCGCGTGCTCGCGCATCAGCGCCTCGGCGCGCGCGCCCTGGCGGCGTTCGATGGCGTCCACCACCTGCCGGTGCTGGTCCTGCGCCAGGGTCAGGATCAATCGCGCTTGCGGCAGCGCGGCCTGCGCCATCACGAAGCCGTTGGGCGAGGCGAACGGCAGTTGCACCGTGCGCGCGAACTCGCGCGCGAGCAGGTCGCTGCCGGCCATCGCGATCAACACCGCATGCAGCCGTTCGTTGTACTGCACGTAGTCGGCGAAGTCGTCCTCGCCCAGGTCCGAGGCGAGCACCGTGTCCAGCCGCTCCAGCAGCGCATGCGCGTGTCGCAGGTCGGCGGCACTGGCGCCGCGTTCGGCGGCCAGGCGCGCCGCCAGCCCTTCCAGGGTACCGCGCAGTTCGATCGCGTCGTGCACGTCGCGCTCGCTGAAGGACTTCACCGCGTAGCCGCCACCGGGCAGGGCGGTGGTCAGGCCCTCTTCGCACAGGCGTTGCAGCGCCGCGCGTACCGGGGTGCGCGAGACCCCGAGGCGTTCGACCACCGCCAGTTCCGACAGGCGCTCGCCCGGCGCCAGCGTCCCGCCGAGGATCAGGTCGCGCAGTTCGAGCAGCGCGCGGGTGGTCTGGGCGGCGCTGGAGCGGAACGGGGGCGTGGCGTTCATGGCATCTCGGCAGTGGCGGGAGCGGTGGCGGGATCAGCCGACCATGCGCAGGTCCAGGTCGCGGCTGCGCTGTTCGCGCGCGATCATGCGCTCGATCAGCCGCCGCGCCCACATCCCGCCGGCGTCGACGTTGAGGTTGTAGAACGCGTGGTCCGGGTGCGCGTCGATCGCGCGCTGCTGCGCTTCCAGCACCGCCTCGTCCTCGCCGAACACGCCGGTCACGCCCTCGCGCAGCAGCGTGGTCATCGACTGCTCGTGCAGCGAGTGGTTGCGCATGAACGCCCAGAAGTAGTGGCAGCTGCCGTCGGTTTCGGGGGTGATGGTGTTGAGCACGTAGCCGTTTACGCCCTGGCTGCGGTCGCCTTCCGGCGCGCCGCTGCCGGCGATCGCCACGCCGACGTCGATGGCGATGGTGCACGGCGCCTCGAAGCGGATGATCTGCCAGCGGTCGACCTTGCCGCGGTAGCCCAGCGCGTGCTCGATCTGCCGCGCCCAGAACGGCGGCGGATCGATGTCGCGCATCCAGCGCGAGACGGTGACCGTGCGCTCGCCGTGCGCCACCTCGAACGGCGCCTCGGCCACCGCGTCCTGGCCGATGCTGGAGCCGTGCACGAAGGTCTCGTGGGTCAGGTCCATCAGGTTGTCCAGCACCAGCCGGTAATCGCACTTGACCCGGATGGTGCGGCCGTCGCCGGCCCAGGCCGGGTCGCTGTTCCAGTGCAGGTCGGGGATCAGCGCCGGGTCGGCGAGGGCCGCATCGCCCGGCCAGATCCACACGTAGCGATGTTTCTCGGCGACCGGGAAGCTGCGCACGCAGGCCGAGGGGTTGATGGTCTCCTGCGAAGGCATGTGCACGCAGCGGCCGTGCGCGTCGTAGACCAGGCCGTGATAGCCGCAGACCACGTCGTCGCCGCGCAGCTTGCCCATCGACAGCGGCACCAGCCGGTGCCAGCAGGCATCCTCCAGCGCCACCAGCGCGCCGGCGCCGGTGCGGTACAGCACGATGTCCAGGTTGCAGGCCTTGCGCGGCAACAGGGCGTGGCGCACCTCGTGGTCCCAGGCGACGACGTACCAGGCATTGAGCGGATAGCGGGGAATTGGGTCGGACATGGCGGGTCCTGTATACATTTGGCGGTGCACCCGGGTGGGTGCAGCGGAAGAATTACGCCTGCATCCGTTTTTTCCGGGTTAAGAAGATCGGATTCGGATGTTTTGTATACATTGGGCCACGTCGGCGCACGCCGCATTGCAGCATCGATAATGTTCGATTATCGATTTATATGGCCGGTAATCGAATTGACCCGGCGCGACCCTGGGCCTAACGTGTCGCTCTGCCCGGCGCCAGGACGACGGCCTCGCGAGGCCTGTTCCGCACACCGGCGCTCCGATCAACCAGGCATCACGGCGCCAGGCGCCGCTGCGCATTTGCGGGAGACAGCAGACATGTCGGCAACCCTTCACCGCCCCGAGACCGGCCTGCGCCCGGCGCCCGGGCAGGCTCGTGCAGGAATGGCGCAATGATCGACAAGACCGTCGCCTCGTTCGAGGCTGCCGTGGCCGACATCCACGACGGCGCCACGGTGATGATCGGCGGCTTCGGCAGCGCCGGCATGCCGGACGAGCTGATCGACGCGCTGATCGCCCAGGGCGCGCGCGCATTGACCATCGTCAACAACAACGCCGGCAACGGCGAGACCGGGCTGGCCGCGCTGATCAAGCACAAGCGCGTGCGCAAGATCATCTGCTCGTTCCCGCGGCAGAGCGATTCGCAGCATTTCGATGCGGCCTACCGCGCCGGCGAGATCGCGCTGGAACTGGTGCCGCAGGGCAACCTGGCCGCGCGCATCCACGCCGCCGGCAACGGCCTGGGCGCGATCTTCACCCCGACCGGCTACGGCACCGAACTGGCCAAGGGCAAGGAAACGCGCGAGATCGACGGCCGCCACTACGTGCTCGAATACCCGATCCGCGCCGACTTCGCGCTGATCAAGGCGCATCGCGGCGATCGCTGGGGCAATCTGGTGTACCGCAAGACCGCGCGCAACTTCGGCCCGCTGATGGCGATGGCCGCCGACTGCACCATCGCGCAGGTCGGCGAGGTGGTGGCGCTGGGCGAACTGGACCCGGAAGCGGTGGTCACCCCCGGCATCTTCGTGCAACGCGTGGTCGGCGCAGGAGCGCGCGCATGAACCGCCTCAGCCGCGAACAGATCGCCGCGCGCGTGGCGCGCGACATCGCCGAGGGCGCCTACGTCAACCTCGGCATCGGCCTGCCGACCCTGGTCGCCAACTTCCTGCCGGCCGACAAGGAGATCTTCCTGCACTCGGAGAACGGCGTGCTCGGCATGGGCCCGGCGCCGGCGCCGGGCGCGGAGGACCCGGACCTGATCAACGCCGGCAAGCAGCCGGTGACGCTGCTGACCGGCGGCTGCTACTTCCACCATGCCGACTCGTTCGCGATGATGCGCAACGGCCGCCTGGACGTGTGCGTGCTCGGCGCGTTCCAGGTCTCGGTGCATGGCGACCTGGCCAACTGGAGCACCGGCGAACCCGACGCGATCCCGGCGGTCGGCGGCGCGATGGACCTGGCGATCGGCGCCAGGGACGTGTTCGTGATGATGGATCTGCTGACCAAGCGCGGCGACAGCAAGCTGGTCGCCGACTGCACCTATCCGCTGACCGGCCTGCGCTGCGTCTCGCGCGTCTATACCGACCTGGGCGTGTTCGCGGTCGGCAAGGACGGCGCCGCGGTCATCGAACTCGTCGACGGCGTGTCGCTGGACGAACTGCAACGCCTGACCGGCCTGCCGCTGGCGCTGGCCTGACCTGGAGATCGCGCAATGAGCGACGTGTACATCATCGACGGCATCCGCACCCCGATCGGCCGCTACGGCGGCGCGCTCGCCGGCGTGCGTGCCGACGACCTCGGCGCGCTGCCGATCAAGGCGCTGCTGGCGCGGCATCCGCAACTGGATCCGGCCTTGGTCGAGGACGTCTATCTCGGCTGCGCCAACCAGGCCGGCGAGGACAACCGCAACGTCGCGCGGATGAGCCTGCTGCTGGCCGGCCTGCCGTCCAGCGTGCCCGGCAGCACCGTCAACCGCCTGTGCGGCTCGGGGCTGGATGCGCTCGGCACCGTCGCCCGCGGCATCCGCGCCGGCGAGCTGGGGCTGGCGATCGCCGGCGGCGTGGAATCGATGTCGCGCGCGCCGTACGTGATGGGCAAGGCCGCCACGCCGTTCGCGCGCGAGCAGCGCCTCGAGGACACCACGATGGGCTGGCGCTTCGTCAATCCCGAGATGCAGCGCCTGTACGACGTGGAGCTGATGGGCGAGACCGCCGAGAACGTCGCCGCACGCTACGGCGTCTCGCGCGAGGACCAGGATGCGTTCGCGCTGCGCAGCCAGCAGCGCGCCGCCGCCGCGCAGGCGAGCGGCTTCTTCGACGGCGAGATCGTGCCGGTGACGGCGCCGGGCAGCAGGCGCGGTGAGCGCGTGGAGGTCGCGCGCGACGAGCATCCGCGCGCCGACACCACGGCCGAAGCGCTGGCCAGGCTCAAGCCGATCTTCCGCCAGCCGGGCACGGTCACCGCCGGCAACGCCTCGGGCATCAACGACGGCGCCGCCGCGCTGCTGCTGGCCTCCGCCGCGCAGGTGCAGGCGCTGGGCCTGACCCCGCGGGCGCGCGTGCTCGGCTTCGCCGCGGCCGGCGTGGAACCGGCCTACATGGGCATCGGCCCGGTGCCGGCCACGCGCAGGCTGCTGGCGCGGCTCGGCGCGAAGATCGAGGACTTCGACGCGATCGAACTCAACGAGGCCTTCGCCGCGCAGGGGCTGGCCTGCCTGCGCGAACTCGGCCTGGCCGACGATGCCGCGCACGTCAACGCCAACGGCGGCGCGATCGCGCTCGGCCATCCGCTGGGCATGAGCGGCGCGCGGCTGGCGCTGACCCTGCTGCGCCAGCTCGAGGCCGGTGGCGGCCGCCGCGGCCTGGCGACGATGTGCATCGGCGTCGGCCAGGGCGTGGCGCTGGCGATCGAGCGGGTCTGAGCGAATACCCTGTAGGCGCGGCGTCGGCCGCGAGTGCGGCGCTGTGCACCTGCGCCTGCCAAGCGAAACAACCGCAGATGCAACAGGCTCCGTGCGGAGCCACCGGAAGGAGCAAGATGAGCGATTCCACCCACCAGGCGCTGCTCGGCTATCGCAAGCCGTACCCGGGCACGCAGCCGCCGTACATCCATCCGGCCTACGCCTCGACCGTGCGCCGCGGCCCCAGCCGCGACCCGATCGCGATCCCGGCGACGCTGTCGGAAGTCACCGGTCCGACCCTGGACCGCATCACCCTGGGCGAGCATGCCGCCGATCTCACCGCCGGCTTCCCCGGCGAGCCGCTGGGCGAGCGCATCGTCGTCTCCGGCCGCGTGCTCGACGAGAACGGCCAGCCGGTGCGCGACAGCGTGGTCGAGGTCTGGCAGTGCAACGCCGCCGGCCGCTACCTGCACGCCGGCGACCAGCACGACGCGCCGCTGGACCCCAACTTCACCGGCACCGGTCAGGTGCTGACCGACGCGCACGGCCGCTACCGCTTCAAGACCGTCAAGCCCGGCGCCTACCCGTGGCGCAACCACTACAACGCCTGGCGCCCGGCGCACATCCATTTCTCGCTGCACGGCGCGGGCATCGGCCAGCGCCTGGTCACGCAGATGTATTTCCCCGGCGATCCGCTGCTGGCCTACGACCCGATCTTCAACTGCGTGGACGACGACAAGGCCAAGGCGCGGATGGTGTCGGCGTTCGACTGGGAGAACGCGATCAGCGAATACGCCCTGGCCTACCGCTTCGACATCGTGCTGCGCGGCCGCAAGCAGACCGTCTGGGAGTGACACCATGAGTTTTCAGGCAACCCCTTCGCAAACCGTCGGCCCCTACTACCGCCTGGGCCTGGAGCCGCTGTACCGCACCGAGATTGCGCCGGCCGCGGCGCGCGGCGAGCGCGTGCAGGTGAGCGGCAGCGTGTTCGATGGCGCCGGCGTGGCGGTCGCCGACGCGGTGCTGGAGATCTGGCAGGCCGACGCCGCCGGCATCTACGCCCATCGCGACGACCCGCGCCACGACGACCACGATCCGGCCTTCCACGGCTGGGGCCGCGTGCCCACCGACGCGCATGGCCGCTTCTCCTTCAGCACGGTGCTGCCGGGGCGGGTGGCCGGGCCCTCGGGCACGCCGCAGGCGCCGCACCTGGTGGTGCTGGTGTTCATGCGCGGCTTGTTGCGCGCCGCCTCCACCCGGCTGTACTTCGCCGATGCCGTGGGCAACGACGAGGATCCGATCCTGGCGCTGGTGCCGCCGGAGCGCCGCGGCACGCTGCTGGCCGCGCGTACCGCGCCGGGCCAGTACGCTTGGGACGTGCGCATGCAGGGCGAGGAGGAGACGGTGTTCTTCAGCTATTGAGCGGCCCCGCTTTGTGTAGGAGCGGCTTCAGCCGCGACAGGCCTTACCGATAGATCCTGTCGCGGCTAAAGCCGCTCCTACAGATCGGTGCCAGCGACCGCGGGCGCAGCCGCCGCATCCCGTCATCGCGTAGGCGCTACCCTTGCCTGGCCCGCCGCTCCGGCGCGGCCCGCACAGAGATCCCGCATGCCTCCCAGTTTTTCCCTGCTCAATCCCCTGTTCGGCGACCCCGACATCGATGCGCTGTTCGACGACGCCGCGCGCGTGCAGGGCATGCTCGACGTCGAGGCCGCGCTGGCGCTGGCCGAGGCGCGCTGTGGGGTGATCCCGGAGGCGGCGCTCGCGCCGATCCAGGCCGCCTGCCAGGCGCGGCACTACGACCTGGCCGCGCTCGGCCAGGCCACTGCGCTGGCCGGCAATCCGGCGATTCCGCTGGTCAAGGCGCTGACCGCGCAGGTCGAGGCGGCCGACGCGGACGCCGCGCGCTGGGTGCATTGGGGCGCCACCAGCCAGGACGTGATCGACAGCGGCAACGTGCTGCAGCTGCGCGCCGCGCTGGACGCGCTGCAGCCGAAGCTGGCCGCGCTGTGCGCGGCCGTGCGCACGCTCGCCCAGCGCGAACGCGATACCGGCCTGCCCGGGCGCACCCTGCTGCAGCAGGCGGTGCCGGTGACCTTCGGACTCAAGGCGGCCGGCTGGCTGGATGCGCTGCAACGCGCGCAGCGCCGCCTGCAGGCATTGCGCGAGGACGCGCTGGTCCTGCAGTTCGGCGGCGCCGCCGGGACCCTGGCCTCGCTGCAGACGCAGGGCCTGGCCGTGGCGCAGGCGCTGGCGCAGGCGCTGCACTTGCCGCTGCCGGCATTGCCCTGGCACGCCGCGCGCGACCGCATCGTCGAGATCGGCAGCGCGTTCGCGCTGCTGGCCGGGACCCTGGGCAAGATCGCCACCGACATCGTGCTGCTGATGCAGTCGGAAGTGGCCGAGGCGTTCGAGCCGGCCGCGGCCGGCAAGGGCGGCTCTTCGGCGATGCCGCACAAGCGCAACCCGGTGGGCTGCGTGGCCGCCATCGCCGCGGCCACGCGCGTGCCCGGCCTGGTGGCCACGCTGTATGCGGCGCTGCCGCAGCCGCACGAGCGCGCCGCCGGGCAGTGGCATGCCGAGTGGGACACGCTGCCGGAGCTCGTGCGCCTGAGCGCCGGCAGCCTGGCGCAGATGCGCATTGTCATCGACGGCCTGCAGCTGGATCGCGCGCGCATGCGCGCGCACCTGGACAGCCATGGCGGGCTGCTCTACGCCGAGGCGGTGTCGGTCGCGCTCGCCGCGACCCTGGGCAAGGCGGCCGCGCATGCCCTGGTCGAGGAAGCGGCGCGCCAGGCGCTGCAGCAAGGACGGCACCTGCGCGACGTGCTGGGCGCCATGCGCGGGTGACTGCGGTGCTGGATGGCGAGCAGTTGCAGGCCCTGTTCGCCGCCGACAGCTGGCGCGGCATGGCCGACACCTGGATCGACCGCGTGCTCGGCAACGCCTGAGCGATTGCCCCGGTTTTCCTGGACCGCCATGCCTTTCCTCGACCTGCCCAGCCATCGCCTGCACTACCGTCTCGACGGCAGCGAGGGCAAGCCGTGGCTGACCTTCTGCAACTCCCTGGGCACCGACCTGCACATGTGGGACGAGCAGATCGCCGCGCTGGCGCCGCACTACCGCCTGCTGCGCTACGACCGCCGCGGGCACGGCGCGTCCGGCGTGCCGGCCGGCCCGTACCGCGTGGACGATCTGGGTGCCGACGTGCTGGCGTTGTGGGACGCGCTGCGGATCGAGCGCAGCCATTTCTGCGGGCTGTCGATCGGCGGCCTGACCGGGCAGTGGCTGGGCCTGCACGCCGGTGCGCGGCTGCAGCGATTGGTGGTCAGCGCGACCGCGCAGAAGATCGGCAGCGCCGACGCCTGGCGCGCGCGCATCGCGCAGGTGCAGGCCGAGGGCCTGGCCGCACTGGTGGCGGCGACGCGCGCGCGCTGGTTCACCGCGGCCTTCGCCGCGCTGCAGCCGCAGCGGCTGGACAGCGTCATGGCCAGCTTCCTCGCCACCTCGCCGGAAGGTTACGCGGCGTGCTGCCATGCCGTGGCCACGGCCGATTTCCGCGGCCGGCTCGGCGCGCTGGCGATGCCGCTGCTGGCGATCGCCGGCGACGAGGATCCGGTGTGCCCGCCGCAGGACCTGCGCGACATCGCCGCGGCGGTCCAGGATGGCCGCGCTGCGCAGGTGCCTGGCCGCCACATCTGCAACGTGGAGTCGGCGCAGGCGTTCAACCACCTCCTGCTCGAATTTCTACAGGCGTCCTAGAGCGCAGCCCGCCCCGCTCGCAGCCTGCCGACAACCCGCCATTCGCGCGCCCTGGCGCCGCATCCTCCCGCCCTCACAAAGGAACCCCCATGGACGAGAAACAACGCTACGACGCCGGACTGCAGGTCCGCAAAGCCGTGCTCGGCGAGGAGCACGTGCAACGTTCGCTGGACGCGCGCACCGACTTCACCAGCGAGTTCCAGGAGTTCATCACCCGCACCGCCTGGGGCACGGTATGGACCCGCGACGGCCTGCCGCGGCACACCCGCTCGCTGCTGACCCTGGCGATGATGGTCGCGCTCGGCCACGACGAGGAATTCAAGCTGCACGTGCGCGCCGCGCGCAACAACGGCGTGAGCGCCGACGAGATCAAGGAAGTGCTGCTGCAGGCGGCGATCTACTGCGGCGTGCCCGCGGCCAACCACGCCTTCGCGCTGGCCAAGCCGATCCTGGAAGAGCAGGCGGCCGAGGGCTGAGGCCGCTGGCGTTGCGCCGCTCGCATCGCACGGCGGATGTTGTAGGAGCGACTTCCGGGCACCTCCAATAACCTCAGTCCGGAAGCTGCACGCTGCGCTTTTTCGATGGCGTGTCGTTTTCCTGTCGCGGCTGAAGCCGCTCCTACAGGGGCACCGCGCGCCGTTGTAGGAGCGGCTTCAGCCGCGACAGGAGGACGAAGTGGCCGTGGCACCATGCAGGCCAGGGCCGTGGATCCGGCCGCCCGTCGCCATCCTCCCGCGAGGTCTGCCATGCCATTGCGAAGCGCCTGTCTCGCCCTGTTGCTGCTGGTGTCCTGCCTCGCCGCACAGGCGCAGCCACAGCCCGGCCCCGGAACACGGATGGCGCAGGTACGCGCCGACGACGGCCAGGCGCTGGCGGTCTGGTCGCGGGTCCCGGCGCAGCCGCGCGGGACGATCCTGCTGGTGCATGGCCGCACCTGGAGTTCGCTGCCCAACTTCGATCTGCAGGTGCCGGGCGAGGCGGTGGATGCGCGCTCGGTCCTGGCGGCGCTGGCGCGTGCCGGTTATGCGGCCTATGCGCTGGACCTGCGCGCCTATGGCGCCAGCGCGCGCGACCGCAGCGGCTGGAACACGCCGGAGCGCGCGGCGGCCGACGTGCGCGAGGTGCTGGCGTGGATCGCGCAGCAGCACCCGCAGTTGCCGCCGCCGGCGTTGCTGGGCTATTCCAACGGCGCGCGGGTCGCGCTGCTGGTCGCGCAGGCGCACCCGCAGGCGCTGTCGGCGCTGGTGCTGTACGGCTTTCCCGACGATGTCGATGCGCCGCTCGCGGCCGAGGCGCTGCCCGCGCAGCCGCCGCGCGCGCGCACCACCGCCGAGGCCGCCGGTTCGGACTTCGTCACCGCCGGCGCCGCGCCGCCGGCGGTGCGCGCGGCCTACGTGGCGCAGGCGCTGGCCGCCGATCCGGTGCGCAGCGACTGGCGCGCGCAGGAACAGTTCGCCTACCGTCCCGAGCAGGTGCAGGCGGTGCCGGTGCTGTTGCTGCGCGGCGTCGACGATCCGCTCGCCACGCAGCAGGAAAACGCGCACCTGTACGCTCGCCTGCGCAGCGAGGACCGCAGCTGGGTGACGCTGCCGCACGCCGACCACGTCGCGCATGTCGAGGACGCGCATGCGGCCTGGGTGGATGCAGTGGTCGCGTTCCTGCGCCGGCCGCGCTGAGCGCGACGCGCGCGGGCGCCATGGCTGGGTGAATCCAGCGCCATCGCGACCGGCACCGTGCGCCGGCCGCCGCCGGCGCGCGCGCCGATGGCAGGGGGCTCAGCTGAGCAAGCCGCCCAGCCGCTGCGCGGCGTCCTTCAGCGGCGGCAGCAGTTGCGTCTGCATCGCCTGCAGGCTGACCCGGCCGGCCTGGGTGCCGATGTTGAGCGCGGCGATGACCTCGCCGCGGCGGTTGCGCACCGGCACCGCGATCGAGCGCAGGCCGATCTCCAGCTCCTGGTCGATCAGCGAGACGTCCTCGCGGCGCACCCGCGCCAGCGTCTCGAGGAACTCGCGCTGGCCGGTGACGGTGCGCTCGGTGCGCGGGCGCAGCGGATTGCGCTCCAGATAGCTTTCCAGGGTGTCGTGCGGCAGCGCCGCCAGCAGCACCCGGCCCATCGAGGTGCAGTAGGCCGGCAGGCGGCTGCCGGCGCGCAGGCCGATCGACATGATGCGCACGGTCTCGGCGCGGGCGATGTACAGCAGGTCGTCGCCGTCGAGCACGCCCAGCGAACAGGATTCGTGCACCGCGTCGCGCAGCGCGTCCAGCACCGGCTGCGCGGCGGCGGTCATCGACGAAGACGCCACGTAGGCGCCGCCGATGCCGAGCACGCGCGGCAGCAGCACGTAGCCGCGGCCCTGCTCGCCGACGTAGCCGAGCTTGGCCAGGGTGTAGAGCACGCGCCGCACCGCCGCGCGCGAGATGCCGGTCTCGGTGCTGATCTGCGACATGGTGACCTCGCGCGCATGCTGCGCGAACACGCTGAGCACGGCCAGGCCGCGCGCCAGCGAGGTCATGAAGTCCGGATCGCCCTGCAGCCCGTCGATCTGCTGCATCAGCTCGTGGGTGAGTCCGCGCTCGGCGGGCGGCGAACCGGGGCCGGCCTTGCGCCGGCCTGCGGATGCGGGGGAATCGGCCATCGGGTGATCGTGCACTCCATCGAATACCTCGCCATGGTAAGCGCTGCGCAGAGACGCTGTCCCCGCCGCGGCGCAACCGGCCTGCGGCGGCCGGCTGCGCGGGCGCGCGCTACTTGGCCGGCAGCGCGTAGGCGATCACGTAGTCGCCGCGGTCCGGCGACTGGCGCGCGCCGCCGGCGGTGACCACGATGTACTGGCGGCCGCTCCTGGGCGAGACGTAGCTCATCGGCGTGCCCTGGCTGCCGACCGGCAGCCGCGCCTTCCACAGTTCCTTGCCGGTGTGGCTGTCGAAGCCGCGCAGGTAGTAGTCCTGGGTGCCGGCGAAGAACAGCAGGCCGGACTGGGTGGCCAGCGCGCCGCCCAGGGTCGGCATGCCGATCGGGATCGGCAGGCGCATCTTGATCCCGAGCGGGCCGGTGTCCTGCACGGTGCCCACCGGCACCTGCCAGACCAGCTTGCGGGTGGCCAGGTCGATCGCCGACATGGTGCCGTACGGCGGCTTCTGGCACGGGATGCCGAGCTTGGAGACGAAGCGGTCGCGCAGCGAGCCGTACGGGGTGCCGGTCTGCGAGGCCGCGCCCATCTCCACGCCGCCGGCCTTCTGGCTCTCCATCTGCCGGCGCGGGATCAGCTTCGTCCACAGGCCGATGCGCATGTCGTTGACGAACAGGTAGCCGGTGGTCGGGTCCAGCGCGGCGCTGCCCCAGTTCATGCCGCCCAGCGAGCCCGGCCACTGCAGCGCCAGGTCCTCGCCCGGCGGGGTGTACATGCCGTCGTAGCGCATCTGCTTGAAATGGATGCGGCACAGCATCTGGTCGATCGGGGTGGCGCCCCACATGTCGGCTTCGGTCAGCTTCTCGGTGCCGATCTGCGGCATGCCGGTGGACAGCGGCTGGGTCGCCGCGTAGCGCTCGCCGTCGGCCTTGCCCTGCGGTGCGGCCACGTCCTGGACCGCGGCCAGCGGCTTGCCGGTGGCGCGGTCGAGCATGAAGATCTGCCCGGCCTTGCTCACCTGCAGCAGCGCGGGCACGGTGCCGCCCTTGCCGTCGGGCACGTCGGCCAGGGTCGGCTGCGCCGGCAGGTCGTAGTCCCACAGGTCGTGGCGCACGGTCTGGTAGTGCCAGCGCACGCGCCCGGTCGCCGCTTCCAGCGCCACCACCGAGGAGCTGTACTTGTCGTCCTGCGGGGTGCGCTCGCCGCCCCAGGCGTCGGGGGTGGTGTTGCCGGTGGGCAGGTAGATCAGGCCCAGCGCCGGATCGTAGGCCATCGAGGTCCACACGTTCGGGGTGGCGCGGGTGTAGTGGATGTTCGGGTCCAGCGGCGTGTCCGGGGTCTCCTTGGCCAGGTCCCAGGCCCACACCAGCTTGCCGCTGTGCACGTCGAAGGCGCGGACCACGCCCGAGGGCTCGCCGACCTCGATGTTGTCGGCCACGCGGCCGCCGACCACGATCAGCTCGCCGGCGATCAGCGGCGCGGCGGTGAGGGTGTAGAAGCCAGGCTTGACCTCGCCCATGCCGGCCTTGAGGTCGACCACGCCGTCCTGGCCGAAGTCGGGGCAGGGCGCGCCGGTCTGCGCGTCGAGCGCGAACAGGCGCGCATCGACGGTGTTCATGAAAATGCGGTGGCGACACAGCGCGGGCGTCGTCGCTGCGACGGGCGCTGCACTGGGCGCCGGCATCAGGTTGTCGGCGGCGGCCGCCGGGGCGGCGGTCGCGCTGGCGGCATCGTAGTAGCCCAGGCCGCGGCAACGCTGCCAGTTCGGCGCAGTGGCCTTGGGATCGAACGACCAGCGCTTGCGGCCGCTGTCCGCGTCCAGCGCGAACACCTGGTTGTGCGGGGTGCACACGTACACGGTGTCGCCGATCTGCAGCGGCGTGGCCTGGTCTTCGGCGCCGAAGCCGTTGCTGGTCGGCACGTCGCCGGTGCGGTAGGTCCAGGCCACCTGCAGCTTGCCGACGTTGTTGCGGTCGATCTGGTCCAGCGCGGCGAAGCGGGTGCCGGCCACCGTATTGCCCCAGTGCATCCAATCCTTCTGCGCCGCGCCCGGCGCCACCGGCGTGACCGGCGCATCGGCGGCGGCCTGCACGATCGGGCGCGGCACGAAGGCATAGGCCGCGGTGGCGGCCAGGCCGGCCACCAGCAGCGCGGACAGCGCGTACGCGCCGCGCCCGGCCGGCTGCCGGCGGCTGCGGCGCAGGGTCGGCCATAGCAGGGCCAGCAACAGCGCCAGCACCGCCGGCGCGACCAGGCGCGAGACCAGCGGCCAGAAGTCCAGCCCCACTTCCCACAGCGCCCAGGCCAGCGTGCCGGCGAAGGCCGCGGCGTACAGCACGGCGCCGGCGGGCCGGCGCGCGATCACCAGGATGCCGGCGGCCAGCGTGGCCAGCCCCATCAGCAGGAAGTACCAACTACCGCCTTCCGTCGCCAGCTGCAGGCCGCCGACCAGCAGCACGCCGCCGACCAGCACCAGCAGCAGGCCCATCGCCCAAAGCAGTCCGCGGCCCAGGGCCGAGACGTCCGATTGCGTATTCACGTTGCGTAGTCCTCTGCAAAAGCCGTGACCGTCCGCTTGCGCGCGACGGCGGTGTGCCCGGGCGTTCCGTGAGACGCAAGGGGAAACGGACGGGTCCTGACCGCAGCGGACGATGTCTTCCGTGGCTTGCCGCGCGCCGGGACAGGTGACGGCGGCCAGTCGGCCGCCGCCCTGGCGTGCGGCACCGACGAGGGCGCATTCCGAGAGGTCCGGTCGATTATCGCACTTGTGTGCGAAATTTGCGTGGTCCGCGACAACGCTGCGCTGCGCCGCTACCGGTGTGGATTCAGCGAGCGGCCAACGGCCGCAGCGCACGCCATGGGCGGCACGGGGGCCGATGAGGGGTTGCGCACGGAGCGTGGCGTCCACGCGGTCGTTCGGGCGATTCAGGGGCCGTGCCGAAGCCCAGCCGCAGTGCGCCGAAGTGCGGCATGCGGTCGCTTGCCAGGGAGGGGCCGCATCGCGAGGCTGCCGCTGCCCACCGGCGCGGCCGGTGGGCGCGGATGCGGCGCGCCGCGCCGGCGGCCGCGTTCCGGCGAGCCCGGGAACGCGAGCTCGCCGGAAGCGCTTGCTACTTCTTCTTTTCCTTCTTGGCCGCGCGCTTTTCCTTCAGCGTCTTGGTCGGCTGCTTCTTCTCGCTTTTCTTCTGATCCATGCCCTTGCTCATGACACCCTCTGGACGATTGCACTGTGAATTGCCGACTGCGGCCGCCGTGGCGGCGATCGCGGCTGCCACTTTACTCCGCAGGCGGCCGGCCATGCCGCAGTTGTCGACCGGCATGCACGCAAGGTTGGGCCATAATCCGGCTTTCCCCTTCAAGGTCCCCCGCGTCCGATGAAAATCCCCCAGGGCCTGCAACCGCTGATCGAGGACGGCGTCATCGACAGCGTGCTGCGTCCGCTCAAGAGCGGCAAGGAGGCCGCCGTGTACGTGGTCCAGGCCGGCGACGAGGTGCTGTGCGCCAAGGTCTACAAGGACATGGCGCAGCGCAGCTTCCAGGCGCGCGTGCAGTATCAGGAAGGGCGCAAGGTGCGCGGCAGCCGCCAGGCGCGGGCGATGGGCAAGGCGACCAAGTTCGGCCGCCGCGAGCAGGAAGCGGCCTGGAAGGACACCGAGGCCAACACGCTGTATCAGCTGGTGGACGCCGGTGTGCACGTGCCGCAGCCGCGCGGCTATTTCCACGGCGTGCTGCTGATGGACCTGGTCACCGATGCCGACGGGCAGAGCGCGCCGCGGCTGGGCGAAGTGGAACTGGAGCCGGACCAGGCGCGCGCGTTCCATGCGCGGCTGGTTGGCGACGTGGTGAAGATGCTGTGCCTGGGCCTGGTGCACGGCGACCTGTCCGAATACAACGTGCTGGTCGCCGCCGACGGCCCGGTCGTGATCGACTTCCCGCAGGTGGTCAGCGCCGGCGGCAACAACGCCGCGCGCGCCATGCTGCTGCGCGACGTGCACAACCTGCGCGATTGCCTGGGCCGCTTCGCCCCCGAGCTCAACCAGACCCACTACGGCGAGGAGATGTGGGCGCTGTACGAGAAGGGTGAGTTGCGCCCGGACAGCGCGCTCACCGGCCGCTTCGTGTTCGACACCCGCCGCGCCGACGTGCGCGCGGTGCGCGAGTCGATCGAGGACGCGCGCCAGGAAGCGATCATCCGCCAGCAGGGGCGCGAGGCCGCGGCGGAGGACTGAGCTCGCACGGCTGCGCGCGTCGCTGCGGCATGGAGAGAGGCCGCGTGGGATGCGCCGAGGCGCCGGCCTGGTGACGCAGGCGGGTGGTTGTCCTGGTTTCGACAGATCGGGTGCGTGCGGGGTTTGTCGCTTCGATCGTCGCGGCTGAAGCCGCTCCTACAGGGGTGGGGAAGCGGGTGTGCATGCCTCTGGCTGTTTGCGAGAGGCTTCCTTTCCTAAACATCGAAACATCGAAGCATGCATCGGTCGCGCTGCGGAGATGCATCGTTGCGGCCTGTTGCAACGCCATGAAGATGCCGCGGCGCTGGCACGGCACAGGACCGGTCGGCGCTCGGCAGCCGTACGCGAATGCGCCCGAGGCAGCGAAAAATTCCTCCGGCGATACCGCTTCCGATACCGCCTCGCTGCAGCGCAGCAATGCCTATCTTTCGTCAATCTTTCCGCGCGCCGACAAAATTTGAAGCGGCAGCTGACTGGCATTTCGCAGCGGATATATCGCGGGAATATGTTTCATGTAGCGTTGCGCGCTTCGATCTTCCACCCCCTCGATTTGATGCTCATGTTCGACGCCTTCGCCGCGCCTCGCTGTTTCATTCTCTATGGTTCCCTGCTGGTTCTGGCGATGGCGGCGGGCTGTTCGTCCACCGCGCCGGCGCCGGCGCCGGTCAAGGTCGGCGTGCTGACGGTGAGCGCGCGGACCCTGCCGGTGGAGCAGACCCTGCCCGGCCGCACCGTCGCCTACGAAGTGGCCGACGTGCGTCCGCAGGTCAACGGCCTGGTGCGGCAGCGGCTGTTCACCGAGGGCCAGGAGGTGCATGCCGGACAGGTGCTGTACCAGATCGATCCGGCGCCGTACCAGGCGGCCTACGACACCGCGCGCGGACAACTGGCGCAGGCGCAGGCCGCGGTGCGCGCGGCGCGGCCCAAGGCCGAGCGCTACCGCACCCTGGTCGGCCTGGACGCGGCCAGCAAACAGGACGCCGACGACGCGACGGCCGCGCTGGAGGAGGCGCAGGCCAACCTGGTGGCGGCGCAGGCGGCGCTGCAGGCGGCGCGGATCAATCTCGACTACACGCGGATCGCCGCGCCGATCTCCGGCACCATCGGCACCTCGGCCTACACCGCCGGCGCGCTGGTGACCGCGCAGCAGGACGCGGCGTTGACCCGGATCCAGCGGCTGGATCCGATCTACCTGGACGTGAGCCAGTCCAGCACCCAGCTGCTGGCCTTGCGCGAGCAACTCGACGCCGGCCGGATCCGGGCCGCCGACGGCAAGATCTCGGTGCAGGTGCGCTTGGAGGACGGCCGCCTCTATCCGCAGCCGGGCACGCTCGCCTTCGTCGGCAGCGCGGTCGATCCGGGCACCGGCGGCGTCACCCTGCGCGTGGTCGTGCCCAATCCGCAGCATCTGCTGCTGCCGGGCATGTACCTGCGCGCGGTGCTGCCGATGGCCACCGACGCGGGCGCGATCCTGGTGCCGCAACAGGCGGTGACCCGCGACAGCAAGGGCGAGCCGGTGGTCAAGCTGCTCGATGCGCACGACCGGGTGGTGGAGCGCCACATCCGCACCGGCGACGCGATCGGCCACGACTGGCTGGTGGAGGACGGGCTCAAGCCGGGCGAGCGGCTGATCGTGGTCAACGCCAGCCGCGCCGAGATCGGCAAGCCGGCGCTGCCGCATGCGGTCGACGCCGCCCAGCTCGCCGCCGCGCCGGCGGTGCCGGGCGACGACGCCCAGGCCGACTGAGGACGCCCGCATGTCGCGTTTCTTCGTCAACCACCCGATGGTGGCCTGGGTCATGGCCATCGTCATCGTCCTGGTCGGCATGCTCGCCATCCATGGGCTGCCGGTCGAGCGCTATCCGCAGATGGCGCCGCCGACCATCACCGTGCGCGCCTCCTACACCGGCGCCTCGGCGCAGACCGTGGAGAACACCGTCACCCAGCTGATCGAACAGTCGCAGCAGAGCCTGGACCACCTGCTGTACATGACCTCGACCAGCGCCTCGGACGGCAGCGCGCAGGTCAACCTGGTGTTCGAGACCGGCACCAACGCCGACACCGCGCAGGTGCAGGTGCAGAACCAGTTGCAGTCGGTGATGTCGGTGCTGCCGCAGGCGGTGCAGCAGAACGGGCTGGTCATCACCAAGTCCAGCGGTTCGCTGTTCGAGGTGGTGGCGTTCACCTCCGACGACGGCAGCATGGACAACTTCGATGTCGCCAACTACATGGAATCGAACATCGACGACCAGATCAGCCGGGTCAGCGGCGTCGGCAACATCCAGCCGATGGGCTCGGAGTACGCCATGCGCATCTGGCTGGATCCGGAAAAGCTGCGCCAGTACGCGCTGATGCCCTCGGACGTGGAGAACGCGCTGCAGGCGCAGAACACCGACGTGTCGGCCGGCGAGATCGGCGGCCAGCCGGCGCTGCGCGGACAGCGCCTGGACGCGACCGTGACCACCCGCAGCCGCCTGCACACGCCGGCGCAGTTCGGCGCGATCGTGCTCAAGAGCGATCCCGGCGGCGCGGTGGTGCGCCTGTCCGACGTGGCCAGGATCGGCCTGGGCCCGGAGACCTACGACAGCATCACCCGCTTCAACGGCAAGCCCTCGGCCTCGCTCGGCATCGAGCTCAACGCCGACGCCAACGCGGTGGAAACCTCCAAGGCGATCGACGCGCGCCTGCAGGAACTCAAGCAGTACTGGCCGCACGGCTTCAACTACCACATCGCCTTCAGCACCACCCCGTTCGTCACCACCTCGATCAAGGAAGTGGTCATCACCCTGATCGAGGCGGTGCTGCTGGTGGTCGCGGTGATGTACCTGTTCCTGCAGAACTGGCGCGCCACGCTGATCCCGACCATCGCCGTGCCGGTGGTGCTGATGGGCACCTTCGGCGTGCTCGCCGCGTTCGGCTATTCGATCAACACCCTGAGCATGTTCGCGATGGTGCTGGCGATCGGTCTGCTGGTCGACGACGCCATCGTGGTGGTGGAGAACGTGGAGCGGGTGATGGGCCAGGAAGGCCTGTCGCCGAAGGAGGCCACGCTGCGCTCGATGCAACAGATCGGCGGCGCCCTGGTCGGCATCGTGCTGGTGCTGACCGCGGTGTTCGTGCCGATGGCGTTCTTCAACGGCGTCACCGGGGTGATCTACCGGCAGTTCTCGATCACCATCGCCGCGGCGATGATCCTGTCGGTGCTGGTGGCGATGACCCTGACCCCGGCGCTGTGCGTGACCATCCTCAAGCCGCTGCACCAGGGCGAGGCGCCGATCGGCTCGCATGGCCGCCTGGGCTGGTTCTTCATCTGGTTCAACACCCGCTTCCGGCACCTGTCCGAGCGCTACCGCGCGCTGGTCGAGCGGGTGCTGGGCCGGCGCGCGCCGAGCGTGATCGCCTATGCGCTGCTGATCGCGGTCACCGGCGTGCTGCTGTGGCGCCTGCCCGGCGCGTTCCTGCCCGACGAGGACGAAGGCATGCTCAACGTGCTGGTCAAGTTGCCGGCCGGCTCCACCCTGGAGCAGACCCTGGCGGTGACCGATCGGCTGACCAAGGCCGCGCTGCACGAGCCGGGCGTGCGCTCGGTGCTGTCCTCGGCCGGCTTCAGCGTCACCGGCGCCGGCCAGAACGTCGGCATGGCGTTCGTGCGCCTGAAGGACTGGGACGAGCGCGACGACGATGCCACGACCATCGCCGACCACCTCAACAAGGCGCTGGCCGACGTGCCCGACGCGGAACTGTTCGTGACCTCGCCGCCGGCGATCAGCGGCCTCGGCGACGCCTCCGGCTTCACCTTCGAGCTGATGGACTACGAAGGCGCCGGCCACGCCGCGCTGGCGGCGGCGCGCGACCGCTTGCTGCAACTGGCCGCGCACGACCCCAAGCTGCGCGACGTGCGCTATGCCAGCCTGGAGGACGCGCCGGTGTACGCGGTCAAGATCGACGACGCCAAGGCGCAGGCCCTGGGCGTGGATCCGGGCGACATCAATGCCACTCTCAACAGCGCGCTGGGCGGCGACTTCGTCAACAACTTCATCTACAAGGGCCGCATCAAGAAGGTGTACGTGCAGGGCGACGCCGACGCACGCATGGCGCCGCAGGACCTGCCGCGCTGGACGGTGCGCAACGCCAGCGGCGGCATGGTGCCGATGTCCGCCTTCACCACCGCGCACTGGACCAGCGCGCCGGCGGCGCTGGAACGCTACAACGGCGTGTCGGCGATGGAGCTCACCGGCCAGGCGGTGCCCGGGGTCAGTTCCGGCGCGGCGATGGACGCGATGGCCGAATTGAGCAAGCAACTGCCGCATGGCTTCGGCTTCGCCTGGTCGGACATGGCCTACCAGGAGAAGCTGTCGGCCAACCAGGCGCCGGCCTTGTACGCGATCTCGCTGCTGTTCGTGTTCCTGTGCCTGGTGGCATTGTACGAGAGCTGGTCGATCCCGTTCGCGGTGATGCTGGCGGTGCCGGTGGGCGTGTTCGGCGCGGCGCTGCTGATGACCGCGCGCGGGCTGGAGAACGACGTCTACTTCCAGGTGGGCCTGCTGACCACGGTCGGCCTGTCGGCCAAGAACGCCATCCTGATCGTGGAGTTCGCGCGCGACCTGGAGCGGCGCGGCGAAGCGCTGCTGGCGGCCACCTTGCACGCGGTGCAGATGCGCCTGCGGCCGATCCTGATGACCTCGCTGGCGTTCCTGCTCGGCGTGCTGCCCCTGGTGTTCAGCCACGGCGCAGGCTCGGCCGCGCGCCGTTCGCTGGGCACCGGCGTCACCGGCGGCACGCTGGCGTCGATCACCCTGGGGCTGTTCTTCGTGCCGTTGTTCTACGTGCTGGTGCGGCGCCTGTTTCCGGGGCCTGCGCGCGCGCCGCAGGAGGCCACGCCATGAGCGCGCGCGCGCGCCGCCTGCTCGGCCTGGCCTGCGCCGTGGCGCTGGCCGGCTGCAGCATGGCCCCGTCCTACGTGCGCCCGGCCACGCCGGTGCCGGCGCACTTCGACAATGCGGCCGTCGCCGCGCCCGCCGTGGACGACGCGCTGCCGGCGTTGCCGGACTGGCGCGCGGTGTTCCTGGATCCGCGCCTGCGCCAGGTCATCGCCCAGGGCCTGGACCACAATCGCGACCTGCGCGTGGCCATGCTCACCATCGACAAGACGCGGGCGCAGTACCGGATCCAGCGCGCCGCGCTGGCGCCGTCGCTCGATGCCACCGCCAGCAGCGGCCGCCAGCGCACCAGCGCCAGCGCCAGCGATACCGGCAGTGCGCAGGTCGGCGGGAGCGACACCTTGCAGGTCGGCATCAGCAGTTGGGAACTGGACCTGTTCGGGCGCCTGCGCAGCCTCAAGGACGAAGCGCTGGAGACCTGGCTGGCCAGCGCCGAGACCCAGCGCGGCGTGCGCCTGAGCCTGATCGGCCAGATCGCCGACGCCTGGCTGACGGTCGGCGCCGACCAGCAACTGCTGACCCTCGCGCAACAGACCCTGGACAGCCAGGAGCAGACGCTGCGGCGCAGCCGCGACCAGCACGCCAACGGCATCGGCTCCGGCCTGGACCTGGCGCAGATCGAGAGCAGCGTGGACGCGGCGCGGGTCGCGGTGGCGCGCGATGCCGCGCAACTCGCGCAAGCCCGCGACGCCTTGCAGTTGCTGGTCGGCGCGCCGGTGGAGGCGGCCTTGCTGCCGTCTGCCGAGGTGGCCGACAACCACGTGGCGCTGGCGCCGGTCCCGGCGCGCCTGCCGGCCGCCGTGCTGCTGCAGCGCCCGGACGTGCTCGCCGCCGAGCATGCGCTGAAGGCGGCCAACGCCGACATCGGCGCGGCGCGCGCGGCGTTCTTCCCGAGCCTGACCTTGACCGCATCGAGCGGACGCGGCAGCGATGCGCTGTCCACGCTGTTCTCGGCCGGATCGCGCACCTGGTCGTTCGTGCCCAGCATCACCGCGCCGATCTTCCATGCCGGCGCGCTGAAGGCCTCGCTGGACGCATCGAAGATCGGCAAGGACATCGCCGTGGCCCAGTACGAGAAGGCGATCCAGAGCGCCTTCGCCGACGTCGCCGATACGCTGGCGCAGCGCGACCAGCTCGACGCGCAACTGGCCGCGCAACAGGCGCTGGTCGAGGCGACGCGGCGCAGCCACGACCTGGCCGTGGCGCGTTATCGCGTCGGCGCGGACGGCTATTTGCAGGTGCTGGACGCGCAGCGTTCGCTGTTCGCCGCGCAGCAGGACCTGATCGCCCTGCGGCTGCAGGACGACAGCAACCGGGTCGCGCTGTACACGGCGCTGGGCGGCGGCGCGGATGCGACGGCGCGATAAGCGCCGGCCAATGCCTTCTGTAGGAGCGGCTTCAGCCGCGACAGGCCTTACCGAGAACCCCTGTCGCGGCTAAAGCCGCTCCTACAGGGAGCGACGCCAGCACCCGCAAAAACGCGCGCGGCATCTGCCGCGCGCTCACGCCACCCGGCTGCGCCGCGCCCGCTCCAGGTGCACCAGCAGCAGCGAGATCGCCGCCGGGGTCATGCCGGGGATGCGCTGCGCCTGGCCCACGCTTTGCGGGCGCACGCGTTCGAGCTTCTGCTGCACTTCGGCCGACAGCCCGCGCACCTGCGCGTAGTCGAACGTCGCGGGAATCGGCGTGTCCTCATGGCGCTGCTGGCGGGCGATCTCCTCGCGCTGGCGCTCCAGATAGCCGGCGTACTTGATGCCGATCTCCACCTGTTCGGCGACCTGTCGGTCGGCCACGCCCGGGCCCAGCGACGGCACCCGCATCAGCGCGGCGTAGTCCAGTTCCGGGCGCTTGATCAGGTCCAGCACGTTGGTCTCGCGGCTCACCGCCACGCCCAGCGTGGCCGCGACCTCGCGGCCCAGCGCATTGCCCGGCGTGGCCCACAGCGCGCGCAGGCGCTCGTTCTCGCGCGCCACCGCCTCCTGCTTGGCCTGGAAGCGCGCCCAGCGCCGTTCGTCGACGATGCCCAGGTCGTGGCCGATACCGGTCAGGCGCGCGTCGGCGTTGTCCTCGCGCAGCTGCAGCCGGTACTCGGCGCGGCTGGTGAACATGCGGTACGGCTCGCTGGTGCCGTGGGTGATCAGGTCGTCGATCAGCACGCCGATGTAGGCCTGGTCGCGGCGCGGCGACCACGGCGCCAGCCCGCGCACCTGGCGCGCGGCGTTGAGGCCGGCGATCAGGCCCTGCGCGGCGGCTTCCTCGTAGCCGGTGGTGCCGTTGATCTGCCCGGCGAAGAACAGCCCGGGCATGGCCTTGGTCTCCAGCGAGGCCTTGAGTCCGCGCGGGTCGAAGAAGTCGTACTCGATGGCGTAGCCGGGGCGGGTGATGTGCGCGCGCTCGAAGCCGCGGATCGAGCGCACCAGTTCCAGCTGCACGTCGAACGGCAGCGAGGTGGAGATGCCGTTGGGGTAGATCTCGACCACGTCCAGGCCTTCGGGCTCGACGAAGATCTGGTGGCTGGCCTTTTCGGCGAAGCGCACCACCTTGTCCTCGATCGAGGGGCAGTAGCGCGGGCCGATGCCCTCGATCTGCCCGGTGTACAGCGGCGAGCGGTCCAGCGCGCCGCGGATGATGGCGTGGGTGCGCTCGGTGGTGTGGGTGATCCAGCACGAAACCTGGCGCGGATGCTGCGCGACCTCGCCCAGGAACGACATCACCGGCAGCGGATCGTCGCCGGGCTGTTCCTCCATCGCCGCGTAGTCCAGGCTGCGCCCGTCGATCCGCGGCGGGGTGCCGGTCTTGAGCCGGTCCACGCCGAAGCGGCCGTCGCGCAGCGCCTGCGCCAGCGCGGTGGCCGGCGGGTCGCCGGCGCGGCCGCCGGCGTACTGGGTCTGGCCGATGTGGATCTTGCCGGCCAGGAAGGTGCCGGCGGTCAGCACCACCGCCGCCGCCTCGAAGCGCAGCCCGGTCTGGGTCAGCACCCCGCGCACGCGCTCGCCGTCCATCACCAGGTCGTCCACGGCGGCCTGGAACAGGGTCAGGTGCGGCTGCGCCTCGACGATGCGCCGGATCGCGCCGCGGTACAGGTTGCGGTCGGCCTGGCAACGGGTCGCGCGGACCGCCGGGCCCTTGGAGGCGTTGAGGGTGCGCCACTGGATGCCGGCCAGGTCCGCCGCCTGCGCCATCGCCCCGCCCAGCGCGTCGATCTCCTTGACCAGATGGCCCTTGCCGATGCCGCCGATGGCCGGGTTGCAGCTCATCGCGCCCACCGTTTCCACGTTGTGGGTCAGCAGCAGGGTGCGCGCGCCGGCGCGGGCGGACGCCAGCGCCGCCTCGGTGCCGGCATGGCCGCCGCCGATCACGATGACGTCGTAGCGGTAGAAGGAATCGCTCATCTAAGACTCGTCAGCCGGACCGCGGGGACCGGAATGGGCGCGCCCACGGGTGGCGGACGTCGGAAAGGAGAAATTTTAGCGGTTGCATCACAGTTTGCCGATTGCGCCCTAAAGTTGGCACGCCATCTGCAGATATCCCTACTGCACCCGAGGTGGCATTGCGTCAGGGGCGTACGACTGGAATTGGAACAGGGGCCAGTCACGCGCACCTCGGGGGAGCTGGGGGCCGGTAGTCGGGGGACTGCCGGCCCTTTTTTATGCCTGCATTTCGGCCGCGCTCCAGCAACCGCAAGGCCCGAACGCGAAAAGCCCCGGCGGACCGGGGCTTTTCGTTTTAGGCGCCGACGCCCGACAGGGCCGGAACAGGGGGGATCCAGATTTCCCTGTCGGACATCGACATAGACGGTGGGACGATCCCTTGCGGGTCATAAAGCGACGCAGTGGGTCACCCCGTACGACGTAGAGTGCGTCCTGTGCCTGTGTGAAAGCAAGCCTTTTCTTAGGGCTCTAGTGTGCGGCGCGTCCCATTGCCGCGACCCAGATTGCCGGGACGGGGCGCGGCCGGGCGTGGTGGCGCCGCCGGCCGCGGCGCGGCCGCGGGACGCGGCATGGCGGCCGGGCGGGCCGGCTGCATCGCCTGCGGGCGCGGCCCGGCAGTGGCCGCGTCCGGACGCCGCAGCCGGTCCATGTCGCGCCACGGCGACTTGACCCGGTCGCGGTCGCCGATCGCCGGCGGTGGCGGCCGGTCCGGCGGGCGACCGTCGTCCGGCCGCGGGCGCGGCGGCGGACGATGCCGCGGCGGGCCGTAGTAGTCGCGGTAGTAGTACGGACCGCCGTAGCCGTAGTAGCCATAGCCGTAGTAGCCGGCGCCGTAGCCGTAGGGCACGGCGCCATAGGGGCCGTACGGGTAGTAGCCATCGGAATAGCCCGCCGGATAGCGATACTCCACCGACGGCGAGCCGCGGTAGTAGCCGCCGCCGTTGTCGGCGTAGTCGTACGTGGCGCAACCACCCAGCGTGGCCAGCAGTCCGGCGGCCAGTAGCAGGCGCATGTTCATGGCGAATCCTCTCCCTGAGGCTGACCGACAGGTTCGGCGCGTTGCATTGAATGCCCCCTTAACTCGCTTGGTCGTGAATTGAACGCTTAAGTCGCGCGCAACGGCCGCTGCGCGCCGGTCGCCGGCGGCGCTGCGAATCCATGGCGATACGTTAACCTTTTGCGCATGGTCTCATCTTCACTGCCCACGTTCGCCGATGTCGCCGCCGCCGCCGCGCGCCTGGCGGCGCATGCCCAGGTCACCCCGGTGCTGCGCTCGCGGACATTGGACGCGCTGACCGGCGCGACCCTTCACTTCAAGGCCGAACATCTGCAGCGCGGCGGCGCATTCAAGTTCCGTGGCGCCTGCAATGCGGTCTGGTCCCTGGACGCGGCGCAGGCCGCGTGCGGGGTGGTCACCCATTCCTCCGGCAACCACGGCGCGGCGCTGGCCCTGGCCGCGCGCACCCGCGGCATCGGCTGCCACGTGGTGGTGCCGGACGGAGCGGTGGCGGCCAAGCTGGCCAACATCGTCCGCCAGGGCGCCACCCTGTGGCAGTGCGAGGCCGGCATCGCCGCGCGCGAGGCGATGTGCGCACAGGTCCAGGAGCGGACCGGGGCGACCCTGGTGCATCCCTATGCCGACCCGGCGGTGATCGCCGGGCAGGGCACCGCGACGCTGGAACTGCTCGGCGCCAGCGGCCCGCTGGACCTGCTGGTGGTGCCGGTCGGCGGCGGCGGCCTGGCCGCCGGCAGCCGCCTGGCGCTGTCGGCGCTGGCGCCACAGGCGCGGCTCGTGCTGGCCGAACCGGCTGGCGCCGCCGACACCGCGCGCTCGCTGGCCGCGGGCGAGCGGCGCGTGGACTTCGTGCCCGACACCCTGTGCGATGGCCTGCGCGGCACCCTGGGCGCGCCCAACTTCGCGCTGCTGCACGGCCAGGCCGAGACCATCGTGGTCGACGACGCCGCCACCGTGGCGGCGATGCGGCTGCTGTGGCAGGTGCTCAAGCAACTGGTGGAACCCTCGTCGGCGATCGCCCTGGCGGCGGTGCTGGCGCAGCCGCAGCGTTTCGCCGGACGCCGGGTCGGGCTGATCCTGTCCGGCGGCAACGTCGACCTGGACGCCCTGCCGTGGGGAGCGGCTTGAAGCCGCGGCGACGGCGCGGCTGGCTGGGCTGGATCGGCCGGCTGGGCGCCTTGCTGGTGCTGTGGCTGCTGGGCGTGGCGATCTACATCGTGTGGGTCGGCGACCGCGACCAGGCGGCGCCGGCCGACGCGATCATCGTGCTCGGCGCGGCCGCCTACGACGCCAAGCCCTCGCCGGTGTTCGAGGAGCGCATCCGCCACGGCCTGGACCTGTACCAGCGCGGGTACGCGCCGACCCTGATCTTCACCGGCGGCTTCGGCGGCAACGGCGCGCGCTTCGCCGAGTCGCAGGTGGCGCGCCGCTACGCGCTGCGCCACGACGTGCCGGCCGACGCGATCCTGATCGAGACGGTCTCGCGCACCACCCGGCAGAACCTGATCCAGGCGCGCGCGCTGATGCGCGCGCACGGCCTGCACCGGGCGATCGTGGTCAGCGATCCGCTGCACATGGCGCGCGCGCTGCGCCTGTGCCGCGAACTGCAGATCGACGCGCTGGCGTCCTCGACGCCGAGCACCCGCTTCCGCAGCTTCCAGACCCGCTGGCGCTTCCTGGTGCAGGAGGTCTACTTCTTCCATCGCGACCTGATCGCGCCGGGCGCCTGAGCGCGGCCGGGCCGCCGTATCATGGGCCTCCCGCAGCGTAGGAGGTGGTGGCGATGAAGATCGACGGAACCCGTGAGCAAGACCGCGCCATCGAACTGGTGCTGTCCTACTACGACGCGTTCAACCGTGGCGACTGGGCGGCCATGCTCGACAAGCTCAGCGACGACGTGGCGCACGACCTCAACCAGGGCGCGCGCGAGACCGGCAAGGACGCCTTCGCCGCGTTCCTGCAGCGCATGAACGCCAGCTACCGCGAGCAGCTGCGCGACATCGTCGTGCTGGGCGGGGAGGACGGCCGCCGCGCCGCCGCCGAATACGTCGTGCACGGCGAGTACCACCACACCGACGAAGGCCTGCCGCCGGCGCGCGGGCAGACGTATGTTCTGCCGGGCGGCGCGTTCTTCGACATCCGCGATGGCAAGATCGCCCGCGTCAGCAACTACTACAACCTGCAGGACTGGATCGCGCAGGTCTCGGCCTGAGCGGCGCCGTACATCCTGTAGGAGCGGCTTCAGCCGCGACGGACATCCCCGGGAACGCCTGTCGCGGCTGAAGCCGCTCCTACAGAAGGCATTGCCTCACGCGCCGCGGCGGCGGATCGGGATCGCCGACACCGGCACCGCGGCGATCTCGCCGCCGCCGTCGCGGATCGGCGCGCCAGGCGGCGGCGCCCAGGCGTGGGCATAGATCACTTCCCAACTGCTCGGCAGCGCGCCGTCGGCGGTGCGCAGCGGCTCGTAGGCGGCGCTGGCGGCGGCGAAGCGGCCGCGGCCGGTCAGGGTGTGGCGGCGCGCGTGCAGCGCGTTGGTCGCGCCGATCGCGCGCAACTCGCGCATCAGCGCGGCCAGGTCGGGATAGGTGAGGGTGAACAGGTCGCGGTCCAGCACCGGGTCGCGGAAGCCGGACAGCATCAGCGCATCGCCGAACTGCGCGATCGGCGCGAAGCGGCTCACGTGCGGCGCCTCGCGGTCGGCCTGGGCGAAGGCATCGCGCAGTTCGACCAGCGTCTCCGGGCCGAAACTGGAGCACAGCAGCAGGCCGCCGGGCTTGAGCACGCGGCGGAAGCCGGCGAACACCGCCGGCAGGTCCTCGACCCATTGCAGGCACAGGTTGCTGAAGATCACATCGACGCTGTGCTCGGCCAGCGGCAGCGCGCGCGCGTCGGCGCAGACGCGGCCGAACGGCTTCCACCAGCCGGCCTGGCGCTTGGCCTGCTGCAGCATCGGCAGCGCCTGGTCGAGCGCGATCACCTGCGCGCGCGGCCAGCGCTTCTTCATCGTCGCGGCGGCATGCGCGGGCCCGCTGCCCACGTCCAGCACCACCTGCGGCACGCGGTCGCCGAGGTAGTCCAGCGATTCCAGCAGGCGCTTCTCCACCTCGTGCTGCAGGGCCGCGGCGGCGTCGTAGCTGGCCGCGGCGCGCGAGAACGCGCGGCGGATGTGGTGGGGGTCGAACGAGGAGGGATCCATCGGCGCATTATCGCTGGCGGAAGGCCGGGAATGGAGAATGGGGAAACGGGAATCGGAACGGCCGCGTCGGCGAGATGGTCGCCTGCCTTGCCCATTCCCGTTTCTCCATTCCCTATTCCCGGCTCTTCAGGCCGTGAATGGGGAGTCGGGAATGGGGAATCGGAACGGCCGCGTCGGCGAGATGATCGCCTGCCTTGCCCATTCCCGTTTCCCCATTCCCTATTCCCGGCCTTTCAGAACGTCCCCGGATATGCCCCGCCATCGAGCAAAAGATTCTGCCCGCTGATGTAGCCGGCCTGCGCGCTGCACAGGAACGCGCAGGCCGCGCCGAACTCGTCCGCGGTGCCGAAGCGTCCGGCCGGAATCTGTTGGCGCTTCTGCGCGGCCAGCGTGTCCACGTCGGTGCCGCTGCGTTGCGCGGCATGGGCGAAGTTGCTGCGCAGCCGGTCGGTGTCGAACTGCCCCGGCAGCAGGTTGTTGATGGTGACGTTGTGCGCGACCGTGCGCCGCGCCAGCCCGGCGACGAAGCCGGTCAGTCCGGCGCGCGCGCCGTTGGACAGGCCCAGGCTGTCGATCGGCGCCTTCACCGCCGCCGAGGTGATGTTGACGATGCGGCCGAAGCCGCGCGCCTGCATCGCATCGACGGTGGCACGCATCAGCGCGATCGGCGCCAGCATGTTGGCGTCGAGCGCGCGCAGCCAGTCCTCGCGTTCCCAGTCGCGGAAATCGCCGGGCGGCGGGCCGCCGGCGTTGTTGACCAGGATGTCGACCTGCGGGCAGGCGGCCAGCGCGGCGGCGCGCCCGGCGTCGGTGGCGATGTCGGCGGCCACCGCGATCACCTCGCCGGCGCCGGGCAGCGCGCGCAGGCCGGCGGCGGCGGCGTCCAACGCGGGCTGGCCGCGCGCCACGATGACCACGTTGACGCCCTCGCTGGCCAGCGCCCGCGCGCAGCCGAGGCCCAGGCCCTTGCTCGCGGCGCAGACCAGCGCCCATTTGCCGGCAATGCCCAGATCCATGCGTGCGCTCCGTTCGTCTCGAAACCGCGATGATCGTGCATCGCCGTCGGCGCTGCCAGCCGCGTTGCGCTGCGCGCCATGTTCTGCGACGCGCGCGGAGTGGGCGCCGAGCGCGCGCTACTCCGCGCGGCTGTCGTCGATGCGCCGCGCGAGCGCGGCGTAGTAGTCGGCCGACGCCCGATTGCCTTGCTGGCGCAGGCGTGCGGAAGTCTCCAGCGCCGCGGCGCGTGCCTGCGCGAACACATGGTCGTCCTCGTCGGGGCGTAAGCCGTCGCTGGCCACGGCGCGCAAGGCCGCATCGAAGTGCACGGCCGCCATCAATCCTCCTGCGTGCAGCAGGAGGAGGCCCTGCGCCGGGCGGCCGTCCTGCATGCGGCCGGCGAAGAAGGCATAGGGCTCGGCGGTGCCGGCGCGGACGATGCCGAGCCCATCGGCTGCCCCGTTCCGGCACTCGCCGAGCCAGCGCGCGGGAGCGGCGTCCAGGTCCGCTGGCACCTCGAACCGACACGGCGCCGCTGGCGGCGCCGCCAGCGCGGGAAGGGCGGCGCATGCCGCGATCAGGCACGCCATCGCCCTGGCGGTGTTGCTACGCATCGCGGTCACGGATCGGTTCTCCTCGGTGCTGCGCCATGGCGCGGTTGGCGCGCCATCGTAGCGCGACGGACGGCGACACCTTGCGACAGCGTGACGGCCTGCGCTTCGCGCAGCGCGGCGCGCAGTCGGTCAAGGTCCTTGGACGAGAGGCGTGGGGTTCGGGCGGCGTCGGCGAGCAGCGACGCGCGTGCTGCAGGAGGCGCCTGTCGGCACGCTTTGCCTTGGTGACACGGCATCGTCGGGCTTGCGTTCAGCGCGATTGCGTCGCCGGCGGGTGCCCGCGGGCCGGCAACGTGCGGCATCGAGTAGCGTCCGCCCTCCGGCCTGCGTGGCAAGGGAACGGCACCGCCGCGAAGATGCAGCGCACTGCGCGGCCTTCCAAGACGAGCGCAGCTGGCTCGACCAAGCGCGACGCGGATTGCGCGCCACGTTTTGGTTCGGCGGCCGGCTTGGGGCCTGCCACGCCTGCGAATACGCAGCGCGCGGCGGCACGCGGACGTGTTACGGCAACGCGGCCAGGAATGCCTGCAGCGCGGCGGCGACCTCATCGGCGTGGCCGAGGAACGGCGCATGCCCGCCGCTGGCGACGACGTGCGACTGCGCGTGCGGCGCCAGCGCGGCCGCGGCCTGCATCCCGGCCGCCGACACCAGCCGGTCGCGCTGGCCGCCCAGCCACAGGCTGGGCACGCGCAGCGTCGGCAGCGCGCGCCGCAGGTCGGTGCGTTCGAGCAGCGCCAGGCCGTCCTGCAGCGCGCGCGCGTCCGGCTCGCCGCGTGCGCTGAGGGTGTCGCGCAGCGTGCGCAGCTCCGTGCGCGCATGCGCCGAGCCGAGCGTGTCCAGCATCAGGAAGCGGTCCAGCGTGCCGCGGTAGTCCTCGCCCAGGTCGCGCCCGAACTGGGCGAATACCTGCGGTTCCACCGCGTGCGGCCAGTCGCCGCCGCGCACGAACCGCGGCGTCGCCGCGAGCATCGCCAGACCACGCACCTGCGGCTGGGTCGCCGCGGCATGCAGCGCGAACAACCCGCCCAGCGACCAGCCCAGCCACGCCGCCGGGGGCGTCGCCGCGGCGATCGCGCTGACCACGTGCGGCAGCGCCAGCGGGGTGTCGTCGTCGCGGCTGCGGCCGTGCCCGGGCAGGTCCACCAGGTGCATGCGGTAGTGCGCCGACAGGCGCTCGACGAGCGGTGCGAAGATGCCGCCGTGCAGCGCCCAGCCGTGGATCAGGACCAGATCGGGGCCTTGCCCCACCGTTTCGATATGCATCGTCGATCGCGTGCCAATGGAAGGGAATCGGGCGGGGCGGCGGTCAGCGCGCCGCGCGCAGCGCCAGCAGCCGTGGCAGCAGCGCGCGCCATTGCTGCCGCGGATAGCGCCATGTCAGCCACGCCGACCAGCGCTGCACGCCCTCGCCGCGCTGGATCGCCGCGCTCAACCAGTCGATGTCGAAGCCCTCCCAGACCCCGGCCACGCTCGACAGGTTCGGCGCCAGGCGCGGATGCACGTCGCGCAGCAGCATCTCCCGCAGCGTGTCCGGCGCGTAGGGCGAGGCGGCGAGCACCGCGGCGATGCGCGCGTGGCGCAGGGCGACATCGGTGTCCAGGTACAACTCCGACAGCGCTTCCCACACCTCGCGGCGCGCCGCGAGGTCGTCGCCGCTCATGCGGGCAGGCCGACCGGATGCGCGGCGAGGCGGTCGCGGGCCAGCGCCAGCGCATCGAGCAGCGCCTGCACCTGCGCCGGCGTGTGCAACGCCGACAGCGTCACCCGCAGGCGCGACTTGCCGTCCGGCACGGTCGGCGGGCGGATCGCCGAGACCAGGAAGCCGGCCTGCTCCAGCGCCGACGACAGCGCCAGCGCGCTGGCCTCGTCGCCGCACAGCAGCGGCTGGATCGGGGTGTCGGAGGACATCAGTTCCAGGCCATGGCGGCGCGCGCCGCCGCGGAACGCCGCGATCGTCTCGGCCAGGCGCTCGCGCCGCCACTGGTCGCGCCGCGCCAGCTTGACCGCGGCCAGCGAGGCGGCGGCCTGCGCCGGCGGCAGCGCGGTGGTGTACAGGTAGGGCCGCGCGGTTTCGGCCAGATGCCGGATCAGCGCCTCGTCGCCGACGACGAGCGCACCGTAGCCGCCCAGCGCCTTGCCCAGGGTCACCAGTTGCAGCGGCACGTCGGCCACGCCGAGCCCGGCCTCGGCCACGCAGCCGCGGCCCTGCGGCCCGAGCACGCCGACGCCGTGCGCGTCGTCCACGTACATCAGCGCCTGCTGCGTGCGCGCGACCAGGGTCAGCGAGCGCAGCGGGGCGATGTCGCCGTCCATGCTGAACACGCCATCGGTGGCCAGCACCGCCGCGCCGTCGGCGGCGTGCTTGAGCTGGCGCATCGCGCCTTCGGCATCCAGGTGCGGATAGCGGCGCAGGCGGCAGCCGGCCAGGCGGGTGGCGTCGAGCAGGCTGGCGTGGTTGAGCCGGTCCTGCACGCACACGTCCTCTTCCTCGCTCAGCAGCGCCTGCTGCACCGCCAGGTTGGCGATGAAGCCGCTGCCGAACAGCAGCGCCTGCGGGTAGCCGAGCCAGTCGGCGACCTCGCGTTCCAACTGTTCGTGCAGCGCGTGGTGGCCGCACACCAGGTGCGAGGCGGTCGCGCCGGCGCCCTCGCGCGCGGCGGCGTCCTGCAGCGCGGCGACCACCTCGAACTGTTGCGCCAGGCCGAGGTAGTCGTTGCTGCAGAAGCCGGTCAGCCAGCGGCCGTCGACTTCCAGGCGCACGCCGTCGCGGCGGCCGACGCTGCGGCGCACGCGGATGCGGCCCTGCGCTTGGCGCAGCGCGCGCTGGGACTGGATGCGGTCGTGCAGATCGGGGCGGGCCATGGGCGGCGAGGGCATGGGGTGGCTGGCTAGCGTAGCGCGTCCCCGGCCGCGCCGGGCGCGCGGGCCCGGTGCGGCGGCGGGACGCGCGCTGGGACGGCGTGCCGGGGCGAGGGCCAGGCCGGGATCAGGCCAGCGCGGCGTCGATCGTGCGCCCGCGCGACGGCGCGGCGGTGATGTCCGCGTGCACGGTGCCGGGATGGTCGTGCGCGTCGGCATCCACCGTCACCTGCATCGGCCGCAGCCCCAGCCGCGCGAACAGCGCCTGGTCGCGCTCGGTGTCCGGGTTGCCGGTGGTCAGCAGCTTCTCGCCGTAGAAGATCGAGTTGGCGCCGGCGCAGAAGCACAGCGCCTGCAACTCGTCGCTCATGCTCTCGCGCCCGGCCGACAGCCGCACCATCGCCCGCGGCATCGCGATGCGGGCCACGGCGATCGTGCGCACGAACTCGAACGGGTCCAGCTCGACCGTGCCGTGCAAGGGGGTGCCGGCGACCTGCACCAGGCGGTTGATCGGCACCGAATCCGGATGCACCGGCAGGTTGGCCAGCGCCTGCAGCAGGCCGGCGCGCTGGTCGCGCGACTCGCCCATGCCGACGATGCCGCCGCAGCAGGTCTTCAGGCCGGCGTCGCGGACGTGGGTCAACGTGTCCAGGCGGTCCTGGTACTGGCGGGTGTGGATGATCGAGTCGTAAAAGTCCGGCGCGGTGTCCAGATTGTGGTTGTAGTAGTCCAGCCCGGCCGCCTTCAGCGCCTGCGCCTGGGTGCCGTCGAGCATGCCCAGGGTGGCGCAGGTCTCCAGGCCCAGCGCCTTCACCTCGCGGATCATTTCCGCCACCTTCGGGATGTCGCGGTCCTTGGGCGAGCGCCAGGCCGCGCCCATGCAGAACCGCGAGGCGCCGGCGGCCTTGGCCTGGCGCGCCTTGTCCAGCACCGCCGCGGTGCTCATCAGCTTCTGCGCGTCCACGCCGGTGTCGTAGCGCTGCGCCTGCGGGCAGTACGCGCAGTCCTCCGGGCAGCCGCCGGTCTTGACCGAGAGCAGGGTGGACACCTGCACCTGCGCCGGATCGAAGTGCTCGCGGTGCACGGCGGCGGCGCGGTGCAGCAGCTCCGGGAACGGCAGGTCGAACAGGGCGAGCAGTTCCTGGCGTTGCCAGTCGTGTCGGACGACAGCGGACATGGGGGTTTCCTGACGGTCAGCGGCTGGGAAAGCGGGCAGTCTGGTGAGCATGGATATCCCTGTCAACTTCACCAGTGGCATCCAGGTTGACGGAGGCTGGCGGCGCCTGCAGCGCTGGCTGCTGCCGGAGCGCTGCCTGGTCTGCGGCGAACGCGGCGCCGCCGGGCTGGACCTGTGCCCGGCCTGCCGCGCCGCGCTGCCCTGGAACGTCGGCGCCTGCATGACCTGCGCGTTGCCGCTGCCGGTGCCGGATGCCAGCCAGGTTTGCGGCGCCTGCCAGCGCAGGCCGCCGCCGCTGACGCTGGTCGCCAGCGCCTGCGTGTATGCCGCGCCGGTGGACGGGCTGCTGCGCCGCTTCAAGTTCCACCAGGATCTGGCCGCCGGGCGCCTGCTGACGGCGCTGCTGCGCGCGCGCTGCGGCGATCTGGCGCGCCCGCAGGCCTTGCTGCCGGTGCCGCTGCATGCGGCGCGGCTGCGCCAGCGTGGCTACGACCAGGCGCTGGAACTGGCGCGGCCATTGGCGCGCGCGCTGGGGCTGCGGTTGTGCGACGGACTGCAGCGCGTGCGCGCGACGGCGCCGCAATCCGAACTCGATGCGCGCGCACGCCGGCGCAACCTGCGCCATGCGTTCGCGGTCCACGCGCCGTTGCCGCAGCATGTGACCCTGATCGACGATGTGATGACCACCGGCGCGACCCTGCACGCCGCCGCGCAGGCGTTGCGCCGCGCCGGTGTGGCGCGGGTCGATGCGTGGGTGGTGGCGCGCGTGCCGTGAGCGTGGCGCGTCCATCGCGTGGGGGTGCAGGCGGCTGGGCATCGGCTGGAGGCCACCTGCAACAACTTCGAAACGTGTCCTGTAGGAGCGGCTTCAGCCGCGACGGGCTTTACCGGGAACGCCTAGTCGCGGCTGAAGCCGCTCCTACAGGGCAAACCGCATCCGACTTGATTGTGGCGAAAGCAGGTTGTTAGAGGTGCCCTGGAAGCGCGCGCGTGGGCGGTGCGCTTGCCTGTCGTGAGAGAACGCCGGTGCGTGCTGCGGTGCGAGCGAGTCGGCCGGCATGCCGCGGCGGCGCTATCCGCCAGCCGGATGACGGGTGGCGCCACGCAGGGACGTGCCTGCGTTCATGGCGATCTCGGCTGGCGCCTGGGTCTGCGCGCATGAACGATGTGCAGACGTGCGCGGCTTTATGATCGCCACTCGGCCAACAACGACAGGAGTTTGCGATGCGCTGGAAGGCTTTGGGTCTGTCGATGGCGCTGTGTGTCTTCGGTGCCACCGGCTGCGGGTACTACGATGCGCCGGATGCCGCCGCCGCCAGCCCGGTGAAGGCGAAGATCGAATGGCGCCTGGCCAGCCATGCGCCCACCCCCGAGTATGTCCAGGCCGACTACCACGGGAAGCCGGTGTACCTGGCACCGCAGGCGCTGCTGGTCGTCGACGAGGCCGCGACCGTGGCGCCCGCCGACAACGGCGATGGCCAGCCAGCGCTGGATCTGCGGTTTCCTGGACACGGCCAACGCCTGACCCAGGCCACCGAGCAGAACGTCGGCAAGCCGATCGCGCTGCTGGCCGACGGCCAGGTGCTGACCGTGGCCACGATCATGGCGCCCTTGCCGGGGGACAGCCTGCGCATCAGTGGGCTGCAGGACGTGCAGGAACAGCAGCGGGTGTTCGCGCTGTTGACCCACGCGCCGGACGCGGCCGCGCCAGCGCAGGACGCTAAGCGCTAGAAAACGTCGGTGCGATGAGGAGCGGCTGCTGCTGCATCCTCTTCGGACCCTGCGTGGGGCGAGCCGGTGGCCCGGTCGGCGACGGGCGCGCGCCTGGGGTGCGTGCTTGTGCGTCACGATGTCAGCTTGCGCGCCGGCGAGCCAGCCTTTTGCGCGGTCTCGCATGGTGCGGCGCATCGGCGATGACGACGCGACGGCCTGGCGCAAGGGCCGGGCTGCGCAGGTCGAGTTTCCGGGCACGGCGCGCCGCGGGTGATCGACACCAGACCCTAGGGCGTGTCCCCACTCCCGAGCATGCCGCGTTGGGTCTGGCAGGCGCCACGGCGGCGTTGCACGGCGCAGCGCCTGGCTGGCCGTCAGGTCAAGCCGCGCGGCGTCGGTGTGGCGCCCGCCAGGCCAACCCGAAGGGCCGCGGTTGCGCGCGCCCATGGCCGCGTCATCACTCGGGCGTGGACGGACGTCCACGTCCTCGTGCCACAGGCGCGCGCAACCGCGGCGCGGCATGCTTGGGGAGTGGGGACACGCCCTAGGCCGCGCGCAGCGCCAATGCCGAGGCGATGCCGGCGAAGATCGCCAGACCCACCCAGTTGTTGTGCAGGAAGGCGCGGAAGCACGGTCCGCGTTCGCGGCCGCGGGCGATGCGGAATTCGTAGGCGACCAGCAGCACCGCGATGCCCAGGCCCGCCCAGTACCAGACCCCCAGCGCGGCGCGAAGGCCGACGAAGGTCAGGGCGACGAACATCAACGCGTACAGGATGCCCTGCGCGACCAGGTCCAGGTCGCCGAACAGGATCGCGGTGGACTTGGAGCCGGCGCGCAGGTCGTCCTCGCGATCGACCATCGCATACCAAGTGTCGTAGGCGGTGGCCCACAGGATGTTGGCCGCGTACAGCAGCCAGCCCAGCGCCGGCACCTCGCCGCGGATCGCCGCGAACGCCATCGGGATGCCCCAGCCGAAGGCCATGCCCAGATAGACCTGCGGCAGGTAGGTGTAGCGCTTCAGGTAGGGATAGCTGGCGGCCAGGAACAGCCCGACCACGCTCAGGCCGATGGTCAGCGCGTTCATCGTCAGCACCAATCCGAAGGCGGCCAGCATCAGCAGCGCGAACACCACCAGCGCCTCGCGCCCGCTGACCGCGCCGGTGGCCAGCGGCCGCGTGCGGGTGCGTTCGACCTGCGGATCCAGCCAGCGGTCGGCGTAGTCGTTGATCACGCAGCCGGCCGAGCGGGTCAGCCACACGCCGGCGGTGAACACGCACAGCGTCCACAGCGGCGGCAGGCCGTCGGCGGCCAGCCACAGCGCCCACCAGGTCGGCCACAGCAGCAGCAGCACGCCGATCGGGCGGTCGCCGCGCAGCAGCTTCCAGTACTGGCCCAGGCGCGCGCGTGGCGGCAGCGCGGCGGGCGTGTCGTAGCGTTCGTAACCCATCGCGCAAGGGTAGCAGTCGCGTCGGTCCGGCGGCAGCGCGATGCGGTCGGCCGAGCCCTGCCCAATGGCGGTTGTGCGGGCGGCGTGGCGCCGTGCCGGCAACGCCAAGGGGCAGGCGATGCGGTGCTGGGACGTCGCAGCGTCCTGTCGTCATCGGATGCGATCGGGGCGTAGCCCGCCGCTTGACGCTGTCGGCGGCGCACCAGCGCCAGCGCGGCGCGGGCAGCGCCCCCGCGTCGCCACGACGGTCGGCGCCAGAGCGCGAGACACACGGAACCTCCTGGTCCAATGGCAGCGTGGGCGTACGCCGCGGGTTTCGCCGGATCGCCACGCGGCAGGCGGCCGTGGATCGGGGGCGTGGCGGCGAGCGCGCCGGCGATGACGGCCTGCCATCATCCCGGGGGAGACGCGGCGCGCGATTTGCCGTTAGAATGCGCGTCCGTTGCGCCCGTAGCTCAGCCGGATAGAGTAGTGGCTTCCGAAGCCATTGGTCGGGGGTTCGAATCCCTCCGGGCGCACCATCCATTGCATCGCATGCCGATCCCTTCGGCATCGCGCGGCCGCGCCGCCCTCTGCGCCGGCCTTCCCCGAGTCCCCGTTCTCACCAGTCTGCCGCAGTCAACGCGCTTGTCGTCGATGCGAAGCGTGGTGGCATCGGTCGTCGTGCTCGGCCCGGCGCGCTCGCAGTTTTCCGATCATGCACAGGACGCCCGCGTTGCGCGCGTCGCGACGCGCCGCAGACGATGGCGTGGCTGGCGCGCTCCAGAATGATCTGGTTGGCCAAGTCGCAGGGCGCCAGCCAAGCGAGGCATCCCACGCCTGCGTCATCTGCGCCAGGCGGGACCGGGGCGACGTGGAAATAGGACGCCTGCGCAAGGCCTGGGTGAACGGATCACGGCTAAGTCCGCGCCTAAAGTGTGAATTGCAGCACATTTTTGTCTGAATATGTAGAATTGTGCTAAGGCTCGGGTAGTGTCCGCACGCTGGCATGGGGATGCCCGCTCCGCAGCGTTTCGATGACGCGCGCCACCTGTACACGCACAACGCTCGGATACGACTTCAGTTCTCGCATGCGCCGCCGCTCGACGCTCCCGTTGCTATTGGTTTTGGTCATCGCGCTGCTGGCCGGCTGCGGCTGGATCCAGCCGGTCGCGCAACCGAGCCGCCCCGACCTGTCCCTGGACGGGCAGGTGCAGATGCTGCGCGACCCTGCCGGCACCCTCGAGGTGCGCGCGGTGGCCGCGCGCGGCGACCTGCAGCCGACGGCGCCTGAATTCAATCTCGGCTACATCCACGACGCGGTGTGGCTGCGCCTGCGCCTGGATCGCATGGCCGGCCTGCCGCGGGTGCTGATGCTGCAGGTGGACGCGCCGCTGGCCGACACCGTGCGCCTGTACGTGCCGCAGCCCGGCGGCGGATTCCGCGAACTGCGCCGTGGCGAGGATGTCTCGCTGCGCGAATATCCCTACCTGTTGCGCGCGCCGGTGTTCCAGCTGGAAGCGGCCGACGGCCGCCATCCCGAGGTCTACCTGCGGCTGACCGAGCGCAACGCGATGACGGTGGCGCTGAAGCTGTGGGAGCCACAGGCCCTGCTGGCCCACGAGACGCTGGCCGCCACCCAGGGCAGCGTGTTCCTCGGTTTCGTCATCGCCCTGTGTCTGGCCGGCGCGTTCATCTGGCGGCGCAGCGGCGTGGGACCGGTGCGCTGGTACGTGGCCTACGTCGCCACCAGCGCCTACAGCGTGTACAAGACGCGCGGCCTGGTCGGCCCGTTCTTCCGGCTGCAGACGCCCGACGGCGGCGACGCCGTGCTCGGCGTGGTGCTGGCGCTCAGCGTGGCCATCGCGGTGTCCTTCAGCGTGCGGCTGATGGCCTTGCACACGCACTTTCCGCGGCTGTCGCGTGGCTACGAGGCGTTCGTCTGGAGCGTGATCGGCGGCGCCTGCATCGGCTTCGTACTCGGCGCGTTCGGCACGGTGATGCCGGTCGTGCAGGGGCTGAGCCTGGTCAGCATCCCGGCGATGCTGCTGGTGGCCGGCTACCTGAGCTGGCGTGGGCAGGTGATGGCCAAGCTGTACCTGGTGGCGTTCCTGGTGCTGTACGTGGCGTTCTTCCGCGTGTTCCTGATCAACCTCGGGATATTGCCGAACACGCCGTTCATGCGCGGCGGCGCGCCGCTGGCGGTGGGGCTGACGCTGCACCTGCTGCTGCTCACCTTCAGTTTCGCGCAACGCTTCCATGCACTGGAAAAGGAGCGGCAGGAGGCCTTGGCGCTCGCGTTGAGCGTCTCCCAGCAGGCCGAGGCGTCGCTGGAGCGCAAGGTGCGCCAGCGCACCCGCGAACTGGACGAGGAGATCGTGCAGCGCCAGGCCACCGAGCAGCGCCTGCGCGACAGCAAGGCGCAGTTGCGCCAGGCCCTGGCCACCGAACAGCGGTTGCGCGAGGAACAGCGCGAGTTCGTGACCCTGCTGTCTCACGAGTTCCGGACCCCGCTGGCGATCATCCATGCCAGCAGCCGCATGCTGCGCGACACCGAAGCGACGCTGCAGCCCGCCGGCCGGCGCCGGATCGAGAAGATCCAGCGCGCGGTGGAGCGCATGTCCGAGTTGATCGAGCGCTTCCTCGACGACGAGCAGACGCTCTCGGAGGAGGGCGCTTTCACGCGCGAGCGCTTCGCGCTGCAGGCGCTCGTGGCCGAGGCGCTGGATGCGATCGATCCGGCGCGCGCGCGCATCCAGGTCGATCTCGGCCGCGCGCCGGCGCTGGTGGAGTGCGACCGCGGCCTGCTGCGGATCGCCCTGGACAATCTGCTGGGCAACGCCCTGAAGTATTCGGCGCCGGAGCGGCCGGTGCGGCTGATGGCCGACGCGCAGGGACACACGCTGACCCTCAGCGTCGCCGACGAAGGTCCGGGCATTCCACAGGACGAGCAGGACGGCATCTTCCGCAAGTTCACGCGCGGCAGCGGCAGCGGCGGCACCGCTGGCACGGGGTTGGGCCTGTATCTGGTCAAACGCATCGCCATGCGACTGGGCGGCGAGTTGATCCTGGACGGCGATGGGCTTGGCGCGACGTTCCGTCTGCGCCTGCCGCATGCCGCCGTCGTGGACGAGGGCTAGGCGCATGAGCGCGCGTGCGTCTGCAGCCTTGCGCTGCGTGGCTTCGCCGAGGCGGATCGGAGGCGGATCGGAGGCGTCCGGCCATGGCGTTGATCGGCCTGCTCGAAGACGAGCCGGATCTGTGCGAGGAACTGCACGACTGCCTGTGCGCGACCGGGCACCGCGTGGTGGCCGCCGGCGCGGCGGCCGCGTTCTTCGCCGCCGCCGACGGCCTGCGCTGCGATGTGGTGGTGCTGGATCGCGGTCTGCCCGATGCCGATGGCCTGGACATCGTGGAGCGCCTGCGCGGCGCGTCGCCCGCCATGGGCATCGTCCTGCTGACCGACCCTGCGCGTGGTGGCGCCGCGTTCGGCGCAGCGCATGAACCGCGAAGTGCTCAGCGCCTACGCGCTCGCCGCGCTGAAGCAGCAGGCGGGCGTTTCGGTCCAGCAGGTACGTGCGCTGGTGCCGAGCTTCGTCGACTGACGCGGCGGCGACGGGAGCGGAGGCAGCCGCCTGGGCTCCCGATCGCTGGCAAGATCGGGACAAAACCCGATGGGATTGATCGCAGCGAAACCCGCGATGCGTTCGCGGCGGGATGCGACGGCCGTCCGTAGTGTGGGAGTGGCGACGGAGCGGAGGCAGTCGCCTGTGCTCCCGATCGCTCGGCGGATCGGGACAAGATGAAGCTGGATTGATCGCAGCAGAATGCGTGATGCGCCTTTGCCGGGGTGCAGTGGCCGCCCGGAAGGTGGTGTCGGCGACGGAAGCGGAGGCAATCGCCTGTGCTCCCGATCGATGGGCAGATCGGGACAAGACGCGGCTGGATTGATCGCAGCAGAATGCGTGATGGCCTGAGGCGGGGCGCCGTGATCGTCCGGAATGTGATGGTGGAGCGGCGCGATGCGGCCCCGCGGGAATGGAATCAATGCCATGCGCTCGCCATCGTCACGTCGCGCACGTGCGGCCCGACACGCATCGTTGTCTAGGCGCGGTTGAGCAGAAGATGCGCCGTGGGGTATTGGCACGGACCACTGACGCCTGCGTCCGAAAGAGCGCGGAACGTCTTGCGCGCGGAGCGCCTGACACCCTTCTGGAGGCCGCGCCACGCTGCTGGCGCGACCCGGTGCCTCGCATGCCACGTCATCGCCGAAGTGTCGCCGCGATGGGGCGATACGGCTATCGTATCGGCATGCCGTGTGTCTCCCCGTTTCCGCTCGAGTGCAGGAAGCCGTGCGTCGCCGCGAAGGCGATGACGGTCATGGCCGATGTCGTATTGGCATGGCGGAATGTCGCGGCGGCGTCGCCCGCATGATCGCGAGCGGTTCGCGCGCACCGTTGCCCAAGCCATCCGTGCGCCGACTCGGCGCGGACGATGCGCTGGCTTATCTACGGGTCGGCGAGGGGGTGCCGGTGCTGCTGGTGCATGGGGCCTTGTGCGATTACCGCTATTGGTCGCCGCAACTGCGCGCTCTGGCCGATCGCTTCCAGCTCAGCGCGCTGAGCCTGGGCCAGTACTATCCGCGGCTGCCCTCGGCGTCGCAGCATGCGTTCGGCTGGCGCTGGCATGCGCGGCAGCTCGCCGCCTTCATCGCCGAGGAAGCGCGACCCGTGCACCTGGTCGGGCATTCACGCGGCGCAGCCGTGGCCTGGCAGGCGGCGCTGCTGCGGCCGGATGCCATCGCCAGCCTGACCTTGTTCGATCCCGGTGGTCCGCAGCCGCATGGCCTGCCGCCGGAGGTGCAGGCGATCCGCGCGCAGGCGCTGGCGTTGCTGCACGGCGGCCAGGTCGAGGCGGGCCTGGAGTGCTTCGTCGATTCGGTCAGCCAGCCCGGCGCCTGGGCGCGCAGCAGCGCCGGTTTCCGGCAGATGGTGCGCGACAACGCGCAGACCCTGGCGCCGCAGATCGCCGATGCGCTGCCGGCGTACCAGGCCGAGCAGGCCGCCACCCTGGCGATGCCGGTGTTGCTCGTCGCCGGCGAGCACAGCCCGGCCCAGTACCGCGACAACGCCGCCGCGCTGGCGGCATGGCTGCCGCGTGCGTCGCACCAAGTGCTTGCTGGCGCCTCGCACGGCATGACCTTCACGCACGCACGGCGCTGCAACACCCTGCTCGCCGATTGGGTGGCCGCGGCGAGCCACTGAGCGCGGACGGCGGCGGCCTGAGCGCATCCCCCTTCGATCGCGCCGGGTGCTGAAGCGCGAACACATCGCTGCGCTTCGGCGTCACCCTGCCAGGCGGCGTGCTCCGGGAGTGGGCGGGCCAACGGCGGTCGCCGTCGCCTGGCCACGGTCCAGTTGCCGGTAGGCGATGGCCTCGGTCAGATGCGTGGTGGCGATGCGCGCGCTGCCGTCCAGGTCGGCGATGGTGCGCGCCACGCGCAGGATGCGGTGCAGCGAGCGCGCCGACAGCCGCAGGCGGTCGATGGCCTGTTCCAGCAGGGCTTCGTCGCGCGGTTGCAGGCGGCAGTCGCGCAGCGTCTCGCTGTGGCCGAGCTGGCCATTGGGCCGGCCGGCGCGCGCCTGCTGGCGTTGCCGCGCCTGTTCCACGCGCTCGCGCACGGCCGCACTGGCTTCGCCGGACGGCGCGTCGGCGCGCAAGGCCTGCGGCGGCAGCCGCGCCACCTCCACGTGCAGGTCGATGCGGTCCAGCAGCGGGCCGGAAATGCGCGCGCGGTAACGACGGATGCTCTCGTCGCCGCAGCGGCAACGGCCGCTGGGATCGCCCGCCCAGCCGCAAGGACAGGGATTCATCGCCGCCACCAATTGGAAGCGCGCGGGAAACTCGGCGCTACGCGCCGCGCGCGACACGGTGACCTGTCCCGATTCCAGCGGTTCGCGCAGCACTTCCAACGCATGCCGGTTCCACTCCGGCAGTTCGTCCAGGAACAGCACGCCGTGGTGCGCCAGCGAGATCTCGCCGGGGCGCGGGTGCGTTCCGCCGCCGACCAGCGAGACCGCGCTGGCGGTGTGATGCGGGGCGCGATAAGGGCGTTGCCGCCAGCGCGATGGGTCCAGGCCGCGGCCGCTAACCGAGGCGATCGCCGCCGTTTCCAGCGCCTCGGCCTCGCTGGCCTCGGGCAGGATGCCGGGCAGGCGCGAGGCCAGCAGGGTCTTGCCGCAGCCGGGGCTGCCGATCAACAGCAGATGGTGATGGCCGGCGGCGGCGATCTCCAGCGCGCGCCGTGCCTGCGCTTGTCCGCGCACGTCGCTCAAGTCGGGAAACGGCATGGCCGCGGCGGGCGGGGCTGCGGCGGCCGGCAGCGTCTTGGTGCCGTTCAACAGCGCGCACACCTCGAGCAGGGTGCGCGCGGTGAAAGCCTGCACATGGCGCGCCAGCGCGGCCTCGGCACCGTTGCCGGCCGGCACGATCAGCGTGCGCCCAGCCTGGGCCGCGGCCAGTGCCGCCGGCAGCACGCCGTCGACCGGGCGCAACTCGCCCGTCAGCGCCAGTTCGCCGAGGAACTCGTACTGCCCCAGTGCCTGCGGGTCGAGCTGCCCGGCGGCGGCGAGGATGCCCAGCGCGATCGGCAGGTCGAAGCGCCCGCCCTCCTTGGGCAGGTCGGCGGGAGCCAGGTTCACGGTGATGCGGCGCGCGGGGAATTCGTATTGCGCGCACAGCAGGGCGGCGCGGACGCGGTCGCGGGATTCGCGTACCGCCGCCTCGGGCAGGCCCACGATCTGCGTGGCCGGCAATCCGCCGGACAGATGGACCTCGACCCGAACCGGAGGCGCAAGCACCCCCGCGCGGGCACGGCTGTGCACCAGCGCCAGGCTCATCATGGCGGATGGATCAGGCGTGCGCGGAGGGCGCGTCGCCGCTGCGCGCGGCTTCCAGCGCGGCCACGCTGCGTTCCAGCGCGTCGAGCTTCTCGCGCGTGCGCAGCAGCACCGCGCGCTGCACTTCGAACTCCTCGCGGGTGACCAGGTCGAGCTTGCCCAGCCCGGCCTGCAGCGCGCTCTTGAAGGTGCTCTGCAGTTCGTCGCGGGATTCGCGCAGGCCCGGCGGTACCAGGTCGCTGAGGCGGCGGGCGAGGTCGTCGAGGTGATTGAGGTCGATCATGGCTGTACTCCGGCAGGTGACGCCAGACTGCGGCACCCGGCGGGTCGGGACCATCGGTGTCCGGCGTGGCGCGCTGTCGGAAAATTCCGGCGGTGGGGCGCGCGGCCATTTGAACCCGGCCGCCGGGCATCGCGCAACCGCGTTATCCTGAGGCCATTGTGATTGGAGAAAGCCGCATGAAGATGATCATGGCCGTGATCAAGCCGTTCAAACTCGACGACGTGCGCGAAGCGCTCGCCGCGCAGGTCGTGGCCGGCATCACCGTCACCGAGGTCAAGGGCTTCGGCCGGCAGAAGGGCCACACCGAGCTGTACCGCGGCGCCGAGTACGTGGTCGATTTCCTGCCTAAGGTGAAGCTGGAAGTGGCGGTCAGCGAGGATCAGGTCGAGCGCGTGCTCGAGGCGATCGTCCAGGCGGCCGGCACCGGCAAGATCGGCGACGGCAAGGTGTTCGTCTACGACCTGGGGACGGTGGTGCGGATCCGCACCGGCGAACTGGATGCGGACGCGCTGTAGCCGGTACTGATCCCGCGTTTGCAGGGATGGGTTAGTCGCTACCGGCTTTGCCGGGAACGCCCGTCGCGGCTGAAGCCGCTCCTACAGGGGGATTGGCTGCTGGGCCATCCCCGCCAGCGTGGCTGGCTGGTCGAACGGAACCGATGACGCCAGTGGCGACTGCGCATGCGATTGGCGCCAGAACGCGATCCCAGCCGCCGAGATGGCGCCAGCAGGCCGCCATCTCGGCGCTGCACCGGCGCATGCCCGAAAGCCCGCGCCGATGCCGACCCAGCGTCAGCCGCCCAGCGCCTCGGCCACGAACGGCGGCAGCACCTGGGTACCGGTGTGCAGGTGCGCGCTGTAGTAGCGGGTGGCGAACGGCTTGGCCGCGGCGTCGGCCTGGCGGAAGTCGAAGCCGCCGGACTTGCGCGCCAGGGTCACGCTCCACCAGCCGGTCGGGTAGCACGGCTGCGGGAACGGCACGGTGTGGAAGCTGGCGAAGCCGGCCTTGCCCATCTCCGCGCGCATTTCCTTGATCAGGTCCAGCAACGCCAGCGGCGATTCGGACTGCTGCACCAGGATGCCGTCGTCCTTCAGCGCCTTGAAGCAGCTGTCGTAGAACGCCTTGTTGAACAGGCCTTCGGCCGGGCCGACCGGGTCGGTGGAGTCGACGATGACGATGTCCACGCTGCCGGCCGGGCAGTTGGCCATGTAGGCGATGCCGTCGTCGAACAGCAGTTCGGCGCGCGGATCGCCATTGGATTCGCACAGTTCCGGGAAGTACTTCTCGGCCATGCGTGTGACCTGCTCGTCGATATCGCACTGGGTGGCGCTCTCCACGCCCGGGTGCTTGAGCACCTCGCGCAGGGTGCCGCAGTCGCCGCCGCCGATGATCACCACGCGCTTGGGCGCGGCGTGGGTGAACAGTGCCGGGTGGCTGATCATCTCGTGGTAGAAGAAGTTGTCGCGCGTGGTCAGCATCACCGCGCCGTCGATCACCATCAGCTTGCCCCAGTCGGTGGTGTCGTAGATCTCGATCTTCTGGAACGGCGACTGCACCTCGTCCAGCTTGCCGGTGATGCGGTAGCCGATGGCCGAGCCGGTGGGCTGGAAGTGTTCGATGTACCAGTTGTCGTTGGCGGTCATGCGATGTCCTAGGAAAGCGAAAAGTTGCAGGCTGTTCCTTCTCCGCCGGGAGAAGGTGGCGCGAAGCGCCGGATGAGGGTCGGGCGCAGCCTCGTGCAGCCAAGCCACGCGATGCCGTCGCCCTCCTCCGCGGATGGCGTCGGGCGCAACCAGGCGACCCGGCCCCACCCCGAACCCTGCCCGGCTCCACACGGGAGCACGGGCGTCGGAACGGCGCGGATTGTAACGGACCCCACGCGTAGCAGGCGTTACAATCCACGCCCTTTTCCGTCAGCCGAGCCGCCACGATGAGCGATTGGTCCCTCGACCAGGCCCGCAAGACCTACTCGATCCCGCACTGGGCCGACGGGTATTTCGACGTCGACGCGGCCGGCCGGGTCATGGTGCGCCCGCAGGGCGCCGACGGCGTGGCGATCGCGCTGCCGGAAGTGGTGGACGCGGCGCGCGCGGCCGGCGCCAAGCTGCCGATGCTGGTGCGCTTCCCGGACATCCTCGGCGAGCGCCTGGGCAAGCTGCAGGCCGCCTTCGCCCAGGCCCAGGCCGACTGGGACTACGCCGGCGGCTACACCGCGGTGTACCCGATCAAGGTCAACCAGCACCGTGGCGTGGCCGGCACCCTGGCCAGCCACCAGGGCGAGGGCTTCGGCCTGGAAGCGGGCAGCAAGCCGGAACTGATGGCGGTGCTGGCGCTGTCGCGGCCGGGCGGGCTGATCGTGTGCAACGGCTACAAGGACCGCGAGTACATCCGCCTGGCGCTGATCGGGCGCAAGCTCGGCCTGCAGACCTTCATCGTCATCGAGAAGCCGTCGGAGCTGAAGCTGGTGCTGGAGGAGGCGCGCGCGCTGGAGGTGAAGCCGGGCCTGGGCGTGCGCATGCGCCTGGCCTCGCTGGGCGCGGGCAAGTGGCAGAACAGCGGTGGCGACAAGGCCAAGTTCGGGCTGTCGCCGCGCCAGGTGCTGGACCTGTGGAAGACGCTGCGCGACACCGAGTACGCCGAGTCGCTGAACCTGCTGCACTTCCACATGGGCTCGCAGATCTCCAACGTGCGCGACATCGCCAACGGCATGCGCGAAGCCACCCGCTACTTCGTCGAGCTGTCCAAGCTGGGCGCGAAGATCAGCCACGTCGACGTCGGCGGCGGCCTGGGCATCGACTACGAAGGCACCCGTTCGCGCAGCTATTGCTCGATCAACTACGGCCTGCATTCCTACGCCAGCAACATCGTGCAGCCGCTGGCCAACGCCTGCGAGGAACACGGCCTGGCGCCGCCGCGCATCGTCACCGAGTGCGGGCGCGCGATGACCGCGCACCACGCCGTGCTGATCGCCAACGTGTCGGAAGTGGAGCAGGCGCCGGAAGGGCGCGTGCCCGACGCGCACGCCGACGAACCGGCGGCGATCCGCCACCTGCGCGAGATCCACGACGAACTGGACGTGCGCCCGGCGGTGGAGCTGTTCCAGGAAGCGCAGCATTTCCACGCCGAGGGCCTGTCCAGCTACGCGCTGGGCCAGATCGACCTGCCGCAGCGCGCGCGCATCGACGACCTGTTCTATGCGATCGCCCACGGCGTGCGCGCACGCCTGAGCCATGAGGAAAAGAGCCACCGCCCGGTGCTGGACGAACTCAACGAGCGGCTGGTGGACAAGTACTTCGTCAACTTCAGCGTGTTCGAGTCGATTCCCGACGTGTGGGCGATCGACCAGGTGTTCCCGATCGTGCCGATCGAGCGGCTGAACGAAGCGCCGGCGCGGCGCGGCGTGATCTGCGACATGACCTGCGACTCCGACGGCATGGTCAAGACCTACGTCGAGAACGAGAGCCTGGACAGCTCGCTGCCGCTGCACGAACTGCGCGCGGGCGAGAGCTACCGGATCGGCTTCTTCCTGGTCGGTGCCTACCAGGAAATCCTCGGCGACATCCACAACCTGTTCGGCGACACCGATGCGATCGAGGTCAGCGCCGACGGCGACGGCTACCGCATCGCGCAGCAGCGCCGCGGCGACACCACCGACGTGATGCTGGACTACGTGGGCTATGCACTGGCCGACCTGCGCGCGGCCTACGCCGAGCGCGTGGCCGCCGCAGGGCTGCCGGCGGCGCAGGCGCAGGCGCTGTCCGCGGCGCTGGAGGCGGGGTTGACCGGCTATACCTACCTGTCCGACGAGCCGCTGGGCTGAGCCCCGGCGCGGCGGCCGCGATGGCGGTCCGTCGCGGCGATGGCACGGCCTGGCGCGGATCCGCCCCGGCGCACTGGCGCGGCGCGGCAGGCTGGGGCATGAATGGCGAACGTCTTCCTCGGATCGATGCCATGCGCCGTCGCTTGCTATTGCTGTTCGTCCTGCTCGGGGCGTGCCCGTGCGCCATGGCCGCCGCCGCCGCGGATGCTTCCCCCGACACCCAGGCCATCGCGCAGGTCGTGCAGGCCTTCGGCCAGGCGATCCGCGCGCGCGACGCGGCCGGGTTCCGCGCGCTGTTCCTGCCCGATGCGGTCACCTGGCGCCAGGTGTACGCGGACGACAGCCTGCGCCGCCTGCGCCAGCGGCGAACGCTGGAGAAGGTGCCGCCGCTGGACGGCGATTCGCCCGGGGCGATGATCGACGGCATCGTCCGCGCGGGTGCGGCGGTCGACGAACCGGTCGCCGGCCTGCGGATCCTCAGCGATGGCGATGTGGCCACGGTGTTCTTCCGCTACAGCTACTGCGTTGACGGTGCGCCGACCAACTACGGCAGCGAATCCTGGCAACTGCTGCGTACCGAGGCCGGCTGGCGGATCGCCTCGGTGGTCTGGTCGGTGCGGTTGCCGCCCGTGCCGGGGACGGCGCCGGCGTGTCGATGAGGCTGTCGCCGCCGCGTGCCGAGCCCGTGCAGGCGCCGGAATGGCGGCTGGCGCTGGTGGCCGGCGTCCCGGTGGCGATCTGCCTGCTGGTGATGGGCGTGCCGGCGCTGGCATCGCCCAGCCATGCGCTGGCGATGCGCAGCCTGTATTTCCTTGCATGTGCGCTGTGGGTACCGTGCCTGGTGCTGCTGCAGCGCCGGCTGTGGCGTCGCCGCGCCGGGCCGCTGGCGAGCGCCGCGGTGCTGCTGCTGGCCACCTATGCGATGGCCGTGGTCAACAACGGGCTCGGTGCGTTGCTGGCCGCGCGGATGGGATGGTCGGCCGACGACCGGTTCCATTGGGCGAACCTGGTGTCCGGACTGGACGGATGCTGGCTCGCCTTGATCGCCTACTGCACGGCGCACGCCGCGCTGGCGCATGCGTTGTCGCTGCGCGACGAACGGCAGCGGCGCCACGCGGCGGTGCTGCTCGCGCGCCAGGCCGAACTGCGCGCGCTGCGCTACCAACTGCAGCCGCACTTTCTGTTCAACACGCTCAACGGCATTTCCACCCTGGTCGGCGAAGGGCGCGGCGAGCAGGCGCGCAGCATGATCGCGCAACTGGGCGACTTGCTGCGCGCCATCCTGGAGCACCCATCGCACGAGGTCGCGCTGGCCGAGGAACTGGCGCTGACCGAAACCTATCTGGCGATCGAGCAACTGCGCCTGGACGCGCGGCTGCGCGTGCAGTGGCAGGTAGGCCCGGGCACGCTGGAAGCGCAGGTGCCGTTCCTGCTGCTGCAGCCGCTGGCCGAGAACGCCATCCGTCACGGCATCGCCTTGCGCAGCGATCCCGGGCTGCTGCGCATCTCGGCGCAGCGCCGCGGCGAGCGCCTGTGCCTGCAGGTGGTCAACGACGTGCCGGCGCCAGGCACGCGCGAACCCGCCGGCCAGCGGATGGGGCAGCACAATGTCGCCGAGCGTCTGGCGACGCTGTATCCGGGCGAGGCCACATTCGCCGCGGGCATCGCCGGCGACGGCACCTACGCGGTGGCGATGGAACTGCCGTTCCGTCGCGCGGCCGGGGCCGACGCGTGATCCGGGTGGCGATCATCGATGACGAGCCGCTGGCGCGGCGCGGCCTGGCGGCACGGTTGGCCGCGCATGCCGATCTGCAACTGGTGGGCGATTACGCCGACGCCGCGGCTGCGGCGGAAGGACTGTCCCGATACCCGGCCGATCTGGTGCTGCTGGACGTGCAGATGCCGGGCATGTCCGGCCTGGACCTGTTGCGCAGCCTGGCCGGCGCGCGGCCGCCGCTGGCGATCCTGTTCACCGCGCACGCGCACTACGCGGTGGATGCCTTCGCGCTGGATGTCGTCGATTACCTGCTCAAGCCGCTGGACGACGCGCGCCTGGACGCGGCGTTGCGCCGTGCGCGGCAGCGGCTGCAGGCGCTGCCGCCACCGCCTGGACCCGATGCCGCCGCTCCCGCCGCCGCATGGGCGCGCTGCTTCGAGGTCCGGGTCGGGCGCTGCACGCGCCTGGTGCGGGTCGAGGAACTGGAATGGCTGCAGGCCGAGGGCGACTACATCGCGCTGCATACCCGCGGCGGCAGCCACCTGTTGCGGCAGACGCTGGCGCGGATGCAGGAGCAGCTCGATCCGGAACTGTTCCTGCGCGTGCACCGCTCCTCGATCGTGCGCCTGGACGCGGTGGCCGAACTGCGCGCGCTGTCCAACCGCGACGCGCTGCTGCGGCTGCACAGCGGCACGCTGGTCCGCGCCAGCCGCGGCTACGTGGACGCGCTCCGCGCGCGCCTGCGCGGCACCGGCTAGCGGCGCACGGCCAGCGACCGCAGCGCGCGCACGGATGGCCGCACCGCGCTCGCGCGGGTCGACGCCACGGCGCATCATCCATTTCCGACTTCCTGCACGATCCTCCTGCGCATGCGCTACCCCGGTCTCGATCTGCTGCGTGCCATCGCCATCGTCTGGGTGATGCTGTTCCATTCGTTCGTGGTCGGTGGCCTGGGGCCGGACTGGGCGTGGCTGTCGCGCTACGGCTGGATGGGCGTGGACCTGTTCTTCGTGCTCAGCGGCTTCCTGATCGGCGGCCAGGTGCTGGCGCCGCTGGCACGCGGCGAGCGGCTGCGCTACGGCGATTTCTACCTGCGCCGCGCCTTCCGCATCCTGCCCGCGTTCGCCGTGGTGCTGGCGCTGTACCTGGCCTGGCCGGGGTTCCGCGAGGCGCCGGGGATCGCGCCGTGGTGGATGTTCGCCACCTTCACGGTCAACCTGGGCATCGACTACGCCACCCAGCAGGCGTTCTCGCATGCCTGGTCGCTGTGCGTGGAGGAGCACTTCTACCTGGTGTTCCCGCTGCTGGCGGCGCTGGCGCTGCGGCGGCCATCGGCGCGGCGCTTCGTGGTGCTGTGCATCGCCGTGGTGCTGGCCGGCATCGCGCTGCGCACCGCGACCTGGCTGCACGACAGCGCGCTGGACCGCATCGGCGACGGACTGCAGCGCAACTGGTTCATCGAGGACATCTACTACCCGACCTGGAACCGGCTCGACGGCTTGCTGGCCGGGGTGGTGCTGGCGGCGATCAAGGTGTTCCGGCCGCAGCGCTGGCAATGGCTGCAGGCACGTGCCAACGCACTGCTGCTGGCCGGGGTGGCGGTGTGCGCGCTGGCGATGTGGCTGTTCCGCGACCGCACCGGCCTGCTCGGCAACGCGATCGGCTGGCCGGTGTTGTCGCTGGGGCTGGCGCTGCTGGCGATCGCCGGCGCCTCCACGCGCAGTTGGATCGGTCGGCGCGCATTGCCTGGGGCGGGGTGGCTGGCGGCGGTTTCGTACAGCCTGTATCTGTCGCACAAGGCCGTGTTCCATCTCACCGAGGATTGGTTCGGCGCCGCGATCGACGGGCGCGGGCCGCTCGCGTTCGCGGTCTACGCGGTCATGGCGCTGCTGGCCGCCGCGCTGCTGCACTACGCGGTGGAACGGCCGTTCCTGCGCCTGCGCGAGCGCCTGCAGCGCCCGCCCGCCGAAGCGCCCGTGGCTGCCTAGGCCGTCCCTGCCGGAACGCATCGGCGCGGCGAGCCGCGCGCGCGGTCTTCTTCACTCTGGTCGCCTCATTCCGAATCGACGCATGCCGCGCGCGCCTCGTGTAGGCGCTGCTGCAGGATCTCCGCCAGGCGCGCCACCGCCGGCGCCGGTTCCGCGTCGGCACGATGCAGGTTCAAGCCCAGCGCCGGCATCGCCGGCAGGCCGCCGGCTTCCGGCGGCAGCAGCGTCAGCGCGTCGGGCAGGCCGGCCGGCGTGCGCAGGGTCACGCCCAGGCCGGCGCGCACCGCGGCCCAGACGCCGCCCAGGCTGGCGCTGGTGAAGGCGATGCGCCACGGGATGCCGGCGCGGTCCAGCGCCGTGGTCGCCGCCGTGCGCAGCAGGCAGGGCGCCTCCAGCATCACCAGCGGCAATGGCGTATCGCCGCGCCAGGTGCCGGGGTCCGGAAGCGGTGCCTGGGCCGCCGCGATCCAGCGCAGCGGCCAGGTCGCCTGCGGCGTGCGATGCGCTGTCGCGGTTCCCGCATCCCAGACCAGGGCAAGATCCAACTGGCCCGCTTCGACCCGGGCCAGCAGTTCCTGATGGCGCGCGATGCGCGCTTCGATGCGCACCTTTGGGTGGGCGCGGGCGAAGCGCCCCAGCACGTCGGGCAACATGTGCTCGCCGAAATCCTCCTGCAGCCCGAGCCGGACCCAACCCTGCAGGGCGGATCCGTGCAGCGCGCCGGCGGCTTCGTCGTTGAGATCCAGCAGGCGTCTTGCATACGCCAGCAACACCTCGCCAGCCTCGGTCAGCGCCAGTCCACGGCCACTACGACGCAGCAGCGCGTGGCCGGCCTGCGCTTCCAGTTTCTTCAACTGCGCGCTGATCGCCGAGGTGGAACGCCCGTGTCGGTCCGCCGCCTTGGCGAAGCTGCCCAGTTCGACGCCAGCGACGAAGCTGCGTAGCGCCTCGAGGTCGAAGGTGACGCGCCGCATGCTGTCGATCCTGTTTTATCGAAGATTGGATGCTGAATTTCCCGATTTTCAGGAACATCTTCGGTGGCTAGGCTGTGCGCAGTCAATCTCCAGCGCGAGACGCCCATGTCCCACCTGCCTCAACCCGGCGCTTCCTCATTTGGCGACATCGCGCCGAAATTCGCGCAACTGACCGACGAAGTGCTGTTCGCCGACCTGTGGCAACGCCCGCTGCTGTCGCCGCGCGAGCGCAGCCTGGTCACGGTGGCGGCGCTGGTCGCGCTGTATCGGCTGCAGCAGCTGCCATTTCACCTGAGCCGCGCGCTGGACAACGGCCTGGGCCGCGACGAACTGGCCGAAGCGATCACCCATCTGGCGTTCTACGCCGGGTGGCCGTGCGCCGCTTCGGCGCTGCCGCTGCTGCGCACCGCAACCGCCTCGGCCGCCTGATTCCCAAGCAGGAGACATTCCATGCCCTACGCCCGCATCTCGCTGCATCGTGGCGCTTCCCCCGCTTATCTGCGCGCCCTGTCCGCCAGCGTCTACCAGGCCATGCACGACGCATTCGAGGTGCCCGCCGGCGATTGCTTCCAGGTCGTCCACCAACACGATCCGGGAGAACTGGTCTTCGATCGCCACTATCTCGGCGGGCCGCGCTCGGACGCCTTCGTGCTGATCGCGATCACCGCCGGGCGGCCGCGCAGCGAGGCGTGCAAGCACGCGTTCTACCGGCGTCTGGTGGAGCTGCTGGCGATCGCACCAGGCATCGCGCCGGAAGACGTGATGGTGAACATCGTCACCACGCAGGCGCAGGACTGGTCCTTCGGCGGCGGCCGCGCCGGCATCGCGGCCGGCGGAGCGCCGGCATGATCGCCATGCAATACAGCATCGCGCTGCCTGCGGACTACGACATGGCCCTCATCCGCCGCCGCATCGCCGACAAGGGGCCGTTGCTCGACACGCTGCCGGGGCTGCGGTTCAAGGCCTACCTGGTCGCCGATCGCGGCGACCGGCTTCTTCCCGGCCAGCAGAACCTGTATGCGCCGTTCTATCTGTGGCGCGATGCCGCGGCGATGCACGCGTTCCTCGCAGGGCCGGCGTTCGCCGCGCTGTGCGAGGCCTTCGGTCGCCCGGCGGTGCAGTCGTGGATGGTCGGGACGGCATGGACCTGCGCGGCGCTGCGCACGGCGCGGTACGCCACCCGCGCGCTTGAGGCGGCGTCACCGACCTCTGGACACGATCCCGACGACGCGCACACACCTGACGAACGCGTGCTGGCCACGGTGAGCGGGTACGAACCGCAGGGATGGACGCGCCTGCGCTTTCGTCTGTGGCGCGACCTGCCACCGGCGGACGACGGCGCACAGCGCTATGCCGTGCATCACCTCAGCGCACCCGGCGTGATCGATGCCGCCGGGTGAGCCGGCGGCGTCGCGCGCTCAGTACATGTTCTTCTTGTAGTCGGCCTGCAGCCCTTTGCGGACCACGCCGGGCACCGAGACCGCCGCGCGCATCAGCGTGGCCTGGGCGCCGCGCGCACCGCTGAGCCTGACGTGGTCGCGGAAGATCGTGGGTGGGTCCAGATCGTGTGCGATGGCGACGGGGGGCCATGCGTCGAAGCGGTCCAGCGCTGCGCTGTGCGTCTCTTCGAGGACGGCCGGCAGCACCCGCACCGCCAGATGCGGAACGCGCCCATCGACGGCGAGCGCGGCGCGGATCGCCGCGTCGGTGCTGGGGCGGGCGAGTCCCTCGATGCGTACGCAGCGCGCGCTGCCCGGGCGCAGCGCCAGCAGCGCGATCTGCGGCCGCGCCAGCAGATTGCCCAGGCTGTCGACGCGCCGATTGCCCGGCCGATCGGCGAACCACCAGGCGCCGCGATGGGCTTGCAGCAACGCCCCGGCGCGATCGCCGCGTGGACTGACATCGACGCGGCCCTGGGCATCGGCGGTGACCAGGATCAGCAGCCGGCAATCGGCGAGGAATCGCTCCGGTGTCTGCGGCGGCGTGGCGTCGGCCTGTGCCTCGGCCCGCCACCAGTCGGCGCGGAGCAGGGCCTTGGCGCAGTGCAGATAGCATTCCTCGACGGCGACGAACAAGCGCGCGCCGTCCTCGCCGGCGATGCGGCCATTGATCCGCAGGGTCTCGCCCAGGCCGGGCACCAGGAACAGCGAACCAAAACCCGCGCCGACGTGCGTGTGGGCCGTGTCCAGCGCCTGCAGCGGAAGCGACAGCAGGTGCGGGCTGTCGCCGCGTGCGAACCCGGGCGCGCCGCTGCCTGCGCTCAGCGCCAGGCGCTGGCCGGCGATGCCCGCGAACAGCAGGGGGCTGGCGGCCAGCCAGCGCAGTGCGTGCGCGTCCAGATGGTCGATCACCTTCATGTCGCGCGGGCCGGGCAGGCGACCCACGCAGTCCTGCAGGTGCGCCGCGTCGGTGACGAAGTCGGTCATCGCGGCGTCCCCCGCAAGCGGAGGACGACGCAGTCGAGCGAAGAGGGAGAGGTCATCGCAAAGCACTCCTGTGAACGAGCGGGAGGCTTGCGCGATGGCTGGCGACGCCTGGAACCGTATCACACGCGGCGGACGCCGCGTCCGGCGCCTGCGCGGCCATCCTTGGCCCCCTGCAGCCGCTACAGCCGCAGTTCGAAGCCCAGGTAGGCCGAGCGTCCCGGTGCCGGCGAGAACATCGGCTGGTCGTTGCCGCCCCAGAAGAAATTGTCGTACCAGACATAGGCGTAGCGGGCGTCGGTGAGGTTCTTGACCTGCAGGTCGAGGCTGCTGCGCGGGGTGAGCTGGTAGCGCACGCTGGCATCGACCACGCGGAAGCCGCCGTACTTGCCCTGCGCGTTGCGCTCGTCGATGTAGTAGTCGCCCTGCGCGCGCGCCTGCACGCCGAACTTCCAGCGCGCGTCGGGCCGGTAGTCGAGGCCGGCATTGACGATGTGGCGCGGCGTGGAGAACACCTCGCGGCCGCGCAGCGATTCGCCGGTCGCGGTGAAGGCACTGACCACCTTGGCTTCCTGGATCGCGTGCGACAGCCACAGCGTCCAGCGCTCGCCCAGTTGCGTGTGCAGTTGCAGGTCCACGCCCTGGCGCCGGGTCTGGCCCAGGCCCACCGTGGTGCCGGTGCTGGGCATGTTGGCCACTTCGTCGGTGGCGTCCTGGCGCCACACCGCCACGCGCGCTTCGGTGCCGGCGATCGGCTGTAGCTTCAGCCCCAGCTCCTTGCCGGTATTGATCGAGGGCCGGAACGTGCCCTGTCCCGGCGTCAGGTAGGCCGGGGCGGTGGAACCGGTGAGGATCTGGAAGGTCCGGCCCCAATTGGCGTACACGCTCAGCTGCGGGGTGAGCGCATAGATCACGCTGAGCTTGGGTTGGTCGATCCAGCCATAGCGTTGCAGTGGCGCGTGCACGCCGCCGGGCAGCGCGGTGTCGCCGGAAAAGCGGTCGGCGCGGAACGCCGGCACGATCTTCAACGCGTCGGTCGGCCGCAACACCGCCTGCAGGTAGAGGCCCAGGTTGTCCAGGCGGTAGCGGTCGTCGTTCTGCACGCGCACCGGGGCGCGGTCGAAGTCGGTCGGCACGCTGTAGGCGTAGCGCGAGCGCCGGTAGCGGTTGTCCTGGTGCTCGGCGTTGAATCCGGCTTCCACGCTCAGCAGGTCGCTGGCCTGCCAACTGACGGTGCTGAGCAGCCCGGTCTGGGTTTCGTCCCACTGCCGGCGTTGCCGCGGCGCATTGCCCACCGGATAGCTGGTGAACGTGACCCGGCGATCGTCCTGATAGCGGTTGAGGTACAGCGTGTTGCGCAATTGCAGGCCGTCGCCGAGCTTGAAGTCGGCGTGCACGCTGGCCTGGCGCATGTCGCGGTCGTCGCCGTCGTTGGCGTTCTTCGGCGGCGACTGGTCGCGGTCCTCGGCGAGCTCGGTGGCGGTGAGGAAACCCGTTTCGTCGGCCTCGTGGTGGTAGGCGCGGGCGATCAGGCCCATGCGTGCGGCATCGTCGTCTTCGCCGTAGAACCACTTGCCGCCGAGGGTGTACTTGCGCGAGGTGTCGTGCTGGCGATAGCCGTGCGCGGCCTGCGCGCCGACGAAGTAGTTCTGCGCCAGGCCACCGGCCTCATGGCCCGCGGCGAACTGCAGTTCGCGCGTGGCGAAGCTGCCGTCGCTCAGCCGCAGGTCGCGATAGTCGCCGCCCTGGCGGGTGGCGACGTTGAAGTTGCCGCCGATGTTGTGCAGGCCGTAGCGCGGATCGTTGGTGCCGCGCACCACTTCGATGTAGGCGATCTCCAGCGGGAAGATCATGTCGATGAAGCGCTGGTTGCCGCTGTTGACGTTGCTCGGTACGCCGTCGATCAGCACCTTGATGCCGTTGAGGTAACCCTCGCCGTTGAAGGCGCGGAAGGTGACTTTGCCGGACTCGGCGCCCTGCCGGGTTTCGGTGAGCTGCATACCGGGCATCTGCCCGAGCAGTTCCCAGCTGTTCATGACGTGCTTGTCGCCGATTTGCTCGCTGCCGAGCACGTCCACCGAGCTGAGGATGTTGCGGGTGGACAGCGAGGCGGCGCTCTGGCGCCGCGCTTCGACGGTGCCGAGGGTGGTGGTGGTGTCGGCGGCCGGCGTCTGCGCGGCACCGTCGCCGGCCGCGAGCCCGGCCAGGACGGTGAGGGTACGTGCGTAGGTGTTCATGGTTTGCGGCAATGCGGGGGAAGGGCGGACGCTGGCGACAACAACCGGCTCCAGGCGCGCTGGCGGCAATCCCTGGCGGGTCCTGATATGAAATGTTATATCATTTCTTTATCGGAGTGTCGGAGTCGAGGCCGGCAAGGCGGACGCGGACACGCCCATGCCGGCGCGTCGCCGTGTGTGCGCCAGCGCATTCCGCAACCATGTGGGGGAGCCGCGCCGGGAAGCGCCGCGCTGCGCGTCGCAGGCGCGGCGCCGTCGCGCGTCAGGCCGGTTGCCGCGCCACCTGGAAGCCGGCGAAGGACTGCGTCACCGGCATGATTTCCAGCCGATTGATGTTCAGATGCGGCGGCAGCGTCGCCACCCAGAAGATCTGCTCGGCGATGTCTTCGGCGGTCATCGGCTGCGCGCCCTGATAGAGCGTGTCCGAGGCCTTCTGGTCGCCATGGGTGCGGACCAGGGTGAACTCGGTTTCGGCCATGCCCGGCTCGATCGCGGTCACGCGCACGCCGGTGCCGTGCAGGTCCGAGCGCAGGCCCAGCGAGAACTGGCTGACGAAGGCCTTGGTGCCGCCATAGGTATTGCCGCCGGGATAGGGGTACAGCGCGGCGACCGAGCTGATGTTGATGATCGCGCCGCGGCGCTGGATCAGCGTCGGCAGTAGGCGATGGGTCAGCGTCACCAGCGCGGTGATGTTGGTGTCGATCATCGTGCGCCAGTCCTCCAGCAGCGCCGCCTGCGCCGGGGCGGTGCCTTGCGCCAGGCCGGCGTTGTTGACCAGCAGGTCGATGCCGCGGAACGCCTCCGGCAAGTCGGCCAGCATCGCGTCGAGCGCGGCTTCGTCGCGGATGTCGAACGCCGCCACGTGCACGCGGTCGGCGCCGAACTCGGCGAGCAGCGGCTGCAGCCGCTCGGCGCGGCGGCCGGTGGCGATGACCCGCCAGCCGGCGGCAACGAAGCGGCGCACGGCGGCGGCGCCGAAACCGGAGGTGGCACCGGTGATCAGGGCGGTCTTGGTCATTGTGGGGGCCGGGAATGGGGAGTGGGGAATCGGGAATGGTAAAAGCAAAGGCGATGGTCGGCGCCGGTGGCGTCTGCGCTTGCGTTGGGTCAGCGCATCAGCCGACGGTGACCCGATCTGCATGCTTCAACGCACTGCAAACACCTTGGAAGCGAGAACTGCGCGGAAGAGGAGAGTGCTCGCTTCTCCCCATTCCCGATTCCCCATTCCCGACTCCCAGCCTCACTGCGCCTTGATCGCGATCGCCGGCAAGCCGCTGCCGGTCAGCTTCTGCTTGGCCTCGGCCAGTTCGCTGGCGGTGCCGTAGGGCCCCATGCGCACGCGGTAGACGGTCTTGCCGCTGATCTGTGCCGATTCCACGCGTGCCGTCAGGCCCAGCATCGCCAGCTTGGCCTTGGTCGATTCGGCATCGCCGGAAGCGCCGAACGAGCCGGCCTGCAGGATGTAGCGGACGTTGTCGGGTGCGGCGGCGGCAGCCGCGGTGGTGGCCGGCGCCGGCTTGGCCGTGGCGGCGGTCGGCGCGCTCGCTGCCGCGGTTTCCGGCAACGGGGTCGGATTGGCGGCCGCTGCCGTCGCTGCCGGCGCCGTGGCGGCGGCAGTCGTCGCGGGGCTGGCCGTGGCCGCGGTCGCCTGTTGCGCGCGCGCCTGGCGGTTGGCCTCGGCGCGCGCGCTGGCGGCCAGTTCGGCGTCGGACATCTGCACTTCCTTGCCCGGCAGCAGGGTGTAGAAGTCGTACTGGGTCTGCGCGTCCTTCTTGGCGTCGGGTTTGGTGCTGCCGGCCGCCGTGGCCGCCGGCTTGGGCAGTTCCGGTGCCGCGTCCACGTCGGCATCGGCCACCGGCGCCGGCTGCGCGTCCGGGTTGGCGCGTGGACCGCCCACGCGCAGGAAGCCGTCGCCGTCCTTCTTGAACAGGCCAGGTGCCGCCAGGAACACCACGGCCGCGATCGCCACGCCGGCGATCAGCCACACCCATCCGGGCGTGCCGTTGCCGGTGTTGCGCCGGGCCTGCGTCTTACCGCGTCGTGCTGCCATCTACCGCTTCTCCACTCACATTTTTTCCGGGGCGGAAACGCCCAGGAGATTCAGGCCATTGGCCAGGACCTGCTGCGCCGCCACCGCCAGGGTCAACTTGGCGTTGCGCTCGCCCGCATCGTCCACCAGCACCGGGGTGCCGTGGTACCAGGTGTGGAACGCCGTGGCCAGTTCGCGCAGGTACTGCGCGATCAGGTGCGGCTCCAGTGCATGCCCCGCATTCTCCACCACTTCCGGGTAGCGCGAGAGTTCCTGCATCAATTCCAGCGAGGTCGCGTCGTTCAGCCGGTTCAGTTGCGCCTGGCCGTCGGCCTGGTCGTAGTCCAGCTTCTTCTCCTGGGCCTGGCGCAGCAGGCTGCACACGCGGGCGTGCGCGTACTGCACGTAGAACACCGGGTTGTCGTTGCTCTGCTGGCGCGCCAGGTCGATGTCGAAGGTGAGCTGCGAATCGGGCTTGCGCGCGATCAGGAACCAGCGCGTGGCGTCGCGGCCGGCTTCCTCGATCAGGTCGCGCAGGGTCAGGTAGCTGCCGGCGCGCTTGGACAGCTTCACTTCCTCGCCGCCGCGCATCACCGTGACCATCTGGTGCAGCACGTACTCCGGCCAGCCCTTGGGGATGCCCAGGTCCATCGCCTGCAGGCCGGCGCGCACCCGCGCCAGCGAGCCGTGGTGGTCGGCGCCCAGCTCGGTGATGGCGCGCACGTAGCCGCGCTGCCACTTGCTCAGGTGGTAGGCCACGTCCGGCACGAAGTAGGTGTAGGAGCCGTCGGACTTGCGCATCACGCGGTCCTTGTCGTCGCCGAAATCGGTGGATTTCAGCCACAGCGCGCCGCCGTCCTCGTAGGTGTGGCCGGAGGCGACCAGCTTCTGCACCGCCTCCTCGACCTTGCCGTCGCGGTATAGCGAGCTTTCCAGGAAGTAGATGTCGAAATCCACGCCGAACGCGGCCAGGTCGTGGTTCTGCTCGTTGCGCAGATAGGCCACGGCGAAGCGGCGGATCGCGTCCAGGTCCTGCGGATCCCTGGCGCCGCTGACCACGTGGCCTTCCAGGTCGACCGCGGCGCCGGCCATGTAGGCGTCGGCCACGTCCTGGATGTAGTCGCCGCGGTAGCCTTCCTCCGGCCAGTCGGGGCTGTCCGGGGTCTTGCCCAGGGCGCGCGCCTGCACCGAGCGCGCCAGATTCTCGATCTGGTTGCCGCCGTCGTTGTAATAGAACTCGCGCTTGGCGTTCCAGCCGTTGGCCTCGAGCAGGCGCGCCAGGCAATCGCCGATGGCCGCGGCGCGGCCGTGGCCGACGTGCAGCGGACCGGTCGGATTGGCCGAGACGTACTCCACGCCCACGGTGCGGCCGTTGCCGACCAGGCTGCGGCCGTAGTCCTCGCCCTGCTTGAGCACCGCCAGCACCTCGCGCTGGTAGGCGCCGGGGCCGAGGTGGAAGTTGATGAAGCCAGGGCCGGCGATCTCGACCTTGCTGACGTCGTCGTTGGCTGGCAGCGCGTCCACCAGCTGCTGGGCGAGGGCGCGCGGATTGGTGCGCGCGGCCTTGGCCAGCAGCATCGCCGCGTTGGTGGCGAAGTCGCCGTGCTCGCGGGTCTTGGGCCGCTCGACCACGAAGTCCGGCGGCAGGGTGTCGGCCGGCAGGGTGCCATTGGCGCGCAAGGCTTCGATGCCTTGACCGATCAGGGCGCGGAGTTGGGATTTCACGAGATCTCTGCTTGAAGCGCGGAACCGGCGATTTTACCCGACCCGCCGCCTCCCGGCCCGTGCCGGGTTCAGCCCGACCTCAGCCCTGTGCCCGACACCGGCGCAACGGACGCCCTTGCGCGCCTCACGCGGCGCGCAACGCGCCTGCCGCGGCCGCCGGGCCTCCCGATCAGGCCCAGCCGCGCGCCGCCATCGACACCGGCGCGCCGTCGCCGATGACGAAATGGTCCAGCAGGCGGATATCCACCAATCCCAGCGCCTGCTTCAGCCGCTGGGTGACGGCGCGATCGGAGGGCGAGGGTTCCGGGTTCCCGGACGGGTGGTTGTGGCCGATGATCACCGCCGCCGCGTTGTGCGCCAGCGCGCGCCGCACCACTTCGCGCGGATGCACTTCCGCGCCGTCCAGGGTGCCGTGGAACAGTTCCTCGAACGCCAACGAACGGTGCTTGGTGTCCAGGAACAGCACCGCGAACACCTCGTGCGGCCACGCCCGCAGGCGCCGCGCGAAATAGCGGCCGGCCGTGCTCGGGTCGGTCAGGGTGGTGCCGCGTTCCAGTTCCGCGGCCAGGTGGCGCTGGCCGAGCTCCAGCGCGGCCGCCAGCTTGCAGGCCCGCGCCGGGCCGAGCCCCGGCAGGGTGACCAGATCGCCCGGCGGGCGGTCGAGCAGCGTGCGCAGCGGGCCGTAGCGGTGCAGCAGGTCGCGCGAGGTGCGCACCGCGTCGCTGCCGGGCAGGCCGGAACCGAGGAAGATCGCCAGCAGTTCGGCATCGGAAAGGGCGCCGGGGCCGCGTGCCAGCAGCTTTTCGCGGGGGCGTTCGTCGTCGGGCCAGTCGGAGATGTGCATATCGCCAGATTGGCGGGCGATATGGCGCAACGATATCAGGGCGGCCGAGGGCCATCGGGTAAGCTAATCGTTCTTGCATGGGTAGGACATTCCCGACGTGACCGGTACTTTCGAGGGGCCCCTGCAGGGGAGACGTGTGCTGTTGTGCGTGGGCGGCGGCATCGCCGCCTACAAGGCGCTGGAACTGGTGCGGCGGCTGCGCGACGCCGGCGCCGAGGTGCAGGTGGCGATGACCGCCGGCGCGCAGCAGTTCGTGACCCCGCTGAGCTTCCAGGCGCTGTCCGCGCACCCGGTCCGCACCAGCCTGTGGGACAGCGCCGCCGAGCAGGCGATGGGCCACCTGGAACTGGCGCGCTGGGCCGACCACGTGGTGGTGGCGCCGGCCACCGCCGACCTGCTGGCGCGGCTGGCGCATGGCCTGGCCGACGACCTGGTCAGCACCCTGTGCCTGGCGAGCACCGCGCCGCTCACCGTGTGCCCGGCGATGAACCATCGCATGTGGCTGCACCCGGCCACCCAGGCCAATGCCGCCACGCTGCGCCAGCGCGGCGCCAGCGTGGTCGGGCCGAACGACGGTCCGCTGGCCGAGGGCGAGTCCGGTCCCGGACGCCTGGCCGAGCCGGAAGAGATCGTGGCCGCGCTGGTCGCCGCGCGCGGCGCGGTCCGGCCCGCCGGCGCCGTGCCGGCCCCGGCGCCCGCCGCCGCGGCCGTCACCGGCGGCGCGCTGAGCGGGCTGCGCCTGCTGATCAGCGCCGGCCCGACCTACGAAGACCTGGATCCGGTGCGCTACCTCGGCAACCGCAGCAGCGGCAAGATGGGCTACGCCCTGGCCGCGGCCGCCGCGCGCCAGGGCGCCGACGTGGTGCTGGTCAGCGGGCCGGTGCATTTGTCTACGCCCGACGGCGTGCGGCGCATCGACGTGCGCTCGGCGGCGCAGATGCGCGAGGCGGTCCTGGGCGCGCTGCCGGCCGACATCTACATCGGCACCGCCGCGGTCGCCGACTACACGCCCAGGCAGGTGGCGGCGCAGAAGATCAAGAAGAGCGGCGAGATGCTGAGCCTGGAACTGGTGCGCACCCCGGACATCCTGGCCGAGGTCGCCGCGCAGACCCAGGCGCTGAAGCTGGTGGTCGGCTTCGCCGCCGAGACCCACGACATCGAGCGCTATGCCCGTGGCAAACTCACCGACAAGCACCTGGACCTGATCATCGCCAACCAGGTGGGGGTGGCCGGCAACGGCTTCGAGAGCGACCACAACGCCGCCACTGCCTACTGGCAGGACGGCGCCCGCAGCTTCCCGGCGGTATCCAAGGCGCAACTGGCCGAGCAATTGCTGGCCCTGATCGCGGAGCGACTGCACGCATGACCACCCCGACGCCGTACCCGCTGCAGGTCAAGCTGCTCGATCCGCGCTTCGGCGACGACTGGCCGTTGCCGGACTACGCCACCGAGGCCAGCGCCGGCCTGGACCTGCGCGCGGCGACCGAGGCGCCGCTGACCCTGGAACCGGGCGATACCGCGCTGATCCCCAGCGGACTGTCCATCTACATCGCCGATCCGCAGCTGTGCGCGGTGGTGCTGCCGCGCTCCGGGCTGGGCCATCGCCACGGCATCGTGCTCGGCAACGGCACCGGCCTGATCGATGCCGATTACCAGGGGCCGCTGCTGATCAGCGTCTGGAACCGCGGCCGTGAGCCCTTCACCATCGCTCCCGGCGATCGCATCGCGCAGCTGGTCGTGATGCCCGTCGTGCGCGTGGCCCTGCAGGTAGTGGATACTTTCGCCGACAGCGCCAGGGGAACGGGTGGATTCGGCCATACCGGGGTGCGCTGACGGGGGATCGTCTGCATGAGCGAGGCAACACACCGGCGCCCGGCGCCGGACGGTTTGCGCAAGGCGGCGCCGCTGCTGGCGCTGCTGCTGGCCATCGTGGCCGCGTGGTTCGGCTGGAGCGGCGTGCAGCAATGGCAGCATGAGCGCAGCGCGGCGGCGCTGGAGCAGGCGCGCGATGCGGCCGTGGCGGAGATCTCGCGGCTGCTGGCGGCCACCGGCAAGCGCCTGGCCACGCAACTGCAACAGCCCGCGGTGCAGGCCGCGCTGGCCCGCGGCGACGCCGCGGCCGCCGCGCAGACGCTGCGCGCCGGCTGGAAGGAGGCCGAGGACGCGCAGGTGCTGCCCGCCGACCTGAGCGCCGGCTATGCCGACGCCGCCGGTTTCGGTTACGGCCGCCTGGCGTTGCTGGAGAAGGCCTTGCTGACCGACGCGGTCGCCAGCGCGGTGGTGCGCGACGGCGGCGCGGCGCGGCTGGGGCTGGCCGCGCCGGTGACCCTGGACACCGGCACGGGCGTGGCCTACCTGCGCCTGCCCTTGCGCCTGTTGACCGCACCGGTGGCGCAGGCCGCGGTACCGGCCAGCGGCTACCTCGCCCTGCGCCAAGGCGGCTACGACGTGGTCGGCGCCGGCGATGCCGCGCTGGCCGGCCATGGCGACGCGCTATCGCGCCCGATCGGCGGCAGCGGCTTGCGCATGGTCGCGGCGCTGCCCGACGCCGAGGCCGGTCCGCTCGGCCTGGATGCGCTGCCGTGCCTGATCGTCGCCGGCCTGTTCGGCTTCCTGACCGTGGCGGTGTTGCTGGCCGCGCGCGGGCGCCTGCCGCGGCCGCGCCGCGCCAAGGCCGCCGCGGCGGTGGCCGAGCAGGAACCCACGTTGCGGCAGAGCCTGCAGCAGCAGGGGCCGCCGCCGACCCCCGAGGGCGAGACGCCGCCGCCGCCACCGCGGCCGGCGGCGACGCCGACGGTGCCGGCCGGCATCTTCCGCGCCTACGACATCCGCGGCGTGGTCGGACGCGATCTCAGTCCGCAGGTCGCCGCGCTGATCGGCCAGGCGATCGGCGCGGTCATGCAGGAGCAGGGACTGAACGAGGTGGTGGTCGGCCGCGACGGCCGCCTGTCGGGGCCGGAGCTGTCGGCGGCGCTGATCGAGGGCTTGCGCCGCGCCGGCTGCCGCGTCACCGACATCGGCCTGGCGCCGACCCCGGTGGTGTATTTCGCCAGCTTCCACCTGCGCGCCGGCAGCTGCGTGGCGGTGACCGGCAGCCACAACCCGCCGGACTACAACGGCTTCAAGATCGTGGTCGGCGGCGAGACGCTGTCCGGCGCGGCGATCGCCGACCTGTACGCGCGCATCAGCGAAGGCCGCCTGCCGAGCGCGGCCGAGCCGGGGCGGCTGGAGCAGCGCGACGTCGGCGACGACTACATCCAGCGCATCGCCGACGACGTGCAGCTGGACCGGCCGCTCAAGGTGGTCGCCGATGCCGGCAACGGCGTCGGTGGCGAACTGGCGCCGCGGCTGCTGGAGGCGATCGGCGCCGAGGTGGTGCCGCTGTACTGCGACGTCGACGGAACCTTCCCCAACCACCACCCCGATCCCAGCGAGCCGCACAACCTCGAGGACCTGATCCAGACAGTGAAGCGGTTCGACGCCGACCTGGGCATCGCCTTCGACGGCGATGCCGACCGGCTGGGCGTGGTCACCAAGGACGGCAAGGTGATCTACGCCGACCGGTTGCTGATGCTGTTCGCGGCCGACGTGCTGCAGCGCAATCCCGGCGCGCTGGTCATCTACGACGTCAAGTGCACCGGCAAGCTGTCGGACTACGTGCTGCGCAACGGCGGCAGCCCGCTGGTGTGGAAGACCGGGCACTCGTTGATCAAGGCGAAAATGCGCGAAACCGACGCCGAACTGGCCGGCGAGATGAGCGGGCACTTCTTCTTCAAGGAGCGCTGGTACGGCTTCGACGACGGCTTGTACGCGGCGGCGCGGCTGCTGGAGATCCTGGCGCAGCGCGAGGAGAGCCCCTCGGAGGTGCTGGCGGAGCTGCCGGACAGCGTGTCCACGCCGGAGATCAAGCTGCCGTTGGACGGGCAGGACGCGCCGGCGCTGATCGCGCAGCTGGTGGCCGCGGCGCAGGAGGAGAGCTCGCCGTTCGCCGGTGCGCGGCTGCTCACCATCGACGGCCTGCGCGCCGACTTCCCCGACGGCTGGGGGCTGGTGCGCGCATCGAACACCACGCCGGTGCTGGTGCTGCGGTTCGAGGCCGACACCAGCGCCGCGCTGGAGCGGATCAAGGACCTGTTCCGCAGCCAGTTGCAGGCGGTGTTGCCGTCGCTGCCGCCAGGTTTCTGAGGTGGCGATGCGAGTGTGGAGCCGCCTGGCTTCCGGCCTTCGCCCGTCGCGGCTGAAGTCGCTCCCACAAGGCGCTCGCGCGCAGCCGGCCGGGTGCACTGTGGGAGGGGCTTCAGCCCCGACTGCTTCCGGAGCCGCATGCCTCTCAGTCTTCGCGCGTTGCGACTGAAGTCGCTCCGACAAGACGCTTGCGCGCAGCCGGCCGGGTGCATTGTGGGAGAGGCTTCGGTCCCATCTTTCCCGCCGTTTTATGCCTCGACCACCGCCACACCGGCCCGGCCCCTTGCGGCGCTCAGCCGCCGGCCGCCGCCGCCGGTCGCTTCGCCGCGCGATAGCGCTGCAAGGTGTCGTCGATTTCCTGGTTCAGGCCGAGCCGCTGCTGCTCGAAGTTCTGCTGCATGCGCAGTTGCCACAGCAAGGCGCGATGCCGCTGCTGCACATCCTCCACGATCTTGCCTGTCACCTTCTGCCCGGCCAGCTCGCGCGCGCCGGCAGTGCCGAGCAGCGCGACCAGGCCCTCGCGCAGGCTGTTGACGTTGTAGCGCGCGGTGTTGATGTTGTTGTCGACGATGCCGATGCGCTCGGAAAACACCCGGCGCAGTTCCTCTTCGGTCTGGAACGACAGCAGCAGCGCCTGGTCGGTGCGCTTGCGCGTCTCCAGTGCGGCTTGATCGGCGCGCTGTTGCGCGGCGTCGGCCGCGGCCGCGGCGCGCTCCTCCGGGCTCAGTGCACGGCCGACCGCGCCACTGCGCAGCCCGCTCTTGGCATTGAATTCGTCGCGCGCCTGGTTCACCGCTTCCGGCGGCAGCGCATCGCTGCACACGCGCTGCCCGCCCTGGTTCCAGCAGTACAGCTTTTTCGACGGCGCCGGCTGCGCGGCGGCCGGCAGCGCCAGCAGCACGAGCAGGGCCGGCAAGGCGCAGGCCCGGAGTCGTTGGATCGGCATGTGGCAGCCCCCTGCTGTCAGCCTGTCGGATCGCTGCCGTAGCGTGCCCGGTAGGCCAGCAGCGGTTCACGGAAGCCGACAAGGTCTGCGTTTCCGTCGATGAATGCAAGCAGGTCGCCCAGATGCGCGACCGACACCACAGGAATGCCGGCCTCGGCCGCCACCGCCTGCGCCGCCGAGCGCCGGTCGTGCTCGCCGGCGATCTCCTGCCGGTCCAGCGCGACCAGGATGCCCGCGGGGAGGCCGCCGGCCTCGCGGATGATCGCCAGCGCCTCGCGGATCGCGGTGCCGGCGGTGATCACGTCGTCCACGATCAGCACCCGGCGCCCGGCCAGCGGCGCGCCGATCAGGCTGCCGCCCTCGCCATGCGCCTTGGCCTCCTTGCGGTTGAACGCCAGCGGCAGGTTGCGGTCGCGCTGCGCGTACTCGCAGGCCAGCGCGGTCGCCAGCGGGATGCCCTTGTAGGCCGGGCCGAACAGCAGGTCGAAGTCGAGCCCGGCCGCGTCGGCCGCATCGGCGTAGCACGCCGCCAGGCGCACCATCGCCGCGCCGGCATCGAAGCGTCCGGCATTGAAGAAGTACGGACTCAGGCGCCCGGACTTGAGCGTGAATTCGCCGAAGCGCAGCGCCTGCGCGTCCAGGGCCAGTTGCAGGAAGCGTTGCCGGTAGTCGGTCATTGGGGAGCCGGGAATGGGGAAAGGGGAATAGGGAATGGTGAAAAGCATAGCGGTTGTTCCGTCTTACCGGTCCCACTGGAGTACGCTTTGCCGATTCCCTATTCCCCTTTCTCCATTCCCGGCTCCTCATGCGCATCATCAGCTTCAACGCCAACGGCCTGCGTTCGGCCGCGACCAAGGGCTTCTTCGAGTGGTTTTCCGGCCAGCACGCCGACGTGCTGTGCGTGCAGGAGACCAAGGCGCAGGAGCATCAGCTCGCCGGGCCGGCGTTCCTGCCGGACGGCTATCGCGCCTGGTTCCGCGACGCCAGCACCAAGAAGGGCTACAGCGGCGTGGCCATCTACAGCAAGCGCGAACCCGACGAGGTGCGCACCGCGCTGGGCTGGCCCGAGTTCGACGAGGAGGGCCGCTACCTGGAAGCGCGCTTCGGCAACCTGAGCGTGGTCTCGTTCTACATTCCCTCCGGCTCGTCGGGCGAACTGCGCCAGGGCTACAAGTTCCAGGTCATGGACTGGCTGCGGCCGATCCTGGTGGAGTGGCTGCACAGCGGCCGCGACTACGTGCTGTGCGGCGACTGGAACATCGTGCGCTCGGCGCTGGACATCAAGAACTGGAAGTCGAACCAGAAGAACTCCGGCTGCCTGCCGGCCGAGCGCGACTGGCTCAACGGCCTGTGCGCCGACCGCGCCGAGGACGCCGACCCGGCCAGCGGCCGCGGCTGGGTCGACGCCTACCGCGCGCTGCATCCCGATGGCCAGGACTACACCTGGTGGAGCAACCGCGGCGCCGCCCGCGCCAACGATGTCGGATGGCGCATCGACTACCAGTTCGTCACGCCGTCGCTGCGCGAGCGCCTGCAGGGCTGCGCGATCTACACCGCGCAACGCTTCTCCGACCATGCGCCGTTCGTGGTGGATTACCGCGAATGAGCCAGGCCGCGTCCGCGCCGGCGTCCTACAAGGGCTGGGCCGGAATCAAGCGCGCCTTCGCGACGCCGTCGGCGGCGACGATGGCGCTGCTGGGCTTCGGCAGCGGCCTGCCGTTCCTGCTGATCGCCTCGCAGACCCTGTCCACGCGCCTGCGCGACGTCGGCCTGGACCTGGGCAGCATCGGCCTGATCAGCCTGGCCAGCTTCTTCTACCTGCTCAAGTTCCTGTGGGCGCCGCTGCTGGACCGCTACCCGTTCCCGTTGGTCGCCTTCCTCGGCCGGCGCCGCTCGTGGCTGCTGGTGGCGCAGCTTGGGGTCACGATCGGTCTGGTCGCGCTGGCGCTGATGCGCCCGGAACTGAGCGTCGGCGGCCTGGTGCTGTGGGTGCTGATCGCCTCCTTCGCCGGCGCCACCCAGGATTCGGTGGTCGACGCGTACCGGATCGAGATCGCCCCGGCGGCAGCGCAGGCCGCGCTCGCCGCGACCTACACCTTCGGCTACCGCATCGGCCTGATCCTGGCCGGCGCCGGCGCGCTGTACCTGGCCCAGTTCGGCGACTGGACCCTGGCCTATCTGGTGATGGCCGGGCTGATGCTGCTGCCGATCGCCACCACCTTGCTGTGCCGCGAACCGGAGGTGCCGGTGGCCACGGTGGTGCGCAAGATCGACGTGGTCGGCGCGTTCTGGCAGCCGATCTCCAGCTTCTTCACCAGCAACGGTCTGGCGCTGGGCCTGGGCCTGCTGCTGTTCGTGGGCCTGTTCAAGTTCCCGGACCAGGTGATCGGGGTGATGTCCGGGCCGTTCTACCTGGATTCGGGCTTCAGCAAGGCCGATATCGCGACCGTCTCCAAGCTGTTCGGGGTGTGGATGGGTATCGCCGGCGCGTTCGCCGGCGGCCTGGCGGTAGCGGCATTCGGCTTCCGGCGCATGCTGTTCGTCGCCGCGCTGGGGGTGGCGCTGTCGAACCTGGCGTTCCTGCTGATGGCCCAGCATCCCGGGCAGATCTGGTCGTTCTACGCCGCGCTCAGCGCCGACAACCTGTTCCAGGGTTTCGCCGGCACCGTGCTGGTCGCGTTCATGTCCTCGCTGACCGACCGCAACTTCACCGCCACCCAGTACGCGCTGCTGGTGTCGCTGGCCAACCTGCCGGGCAAGTTCGTCGGCGGCGCCTCCGGCTACATCGTCGAGGCCACCTCCTACAGCACCTTCTTCGTGCTCAGCGCGTTCACGGTGATCCCGACCCTGCTGCTGCTGGCCTGGCTGTGGCCGCGGATCCGCGAACGATCGGCGCCCGACGCGCCGCAGGCGGATTGAAAGCCCGCCCGGACTTGCGGATGATGCGGGGCGGCGCATGGGGTGCGCCGCCGTCCGCTCGGGAGTCCGCATGACCGACCTGCTGTTGCGCGACATCGACCCCATCCTGGTCGACCGGATCCGCCGCATCGCCGTGGCCCGCGGCTGGACCCAGCACCAGACCGTGCTCAACCTGATCGAGCAGGGCCTGTTCGCCAGCGAGCTCGAGGTGCGCAGCGGCTTCGAGAATACGGAAGTGGATGCCCTGTCCGAAGCGATCGCCGCGTTGCGCGAACTGCCCGCCGGCGCCGGCTTCTGAGCCGGGCATCGGCGCTCATTGCGCTTAGGGTTGCCGCCTGCATCAGGCCAGGTGGATCGCGCCCAGGATGCGCGGCCCGCGCGCGCCGCTGACCGACGGCAGGTTGCCGGGCAGCCCGGCCAGGGTCTGCCGCGCCAGCCAGGCGAAGCCCATCGCCTCCACGTAGTCCGGATCCAGGCCCATCGCCTGGGTCGACAGCACCTGCACCTCGGGCAGCCGTGCCTGCAGCCGCGCCAGCAGCACCGGGTTGTGCACGCCGCCGCCGCACACCAGCAGTTGTCGGGTCGCCGGCTGCTGCGCCAGCAACGCATCGGCGACGGTGGCTGCGGTCAGTTCCAGCAGGGTCGCCTGCACGGACGCGGCCGGACGCGCGGTCGGTTCCAGCAGCGCGTCCACCCAGCGCAGGTGGAACTGCTCGCGGCCGGTGCTCTTGGGCGGGGCCAGCGCGAACCAGGGATCGGCCAGCAGGCGCTGCAACAGGCCATCGTCGACCTGGCCGCTGCCGGCGAAAGCGCCGCCGGCGTCGTAGGGCTGGCCCAGGTGGCGCTGGCACCATGCATCGAGCAGCGCGTTGGCCGGTCCGGTGTCGAAGCCGCGCACGGGGCCGTGCGCCGGCAACAGGGTCAGGTTGCCGATCCCGCCCAGGTTCAACACCGCGCGATCCTCGTGCGCCGCGCCGAGCATGGCCGCATGGAAGGCCGGCATCAGCGGCGCGCCGTGCCCGCCGGCGGCGACGTCGCGGCGGCGGAAGTCGCACACGGTGGCGATGCCGGTCAGCTCGGCGATGCGGTTGCCGTCGCCCAGTTGCCAGGTGAAGGCCGGGTCGGCCAGCGGCCGGTGGCGCACGGTCTGGCCGTGCGAGCCGATCGCGCGCACCGCCGCGGGCGCGACCCCGGCCTCCTCGAGCAGGCGCAGCGCGGCCTCGGCGAAGGCGATCGCCACCTCCGCGTCGAGCCGGCCCAGCGTGTCCAGCGAATCGATGTCGCCGCCTTCGCCCAGCGCGATCAGCGCCTCGCGCTGCGGCGCCGGCCAGGCGTAGGTGCGGCCCAGCTGCAGATGCGCGCCGCCATCGGCCGCAAAGCGCACCAACGCCGCGTCGATGCCATCGGCGCTGGTGCCGGACATCAGGCCCAGGAACAGGGCGGTGTCGTCGTGGGTGGTCGGATCGGGCATGCGGCAGGCGTGGGCAGCGGTCAGCGCCGCAGCGTGGGCGAGGGGCGACGGCGCGTCAATCCGCGCCGCCGCACCGAACGCGGCATGTGCCTCAGCCGGCGTCGCTGGACTGCGCGGGCTTGGCCGAAGCCACGGTCTTCTTCTTTTTCGCCGTCTCGTTCTTCGCCGGGGTGGCATCGGCGTAGATCAGCTTTTCCACGCGCTGGATGCGCGCCAGCGCCGGCGAGGTCTGCGCGCGGAACGCGGCCAGCTCGGTGCCGGCCAGCGGCGTCGGCGGCGGCATCGTCACCGAGGCCGGGTTGCGCTGCACGCCGTCCACGCGGAATTCGTAGTGCAGGTGCGGGCCGGTGGCCATGCCGGTCATGCCGACGAAGCCGATCACCGTGCCCTGGTTGATGCGCTGGCCGGCCTTGATCCCGCCGAAGCGCGACATGTGCCCGTACAGCGTGCTGTAGCCCTTGCCGTGGTCCAGGATCACCACGTTGCCGTAGCCGCGCTGGGTGCCGACGAACTGCACCCGCGCATCGCCGGCGGCCATGATCGGCGTGCCCGACGGTGCCGCGTAGTCGATGCCCTTGTGCATGCGCATGGTGCCCAGCACCGGATGCTTGCGCGCGCCGAAGGTCGAGCTGATCCGGCTGTAGGACACCGGCATGCGGATGAAGCTCTTCTTCAGCGGCCGCCCAGTGACGTCGAAGTACTCGGCCGGCTTGCCGTCGCGCTCGAAGCGGAAGCCGCTGTAGGTCTTGCCGCGGGTGGTGAAGGTCGCCGCCAGGATCTTGCTGGTGTCGATGCGCTCGCCTTCGCGCCAGGTCTCGTCCATCACCACGCTGAAGCGGTCGCCCGGCTGCAGGTCCTTGTCGAAGTCGATGTCGTACTTGAAGATCTCGTCGGTCATCGTCGCGATCGCCGACGGCGACAGCCCGGCCTTGCGCGCGGCCACGTACAGCGAACTGGTGATCTCGCCGCTGATGACCGCGGTGCGGGTGCTGGTCTCGCGCTCGGTCACCTTCTCGCGGATGTCGTCGCCGAGCAGCGACAGTTCCACGCGGTGGGTGGCGTCGCGGTCGAAGCGGATGCCGCGCAGGCTGCCGGCCACCGGCAGATCGAAGGCGATCTCGGCACCGGGGCGCAGCTTGGTCAGCGCCTCGCGCGTGCCCGGGTGGTCGAGTACCTGGTGCATCACCGTGGCCGGGATGTTCAGCTGCTCGAACACCGCGCCCAGGGTCTGCCCGGGCTGGATGCGCACCACCTGCCAGCTGTCGCCGGCCACGCCCTGCTGCTGGGCCAGCGAGATCGGCGGCAACGGCAGCGCCAGCGTCGCGTGCGTGGTCTGCAGCGGCACGTCGATGGCATTGGAGAAGCCGGGCACGATCGTCGCCACCAGCGCGCCGATGGTGGCGAACAGGCTGGCATGGATCCAGTGGCGGCGCGTCCAGCGGCCGGCCGGGAGATGTTGCGTCAACTGCCGATGCAGTGCGGTGTCGTGAAGGACATGGAGCCGTTCCTGGAAGCGCTGCTTGCGTGCGCGTTCCTGTTCGCTTTCGCTGTTCTGCATCAAAGTCGTCCTCGCGAGCCCGAAGCGCGAGCTCAAAACTCGGCTACCATAAACATCGATCAACAGCGCGTCAAACCATTGAACCGGCTCGGGTTTTCGCCGGACGCGCGGTTAACTTGCACTTAACGCCATTCATGTTGCTTGACCGCAACCCGTCGGAGTTCCGTCTTTGTCCACGATTGAAGAGTCCCTTGTCCTGCTCGGCCGCGGTGCCGACGAAATCCTCAAGCGCGAAGAGCTGGAAGCGCGCCTGCGCACGGGCCGCCCGCTGCGCGTGAAGGCCGGGTTCGACCCGACCGCGCCGGACCTGCACATCGGCCACACCGTGCTGCTGAACAAGATGCGCCAGTTCCAGCAACTGGGCCATCAGGTGATCTTCCTGATCGGCGACTTCACCGGGATGATCGGCGACCCCACCGGCAAGAACGTCACCCGCAAGCCGCTGACCCGCGAGGACGTGCTCGCCAACGCGCGCACCTACGAGGAGCAGGTGTTCAAGGTGCTGGACCGCGAGCGCACCGAGGTGCGGTTCAACTCCGAATGGTTCGGACAGATGAATGCGGCCGACATGATCCGCCTGGCCGGCCAGCACACCGTCGCGCGCATGCTCGAGCGCGACGACTTCGCCAAGCGCTACGCCGCGCAGCAGTCCATCGCCATCCACGAGTTCCTGTACCCGCTGGTGCAGGGCTACGACTCGGTGGCGCTGAAGGCCGACGTCGAACTCGGCGGCACCGACCAGAAGTTCAACCTGCTGATGGGGCGCGGCCTGCAGGAGCACTACGGGCAGCCGGCGCAGATCGTGCTGACCATGCCGCTGCTGGAGGGCCTGGACGGGGTCAACAAGATGTCCAAGTCGCTGGGCAACTACATCGGCATCAGCGAGCCGGCGATCGACATCGTCACCAAGACCATGAAGATCGGCGACGACCTCATGTGGCGCTGGATCGAACTGCTCTCCTTCGACATCGGTGTGAACGAGGCGCAAGAACTGCGGCGGCAGGTACAGGCGGGCAGCCTGCACCCGCGCGAGGTGAAGCTGCGCCTGGCGCGCGAACTGACCACGCGATTCCACGATGCGGCGGCCGCCGAGCAGGCCATCACTGGCTGGCATGCGGTGGTCACCGGGCAGGGCGACACCAGCGCGTTGCCGCTGCAGGAAGTGACGGTTCCGGCGGAGGGGCTGCGCATCGCCGCATTGCTGACCGCAGCCGGGCTGACCGCCAGCAATTCCGAAGCCAGCCGCAAGCTCAAGGAGCGTGCGGTCCGCATCGCCGGCGAGGTGCTGGAGGATCCGCAGCACAGCTTCGCGCCTGGTTTCGAGGGCGTGCTGCAGGTCGGCAAGCGCACGTTCGCGCGCGTTCGCCTGGTGTCGGGCTGAGGTCCTGCATCCAGTGGCGCAGCCTGCGTGGGCGCCGTCGCTCACGCGCTGAGAGCCAGTGCGATCCGGGACGTTCTATATGTGCGCGGATCGCATAACGCGCACATGGACAAGGCAGGGTGAAAAAATCTTTCACACCCCCTTCCCAAGCGATGCGTTTGCGGCCATACTTTCCCTCCCCCGACGCAGCGCCTTGCGGCAACGCAACAGCAACACGGCGGGTTCGTCGAAAACCTCCTCAAAAAGGTATTGACGGCAACAAAAAAGCCGCTATGATGGGCGGCTCGGTTCGACGAAAACCTCACGGGGTTTGAAACGAACCGGCGTCACCCACCTCGAAACGAGGTGTTGACGGCAAGAAAAAGTCC
>Ga0105251_10000017_pt1 | contig 145921 bp, 136 predicted proteins | sample KBSS64metaG_FD_80424 | JGI IMG/M metagenome (GOLD analysis project Ga0105251, IMG submission 80424) | Switchgrass rhizosphere microbial communities from Kellogg Biological Station, Michigan, USA - KBS S6-4 metaG | ecosystem: Host-associated > Plants > Roots > Rhizosphere > Soil | place...
CCGCCAGGTCGAATGGAACTACGGCTGGGACCTGTTGCGCGCCGGCGACCCGGCGCGCGCGCTTGCGCAATGGAGCGCGCTGGTCAACGGCCGCCCGGCGGCGCCGGACTGGCTGCCGCCGACCCTGGCGCTGGTGCTGTGGCGGCTCGACCGCAAGGACGAGGCGGTGAAGTGGTACGCCGCCGCGGTGCGCACCTGGCCGGATCAGTGGGGCCCGGGCGCCGATTTCGCCAAGCTGCTGCCGGCCTGGCGCGACGACGAACGCGCGACCCTGGCCGAGGTGCAGGCCGCGTGGCACGCCAAGCCGCCCGTGTGGCCTTGAGCCAGCGGCGCCGGTAGCGCTGCGATGGTGTCGATGGAGTTTCGTCGCTTCTGTCGCGGCTGAAGCCGCTCTACAGGGAGCGTGGCGCGGGGAGCGGAGCGTCAGGCGCGACGCCGGCGCCGCCTTGCAGTGCGCGCGTCACCGGTGCCGCCCGGCCGCACAGCGCATGCGATGATGCCTGCGTTTCCGCCAGACCCGTTGTATCGATGGCTTTCGACGCGTTCGCCCTGATGCTGGCCATGTTGTTGTTCGGCAAGCTGTTCGCGCAGTTGCGCGCGCTGCCGGCCAACACGCCCGAGGCGCTCAACGGCATGGTGCTGTACCTGTGCCTGCCGGCCTCGGTGCTGATCTACGTGCCGCGCCTGCACTTGGACCTGGCCCTGCTCGGGCTGATGCTGACCCCGTGGCTGCTGGCCGGCGCCAGCGTGCTCGCGGCGCTGGTCCTGCGCCGGCCGTTGCGCCTGCGCCGCGACCAGTACGCGGTGCTGGTGCTGTGCGTGGCGCTGAGCAATTCCAGCTTCATCGGCTATCCGATGGTGCGCGCCCTGCTCGGCGAGGCGGCGTTGCCGTATGCGGTGGTCTACGACCAGTTCGGCACCTTCCTGCTGCTGTCCAGCGTCGGGCTGTACGTGCTGGCGCGCTACAGCGGCGAAGCCCCGCCGTCGCCGCGGCAGACGCTGCTGCGCATGGCGCGCTTCCCGCCGCTGTGGGCGCTGGTGTTCGCGCTGACGCTGATGCCGGCGCAGCCGCCGGCGTGGATCGCCTCGGGCCTGCAGCGCCTGGCCGATGCGATGCTGCCGCTGGTGATGCTGGCGGTGGGTTTCTCGCTCCAGCTGCGGCTGCCGCGCGATGAGCTCAAACCGCTCGCCGCCGGCCTGCTGCTGAAGCTGCTGCTGTTGCCGGCGCTGGCCTGGCCGTTGTCGTGGGCGCTGGGCCTGCGCGGCCAGATGCTGCAGGCCAACGTGCTCGAATCGGCGATGCCGACGATGATCACCGCGGCGATGCTGGCGATCTCGCACCGCCTGGCGCCGCGGCTGGCGGCGGCGCTGGTCGGCTACGGCATTCTGCTGTCGCTGGCCACGCTGCCGGCCTGGGCCTGGCTGTTGCGGACGACGCTGGGGTAGCGCGGCGCATCGCCGTGGGCGCGCCGCCGCCGCGCCGTCACCGGCGCCGGCAGGCGTTGGAAGCGCTGACGCCCAGGCCTGGCGCGTTCCTCGCTCAATCCGCCGGCACCGTGCGTTCGCGCGCCCACGCGCGCAACGCCTGCACCTGCTCGGCCATCATCACCGACAGCGGCCGCGTGTTGCGCACCTCCTGCATCAGCAACTCGGTGTCCAGCGGGCGGTTCTCGGCGTGCGCCGCGTACAGGCCGGAGACGATGGCCTGCTCGATCTCGGCGCCGGAAAAGCCGTCCGCGGCCGCGGCCAGCGCCGGCAAGGCGAAGTCCTCCTCGCGCAGCTTGCGCCGCGCCAGGTGCAGGCGCAGCAACTCCACCCGGGTGTTGGCGTCGGGCAGGTCGACGAAGAAGATCTCGTCGAAGCGGCCCTTGCGCAGCAGTTCCGCCGGCAGCTCGTGCACCTGGTTGGCGGTGGCGACGATGAACACGCCGCCGGCGCCGGCCTGGGCGCCGCGCTCGGCCATCCAGGTCAGCAGATAGCCGAGCACGCGCCGCGACACGCCACCGTCCTCGCCACCGCTGGCCAGGCCCTTCTCGATCTCGTCGATCCACAGCACGCAGGGCGCCAGCTGTTCGGCGGCGGCCAACGCGGTGCGCAGGTTCTTCTCGGTCTCGCCGTGGTACTTGTCGTACAGCGAACCGAAGTCCAGGCGCAGCAGCGGCACGCCGAAGCCGGCGGCGGTGGCCTTGGCCAGCATCGACTTGCCGCAGCCCTGCACGCCCAGCAGCAGCACGCCCTTGGGCGGATCCAGGCCGGGCGGGGCATTGCCGGCGAACGCCGGGCGGCGCTGCTCGATCCAGCGCTTGAGCCGGTGCGCGCCGGCCACGTCGGCGAAGCGGGTGGCGTCGTACTCGTAGTGCAGGTGGCCGCTGCGGTTGAGCAAGTCGAACTTGAGCCGCGCCAGTTGCGGCAGGTCGGCGGCGTTGAGCGCGCCGTCGGCGTAGATCAGCTGGCGGGCGATGCGCCGCGCATCGATCAGGCTCAGGCCCTGCAGGTTGCGCACCACCTGCTTGACCGCCTCGCCCTCCACCTCGACCCGGCGCCCGCCGAACTCGCGCGCGTAGCCGGCCGCTTCCTCCTGCACCATCTTCAGCAAGGCGTTGGCGTCGGGCAGGCGCGGGTTGAAGCGGGTGGACAGCGCTTCCAGCTCCGGCGGCAGCTCGACCTTGGCGCCGATCAGCACCAGCACGTGCGGCTGGCAATGGCGGCGCTCGACGATGTCGCGCAGCAGGCGCTGGTGGCTGGCGTAGCCCAGGTAGGGCACCACGTCCAGCAGCAGGTAGATGCCGCGCTGGTCGGCCTGCTTGATCGCCTGCAGCACCGCGCTGGCGTCCGGCGGGCCGGACGGCTCGTCCTCGCGGTCCAGGTCGATGCGGCGCAGGCCCTCGGTGATCGACCAGCGGTGCAGGGCGCGCCAGACCTGCATCAGCGCCTGCCGGAACAGCGCCACGATGCGCGCCTCTTCCTGGGTCTCGATGACGATCAGCGGCGTGTTGGCGCGGATCAGCGCGGTCAGGTCCTGCAGCTCGCTCATGGGCGGTCCGTTGCCGTGGGGCCGCCACGATAGCAAGCGCCGGCCGGCTTGCCACGCCTTGACTACCGGCCAACGGGGGGCCGGTGTACGCTGCGGCCTCTTCCCCGGAAGCGAGGCGCGCATGAAGACGATCCTGGTGGCCGGCTCCAAGGGCGGGGTGGGCAAGACCACCGTCGCCACGCACCTGGCCGCGCACTACGCGCTGGCCGGCAAGCGCACGGTCATCGCCGATGCCGATCCGCAGGGGTCCTCGACGCGCTGGGCCGAACGCCGCGCCGGCCTGGACAGCGCGGTGCTGCCGATCGACGCCAGCCGCAAGCGCAACTGGCGCGCGGCCCTGCCCGACGACGCGCAGCGGGTGATCGTCGATGCCGCCGCCGGCGCCATGGCCGAGGATCTGGCCCATTTCCTGGACGAGGCCGACGCGGTGGTGGTCCCGGTGATGCCCTCGGCGCTGGACATCGAGGCCACCGTCGGCTTCCTCAACACCCTGGCCAAGGTGCCGCGGGTGCACCAGCGCAAGCTGCCGGTGGGGCTGGTGATCAACCGCAGCAAGCCCTGGACCCACGCCACCCAGCAGGCGCTGGAGATGCTCGGCGGCTGGCCGTACCCGGTGGTGGCGCAGTTGCGCGACAGCCAGGCCTACGTGGTGCTGGTCGGCCTCGGCCGCAGCCTGTTCGACTACCGCTCCGCCCAGGTCCGCGATCACCAGCAGGACTGGGAACCTCTGCTCAAGTGGCTCAAGAAGGCCTGACCGATGACGATCGTGTTGCGAGAAGTGATCCTGCTGCGCCATGCCCACGCCGAACCGGCCGACACCGGCCAGGCCGATTTCGACCGGCCGCTGTCCCCGCACGGCCTGGCCGAGGCCGAGGCCGCCGGGCGCTGGCTGGTGGAGCAGCGGCTGGTGCCCGACCGCGTGCTGTGTTCGCCGGCGCGGCGCGCGCGCGAGACCCTGGAAGCGGTGCTGGGCCTGACCGGCTATGCCGAGCAGCGCCTGGAGCCGCGGGTCTACGAGGCCACCTCCGGGACCTTGGCCGCGCTGCTGGACGAGCACCGCGACGTCGAGCGCCTGCTGCTGGTCGGCCACAACCCCGGCCTGGAGCAACTGGCGGCGCTGATGCACAGCGGCCAGTCCGGCGACTACCGCGGCATGCCCACCGCCAGCGTGGCGGTGCTGACCGTGCCGCAGGAGGCGGCGATCGAACCGGGCGTGGCCCGGCTGACCGCCTTCTGGTGGCCCTGAACGCACCGCGCCGGCGCCTGCGTCCGGCGCTGTGCATGGCGCTGCTGTCGGCATGGCTGCTGCCGCTGTGCGGCAGCGCGCAGGCGCCGCCGCTGGCGCCCGGCCAACACCTGTTCGATCCGGCGCAGTCGCGTTTCGGCTTCGAGATCCGTACCCGTTTCGGACAGCGCATCGAAGGCTTCTTCCCGCGCTACGAGGGCACCGTGCAGGTGCTGCCCGACGGCCGCCACCTGGTGCGCCTGCGGCTGTTCACCGCGTACGTGGAAATCCCCGGCAAGCCGCGCTATACCGGCTGGATGCGCGGCGAGGACTTCTTCGACGCGCCGCGCTACCCCACCGTGTCCTTCGACTCGCAGCCGATCGCCCCGCAGGTGATCGACAAGGGCGGCCCGGTGCCCGGCACCCTGACCATTCGCGGCGTCAGCCACCCCGAGGTGCTGACCGTCATGCCGGCCGCATGCGGCCGCCCAGGCTATGATTGCGATGTCATCAGCCGCGGTACGGTATTGCGTGGACGTTACGGAATGGACAAGTGGGATCTGGCCTTGAGCGACCGGGTCACGTTCGTGCTGCGCGCGAGGTTGACGGAAGCGGGCGCTCCGTGACCGTCCTGCTGCGGGTTCTGGTGCTGGCGGCGCTGCTGCTCGGCAGCGGTTGCGCGAGCCTGTCGCAGGCCCAGCACGGCCGCGCCGTGGCGATCGCCGAGGCCGCACGCGACAGCCGCGTCGACTGCGCCCAAGCCGACCATTGCGCGCTGGCCTCGCCGTTGCGCGGGCTGGCCGGCAAGGCCTTCGCCGCGTCCACCGACGCCGACCCGCACCACTACGCGACGATCCTGGACCATGGCGAGGAAGCGCTGGTGGCGCGGATCAACCTGATCCGCAGCGCCAGCCGCAGCATCGACCTGCAGACCTACATCTTCGACAAGGACGACAGCGCGCGGCTGGTGATGGACGAACTGCTGGCCGCGGCGCGGCGCGGGGTCCAGGTGCGGGTGCTGATCGACCAACTCTCGGCGATCTCCGACCTGCAGATCCTCGGCGCCCTGGCCGGCGCGCACCAGAATTTCTCGCTGCGCATCTACAACCCCACCTTCGGCCTGGCCAAGCCCAACTACCTGCACTACGCCGCCAGCGTGCTGTGCTGCTTCCGCCGCTTCAACCAGCGCATGCACAACAAGTTGCTGGTGATCGACGATGCGATCGGCGTGGTCGGCGGACGCAACTACCAGGACGACTATTACGACTGGGACGCCGAATACAACTTCCGCGACCGCGACGTGCTGGTCGCCGGCCCGGTGGCGCGGTCGATGGCCGCCAACTTCGACGCCTACTGGGCGGCGCGGCGCAGTGTGCCGGTGGCGCGGCTCAACGACGTCGGCAAGCTGCTGCTGCGCGACGGCGTGCCGGCGATGCCGCCGGCGCAGTTCCTGCGCCCCGAGCGGGTCCAGCGGGTCAGCGAGGAAGCCGCCGACCCGGCCTTTGTCGCCGATGCGTTCGTGCTGCCGGCGCTGCCGGTGCGGCATGTGGACTACGTCGCCGACCTGCCGCAGAAGCATCGCCGCGAGCACGGCCCCAAGGCGATCTCGACCGCGCCCAAGCTGGACAAGCTGATCGCCGGAGCCAAGCAGGAAATCATCCTGCAGACGCCGTACCTGGTGCTGTCGGACCCGGCGCAGGACATCTTCCGCGACCTGCGCAAGCGCGCGCAGCCGCCCAAGGTGATCGTGGCCACCAACAGCCTGGCCGCCACCGACAACCCGGTGGTGTATGCGCTGTCGTACAAGTACAAGCGCCGCAACCTGCGCGAGCTGGGCTTCGACATCTACGAGTACAAGCCGTTCCCGCTGGACGCGCCGGTGAACTACGCCAACCTGCTGCCGGCGCCGCCGCTGCAGGGCGAGGTGCCGGGAGACGGGGGCGAGGCCCGCGACGCCGCCGGGGGCGGGCGCAACGCGCTGCTGGGCGGCAGCGCCGCCGGGCGCAGTTCGCTGCTCGGCAGCGGCAGCGGCGGGCCGTCCGGCAACCGCGCCGACGGCAGCGAGGTCGAACGCCGCGTGCTGCGCACCGAGACCCGTCCGTCCTACCTGAGCCGGCGCATCGCCAACCGGCCGCTGCCGGTGACCCGCGACGGCGCGCGCATGGGCCTGCACGCCAAGTCGCTGGTGGTGGACCGCCGCGTCGGCGTGATCGGCACCCACAACTTCGATCCGCGCAGCGAGACCTACAACACCGAGGGCGCGGTGATCGTCGACGATCCGGCGTTCGCGCAGGCGCTGGCGGCCAGCATCGGCCGCGACATCGAGCCGGAGAATTCCTGGGTGGTGGCGCCGCGGGTCAAGCCGCCGGTGCTGTCGGGCCTGAACTACAGCATGGGCAAGGTCTCCGAGGCGCTGCCGGTGCTGGATTTCTGGCCCTGGCGCTACGCCACCGACTACGACTTCCAGCCCGGCCCGGACTGCCCGGAGCCGCTGACCCGGCGCGATCCGGGCTTCCACCGCTGCTACACCGCGGTCGGCGACTTCCCCGAGGTCAACGTCGGGCCGAAGTGGCTGCTGGTGCGGATGCTGACGGCGTTCGGTTCGGGGTTGGTGCCGATTCTTTGAAGGGCTGGGAGTGGGGAGTCGGGATTGGGGATTCGTAAACGCGGATCCCTGGGACCGGAGGCCTCGTCCTGGCGCGATAATGTCAGCGCCGGGGATGCCGCTCTTGCGGCTCCTGGCTTCTCAGCAGCCGAATGGCTGCTCATCCCCAATCCCGACTCCCCAATCCCGGCCCTCCCATGTCCTTCCGCGACCCCGTCGATCTCGATGCTCTCAACGCCGCCTCCCGCGACACCCTGATCGCGCATCTGGGCATCGTCTTCACCGAGGCCGGACCGGACTGGCTGCGCGCGACCATGCCGGTCGATGCGCGCACGCTGCAGCCGTACGGGCTGCTGCACGGCGGCGCCTCGGTGGTGCTGGCCGAGACCCTGGGCAGCAGCGCCGGCAACCTGTGCGCGGAACCGGGCCGGATCTGCGTGGGGCTGGAGATCAACGCCAACCATCTGCGCGCCGCGCGCAGCGGCACGGTCACCGGCACCGCGCGGCCGCTGCACGTGGGCCGCGCCACCCAGGTCTGGGAGATCCGCATCGAGGACGCGGCCGGCAAGCCGGTCTGCGTGTCGCGGCTGACCCTGGCGGTGATCGACCGCGCCTAGGGCGTGTCACCACGCCCCGAGCAACGCGCGCCGCCGGCGCGCGGACACCTGGCGCGGACGCGCGCCGGTCGATGAATCGCCGATATGCCCAGGACGGTCCGTTGCCGCGGCCGCGCCGCAAACCGTCTTCATGCTGACACAATAGCCAGCTTCTCCCCCGGCTTCCGGTACCCTTGTCCGAATGAGCGAGTTCTCCCCACCCGCCACGCGCCGACACGGTGGGGCGCTGCGCTGGGTTCGTTACGGCTACCGTGTGCCGCTGCTGGCCTTGCATGTGCTGTTTTCGCTGCCGTTCCTGCTGGTGTGCATGGCGCTGTCGCCCGGCCGCGCCGGCACCGAATCCTTCGGCGACCGCGTGGTCTGCTGGTGGTCGACCTGGCTGTTGCGCATCTTCGGCCTGCGCGTGCGCCGCATCGGCACGCCGCTGCCCAACCCGGTCCTGTTCGTCGCCAATCACGTCAGTTGGATCGACATCGTGATGCTGCACAGCCAGCGCATGATGGGCTTCGTCGCCAAGCGCGAGATCGCCGGCTGGCCGCTGGTCGGCTGGCTGGCCGCGCGCGGGCAGACCATCTTCCACCAGCGCGGCAGCACCGAATCGCTGGGGGGCGTATTGCAGGCGATGCTGGAACGGTTGCGCTCGGGGCGCTCGGTCGGCGTGTTCCCGGAAGGCCGTACCCGTGGCGGCCACGACGTCGGCCCGTTCCATGCGCGCATCTTCCAGGCCGCGGTGGAGGCCGAGGTGGCGGTGCAGCCGGTGGCGCTGCGCTATGGCGCCGGCGGAGCGGCGCAGACCGTCGTCGCGTTCGGCCCGCACGAGAGCTTCTTCGCCAATTTCCTGCGCCTGCTCGGCGAGCCCGGCGCGGTGGCCGAAGTGCATTTCCTCGAGCCGATCCGGCTGCAGGACGTGGAAGGGCGCCGGCGCATCGCCGAGATCTCGCGCGCGCGCATCGTCGCGGCGATGGCGCAGCGCTGACCATGGAACGCTGCGGCGCGGACGATTTGACGCATTGCTCCAATCGCCTGGCGCAAGCTCGCGGGCGATGATGAACGCCGCCGATTACTCCCCCCCGCGGTGGCTGCGCAACCCGCATCTGCAATCGGTGCTGGGTTCCAGCGTGTTGCGCGTGCGCCGCGGCGAACAGCTGCTCGCCGCCAGCGGGGCGACCACCACCTCGCACATCCTCGATGGCGGCGACGGCGTGCGCCTGCAGGGCTGGCTGAGCGTGCCGGCCGGGGCCGAGCCGCGCGGGACCGTGCTGCTGTTGCACGGCTGGGAGGGCAGCGCCGACTCCAGCTACATGCGCCTGACCGCCGCGCAGATGCTGGCGCGCGGCTACCAGGTGTTCCGGCTCAACTTCCGCGACCACGGCGGCACCCACCACCTCAACGTCGACCTGTTCCATTCCGATCGCCTGGACGAGGTGGTCAACGCCGCCGGCGACCTGTGGCGGCGCTTCCCGGCCCCGACCCTGCTGGCCGCCGGTTATTCGCTCGGCGGCAACTTCGCGCTGCGCCTGGCCATGCGCGCGCCTGCCGCCGGCCTGCCGCTGCGCCACGTGGCCGCGGTGTGCCCGCTGCTGGATCCGGCCACTACCATGCAGCGGATCGAGAACGGCCCGCAGTTCTACGACTGGTACTTCCGCCGCAAGTGGCGCGAGTCGCTGCTGCGCAAGCGCGAACTGTTCCCCGACCGGCACGGCTACGACGACGCCACCCTGGCCCTGGACATGCGCGAGCTGATGGGCTGGCTAGCGCAACGGCATGCCGGCTTCGCCAGCCTGGAAGCCTACTTCGACAGCTACTCGATCGCCGGCGACCGCCTGCTGGGCCTGACCGTGCCGGCCGACATCCTGATGGCCGAGGACGACCCGGTGATCCCGCTGGACGATTTCCGCAGCTGGCGCCTGCCGCCGCCGGCGCGGCTGGAGATCGCGCGTTGGGGCGGGCATTGCGGCTTCATCGAGAACGCGCGCGGCGACGGCTTCGCCGAGCGCTGGGTGGCCGAGCGCCTCACCGAAGGCCTGACGGACTGATCCTGACGGACGGATCGGGCGCGCTGGCCAGGCGATGACCCTGCCCCGGCGCCGGGCCGTACCCGATTGCGCTTGCGCCCCGCTGGCGCGCCGCGTCTCTCCCGGCAGGCACGGCCGGTGCCGGCCCGGGCGGCGAGAGCGTCCCGCTACAATGCCGGTTTGCCCCGAGCCGGACCCTCCATGCAAGAGCACATTCTCGACGCCCTGCGCCGCCAGGCCAACGCCGATGCCCTGCGCATCGCCCAGGACTGGGTGGCCGACGCCGCCGACGACGCGCAGGCGCACCGGTGGCTGGCGCTGGCGCAGCAGCAGAACGGCGCCGCCGCCGCCGCGCTGGCCAGCATCGACCAGGCCATCGCGCTGGCGCCGGAAGACGCCGGCCTGCACCTGCTGCGCGCCGGCATGCTGCTTGGCGCCAACGACCTGGCCCAGGCCGAGGACGCCCTGGCGCGCACCGCCGCGCTGGATCCGAACCAGTTCCTGGCCTACGTGATGCGCGCCCATCTGGCGCTGGGCCGCGGCGATCTGGACGAGGTGGAGCGGCTCAGCCGCACCGCCGCGCGGCTGGATCCGGAGCATCCGCAACTGCTGGGCCTGGACGGCATGCTGGCGCTGCGTCGCGGCGACGCCGATCGCGCGCTGGCGCTGCTGTCGCAGGCCAGCAAGGCGCTGCCCGACGATCCGCGGCTGCTGTACGCGCTGGGCTTCGCCTACCTGGAGAAGCAGCACCTGGCCTTCGCCGAGACCGCGTTCCGCCGCGTCGCCACGCTGACCTCCGGCACCAGCGCGCTGATGGCGCTGGTCGCGCAGTTGGCGCATCGCCAGGGCCGCCTCGACGACGCGATCGCGGCGCTGGACACGGTGCTGGCCGATCCGGTCAGCGACACCGCCGGCATGCGCCGCCTGGCCGGCGAATACGCGCTGCAGGCCGGGCGCCCGGACGTCGCGCTGGAGCACCTGCGGCGCGCGCTGGGCGTGGCCCCGGCCGACCGCCGCACCCTGCACGCGGCGCTGATCGCCTGGCAGCGGTTGGGCGCGGTCGACGACGCCCGCGCCACCCTGGAGGCGGCGTTGGCCACCACGTCCGACGCGCACGAACTGTGGCTGGCGCGGCTGGCGCTGGAACCGATCGGCGGCGCCGAGGCGCGCGCGCTGATCGCGCGCTGGCAGGCGGCGATGCCCGAGCACGTGCCGGCGCTGGAGGCGCAGTTGCGGGTGCACGACATGGCCGACGAACGCGATCAGGCCGAAGCGGTGGCGCAGCGCATCGTGGCGCTGGAGCCGGGTCGCCTCAGCGGCGAGGAACGCATCGTCGAGGCACTGCTGGAGCGCGGCGAGCACGACGCGGCGATCGACCACGTGCGCGGGCTGATGCTGCGCCTGCCCGAGAACGAACAGACCCGCGTGCGGCCCTGGCTGGCGGCGGTGCAGGATGCCGCCGGGCGTCCGCACGAGGCGCTGGCGACCTGGCTGACCTTCCAGCAGGAGCAACTGCCGCACCTGCTGCCGCTGCCGCCGCTGGGCCAGGCGCCCGCGCAGTGGCCGCCGCTGGGCGAGATCGACCCGCAGGCGCGCGCGCGGCCGCTGTTCGTGTGGGGCGCGCCGGGCAGCGGCGTGGAGCGGCTGATCGCGGTGCTGGGCGCCTCCAGCCAGGTGCTGCGCAGCGACCGCTTCGGCACCCAGCCGCCCACCGACGGCTTCCAGCGCTACCGCACCATCGCGCAGTTGGACGGCGGCGAACTCGACGGCGCGGCGCTGCTCGCCGAGTGGCGCGCGCAGTTGCCGGCGCGCGGCATCGACGATGGCAACATCGTCGACTGGCTGCTGTGGTGGGACAACGCGCTGCTGCGCGCGCTGCGCCCGCACCTGCCCGAAGGCCGGTTGCTGATCGCCCTGCGCGACCCGCGCGACATGTTGCTGGACTGGCTCGCCAACGGCGCGCCGGCGCCGCTGGGGCTGGCCTCGCCGGAGGCCGGCGCGCAGTGGCTGGCGGCGCTGCTGGCGCAGGTCGCCGACCTGCACGAGCACGAGTTGTATCCGCACCGGCTGCTGCGCCTGGACGGGATCGAGGCCGACCCGGCGGCGGTGGCCGCGGCGCTGGAGCAGGCGTTCGGGGTTCCGTTCCCGACCGTGCCCACGCTCGGCCCGCCGCGCCTGCCGGCCGGTCACTGGCGCGCCTACGCGGCGCCGTTGGCGGCCGCGTTCGCCCTGCTCACGCCGGTCGCCGTGCGGCTTGGCTACGCTGAAACCTGATCCCCCCAAGGAGCATTCCGCATGCGTCTTCGCAGTGACAGCATCCAGCCCGGCAAGCCGATCCCCGCGACCTACGCGATGGGCCAGGCCGACGGCTTCGCCGCCAACCGCAACCCGCACCTGGCCTGGGACGCGGTGCCGGCCGGCACCGCCTCGTTCGTGCTGCTGTGCATCGACCCGGACGTGCCGACCGTGGCCGAGATGGTCGGCCGCGACGACGTGCAGATCCCGGTCGAGCAGCCGCGCACCAATTTCGTGCATTGGGCTGCCGTTGAGATTCCGGCCGACGTGCGCGCCATCGCCGAGGGCAGCGCCAGCGATGGCGTGGTCGCCAAGGGCAAGCGCCAGCCGCCCGGCCTGCCCGGCGCGCGGCAGGGGTTGAACAGCTACACCGACTGGTTCGCCGGCGACGCCCAGATGGGCGGCGACTACTACGGTTACGACGGCCCGTACCCGCCGGCCAACGACCTGCGCGTGCACCGCTACTTCTTCCGCCTGTTCGCGCTGGACGTGGCCACGCTGGACCTGCCGGCGCGCTTCACCGCCGCCGACGCGCTGCGCGCGATGCAGGGCCACGTGCTGGGCGAGGCCAGTTTGTATGGCACCTACAGCCTGAATCCGGCGCTGGCGTAAGCCTGCTCATCTGGCACAAGGAAGACGCCGCGGCGCGCATCAGCCCCTCTCCCGCCGGGAGAGGGGTTGGGGTGAGGGTCCGGCGCGAAAGCGTCTCGCGGAGTTTGGGCGCACAAGGCTTCGCCCGTCCCCACATCCGGCACTGCGCGCCACCTTCTTCCGATGGGAGAAGGTGGAGCCTCACGCCCCCGGCAGCAACAGCAGCAGCGCCACACCCAGCACGATGCGGTACACCGCGAACGCGGTGAAGCGGTGCGACTTGATGTAGCCCAGCAGCCACTTCACCACGACGAAGCCGGTCACCACCGCGGCGGCGAAGGCGATGGCGACATCGCCCCAGTCCTCGCTGCCCAGCGCGCCGTCCTTGTACAGCTCCAGGAACGAATAGCCGCTGGCCGCGAACATGGTCGGGATGCCGACCATGAACGCGAAGTCGGCCGCGGCCGAGCGCTTGCTCAGGCCCAGCAGCATCGCCAGGAAGATCGTCGCCGCCGAGCGCGAGGTGCCGGGGAACACGCCGGCCACCACCTGCGCCAGGCCCACCGCGATCGCCACCTTCCAGGTCACCGTGTCGCGCTCCGGCAGGCGCGCGGCGAAATGCTCGGCCACCAGCATCCACACGCCGCCGATCACCAACGCCCAGGCCACCGGATGCACCGTGTCCGGCAACTGCCAGCCGGCCTTGCGCACCACCAGGCCGACCACCGCGGTGACCAGGAACGCGGCGCCCAGCTTCATCACGTAGTCGCGGTTGGCGCGGTCGCCCAGGCCGGTGGCCAGCGTCCACAGCCGCTGCCGGAACACCAGGGTGGTGGCCAGGATCGCGCCGGCCTGGATCACGATGTTGAAGAAGTCCGAGCGGCGGCCGAGCCATTGCTCGGCGATCAGCAGGTGGCCGGTGCTGGAAATCGGCAGGAATTCGGTCAGGCCTTCGATGATGCCCAGCAGCAGGGCGGAAAACATGTCGCTCATGGGGGAGGAGGACTCGTGGGGGAGGGAGAGCCGGGAAAGGATAGAGCATTGTTTTGCGCACCATTTCAGTGCGCGAAATCAGAAGTGCACCGATGTGGTGCGATACAGCCGCCCTGTTGGCGTGCGTCCTTCATCAGAATCAAGGACTTGTGAATGCATCACAGTTGGCATGCCGATTGCTGTCATGCCAGCCAAGTCATTCACCAACCCGAGGTTGCATCGATGTCTGCGGAAACTATTGAGAAGCTGGTCAAGGACAACAAGGTCGAGTTCGTCGACCTGCGGTTCGTCGATATGCGCGGCGTGCAGCAGCACGTGACCTTCCCGGTCAGCATCATCGAGCCGGCGCTGTTCGAGGAAGGCAAGATGTTCGACGGCAGCTCGATCGCCGGCTGGAAGGGCATCAACGAGTCGGACATGGTCCTGCTGCCCGACGCCGACACCGCCTTCATCGACCCGTTCATGGCCGATCCGACCCTGGTGCTGACCTGCGACATCCTCGACCCGGCCACCATGCAGAGCTACGACCGCGACCCGCGCGGCGTCGCCAAGCGCGCCGAGGCCTACCTCAAGTCCAGCGGCATCGCCGACCAGGCGTTCTTCGGCCCGGAGCCGGAATTCTTCATCTTCGACGGCGTGCGCTTCGGCAACGAGATGGGCCACACCTTCTTCAAGATCGACTCGGAAGAAGCGGCCTGGAGCAGCGGCAGCAAGATCGAAGGCGGCAACAGCGGCTACCGTCCGGCGGTCAAGGGCGGGTACTTCCCGGTGCCGCCGACCGACTCGCTGCAGGACCTGCGCGCGGAGATGTGCAAGACCCTGGAGCAGGTCGGCATCGAGGTCGAAGTGCACCACCACGAGGTGGCCACCGCCGGCCAGTGCGAGATCGGCACCAAGTTCAACTCGCTGGTGAAGAAGGCCGACGAACTGATGATGATGAAGTACATCATCAAGAACGTGGCCTACCGCAACGGCAAGACCGCGACCTTCATGCCCAAGCCGATCGTCGGCGACAACGGCTCGGGCATGCACGTGCACCAGTCGCTGGCCAAGGGCGGCACCAACCTGTTCTCCGGCGACGGCTACGGCGGCCTGTCGCAGCTGGCGCTGTGGTACATCGGCGGCATCTTCAAGCACGCCAAGGCGATCAACGCCTTCACCAACTCCGGCACCAACAGCTACAAGCGCCTGGTCCCGGGCTTCGAGGCGCCGGTGATGCTGGCCTACTCGGCGCGCAACCGCTCGGCCTCGTGCCGCATTCCGTGGGTCTCCAACCCGAAGGCGCGCCGCATCGAGATCCGCTTCCCCGATCCGCTGCAGTCCGGCTACCTGACCTTCGCCGCGCTGATGATGGCCGGCCTGGACGGCATCAAGAACCAGATCGACCCGGGCGCGCCCAGCGACAAGGATCTGTACGACCTGCCGCCGGAAGAGGAGAAGAAGATCCCGCAGGTGTGCTCCAGCCTCGACCAGGCGCTGGAAGCGCTCGACGCCGACCGCGAGTTCCTCAAGGCCGGCGGCGTGTTCAGCGACGACTTCATCGATGGCTACATCGCGCTGAAGATGCAGGAAGTGACCAAGTTCCGCGCCGCAACGCACCCGCTGGAATACCAGCTGTACTACGCGAACTGAGTTCCACGCGCGGCGATGGCGAAGGTTTCCCCTCCCTCCTTCGTCATCGCCGCCACCTACTCGGCTGGGGAGCCGGGCGGGTGGTTCGCGCCCGAATCGATCGCAACAGTTGGTTGTGTCCAGGGGATGCACCACGAAAGACCGCGCTTGCGTGCCGTGGGCCACGCTCCCTCCCACGTCGCCGTCGCCGACGCACCGCGTGTGCGCCGCGCCACGGCGTGATCCGCGGCACGCACCGCGCAGCAGGACGGCGCCGCCGGGCGGCGCCGACGCCATGCAAACCGCCGGCACGCGTTCGCCAGCCGGTTCCTTCCACCAACGGGGTATGCGCATGAAACTGATCACCGCCATCATCCGGCCGTTCAAGCTCGACGAGGTCCGCGAGGCCTTGTCGCAGGCGGGCGTGTCCGGCATCACCGTCACCGAGGTCAAGGGCTTCGGTCGGCAGAAGGGCCACACCGAGCTGTACCGCGGCGCGGAGTACGTCGTCGATTTCCTGCCCAAGATCAAGATCGAGACCGTGGTGACCGACGAGCGCCTGGAGGCCGTGGTCGAGGCGATCCAGACCGCGGCCGGGACCGGCAAGATCGGCGACGGCAAGATCTTCGTCACCGCGATCGAGCAGGTCATCCGGATCCGTACCGGCGAAATCGGCGCAGATGCGCTCTAACCCCACTCTGGAGCCCTTCATGAAGACAGGTCTTTTCTCCGGGTGGAAGGCCCGGTTCTACGCGGTGTGCATGCTGATGCTGGTCAGCGCGATGGCGGCGGGCGTGCCGGTCACGGCATTCGCCCAGGCCGAGGTGACGCCGGTGCCGACGCCGGACGTGGTCACCGAACAATTGACGCCGCCGGCGGCGCCGGCCGCCGCCGCCGCGCCCGCCGCCGCCGCCGCGCCGGTGGTGGACAAGGGCGACGTCGCCTGGATGCTGACCTCCACCTTGCTGGTGCTGCTGATGGTGGTGCCGGGCCTGGCGCTGTTCTACGGCGGCATGGTCCGCGCCAAGAACGTGCTGTCGGTGCTGATCCAGGTCGGCGTGGTGTTCTCGCTGATCGCGGTGCTGTGGGTGCTGTACGGCTACAGCCTGGCGTTCGCCGACGGCGGTCCGTTCATCGGCACGCTCAGCAAGGCGCTTCTGGTCGGGGTCGATACCACCACGCTGGCCGATACCTTCTCCAAAGGCTTCAAACTGCCGGAATACGTGTTCGTCGCCTTCCAGCTGACCTTCGCCGGCATCACCGGCACGCTGATCGTCGGCGCCTTCGCCGAGCGCGTGAAGTTCGCCGCGGTGCTGCTGTTCGTCGTCATCTGGTTCACCTTCGGCTACCTGCCGCTGGCGCACATGGTGTGGGCGGCGCCGGGCTTCCTGTTCACCAAGGGCGCGCTGGACTTCGCCGGCGGCACCGTGGTGCACATCAACGCCGGTATCGCCGGTCTGGTCGGTTCCTACTTCGTCGGCAAGCGCCTTGGCTTCGGCCAGACCGCGCTCAAGCCGCACAACGTGACCCTGACCTTCGTCGGCGCTTCGCTGCTGTGGGTGGGCTGGTTCGGTTTCAACGCCGGTTCGGCGCTGGAAGCCAATGCCACTGCGGCGTTGGCCTTCCTCAACACGCTGCTGGCCACCGCCGCCGCGGTGCTGGCCTGGTCGCTGGTGGAGAAGCTGGTCAAGGGCAAGTCCTCGGCGCTGGGCGTGGCCTCGGGCATGGTCGCCGGCCTGGTCGGCATCACCCCGGCCGCCGGAACCGTGGGCCCGTTCGGCGCGATCGCCATCGGCGTGGCCGCCGGCGCGATCTGCGTGTGGGGCGTGACCGGACTGAAGAAGCTGCTCAATGCCGACGACACGCTGGACGTGTTCGGTGTGCATGGCGTCGGCGGCATCGTCGGCGCGATCCTGACCGGCGTGTTCACCGACAAGACATGGGGCGGCGCCGGTTATGCCGAAGGCGTGACCATGGGCCATCAGGTGATGGTGCAGGCCACCGGCGTCGGCGTGACCGTGGTCTGGATCGGCGTGGTCTCGGTATTGGGCTTCCTGGTCGCCAAGCTGGTGTTCGGCCTGCGCGTGTCGGAAGAAGCCGAGCGTGAAGGCCTGGACATCACCTCGCACGGCGAATCGGCCTACGAGTCCTGAGCAAGACCGGCCCGCGACCGCAGGTCGCGGGCCGGCGCGGCAATCCCGCCCGCGACCGGCTGCGCCGGTCCTGGCGGCCTGAGGCCATCGCCGGCGCTCCATGGGGCGGAACGACGGCAGTTTTCCAGCAAGCGAGGTATTCCTGCGTGGCCGCCAGCCTCGCCCGACCCCCAATTCTTTCTTGCTTCGTCGTCGGCGCCGTGCGCGCGCCGGTGGCGATGGCCGCGGCGGCAGTGGCCCGCGATGCCGGCAGACGCCGGCGCGCAGACCGGCCGCGCGGTGCGGGGCGGCCAGCGCGCGCCCCCCGCCTTTGCACTACATTGGTGCAATGTCCATGACCTCGCCTTCGCCTCCGCCTTCGCTCGACGCCCTCGGCACCCCGGTGGCCTGGGCCGATGCCGACGGCCGCCTGCTCGGCGCCAATCCGGCCTTCGCGCGCTGGCTGGGGGTCAGCGTGCGGCGCCTGCTCGACCAGCCGCTGGCCTCGCTGGAGGTGCAGGGCGATGCGCTGGCGCGGTTCCTGCGCAACGACGAGCGCGACGTGCTGCGCCTGCATCGCATGGCGCTGGCCGTGCCCGGCGAGCCGCCGCGCTTCGCCGAGGGCTGGCTGGCGCGGATGGACGACGGTGGCTGGTTGCTGGAAGCGCATCCGGTCGATGAGTTCCCCACCCTGGATCCCGCGCAGGCGCTGCCCAACGCGCTGGGCGCGGCGCTCAAGGGGTTGGCCCACGAACTGCGCAATCCGCTGGCCGGGCTCAAGGGCGCCGCGCAGTTGCTGGCGCGGCGCGCGCAGCACCGCGACGAGGACGAGCGCGAACTGATCGAGTTGATCGGCGCGGAGATCGAGCGGCTCAACAGCCTGCTCGACCAGTTGCTGTCGCCGGCGCCGGCGCGGCCGCACGCCATGCTCAACATCCATGCGGTGCTGGAGCGGGTGCTGCGCCTGGCCGAGAACGAAGGCGGCTGGTCGGTGCGCCTGCAGCGCGACTACGACCCGAGCATCCCCGAATTCCCCGGCGATGCCGACCGCCTCACCCAGGCGGCGTGGAACCTGGTGCGCAACGCGATCCAGGCCGGTGCCGCGCAGATCACCCTGCGTACCCGCGTCGAGCACGGCCAGCGCATCCGCGACCGCGTGCATGCGCGCGGCGTGCGCCTGGAGATCGTCGACGATGGCCGCGGCGTGCCGGAGGAACTGGCCGAGCACCTGTTCCTGCCGCTGGTCAGCGGCCGCGCCGAGGGCAGTGGGCTGGGCCTGGCGCTGGCCCAGCAGGTGGCGCGCGAGCACGCCGGTTCGCTGAGCTTCCGCTCCCGCCCCGGGCATACCGTCTTCACCCTGCTGCTGCCGCAGGCCGCGGCGGATCCCGACTAGGAGCATCGCGATGACCCAATCCCCGCACGGAGCGCAACGCATCTGGGTGGTCGACGACGACCGGTCGGTCCGCTTCGTGCTGTCCACCGCCCTGCGCGATGCCGGCTACAGCGTGGACGGCTTCGACAGCGCCGCCGCGGCGCTGCAGGCGCTGGCGCAGCGGCCCTCGCCGGACCTGCTGTTCACCGACGTGCGCATGCCCGGCGACGACGGCCTGGTGCTGCTGGACAAGCTCAAGGCCGCGCATCCGCAGTTGCCGGTGATCGTGATGTCCGCCTACACCGACGTGGCCAGCACCGCCGGCGCGTTCCGCGGCGGCGCGCACGAATTCCTGTCCAAGCCGTTCGACCTGGACGATGCGGTGGCGCTGGCCGCGCGCGCGCTGCCCGACGCCGGTGCCGGTGCCGGTGCCGAAGCGGCGTTGCCGGCGCCCAGCCAGGGCAGCGCCGAACTGATCGGCGACACCCCGGCGATGCGCGCGCTGTTCCGCGCCATCGGCCGCCTGGCGCAGGCGCCGCTGTCGGTGCTGATCAACGGCGAGACCGGCACCGGCAAGGAACTGGTCGCGCATGCGCTGCACAACGAATCGCCGCGCGCGCGCAAGCCGTTCGTGGCGCTCAATACCGCCGCGATCCCCGCCGAACTGCTGGAGAGCGAACTGTTCGGCCACGAGGCCGGCGCCTTCACCGGTGCGCAGCGCCGCCATATCGGCCGCTTCGAGCAGGCCGACGGCGGCACCCTGTTCCTCGACGAGATCGGCGACATGCCGCTGCCGCTGCAGACCCGACTGCTGCGCGTGCTGGCCGAGAACGAATTCTTCCGTGTCGGCGGGCGCGAACTGATCCGGGTCGACGTGCGGGTGATCGCCGCCACCCACCAGGACCTGGAAGCATTGGTCGAACAGGGCCGCTTCCGCGCCGACCTCCTGCACCGCCTGGACGTGGTGCGGTTGCAGTTGCCGCCGCTGCGCGAGCGCCGTGCCGACGTGCCGCAACTGGCCGAGAACTTCCTGGCGATGGCCGCGCGCAAGCTCGACACCCCGCCCAAGCGGCTGGCGCCGGCGGCGCTGGACGCGCTGCGCGGCTACGCCTGGCCGGGCAACGTGCGCGAACTGGAGAACGTGTGCTGGCGGCTGGCGGCGCTGGCCCCGGCCGAAATCATCGACGCCCACGACGTGGACGCGGCCTTGCTGCGCGGCAGCCGCCGCGAGCGCGCGGGCGAGGGCGGCGAATGGGACGCGCAACTGTCGGCCTGGGCGCAGCAGCGCCTGGCCGACGGCGCCGAAGGCCTGCATGCCGAAGCCCGCGAGCGCTTCGACAAGGCCTTGCTGGAAGTGGCGCTGCGCTTCACCCAGGGCCGTCGCGCCGAAGCCGCCGCGCGCCTGGGCGTGGGCCGCAACACGGTGACGCGCAAGCTGGGTCCGGGGCGGCGACGGCGCTAGGAAGCGGCACCGGGTCGCAACACGTGGCCTGGAAAGCAGCTGCTTGCTCCGATCGCGCCGCGGATGGCGCGAACCGGTAGGTGCGATGTTCAGCGCTTCGCAGCGGCCGCACGGGCCAGGCACTTCGCTTTTGTCGCAACGGAGGTCGCAGGCCGACAGTTGCGACACTCCGCATTTCCAATTCCCCATTCCCCATTCCCCATTCCCGGCCCGGTTAGACTTCCGCGCCGCCGCCGCCTTCATGAGCCGTGAACGGCCATCCCTCTAGTTTCGCTGCACAAGGAGTCAATGCCGATGCGTTATCGCTTGCATGCCATCGTGGGAACCGCGTTGCTGGTGCTGGCCGGCTGCAGCAGCACCCCGCCTGTCGCGCCGCCCCCGCCGCCGAAGGCGCCGCCGTTGCCGGTCAGCGGCACCGTGCAGCAGGCGCAGGCCGTGCTGGCGCCGGCCTCCGGTAGCCTGGTCAGCGGCAAGCTGTCGCTGGTCGCCGCGCCTGGCGGCGTGCGCATCACCGGCACCCTCGGTGGCCTGCAGCCGAGCCGTGCGTTCGCCTTCCACGTGCACGAGCGCGGCGATTGCAGCGCGGCCGATGCCAGCAGCGCCGGCGGCCACTTCAATCCGCTGGGCGCGCCGCATGGCCGCGCCAACAGCGGCCCGCACCACGCCGGCGACATGGACAACCTCATGGCCACCGCCGACGGCACCGCGCAGGTCGACGTGCTGCTGCACGGCGTGGTGCTCGGCGGTGGCGCGGCCAACGACATCGTCGGCCGCGCACTGGTCGCGCATGCCGATCCCGACGACTACCGCAGCCAGCCGGCCGGCAACGCCGGCGCGCGCGTGGCCTGCGGCGTGATCCGCGCGTTGCGCTGATCGCTCATCCGCCCGGGGCCTGCCCGGGCGTTCGGCCGCATTCCGCGGCCCCAGCAAGGAGAACCTTCATGCGTACGCTTCCCACCGTGTTGTTCCTGGCCACCACCCTCGCACTCGGCGCCTGCAAGCGCGAAGAGCCCGCCGCGGACGCCTCCACCGCGGCACCGGCGCCCGCCGCCGAGCCGGCCCCGGCCGCCGCCGAGCCCGCACCCGCCGCCGCGGCCTCCACCGCCGCCAGCGCCGCGCTGAGTCCGACCCAGGGCAACCAGGTGGCCGGCGAGGTCAAGTTCAACGTGGTCGATGGCGCGGTGCACGTCACCGGCACCATCACCGGACTCAAGCCCAACAGCGAGCACGGCTTCCACATCCACGAGTTCGGCGACTGCAGCGCGCCCGACGGCAGCAGCGCCGGCGGCCACTTCAACCCGGCCAAGACCGACCACGGCCAGGTCAGCGCCGATCCGCACCATGGCGGCGACATGCCGAACCTGAAGGCCGACGCCGAAGGCAAGGCCACCATCGACGCGGCGGTGTCCAACAACGTCAACATCGGCAAGGGCGACGGTTTCGACATTCTCAACCACGCGGTGATCGTCCACGCCGACCCGGACGACTACAAGACCCAGCCCACCGGCAACGCCGGCGGCCGCCTGGCCTGCGGTGTGATCAAGGGCGACGCGGCGGCCGCACCGGCGCAGTAAGCGGCGCGGGATGACGCCACGATGCCGGTGTCCGCGTTGCGGGCGCCGGCCCCTCCGGGGCCTTTGGAATGTGGATGTGGCTAAGCGCCGCCGAACCGAGATCCGGGAAGCGCTGATCCGGGAAGCCGCGCTGGCGCGACCGGTCGCGGCTTGAATGACGCGGCAGGCGTCGCGCGTCGCAATCAGTGACGAGCGGATTCCGCCAACCGCTGGCGGACCTGCATCAAGGCGAAGCCCAGCAGGTTCTCGCCCCGCCACGTTTTGGGCTCGGCGGCCCGCGGATCGTCCGCCGCCAGGCCGATGCCCCAGATCCGATCGACCGGGCTGGCCTCGACCAGCACCCGCTCTCCGGTCCCGAGCAGGAAGGTCCTCAGCGCAGCATGCTGGCCGAACTTGCCCATGTTGCCCTCGATCACCAACTGCAGGCGGGCGTCGCGCCAGGCGGCCTCGTCGAAACCATGGATCTCCCGTCCGATCGCCTTGGCCTCGGCGGGGTGAGCTGCGGCGAGGATCCGTGCGCAGGCTGCGTGATCGCCGAATAGCCGCGCCTTGCCGGCCATCATGTAATGCTCGGCGGTCGCATAGGACACCGAGTCGAGCACGAAGGGCGCCTGGAACCATTGGCTGAAGCAACTGCGGTCGATGGTGCCGGCCTGCTTTGGCGTATGCCCCCAGAAGTGGACGAACTCGAGGTGCTCGCCCGCCTGTCGACGTGCGCACAGCGCCTCCACGGTCAACACGGTGTGCATGGATGTCCTCGCTCAGAATGGGGCACGTTCGCACCGCCGCAACGCGACGTTGTTCGGGCCGTGCTGGGGGATGATGCGCCATGCCGGTATCCAACCGCATCCGGCGGCGCCGTAAGCGCCAAGACACGCCTTGCGCACGACGCGCCGTGGCGCTCGCAGGGCCAGCCATCGCGCCGGCCCGGGGTCGGCGCGCTCAACGGCGGGTGTCGAGCAACGTTTCGATCTGCGCATCCAGTCGCCGGCAGGCCGCCGTCGAGGCCTCGCACAGCCGGCTCGCCCGGACCTTGCGCCCGGGCATGCCGCCCGATCCGGAGCGGCTGAAGTCGGTGGACGTGGTGTAGCGGACCACGGACGGCGCCAGCGGATGCGGCGGCAGGAACACGATCCAGTTGACGACCGCGTAATCCGCCGATGCCTCGACTGCCTGCGTGGTGGACTGATACAGGTGCATGCCGGCGGGTGTCGTGGCGAGCGTGGTGGTCTTCAGCGAACGCTCCTTGGGAAGCGCGTTCGCGGCCTCGGCCACGCTGCGATAGGGCAGTGGCACCGAATCCGCTTCCCGTGCGTCGCGCGCCGATGCCTGCGCATGTGGCGGGGAAGGCGGAGTGCCAGGCGTCTCCAGCGCGAATCGGACCGGCACTTCGATCCAGCCGTTGGCGGAGGCCGGTGTCGCGCAGGCGAAACGCCACTTCCGCGCCGCCGCGAGCGCGGCCTGATCCAGGCTGGCGCTGCCGCTGCTGGCGACGAGGCGGACCTCGCTGTCGGTCCCGGGCGATTGCGGGCGCAGCGCCACGTAGGCATCGCCCTGCTGCCTGGCGGCCTTGGCCGCCGCGGGATAGGTCGGCGGATTCCTGACTTTCGAGGCGAGGTCCAGCGCGCAGGCAGGCGGCGCGTAACGAATGCTCAGCGATGCGACCGGGCGCGCCTGATCCGCGCATCGGAACGTCCACTGTTGCGCGGCCCGCCGTGCGGCGGCGTCCAACACCGCCTGGCCCGAGGAGGTGCGGACCCGCGTGTAGGAGGCGCGCCCGTCCTTGCCCACCGCGACGTCGAGGGCGACCACGCCCGCGGAGCTCGCCTGCTGCGGGAATGGGGCGGGCCAGGCGCGTTGCGACGCCGCATCCACCTGGCAGACCGCCGCCGCTGGGTCGGCCCAGGCGGGGAGGCTGATGCAGGCGCCGAGCGCGAGGAGGAGGTTGGCGATGGATGGATGCATTCGCGATGACCGAAGAGGGGAGGATGCGGCGTTCCCCTCCGCCACCGTCGACAGTGGCGGAGCGCGACGTCCGCCGAGCCGGTAGCGGCCGGCGAGCGTGAAACCTAAGCCGCGGCCAAGGCCTGCTTCGCGTCCTGCCCGCTCTCGCAATGCACGTACAGCACCGGCAGGCCGTGCGCTTCCAGCACCGCGGCCAGTTGCCGCTGGCGGGCCAGGTACTGCTCGTAGACCCGCTGCAGGCGGTCGCAGTCCTGGCGGTCGTGCGCGTAGTGCGCGCACCAGCTGGCCGGGTCGAACAGGGCCATGCGCACCTCGCCGCCGCGGTAGCGCAGCAGCGGCTCCGGCGGGGTCTGCAGCCATTCTTCCGCGTCCGGCGCCAGCAGCGCGGTCTCGATCAGCGGCCACAGCGGTGCCAGGCCCTGGTTGTCGTACTGCATCGACATCATCGCCGCCAGGTCGTTGCCGGTCAGGTAGCGCGCGTGTTCGATCTGCGCGCCGAAGGCCTGCTGCGCCAGCAAGGCGGTGTCCGGCTGCGCCATGCCCTGCGCCAGCAGCACGTCTTCCAGCGCCTCGGCCACCGGCTGCAGGGTCTGCGCCGGCCCGCTGAGCAGGAACGGCACCACGCGCAGGGCGCCGCCGCGCAGGCCGGGGTCGGCCTGGAACGGCAGCGGTACGCCGCCGTCGGCATCGCTGCCGAAGGCCAGCAGCCGCGGGCCGTCGGCGCGACCGGGCGCGCGGGCGCCGAGTTCCTCCAGGCGCCGGTGGATCGGCCAGCCCGGACGCAGCACCTCGGCCGGGTCGAAATGCGCGCCGGCCAGGCTCAGCTCCAGCTCGCGCACCGCCGGCACCAGTTGCGCCAGGTCGCGCCCGACCTTCTCGGCCAGCTCGGCGGCCTGCGCGTGCGGCAGCGCCGGATGCGCCGGTTCGCGGCCGGAGGACAGTTCCAGGGCGATCACCCCGCGGGCGTGGCTGTTGGCGAAGGCTTGGGTCATGGGATTGGCGGTTGGCCCGTGGCGGGCGCATAGCTACACTCGCTTCATTATGCCTGCGCTAACGTGCAGGCCATGTCCCCGACTCCCCTCGCGCGAGGTAATCCCATGCCAGCAGCCCGTCCCGTCGCCATTCTCGGCGGCGTCCGCATTCCGTTTTGCCGGCAGAACACGGCGTATGCGGATGTCGGGAACCTCGGCATGTCGGTGCGCACGCTGGGCGCGCTGGTCGAGCGCTACGGCCTGCACGGGCAGCAGCTGGGCGAGGTGGCGATGGGCGCGGTGATCAAGCATTCCAGCGACTGGAACCTGGGCCGCGAGGCCGCGCTGTCCTCGGGGCTGTCGCCGCTGACCCCGGGCATCACCCTGCAGCGCGCCTGCGGCACCAGCCTGGACAGCATCATCACCGTCGCCAACAAGATCGCGCTGGGGCAGATCGACTCGGGCATCGGCGGCGGTTCGGACACCACCTCCGAGGTGCCGATCGTGTACGGCAAGAAGCTGCGCGCGCGGCTGCTGGCCGCCAACCGCGCCAAGAGCACCGGCGACAAGCTGCGCGCGCTGACCCGCGGCTTCAAGTTCGCCGAGCTCAAGCCCGAGTTCCCCGGCGTGGCCGAGCCGCGCACCGGCAAGAGCATGGGCGACCACTGCGAGGACATGGCCAAGCAGTGGAACATCGGCCGCGATTCGCAGGACGCCTGGGCGGTGTCCTCGCACCATAAGCTGGCGGCCGCCTACGAGCGCGGCTTCTTCGCCGACCTGATCGCGCCGTTCCGCGGCGTGGAGCGCGACAACATCCTGCGCGCGGACACCTCGCTGGAAAAGCTGGCCACGCTGAAGCCGGCGTTCGACAAGACCAGCGGCCGCGGCACCCTGACCGCCGCCAACTCCACCCCGCTGACCGATGGCGCCGCGGCGGTGCTGCTGGCCTCGGAGGAGTGGGCGCAGGCGCACGGCCACGCGCCGATGGCCTACCTGCGCGACGCGCAGGTGGCGGCGGTGGACTTCGTGCACGGCGAAGGCCTGCTGATGGCGCCGACCATCGCCGTGCCGGAGATGCTCAAGCGGCATAACCTGAGCCTGCAGGACTTCGATATCTACGAAATCCACGAGGCCTTCGCCGCGCAGGTGCTGTGCACGCTGCGCGCCTGGGAGAGCGAGGACTACTGCCGCACCCGCCTCGGCCTGGACGCGCCGCTGGGCCAGATCGATCCGGCCAAGATCAATCCGCTGGGCTCGTCGCTGGCCACCGGCCATCCGTTCGCCGCCACCGGCGCGCGCATCGTCGCCACCGTCGCCAAGCAACTGCAGGAGCGCGGCGGCGGCCGCGCGCTGATCTCGATCTGCACCGCCGGCGGCATGGGCGTGGTGGCGATCGTCGAGCGCTGAGCGCGGCGCTGCCGGCGCGCCAGAAGTCGGTGCGCTGCGCCTGCCCGATCAGGTGGGTGATCCACGCGGCGCCGACATGCCCGCCGTGGCGTTGCGCTGCCTTAGCAGCTGCGCAAACAGGTCGCGCTCATGGGGATGGGGTCTCGCCGGACAAGGTGCTTGTCGCGGCATCGCCCTCGTCGATGCGCGGGTGTACTCGGCCGCGTCGTTGCCGGCGCGGGGTTGAAACGGCGACCGCGCTTAGCGTTTCGCCGCCGCCGCGCTACCATGCGCGCCGGCTCGCCCGCATGACGCGGGCGGGGATCGCGCAGGGGGCGCATGCCATGCAACAGGACGCTTTCAACCCGTATCAGGCGCCGGACACGGCCATCGAGGCCGCCGATATGCCGCCATTGCCCGGCCAGACGCTGTGGCGCGACGGCGAGGAATTGCTGTGTCTGCGCGACACGCCGTTCCCGCCGCATTGCGTGAAGTGCGGGGCGGCATTGCGCAGCGACGACATGAAGTCGCGCACCTTCTACTGGCACGCGCCGGGGTGGTATGCGCTGATCCTGGTGAGCATCCTGGTCTACGCGATCGCCGCGTTGATCGCGCGCAAGCGCAGCAGCCACCTGCTCGGGTTGTGCGAAACGCATCGGCGCCGGCGCACCGGCTTCATCCTGCTCACGCTCGGCGCATTCCTCGCCGGCCCGTTGCTGGGCATCGCGATCGGCGACGACCTCGGCTGGATCGTGGGGACGCTGGTGTTTCTGGTGATGCTGATCTGGGGCATGTTCGGCGCGCGCATCCTGGTGCCGCGGCGCATTGACGAGCGCTACGCGCGCTACAAGGGCGTGGCGCCGGCGTTGCTGGCGCGCCTGCCGGTGCTGCCGCGCGGCATGCGGCCCTGAGCCGACCGCCGCGGCGCGGCGCCAAGCCACAATCGGCGCGCGCCACCGCGGAACACGCACGCCAGAGCGCGCGGGTTCCGAAGCCGCCGTGCGTGGGGGCGATCTGACCTCACTGCGTCCGACCTGGATGGGCGGACGCGGTGTGGCGTGGCTGCACCGGCGGCGGCACCGACCGCCGCCAGCGAGTGCCTGGGCCGCGCGGGCGTGCCAGTGCCGCGCCCCCGCCTGGTCACTCCTGCAGGCGCGGGAACCCGTGCTCGTCGCGACGCTCAGCCAGGCCCGGCTCCGGTTCCGGCGCGAGCGGAACCACCGTGGCCACAGTCGCGGGCAACGGTTGCGCGGGCTCGCCGCGCTGCACGCGCAAGGCATTGGCATAGCAACGCTGCGCCATGGCGGTGTCGCCGGCGTCGGCATAGCCATCGCCGAACGCCTCCCAGGCCTCGGCGCCGGCGTCCAGCGCCAGCGCACGGTGCAGGAACTCCTCGGCCTGCGGCCACTGCTGTTGCTGGCGCGCCAGTCGCGCCAGGGTCAGCAGCAGCCCGGGGCTGTCCGGATGGCTCTGCAGCCAGCGCTGCGCGCTGGCGCGGCGCGAATCGTACTTCTCCACCGGCAGGCGTCCGTACAGCGCGGCCAGGCCTTCGTCCCAGCGCGTCTCCAGCGCCTGTTCGACGCTGCGCAACGCGGCATCGTCCCAATGCAGCGCTGCGGCGCGGGTCGCGTAGGCGGCGACCACCGGCGGTTCGCTGCGCAGCGACTTGGGCAGGCTTTCCCAGCGCGCGGCCAGTTCGTTGGCGTCGGCCGCTTCCTGCAGCGAGGCCGCGGCCAGGCGCGTTTCCAGCGGGCCGATCGCCTCCAGCGGCAGCGCCTGCTGCTGGCGGATCGCGCCGAGCTGCCCATAGGCCTCGCCGGCACGGCCGATGCTGGCCAGCGCCTCGGTGCGCAGCAGCAGCCCGCGCGGCGGCAGGGGTTGCGCCGCGGCCACGTCCAGCGCGTTGATCGCATCGACCGGACGCTGCTGGGCCAGGTGGCGCTCGGCCAGCAGCAGCGCGTGCGCGCTCGCGTCGCGTTCGGCCAGCCGCTGCAGGTAGGCCGTGGCGGCCTGCGCGTCGGCGCGCGCATCGGCCGCGCGCACCGCCGCGACCAGGGCGATGGCGCTGACCTCGGGATCGTCCGCGGCGGCGTTGAGCTGCTTGTCGGCGCGCGTCCACTGGCCGTTGTGCAGGGCGCCCAGGCCATCGAGCAGGCGCGCGCGCGACTGCTTGCGGCGGTGCCGGCCCCAGGCGCGGAACGGGAAGCTGAGCAGCTTCCACAGCAGTAGCAGGGCCAGGAACGCGATCACCAGCAACAGCAGCGCCTGCGGCAGCGGCGCGATGTAGTCGTTGCCGCCGGCGCGCACGATGACCTCGCCGAGGTCGCCCAACCGGTCCTGCGCCAGCCATTGCGCACCGATCACGCCCAGCGCGATCACCACCAGCAACACGATCAGGGAACGTAGCGATTTCATGGTTGGCTCCTTGCGTCACGCATGCTGCGCAACTGCTGCAGGGTGGTGCCCAGTTCGGGAATGGTCGGGCGCAGGGCGGCGTCGCGCAGGGTCTGCAGGGTCGCGCGGCGTTGCCGCAGAGGCGCCGAATCCGGCCACAGGCGTTGCAGCCAGGTGCCGGCGCGGGCCAGCGCGCTGCGGTAGCCGCGCGCATCGCCGCGTTCCAGCGCGGCACGCGCCAGGCTCAGATCCAGTTGCAGCGCGTCGCGCGCGGCGATCCGGTCCGATTGCGCGGCCAGCACGCCGCCCTGCGCGGGACGGATCTTGACCAACGGCGACAGCAGCCGCTGCCACAGCGGCGCCTGCGCCGGCTCGGGCAGCTGCGTCGGCAGCGCATCGAGGCTGTCGGCGAAGGCGTCCAGTTGCGCCGCCAGGCGCGCCTGCGGGCCGTCGCCGAGCGCGTCGAGCGCGGTGCGCTCCTGCAGCAGGACCTGGCGCAGGTTGAGATAGCGCGGATCGTCCACCCCTTCCAGCACGCCGCTGGCCAGCGTGTAGGCGCGGCGCGCGCCCTGCGTATCGCCCGCCACCTGCAGGCGCTGCTGGCCCTGGCTCAGCAGCAGTTCCACCTCGTCCAGGCGCAGCGCCTGCGCGCCATGGCGGTTGGAGTCGGCGAGCTTGGCGACGTTGTCCTCGAGCAGGGCGCTGCGTTGGCTCAGGCCGAGCATCTCGTCGCGCAGCACGCGGTTGGTGCTGGCCGCATCCTGCACCCGTTGCACGGTGGCGCGCTGGTCGCGGCGCAGCGTTTCAAGGTTCTCCTGCACGGCCTGCAGTTGCAGCTGGAGTTCCGATTGCTCGGCCAGCGCGCGCGCGTTGCGCGCCTGCCACCACGTCCAGCCGCGCCAGCCGGCCACGGCCAGCGCGGCCAGCATGGCCAGCACCAGCAGCAGCCAGATCCAGCGTGTGGAGCGGCGGGGCGTGGAGGGGATGTCGGTCATCGTCAGCAATCCTTGTCGGTCTGCGTCCCGTCGCGGCGTGGGCGACGGCCGGACGCGCGGCACCGCGGGAGCATGGCGTGAGCGGCACCGCGCCCGCAAGCCATGCGCCGGCCCGCGTTCAGCGAGGTCGCGAGCGCGTTACGGCCGCCGCCGCGGCGGCGGCCAGCTGCTGTGCCAGGGGGCCTTGCGCGTCGCGGATGTCGGCGAACCCCAGTTCCGCCGCCAGCGCGGCCAGTCGCGCGCTGGCTGCGACCAGCGGGCGCGCGCGCCATGCCGCGAGGACGTCGTCGGGAAGCTGCGGCACCACCAGGCGCAGGGCCTCGCCGCTGCTCAGCGCCAGCACGCCGGGCGGCGCACGGCGCACCCGCGCGATGCAGGCGGCGGACAGCGGCACCGGCAGCCGGCGGTAGACGTCGGCCCGCTGCAGCGGGGTGCCGCGCGCCTGCAACTGCGCGGCGATCAGGCCGCGGCCGCCGGGCGCGGTGACCAGGCCCACCGTGTCGCCGATGGCGGCCAGTTGCGGCAGCGCGAGCAGGCCGTCGCTGTCCATCCGCGCCGGCGTGGCGACCTCGACGATGCCGTGCCGGTGCAGCGCACGCGCCGTGCCCGCGCCGACCGCCAGCCAGCATTGCCCCGGCGCGGCCGTCAGCGGTTGCAGCGCGGCCGCGGCGCGGACCGCGGCGGGACTGCTGAAGATCACCCGTGGCGCGGCCAGCGCCGACGCCAGCGCGCTGCGCGCGGCGGCGTCGGTGCAGGCCTGCAGGCGCCACGGCGAGACGGCCAGCAGGCGCGCGCCGACCCGCGCCGCGGCGCGCCGCAGCGGCGCGTGTTCGCCCTGCGGGCGCAGCGAGATCAGGGTCCAGGCGTCGGTTGCATCTGCGCGCATGCCAGGCATTATGCGAGCCCCCACTGGCAGCACCAATGGCATCATGGCCGCCGATTCCTCCTTCGACGCGTTCCTGCAGCAGCTGCAGCGCCAGTTCGACGCGATGCCGCCGGTGGCGGCGCTGCAGGTCGCGCTGCACGGCTATGCCGCGCAGCGGCTGCGGCTGACCGCGCCGCTGGCGGCCAACATCAACGACAAGGGCAACGCCTTCGGCGGCAGCCTCGGCTCGGTGATGACCCTGGCCGGCTGGGCGCTGGTCAACTGCGAACTGCAGCGCGCCGGATTGCAGGCCGACGTCTACGTCGCCGACAGCCAGGTGCGCTACCTGGCGCCGCTGTACACCGACCTGCACGCGCAGGCCAGCGCCGATGCGGACGCCGACTGGGAGACGTTCGTGCAGACCTTCCGCCAGCGCGGGCGGGCCCGGATCGGCATCCAGGCGCAGGTCGGCCCGGCCGAAGGCGCCGCCGCGGCGACCCTCAGCGGACGCTTCGTCGCCATCGCGAAAGGGTAGGATGCGCGCACCGCTCGCGCCGCCCCGGGGATCCGCCATGCACTCGATGTTCCGCGCCCTGGCGCTGCTGCTGCTGCTGCTGGGCCTGGCCGGCGCCGCCGTGGCCGGCAGCCGCGGCCAGCAGAGCAAGCTCGACGACCTGCAGACCGCCTATGGCGCGGCGATCCGCTGGAGCGAATTCGACTCGGCGTGGGAGGCGGTGGATCCCGCCTACCGGCAGGCGCATCCGCTGACCGACCTGGAGCGGGAGCGCTATCGCCAGGTGCAGGTGTCCTCCTACAAGATCGGCCGGGTCGGCATGCTGGACGGCGACGTGGTGCGCGACATCGAACTGGGCGTGATCAACCGCAATACCCAGGCCGAGCGCATCGTCCGCTACCGCGAGCGCTGGCGCTGGGATGCGCAGGCCAAGACCTGGTGGCTGCTGGACGGCCTGCCGGACCTGTGGAACGGCCAGTAGCGCCGCCGGCCAGCTGTGCGACAATCGGCGCCCGCTTCCAGCCCCCGATTCCCGTGAACTTCGAAGAACTGCTGGCCTTCGCCGGCCGCAACCCGATGCTGGCCCTGGCCCTGGTGGGCCTGACCATCGCCCTGATCGTCACCGAGGTGGCGCGCCTGTTCCGCGGCTACAAGAGCCTGCGGCCGGCCGAACTGACCCGCCTGATCAACGCCGGCAACGCGGTGCTGGTCGACCTGTCGGCCACCGCCGATTTCGAGAAGGGCCATATCGCCGGCAGCCGCAACGCCACCGCCAGCCAGTTCGGCCCCGAGCACAAGCTGGTCGCCAACGCCAAGGCGCAGCCGGTGGTGCTGGTGTGCCGCAGCGGGACCACCGCCGACGGCGCCGCCAAGCAACTGAAGAAGGCCGGCTTCGAGCAGGTCTACGTGCTGGAGGGCGGCATCGCCGCCTGGCAGCAGGCCGAGCTGCCGCTGGTCAAGGGCCGCTGAGCCGTCCCGCCCGGCCGGCCGCCGAGTGCCGCGGCCGGCGTGTGATAATCCCGCTTCTTTCTGTTACCTGAATCCACCGGAGTCAAGAAATGTCCGACGTCACCAACAACGGCGCCGCGGCGCCGGCCGAAGCCGCGGCTGGCCCCGCTTTCACCATCGAGAAGATCTACGTCAAGGACGTGTCCTTCGAGTCGCCCAACGCGCCGGCGGTGTTCAACGACAACGTGCAGCCGGAGCTGCAGCTCAACCTCAACCAGCGCGTGCAGCGCCTGAACGAGCAGGCCTTCGAGGTGGTGCTCGCGGTGACCCTGACCTGCACCGCCGCCGGCAAGACCGCCTACGTGGCCGAAGTGCAGCAGGCCGGCGTGTTCGGCCTGGTCGGTCTCGATCCGCAGGCGGTGGACGTGCTGCTCGGCACGCAGTGCCCGAACATCCTGTTCCCGTACGTGCGCGCGCTGGTCAGCGACCTGATCCAGGCCGGCGGCTTCCCGCCGTTCTTCCTGCAGCCGATCAACTTCGAAGCGCTGTACGCCGAAACCCTGCGTCAGCGCGCGCAGCAGGACGAGACCCAGTCGCTGGCCGACTCGGAGCCGGCCGGCAACGCCTGAGCGCGTTCGCCGTTGCGCATGGGCGATAACGCCGCCAAGAAGATCGCCGTCCTCGGTGCCGGTTCCTGGGGCACCGCGCTGGCCGCGCTCGTCGCCCGGCACGGTTTCCCGACCGTGCTGTGGGGACGCGACGCCGCCGTCGCCGAGGCGATCCAGCAGCGCCACGAGAACCCGCGCTACCTGCCGCAGATCCCGCTGCCGGCGGCGCTGCAGGCCACCACCGACCTGGCGGCGGCCGTCGACGGCGCCGACTGGATCCTGGTGGTGGTGCCGTCGCACGCGTTCACCGAAACCCTGCGCCAGTTGGCGCCGCTGCGTCCGGCGCAGGCCGGCGTGGCCTGGGCGACCAAGGGCTTCGAACCCGGGTCCGGGCGCTTCCTGCACGAAGTCGCGCAGGAGATCCTGGGCGAGGGCGTGCCGCTGGCCGTGGTCACCGGGCCCTCGTTCGCCAAGGAAGTCGCGCTGGACCTGCCGACCGCGGTGACCGTGCACGGCGATGCCGCGTTCGCGCAGCAGGTCGCCGACGCGATGCACGGTCCCACCTTCCGCGCCTACACCGGCGACGACATGGTCGGCGCCGAGTTGGGCGGGGCGATGAAGAACGTGCTGGCGGTGGCCACCGGCGTGGCCGACGGCATGGAGCTGGGCCTGAACGCCCGCGCCGGCCTGATCACCCGCGGCCTCAACGAGATGCTGCGGCTGGCCGCGGCGATCGGCGCCAAGCCGGAAACCCTGATGGGCCTGGCCGGCCTCGGCGACCTGGTGCTGACCTGCACCGGCGACCTGTCGCGCAACCGCCGTCTGGGCCTGGCACTGGGCCGCGGGCAACCGCTGCAGGACGCGGTGCGCGCGATCGGCCAGGTGGTCGAGTCGGTGCAGACCGCCGACGAGGTGATGCGCCAGGCCGAGCGCCATGGCATCGACCTGCCGATCTCCAACGCGGTGCGCGCGGTGCTGCATGGCGAACTGACCCCGGCGGTGGGCCTGCAGCAGTTGCTGGCGCGCGAGCGCAAGCCGGAGTATCCGACCACGCTGTTCAGTTGAGCGGCGGCGGTCGCAGCGGAAAAGAAAAAGCCCGGCTTCGGCCGGGCTTTTTTGTGCCGCCGTGGTGCGCGATGACGGCGCAAAAAAAGAAGCCCGGTCCTGGGACCGGGCTTCGAACCGCGCGCGGCGGGAGAGAGAGACGCCGCGCGCAGCGTGACGCTGTGCTGCTTACCAGCTGAAACGCGGACCGACGAACCATTCCTTGTCGCCGTGGCGATCCATCTTCAGGTCGGCGCTGAGGCCCCAGTTCTGGTTCAACTTGGCCTGCGCGCCGAGACGGCCGTAGAACTCGCCTTCCGGGTTGACGCCGTCCTTCTTCAGGTAGTCCTCGTAACCACCCAGCGCATAGACTTCCAGGTACGGATTGAACGCGGTGCGGATTCCCGCTTCGGCGCTCCAGCCGTTGAACTTGGTGCCGTACTCCGGGTCGAAGCGGTTGTAGGCCACGCGGGTCACCAGGTCGGTGCTGGTCGCGATCTCGTGGTTGTAGCCGGCGCCAACGCGCCACTGGTCGACGCGCACATCGCCGAAGTCGGTCTTCTGGCGGTTGAAGTCGCCGAACACGCTGAAGTTCGGGTGGAACGCGTAGGAACCCTTGACGGCCCAGCCATCCGCATCACCGCCGCTGGCGTCGGTCTTAACGTAGCCGCCTTCGACATAGTTATAGGAAAGGCCTTCGGCCGCGGAAGCAGCGAACGGCAGGGTGGCAAGGAGGCCAAGAGCGAGCAGAGAGGTCTTCATAATCGGGTACCTTCGTTATTGGTTTAGTCGGCGCTGAGGCGTGGGGCCGTTCGCTGCCGATATGTAAATTATCCGTTAGCGACCCGAACTTGCCCTGAATTTAAAACTGACCAGTACATGAATTAAACGCGGGGTTCAGGAACTTTGATGCACGGCGAGATCGCGTTGCCTCTTCAATGAGACGCGCCGCAATCCACCTCTTGCTCATCCCCGAGCCCGATTCATCAACGCACTGGATCAGCGGGTGCTCAAGATGGTGTCAGGTGCTTTGGGGCAACGACGCTTGCTTTTCAGGCAGAGCCTCTTGCTTGCAGGGATGGCTCAGCTACCGGTCCCCATCTATTTATGATCCAAGGGAGGGGTGATGGGCGTCGTGCGCAATGGACAAATCTGGTGCGCACAGCCCATCTGGGCAGGCGGAGTCTGCGACAGGTGGCAAAGGTAGTGGTGGTCTAGACAGCGCTGACGATATCAATGCCCGGCTACGATATGAACAATGGGGCGCGCCAGCGGGCAGAGAAGTTCTTGCGAATGGGAGAGGAAATGGTTCTATCCGTATCGTTAGCAATCTTGGCATGCGCCGTCATCACATGCGTGAAGCCAATCGCTGCCTTCTCTAGGATTTACTTAGCCTTTGCGGCGTTGGGATGGGGAGCATTCCTTCTCATTTTCTACATGGATGCCCTGATAAGGGTGGCCGCGCGAAAAACGGGGCTGCAAAAGTCAACCGACGCGTTCAATGCTGGAATCTTGGCGTACAACGAAGCCCTGTGGGAGTGCAGGATTTCCCTGGGAATGCTGCTTTTGGCTCTCGCAATTCTTGTTTTCTTTCCGACTCACGGCAAGGCGCGGTAGATTGGTGCATTAGAGCTGCTTTTTCATGCCCGTGCCTCTGTGGGTAGGCGGCAATTGCCATATGGTTGCCGGTCAGTTGGCGCTGGCGTATATGATGGAACCCCCCGTCGGGGCACAATGCGGAGAGGTGGATGTCAGATGAACTTCTGTCGAAAGGGAGTCGCTTTGATTAGATGCGTGCTTAATCTTGCGGCTGCTGTGCTGCTGACGTCCTGCGCTCTCAGTGAGGCTGATGAAAGACATCTTGATGCGTATTACAAGTACCCTCGCCTCTGCTCCGCGGCCGACTATGTAAAGTCAATCGGCGAAGCTGAAAGAATCGACTACTTCCTTGGTTCAATGAGGGTCAAACCTCAACCGGTTTGCGTAGCAGAGCTCATTTCCCAGCAAGACACACAATTCCTCTTCAAGCTGCAAAAAGCTATTACGGATGCTGGAGAGCCCAACGATAGATTGTTGCTGATAGACGGCGTTCTGCAAAAAGCCGAGCGCGGTGAAATGGAACGAAAAGCGCTGGAGGCTCTGGATGTCGGTCGCTACTGCGTGGATCTGCCATACGAACCTGGGTTCTGCGCAAGGGTACAGACACGGCTACGTGCCATCACAGTCATTGGCGGCTGACAATACTCTCCCGTAGTGAGCGATCTGGCTCAGGCTCCGCTCTGGATCCTGGCCTCCACCGCCGACTGCTTCAACTTCGATTTCATGCTAGCTAGAGCGTGTTATGAATTCTTAAGTAGGGACGCGGCATTTCCAAACATGAGGATGGTGAACACGACGAAGTGGAGTCCTGTCAGGGTTTCTGGCAGGCGCTCCTAGTCGCGGGCCAGGCGTCGGAACCGATTGACCCAGCCGAAGCTGCGCTCCACGACCCAGCGGCGCGGAAGCAGCACGAAGCCTTTCTTGGCCTCCGGCAGCTTGACGACGTGCAGTTCGCAGCTTTCGTATGAGCAGAAGCTGGATTTGTACGATATTATCGTGCATGAATTGCTGCATCGCACGTTAGGGTGAAAATCCGGTAAGGGAGACAAGGATTCCGGTCTGCATTCAGATGTATGGAAAAAAGCTAAAAGTCGAACTGCCATTCAAGCATCATCTATTAAGGATGGAAACTGTGGATGCAAGTAGCATAGTTAGGTTCGTCTCAGTGGCACTGGCACTCCTTGTTGCTTCGTGCGCGACAACTAAAAAGACAAATTTTGCTGTAAAGAATGTATCGACGGATGCGCATAACTGCTTGGATGTCGATAGTGGGCAGCTCCAGTTTGCTTGTCATCGGCTCCATCCAGGTCAGACGACCGCAATTGCTATTCGGGAGTTCACGCCATCAGGAAAGGTGGACGGAAGCAGTTTCTCGAAAATTACGGTTGTACTGCCAAAAGAGGTGAGTGCAGGCGACGTCTTTAGCGTTCAAGGAGGTACAGCGAGCGTGTTCTACAGTCGTGGATCGAGTGCGTTTGCTGGCAAGAAAGGTTGTTACGGTGCCGCTAGTTCTGGGAAAGTTGAGATCCTGTCAGTAGGGGCGGATGCCATAGATGCCTCGATAGATGTGGCAGTCGATATGCGAAGCCCTTTGAGTTGGCCGGGTGAGTGCAAGCGCGTGCTATTGCAGAGAGATTTTCGAGCCACTTGGGCGGAGTATGAATCTCTCGGTGCGTGGGAAGGAAAACCAAAAGTTGACGATACGCCTTTCGAAGAGGCGCATCCGATAAGTAATTGACATCTTCAACATTCGAGAGAACCCGGAGCCGGGAAATTGCTCATTCTGATCAATGTCGGTCTATGAGCCTCCTCGGCGTGGGGCTGTCCTACGGTGTCATGCACCTGATTCTCGGTTATACGAACAATCCATTTGAAGTTGATGCGCGGGCGAAGGCTAGCGAGGTTCGCGCGCAAATGGATAAGCAGGAGGCGACCCATGCGGATGCGGGAAATAACATTAATCGCGCTGCTTTGCGCACCTTCCGCATGTACTTCTGCAGATCGCGGGAGCGACGATTTTGTAAAGCTCAGGGCGCTAGGTGACGCGAGCCGTAATTCGGCATGCTTAGTCTTGCCGGACGAGAAGAAAATCGAGTTGTTCTTTGAGGCGCAGCAAAGGCATCACGAATATTTTGGATTTGACCAATGCTTCGCCTCATCACCGGCCACATTCATGGCTGCACTTAGAAGCGAAATCGCAAAGCGTGGGACTGTCGAAAGTGCCAGGCACTACATCATGGTGCTCACAATTTCGCAGCAGCAAGGCAAGACCTCTAGCGCTGAAATTAAAGCTATGAAGTTGTCGCAGCTGTGCAAGAGCCTTGCCGATGAACGTCCGTCAGGAAATCCATCGCAGTGCATAAAAATGGCCGAAGATTTATTGCACTGAAACCCATCAAAGCGAATAGCTCTCCCGGAAGTACCGCTCATCGTGGGGCTTCTTCTTAGCCGTTGCTGTTGCCGTTGTTGCTGCGGTCACAACCCGCGCTTGCTGATGGCGTGGCGGTAGTCGTGATCCCACCCCATGCACCGCGACGCCTGCGCGACTTGTGCCATCCATTGGCTGATGCCGCCGCTTCCGTGTTGTTGCGGCCACGCCGCGCCCTCTGCCCCTCGAACCGCTTGGCGTCGTGCTTGAGGATCAAGCCTTCCAGCAGGTGGCGGGCGATCACGCGCTCCTTTTCGGGCAGCTTGCTGATGGCCTCGAACTGGCGTTGCAGGTCGTCGGCGATGGGCCGCTCGCTGGGGTCGAACACCAGCACGTCGGTGGCGCAGTCCAGCGCCAGGGCGATCTTCTTCAGCCCTTCCATGGACGGCTGGGCGCTCCCGCCCTCGTAGCGCTTGATCTGGGTGACGTGGATGCCGATGGAAAACGCCGCATTGCCGTGACGCTCGCGCATCACCGCCCCCCCCAACTCAGCGCGCTGTTGAATCGTCAGGTTCGGTCTGTGTATGACCCACTACCTGGGGATCATGCTTCCTATTTAAATGATTCAGTGGAGTAGTCTTCTAGCGTCCTGGTCGGTCGGCTACCGAGAAGGTGGATGGTCACGACAGGGATCTGTGCAAAACTATTCGGGCTGGATGGCTGCGCCTGCCGCAACAAGTGCTTTGGAAGTGGCGACACACTTGTTGCCGATATCGCGCGTTCCGAGCTTTGACCATTTGCTTGGGCGGATTTAGCGCCCTATAGCGCAGCGAGTTGCACGATCGCATCGCGCACGCGCTTCTTGCTCATGCGCACCACCGAACGATGGATCGTCGCGCCTTCGATGAAGGCGTCGATGGCGCTGGCTGCTGCGGCGGAGAAATGCGTTTCCAACGCGGCCCTGCTTCTGGCCATCCACTGCTGCATGATCGTGGTCATCTCCGGATGCCGGCGGGCAAAGGCATACAGTTCGTAGCTCAGCAGCAGCACGCGTGGCGAGGCCGTGCCTTCGGCGAAGATGATGTTGACCACCGCGTCGCAGGCCTGTTCGCGGTTCTTCGCGGCGCGGATTTCGGCGGCGAAGTCGGTGGAGACTTCCTGGGAAAAGCGGGTGAACGCCGCGATCAGCAATTCGTGCATCGAGCCGAAGTAATACGTGGTGGCGCCGAGCGGAACGCCCGCCTCCTCGGCGACCTTGCGGAAGGTCGTGCCCGCCACGCCGTGATCCAGGACCACGCGCAACGCCGCCTGTTCGATGGCGTCCTTCCTGTTTGGATTCTGGCGCCAGGTCCTGCCGCTCATGCCTGCCCACGCGATTTCGACGGAGGCCGATGATCGCAGTTCGCGGTTGACACCTCAATTGGTACGGATGTACAAATTCGCCGATGAGGTGCGCGACGGCCATCGACGTGATGGCGCCCAGGTGGCACCGACCTAAGGAGTGGAGCGATGGCGAATTCTGGGGAGCAGGACGTGGATATCGGCCGCAGGGCGACCCTGGGTGGCCTGGCCGGGGGCGGTGTGGTGCTCGCCACCGGCGGCGCGCGCGCGGCAGCGCCTTCCGCCTGGGAGGCGGGCACCTGGCTCAATGCGCCCAAGGTCCATCGCGTATCGGCCGGCGACATTCTCGAAGTGGTCACCGACAAGGGCACCGATTTCTGGCGCGAGACCCACTATGGCTTCGCCCGCGACAGCGGCCACTTTCTCGGCATCGCCGCGCCGGCGAGTTTCACCTGCCAGCTTCGCGTCCGTGGGAAATTCGAGCAGCTCTACGATCAGGCCGGGATCATGGTGCGGGTCGACGAGCGCCGCTGGGTCAAGGCCGGCATCGAACTGAGCGACGGGCGGGCGATGCTCAGCAGCGTGTTGACCGATGGCCGTTCGGACTGGGCCACCGGTCCGTACGAGGCGGACGCGTCGGATTTCTGGATGCGCGCCACCGTGGACAACGGCGTGCTGCGTCTGCAAGTGTCGCGCGACGGGAAGTATTGGCCGTTGGTGCGGCTGTGTCCGTTCCCGGTGGCCTCCAAGTACCTGGTCGGCCCGATGACATGCACGCCGGAACGCGAGGGGCTGAAGGTGCGGTTCTCCGACTGGAAACTCGGGCCGGTGCTGGGCAAGGAGTTGCACGATCTCTCGTAGGCCTTGCAGCCGGGAGTGGGGATTGAGGCTGACCCTGACGCGGTAGAACGCGGCAGTCCCTATGCCGCCGAGCGCTTCATCGAAGGTGACTGGCTGGATGGGCATGGCCGGCATTCTGGAAAAGAAGATGCCGCGGCGACTGGCCGCGGCATCCGCTTGTGAAGCGGTCGACCCGCAAGTGCATCAGATCGTCTGGCCGCCGGAGACTTCGATGCGCTGGCCGGTGACCCAGCGGTTGTCCGGTCCCAGCAGACTGGCGATCATCGGGCCGATGTCGTCGGGCACACCGACCCGGCCCAGCGCGCTCATGCTCGCGAACTGTCGGTTGAGATCCGGCGTGTCGCGTACGGCGCCGCCGAGAAAGTCCGTTTCGATCGCGCCGGGAGCGACGCTGTTGACGGCGATGCCGCGGTAGCCCAACTCCCTGGCCAGATACACGCTCAGGGTCTCGACCGCGCCCTTGGCGGCGGAATAAGCGGAGAAGCCCGGAAACGTTACCCGACTCAGCCCCGAAGACAGATTGACGATGCGCCCTCCATCGGCCAGCAGCGGCAGCAACGCCTGGGTGAGGAAGAACACGCCTTTGACGTGGACATCGAACAACGCGTCGAACTGCGCCTCGGTGGTCTCGGCGAAGGCCGCCATGTCGCCGTGTCCGGCATTGTTGACCAGGTGGTCGAACCGATCGCGGCTCCAGAGGCCGGAGAGCGCCGCGCCGACGCTGCCGGCGAATTGCGCGAAGGTCGACACGTCGCTGGTATCCAGCGGTAACGCGACGGCCGTGCGGCCCATCGCCTGGATCTGCTCGACGACGTCGCGCGCCTGGGCTTCGCCGCTGCGGTAGGTCAGGATCACATCGCCGCCGCGTGCGGCGATGCTCAATGCGGTGTTGCGGCCAAGGCCGCGGCTGGCGCCGGTAACAAGCGAAATGGTGGACATGAGAGGCTCCTGTCGAGTGGTGTCGGGGCGACGGAAACAGTGTCGGGCCGGCCCATCCGCACAGGTTGCTGGTTCATCGGTTATTTTTGCCTATTCCTCTCCGCTGTCCGACGCTTGCCCGAAGAAGCGGGCCGGGCGAGTGCGCGGTGCCGATGCAGGATCGCCGTCGACCTCCCCGCCAGCAGTAGCCGGAACCTCGGTTCTTTTTGCCTGATTCTCCGTTCCAATTGCGCCCGCCGCGCGGCTGGGACTATCGTTCGCGCATGACCGACACCCTGCTCGCAGCGGTCCGCCGCTATGCGGAGTTCCATGCCGACGCCGATGGCGTCGCCGCCACCCCGATCGCCGGGCTGACGACGATTCGCGCCACCACACCAAGCGAATTGCAGTACGCCATCTCGCGGCCACTGATCGCCCTCGTCGTGCAGGGCGGCAAGCGCGTAACGACGGGCAATCGCAGCTTCGACTTCGGCGCGGGCGATTCCCTGCTCATTACCGCCGATGTCCCCACCGTCAGCCAGATCACCTGCGCCGATGCGCGCTTGCCGTACTACTCGCTGGTGTTCGAGTTGGACCCCTCCGTGATCGACGCATTGACGCTGGAGATGAAGGTGGCGCAGGAACAGAGCGGTGCGCCGGTGCGGGTCGAACCGACCGAACGCGAGGTCGCCGACGCCGCGCTGCGCCTGATGCGCCTGCTCGATCGTCCGGCGGCGGTGCCGGTGCTCAAGGCGCAGTTCATCCGCGAAATGCATTTCTGGCTGCTGGCCGGGCGCCACGGTCCGGCAATCCGCAACCTGGGCGTGGCCGAAGGCAACGCCCAGCGCGTGGCGCGGGCGGTGGCGGTCATTCGCACGGACTATGCGCAACCGCTGCGGGTGGAACGCCTGGCCGAGGCGGCGGGCATGAGCCCGTCCACGTTCCACCAGCACTTCCGCGCGGTCACCACGCTCTCGCCCCTGCAGTTCCAGAAACAACTGCGCCTGATCGAAGCGCGGCGCATGATGTTGTCGGAAGGGGTCTCGGCCAGCAACGCCGCCCATGCCGTGGGCTACGAGAGCGTGCCGCAGTTCACCCGCGAGTACGGGCGGATGTTCGGTGCGCCGCCGGTACGCGAGATCAAGTCCGCCAGGACCAAGCGCCACGCTACGGCTTGAGCATGGACCGGAGGGTGTGGCGTGCGTGCGCCGCACGCCGCGTCATCGATGCAGTGACAGGCCCTTCGTCGCCTTTTCAATGGCCTTCTTCGGCCCGCGCAGCCCGAGCCCGACCAGGTTCAAGCTGCCCGGATCTTCCGCCGCGAATGCCTGGCGATTGGCGGCGTCATGCCCGGTCGAGAACATGGCGAACACGTATGGCAGCAGGGTGATCTCACGCGCGAGTCCCACCCGGTGCGCGGCCTGCAGCCCGCCGAGATCGGCTTCGAAGACCAGCATCGGCTGGCCGAGCATGGCGCCGTAGCGATGGCCATTGGCATCGACGTAGGGCGTGCCGATGGCCTCGGGAGCGGCTGCGGCGATGCCCGTCGCCAGGAAGGCGACGACGTTCAGGCGTTGCCAGATCGCCAGGTCGTTGCGGACGATCAGGGCCACTTTGGTGTCGAACACGGGAAGCTCCGCGGTGGGGATGTGCGGCCATGGTCCGCGCCGTCGCCACCGCGTTCTAGAACGCCTGTGCAGCGGTCACGGCGCACTGCCGCCTGTACGCGGCCGGCGTGAGCCGGTAGGCACGCTTGAACCAGCGGCCGAGATGGCTCTGATCGGCGAACCCGACCTGGGTCGCCACGTCCGCCGGTTCCTGGCCATTGGCCAGCAGGGCGCGGGCCACGCGCAGCCGCAGCCGGATCAGATAGGCGTGCGGCGAGAGGCCGAACGCGCGCTGGAATTGCCGGGTGAGGCGGAACCGGTCCAACTCGGCGTAGCCGGCAAGCTCATCGAGGCCGACGTCGCGCGCCATGTGCGCGTGCAGGAAATCCCGTGCCCGCGCCATCCGCGTCGCCGACTCGCGGGAGCTGTGCGTGCCGGCGGACAGGTGCGGCGACAGTAGATCCATCATGCGGTCCAGGCTCTGGTCCCGCGCCAGGCGCCCTTCGTGCCGATGGAGCGCCAGAAATGCCTGGCGGATCGCCGCGCTCAGCGCCGCGTCGTTGGTCAAGGTGCTGCGGAATGCCGGTTGGATCGCGGAAATGTCGTGCTGGCCGAGCCGCTGCAGCCTGCCGGCCACCCAGGGTTGCGGGAGGTAGAGCATGGCGTAGGTGAAGCCGTCCGCCGCGGGCGCATGCCCGTCGTGGACCGCGCCGGGCTCGATGAGGATGGCGCGCCCGGGTGTGCTGGTGTGCAGCGAACGATGGCAATGGAACCGCTGCACGCCCTGCAGGGTCACCCCGACCAGGACTTCGTCGTGATCATGCGGATCGTAGGCGTGCCCATGGAAATGCGCATGCACGCTTTCGATGCCGGTCTCCTGGTCGCGGCGGATCCTGACCCAGTCGTCGGCGGTCTTCGGTGGGGACGATGCCATTCGCTGAAACCTTGCCGGAGCGCTGCGGGGGCGTTTCGAAGCAGCCGGAGGATGCGCCGCGCCCCAGTGTAGGAACGAAGCGTCGCCGGCTTCAACCGCGCGGCGGACGCGGCGGGTGCAGGGCGATGCCGTCGTCGCGTGGTCGGACCGGAGCGTTCGCGCCGCCGATCGCAGGCGCGTCCTGCGCTCAGTCGGCGCCAGGAAAGCCCAGTTGCCGCCACGCCTCGAACACCACCACCGCCACCGCGTTGGACAGGTTGAGGCTGCGGTTGTGCGGGCGCATCGGCAGCCGCAGGCGCTGCGCCGGCGGCACCTGCTCCAGGACCTCGGCGGGCAGGCCGCGGGTCTCCGGGCCGAACAGGAAGGCATCGCCGTCGGCGAAGGTCGGCGCGTCGTAGCGGGTGGTGCTGCGGGTACTGAGCGCGAACAGGCGGCGCGGGGCGATGGACTGCAGCGCGGCGTCCAGCGAGGCGTGGACCTGCAGGCGTGCGTACTCGTGGTAGTCCAGGCCGGCGCGTTTGAGCTGCTTGTCGCCGAGGTCGAAGCCGAGCGGCTCGATCAGGTGCAGCTGCGCGCCGGTATTGGCGCAAAGGCGGATGGCATTGCCCGTGTTGGGCGGTATTTCGGGTTGGAACAGCAGGACGTGCAGCGTGGGCGTGGCGATCATCGGCGCAGTGTACGCGCCGGCCGCCGGGTCGGTTTAGCGGCCCAGGCCGCTGGCCAGGTCCTGGCTCAGGTTCTGCAGGCCCGGCTGCAGCTGCAGCATCGCGCTGTCCAGGGCACCGCTGACCACGCTGCCGATCGCGAAGGGGGCCTGGGTGTCGGCGTCCGGACGCACTTGCAGCGTCGCCAGGGTGACCACGCGCCGGCCCGCCGCCTGCTCGGCATCGCGCGCGGCGATCTGCTCGGCCGAGGGGCGGACCTGCACCGCGGCCAGCGTGGCGATCTGGCTGGACAGCTCCGCATCGCGCTGCGCCAGCTGTTCGGCCGAGGGGCGGACTTGCACCGCGGCCAGGGTCGGGATGGCGCTGTCGCGCTCGAACGTGCGCTGGGCGATCTGCTCGGCCGACGGGCGCACCTGCACGCTGTCGAGGGTGACGACGCGGGTGCTGGCCAGGGCCGGGGCGGACAGCAGGGCGGCGATGGCGAAGGTCAGGGCGAAGGAAGCGGTTTTCATGGTGGGCCTCGTTGGTGTTGTTGAGCAGTGGTGTGGTAGTAAGGTAGTACACCTAATCAGGAGGTGCAAGAACTTTCTGTCAGAGCCTCTTTTCATTAAGCGTTTGTTCATTAAATGGCGGGTGGGGATTTGGCTGCCTAGCTGGACAGCAGGTCCTGTGCCAATCGCAAGTGATTGTTCTTCAAGACTAATGCGCCACTGCGCAGTGTCCGGTGGCGGACATCCGGTCATGTGCGTACGTCCGCTCCCGGCGCCTGGGCGCTGCCTCGGCCCTGATTTCGGCGCGGTGTTCAGGGTCCCGGCGCAGCCGGGTGCGGAGTGGGCCGATCGGCATACGCGAGCGCGGCCGCGGGCCGTTACGATTCAGGTTCCGTTGCCGTTTGCACCCATCGTCAAAAAGGAACTTGCATGACCGTGTCGATCCGCCCAAGAGGGGCCTTGCTGGCCATTGCGTTGTCCACCGCGCTCGGCGCGCTGAGTTACGCGCCGCCGTCCGAGGCGGCGAAGCGACCGGCCGCCGCGAAGGTGGATATCGCCTACGAGCAATTCACCCTGCCCAACGGCCTGCGGGTGATCGTGCACACCGATCGCAAGGCGCCGATCGTGGCGGTCAATCTCTGGTACCACGTCGGCGCCAAGGACGAGCCGGCCGGGCGCACCGGCTTCGCGCACCTGTTCGAGCACCTGATGTTCCAGGCCAGCGAGAATCACCGCGGCGAATTCTTCGAGCCGTTCAAGCAGGTGGGCGCCACCGACCAGAACGGCACCACCAACAGCGACCGCACCAATTACTTCGAGAACGTGCCGACCACCGCGTTGGACACCGCGTTGTGGATGGAATCCGACCGCATGGGCCACTTGCTCGGCGCCATCGACCAGGCTGCGCTCGACGAGCAGCGCGGCGTGGTCCAGAACGAGAAGCGGCAGGGCGAGAACCAGCCCTACGGCCAGGCCTGGACCAAGCTGGGCCGCGCGCTGTATCCGCCGGGCCATCCGTACCACCACACCGTGATCGGGTCGATGAATGACCTCAACGCGGCCTCGCTGGCCGACGTGAAGCAGTGGTTCCGCACCTGGTACGGGCCGAACAACGCGGTGCTGGTGCTGGCCGGCGACATCGACCTGGCCACCGCCAAGGAGAAGGTGGCGCGCTATTTCGGCGACATCCCGGCCGGCCCGACCATGGCCCAGCCCAAGGTCGATGTGGCCCAGCGCACGCAATCCACACGCGAGACGATGACCGACAAGGTGCCGCAGGCGCGCATCTACCGGGTCTGGAACGTGGCCCAGACCGGCACCGTGGATATCGACCGCCTGCAGCTGCTGGCGCAGGTGCTGGGCGGGGCCAAGTCGTCGCGGCTGGACCGGCGCCTGGTGCACGAGGACAAGCTGGTCGACCAGATCAGCGCCAGCGTGTGGCCGTCGCAGCTGGGATCCGGGTTCGGCATCATCGCCACGGTCAAGCAGGGCGTGGACCCGGCCAAGGTCGAGGCGGCGATCGACGAGGAGGTGCGCCGGCTGCTCGACAAGGGCCCGGACAAGGACGAACTGGCGCGCGCCAAGACCGCGTACCGGGCCAGCTTCATCCGCGGCATCGAGCGCATCGGCGGCTTCGGCGGCAAGGCCGACGCGCTGGCCGAATGCGCGGTGTTCACCGGCGACCCCGGCTGCTTCCGCACTTCGCTGGCCACCATCGAGTCGACCAGCGCGCGCGAGCTGAAGGCGGTGGGTCGTGCCTGGCTGGGCAAGGGCGAGCACACCCTGCTGGTGGAGCCGGGCGAGCGCGTGGCGCTGGTCGAGGACCCGGCGGTGGAGCCGACGCCGCTGAATCCGCCGCCGGCCGATCCGAAGTACCGGACCCTGCCCAGCGTGGTGGACCGCAGTGCCGGCCCGCCCAAGACCCTGCAGTTCCCGGAACTGAAGTTCCCGGCGTTGCAGCGCGCCACCTTGAAGAACGGCACGCGGGTGATCCTGGCCGAGCGCCATGACATCCCGGTGGTGCAGTTCAGCTACGAGTTCCCGGGCGGCTACAGCGCCGACCAGGGGCGCAAGTCGGGCACCGCCAACTTCACCATGAGCATGCTCGACGAGGGCGCCGGCGAGCGCGACGCGCTGGGCTTCGCCGACGCCGCCGACGCGCTGGGCGCCACCCTGGTCGCCGGCGCCTCGCTGGACGGCAGCAACGCCTACCTGTCGGCGCTGAAGGAGAACCTGGCGCCGTCGCTGGCGCTGTACGCGGACATGCTGCGGCGGCCGCGCTTCGAACAGAAGGAGATCGAGCGGATCAAGGCGAGCTGGATCGCCGGCATCCGCCAGGAGAAGGCGCAGCCGGGCGCGGTGGCGATGCGCGTGCTGCCGCCGCTGCTGTACGGCGCCGGCCATCCGTACGCGATCCCGTTCAGCGGCAAGGGCACCGAGGCGGGGATCGCGGCGCTGGAGCGCGCCGACCTGGTCGACTTCCAGCGCGACTGGATCCGCCCCGAGCAGGCCACGCTGATCGTGGTCGGCGACACCACGCTGGCCGAGGTGGTGCCGCTGCTGGATGCGCAGTTCGGCGACTGGAAGGGCGAGGGCGCCGCGCCGTCGCTGCCGGCGCCGGCCACGGTCGCGCGGCCGGCCAAGTCGCGGGTGTACCTGATCGACCAGCCGGGTGCGGTGCAGGCCAACCTGTTCGCGGCGCAGTTGATCCCGCCGACCACCGACCCGGCCTCGGTGCGCTTCGATGCCGCCAACGGCGTGCTCGGCGGCGACTTCACCTCGCGGCTGAACATGAACCTGCGCGAGAACAAGCATTGGTCCTACGGTGCGCGCAGTTCCGCCTCCGGTGCCCTGGGCCAGCGCCCGTGGGCGGCCAGCGCGCCGGTGCAGATCGACAAGACCGCGCCGGCGCTGCAGGAGATGCAGAAGGAGATCAGCGCCTTCGCCAGCGGCAAGGCGCCGCCGACCGCGGCGGAGGTGGAGCGCATCCGCAACATCCAGACGCTGAGCCTGCCCGGCGCCTACGAGACCGCCAGCGCGGTGCTCGGCGTCATCGGCGGCATCGTGCGCTACGGGCGTCCCGACGACTATGTGTTCAAGCGCAAGGCCGAGCTGGAGGCGCTGACCCCGGCGCAGGTGCGCGAGGCGGCGGCGACCCTGGACCCGAACGCGCTGACCTGGGTGGTGGTGGGCGACCTGAAGCAGATCGAGCGCCCGGTGCGCGGACTGAAGCTGGGCGAGGTGACGGTAATCGATGCCGACGGCCAGCCGCAGGGCGCGGCCGCGCCGGACGCGCCCAAGCGTTGAGGCGGCCCCGCGGCGCCGGATGAGGGGGCGGGTGGGGCCTGGGCGCCCGACCCCGATGCCGCGAGACGCTTCGCGCCGTCCCCTCACCCCAACCCCTCTCCCGGTGGGAGAGGGGCTAGCGGCTGTTCCCTTCTCCCATCGGGAGAAGGTGCCCCGCAGGGGCGGATGAGGGTACGGGCGCAGCCTCGTGCACCCAACTCCGCGAGACGCTTTCGCGCCGCACCCTCACCCCAACCCCTCTCCCGGTGGGAGAGGGCTAGCCGCTGTCCCTTCTCCCTCGGGCTGGGGGGGGAGGTGCCCCGCAGGGGCGGATGAGCGTGCGGGCGGCGCAGCCTCGCGCCGCGAGTCGCCCATGGCTGGCTGCGTTGCGATTGACCCCCAGCCCCGGCAGCGTCATTGCCAATTCAGCAATCTGCGGCACAATCCGGGTTCTCTCCGCCTGCGGTCCCTCTCCATGCGCCTCCCGATCGCGTTGCTCCTGCTCGCCAGTCTCGCCGCCTGTACCTGGGTGCCGATGGCGCCGGAAGGCAAGACCGTGCGCGTGCTGCCGCCCGGGCAGGCGCCGAGCGGCTGCGAGAAGCGCGGCGAGGTGGTGGTCTCGGTCAAGAGCAACGTCGGTTTCTACCAGCGCAACCCGCTGCGGGTGCGCGAGGAACTGGAGACCCTGGCCCGCAACGAGGCCCCGGGCGTGGGCGCCAACACGGTGCAGGCGATGGGCGAACCGGCCGACGGTGACCAGCGCTTTGCCGCCTATCAGTGCAGTGTTCGCTGAATGGGTTCATCCATACGCTGCGTCCCAATTTGTTAAAGATGCGGTAAAACCGGGCAGCCGCTAGAATTGGCGCCCCTTCGCCTGATACCGGCGTACATCTCGATGCTCTTCAACAATGTCTCCATCGCGGGACTGGCGCATATCGATGCGCCGCACACGCTGACCTCCAAGCAGATCAACGACCGCCTGCAGCCGACCTACGATCGTCTGGGCATCCGCACCGACGTGCTCGGCGACATCGCCGGCATCCATGCGCGGCGCATGTGGGACGCGGAGATGCAGGCGTCCGATGCCGCCACCCTGGCGGCGCGCAAGGCGATGGCGGACGCGGGCATCGAGGCCGGCCAGGTCGGGTTGCTGGTCAACACCTCGGTCAGCCGCGACTACCTCGAGCCGTCCACCGCCAGCATCGTCTCCGGCAACCTGGGGGTGGGCGAGCAGTGCATGACCTTCGACGTCGCCAATGCCTGCCTGGCCTTCATCAACGGCATGGACATCGCCGCGCGGATGATCGAGCGCGGCGAGATCGACTACGCGCTGGTGGTGGATGGCGAGACCGCCAACCTGGTGTACGAGAAGACCCTGGAGCGGATGACCTCGCCGGACGTGACCGCGCAGGAGTTCCGCGACGAACTGGCGGCGCTGACCCTGGGCTGCGGCGCCGCGGCGATGGTGATGGCGCGCGCCGAACTGGTGCCGGACGCGCCGCGCTACCGCGGTGGCGTGACCCGCTCGGCCACCGAGTGGAACACGCTGTGCCGGGGCAACCTGGACCGCATGGTCACCGACACCCGGCTGCTGCTGATCGAGGGCATCAAGCTGGCGCAGAAGACCTTCACCGCCGCCAAGCAGGCGCTGGGCTGGGCGGTGGACGAACTGGACCAGTTCGTGATCCACCAGGTCAGCCAGCCGCACACCCAGGCCTTCATCAAGAACTTCGGCATCGACCCGAAGAAGGTGATGACCATCTTCGGCGAGCACGGCAACATCGGCCCGGCCAGCGTGCCGATCGTGTTGAGCAAGCTGCGCGACCTGGGCCGCCTGAAGAAGGGCGACCGGATCGCGCTGATGGGCATCGGCTCGGGCCTGAACTGCTCGATGGCCGAGGTGGTCTGGTAACGAGCCTGGCCTGGCGTGTCGCAGCGCGGGACGTGTTAAAAAAAATGGATTTTTAGTACGCGTCATTGCATCATGTTCGTTCCTCGAACATGATCGACGCAGCCATGGAAGATGTGTCCAAGTTCAAGGCCGAGCTCCCGTACAACGATCTCCCGCTGCTTCCGCCAGCGGGAGATATCGAGACACGGAGTCTGCTCAAGGCCTGCATCAATGCCCGTACCGCGTTGGCCGAACTGAAACAGGCCACCGCGCTGCTGCCCAATCCCACGGTGTTGATCAACACGATTCCGATCCTCGAGGCTCAGGCCAGTTCGGAGATCGAGAACATCGTCACCACCACGGACGACCTGTTCCGCTACGCCGACGATCAGGACAAGGCGCAGAAGCCCGCCACCAAGGAGGCGCTGCGCTACCGCAGTGCGCTCTACGAAGGTTTCCAGTCGTTGCAGCAGCGTCCCCTGTGCACCGATACCGCGGTCGTCGTCTGCAGCCGCATCAAGGCGGTGCAGATGCAGATCCGCCGCGTCCCCGGTACGGCCCTGGCCAATGACCAGACCCAGCAGGTCATCTACACCCCGCCAGTGGGCGAAACGCTGCTGCGCGACAAGCTGGCCAACTGGGAGCGCTTCATCCATGAACACACCGACATCGATCCGTTGATCCGCATGGCGGTCGCGCACTACCAGTTCGAAGCCATCCACCCCTTCACCGACGGCAATGGCCGCACCGGGCGCGTGCTCAACTTGCTGATGCTCATCGAACAGGGATTGCTCGACCTGCCGGTGCTGTATCTGTCGCGCTACATCATCCGCCACCGCAGCGACTATTACCGCCTGCTGCTGGACGTGACCCGGCATGGCCACTGGGCCGAGTGGATCCAGTACATGCTCAGCGCCGTGGCCGAGACGGCTGCCTGGACCACGGCCAAGATCCAGGCGATCCGCGGTTTGGAGGCGCAGGCCCGCGACTACGTCCGCAGCCATGCGCCCAAGGCCTATAGCCGGGAGCTGGTGGAGGTAATTTTCAACCAGCCTTACTGTCGCATCCAAAACGTCGTGGAACTGGTGGGCGTGACCCGGCAGACCGCTGCGCGTCAGTTGAAGGAGTTGGTGAAGATTGGCGTGTTACAGGAGCAGCGCGTGGGCAAGGAAAAGCTGTTCCTGCACCCTGCTTTTCTGCGCCTGCTCTCCAATGACGACCATCATCTGCCTGCCTACCGTGCTGCTGCGCGTGGCGAGGAATCGATGGTGTGATTGCAAGCACGGCATTTGCGAGGACGGCGCGGCCCCTCGAGAGGAGGGCGCAGCAGTCATGGTGGGACGTGAGCGTGGCGAGCGTGATTTCTTCTACCTGCGGGAATCGGGCGGATGCCGACAAGGCGCCGGTTCCTTCGATCTGGATCGGATACGATTGATATGAACTACCCCGGCTACCCCTTCACCCCGCAGCGTTTCCAGGTCCGCCCAGGGCTGCACATGTCCTACCTCGACGAAGGCCCGCGCGACGGCGAGGTGGTGGTGATGCTGCACGGCAATCCGTCGTGGAGCTATCTGTGGCGGCATCTGGTGACGGGCCTGTCGGACCGCTATCGCTGCATCGTGCCCGACCACATCGGCATGGGCCTGTCGGACAAGCCGGACGACGCGCCGGGCGCGCAGCCGGGCTACGACTACACGCTGCAGTCGCGCGTGGACGATCTCGATGCGTTGCTGCGGCACCTGGGCATCGACGGGCCGGTGACGCTGGCGGTGCACGACTGGGGCGGCATGATCGGCTTCGGCTGGGCGCTGTCGCATCATGCGCAGGTCAAGCGGCTGGTGATCACCAACACCGCCGCGTTCCCGCTGCCGGCGGCCAAGCCGATGCCATGGCAGATCGCGATGGGCCGGCACTGGGGTCCGGGCGAGTGGTTCATCCGCACCTTCAACGCGTTTTCTTCCGGGGCCTCGTGGCTGGGCGTGTCGCGGCGCATGCCCGCCGACGTGCGCCGCGCCTACGTCGCGCCCTACGACAGCTGGGCCAACCGCATCTCCACGATCCGCTTCATGCAGGACATTCCGCTGTCGCCGGCCGACAAGGCCTGGTCGCTGCTGGAACGCTCGGCGCAGGCGCTGCCGTCGTTCGCCGACCGCCCGGCGTTCATCGCCTGGGGCCTGCGCGACATCTGCTTCGACCACCATTTCCTGGCCGGCTTCCGCCAGGCGCTGCCGCAGGCCGAGGTGATGGCGTTCGAGGATGCCAACCACTACGTGCTCGAAGACAAGCACGAGGTGCTGGTGCCGGCGATCCGCACGTTCCTGGACGCGCATCCGCTCTAGGCGCAGGCGTGTGGCCGCCGCGCAGCTGCGGCGTGCGGCGGCTCAGGCTTCGTCCGGCAACGGATTGCGCTCGGCGTCGCCCACGCCGGCCCAGTCGCTTTCGGTCAGCGCATGCAGCCCATGCGCCAGCCGCGACTTGTCGCACTGCGCGCTGCGTTCGCCGAACTCCAGCGACGCCGGCACCGCCGCGCATACCGACGGGCGCCGGTCGTGGATGGTGCAGCGGCTGTAGCGGCCGATCTCGGCATCCAGCGCCACGCAGCGCGGCTGCGCCTGCGAGGTGCCGCGCATCACCCGCTCGTGGGTGCGCAACGGCTCGGTGAGCTCGAACGGGACCCTGCCGCCCAGCGCGGGATCGGCTTCGCTCCAGTGGAAGCTGACGCGGAAGTAGGCGCAGCACGCGCCGCAGGTGAGGCAGGGATGTGCCATGGCAGCCGGGCCTTGCGCGGCAAACAGCGTTGGGGGGCGCGGCATTCTGACCGAACCGGCGTGCGCTGCAAGCGCCGCGGCGTTCAGGCGGACGCGTTTCGCACGGGATCAGGCCAGTCGCGGCGCCGCATGCCGCTGCAGGAAGGCCAGAAAGCTGGCGAGCTTGGGCAGCGGCTGGCGGTCCTGCCGGTACAGCGCGTGGACCGGGCGGCTGGCCGGCAGGTAGGCGTCGAGCACGCCGACCAAGCGCCCGGCGGCCAGATCCTCGGCCACCAGCACCTGCGGCTGCAACAGCAACCCGGCACCATGCAGCGCGGCCTGGCGTAGCGCGGCGCTGCTGTTGCAGCGCAGAGCGGTTTCGCTGGGCCAGCTCGCGCTGGTGCCGGTCGCGGCCAGCCGCCATGCCGAGCGCGGGGTCCAGGCGGTGTGGCCGAGGCAGCGGTGCGCGGCCAGGTCGGCCGGCGTGGCCGGCACGCCGTGGCGCGCCAGGTAGGCCGGCGCGGCGCAGATCGCCATGCGGTAATGGCCCAGCGGCCGTGCCACCAGGTCCAGCGCGGGATCGAGCGCACCGACCCGGATCGCCAGGTCGATGCCGTCCTCGATCAGGTCGACCACGCTGTTGCTCAATTCCAGTTCGATGCGCACCTGCGGGAACTGCGCCTGGTACTCGGCCACTGCCGCCGCGATCACGCATTCGCCCAGCGTGGTGGCGGCGCTGATCCGCAGCAGCCCGCTCGGCGAGGCGGCCAGACGCTCGACCGAGCTTTCCGCCCAGCGCAGCTGTTCCAGCACGCGCTTGCCCTCCTCGTAGAAGCGGCGGCCGGCGTCGGTCAGGCCCTGGCGGCGGGTGCTGCGTTCCAGCAGCCGTGCGCCCAGGTGGGTTTCGAGCTGCCGCACCAGCTTGCCGACCATCACCGCACTGATGTCCAGCCGGCGCGCGGCGGCGCTGAAGCTGCCGGCGTCCACGGCGGCGGTGAAGACCTCGATGCTGCGCAGCTTGTCCATGATTGCGAACCCTGGGTTTGCAGTGCCGGAAATTCTGCGCCATTTTTCGCTGCCCGGTACGCAGCCAGACTGGCTTCCTCACATCAGCAGGAGCAGCGGCATGAAGGCGATCGTCATCGGCGGAACCGGCACCCTGGGCCGGGCCGTGGTGCAGGAACTGGGGCGCGACCACGAGGTGGTCGCGGTCGGCCACAGGCGTGGCGCGTACACCGTGGACATCACCGACGACGCCAGCGTGCAGGCGCTGTTCGCCGCGCTGGGGCCGGTGGATGCGATCGTCTCGGCCAGCGGCGAGCTGCATTTCGGCGAACTGGCCACGCTGCAGCCGGCGCAGTTCGCGCTGGGCCTGCAGCACAAGCTGCTGGGGCAGGTGCGGTTGGCGCTGTTCGGCCAGCACCATCTCAACGAGGGCGGTTCGATCACGTTGACCGGCGGCATCGTCGCCGACGAGCCGATCCGCGGCGGCAGCAACGCCACCACGGTCAACACCGCGCTACAGGGCTTCGTGCGCGCGGCCGCGTGCGAGCTGCGCGGCGGCCGCCGCATCAACGTGGTCAGCCCGACCGTGCTCAGCGAATCGGCCGAACAGTACGGGGCGTTCTTCCCGGGATTCGAGAGCGTCAGCGCCGCGCGTGCGGCGCTGGCGTACCGGCGCAGCGTGTCCGGGATCCAGAGCGGGCGCACGTTGCGGGTCGTCTAGGACGTGTCGCCCATTCCCGCACCGGACCGGCTCGGCAACGGATGACACGCGCGGCGGCATGGCCGGCGCCATCGGCGATAATCGGCCGATGACCACGCCCCCCATCTGCAACATCGCCGCGACGCTGCCGCCGTTGGCGCGCGAGCGCCCCGACCAAATCGCCATCCGCTGCCCGGGCCGCCCTGGCGCCGACGGCCTGGCCGCCTACGACGTGACCCTGAGCTATGCGCAGCTGGATGCGCGCAGCGATGCGATCGCCGCCGGGTTGGGCGGTTACGGCATCGGCCGCGGCACGCGCACGGTGGTGATGGTGCGGCCGTCGCCGGAATTCTTCCTGCTGATGTTCGCGCTGTTCAAGACCGGTGCGGTGCCGGTGCTGGTGGATCCGGGCATCGACAGGCGCGCGCTCAAGCAGTGCCTGGACGAGGCGCAACCGGAGGCGTTCATCGGCATCCCGCTGGCGCAGCTGGCGCGGCGCTTGCTGGGCTGGGCGCGTTCGGCGCGGCGCATCGTCACCGTAGGCCGGCGCTGGGCCTGGGGCGGCACCACGCTGGCGCGGATCGAGCGTGCCGGCCACGGCGCCGGCAGCCAGCTGGCCGACACCGCGGCCGACGACGTGGCCGCGATCCTGTTCACCAGCGGCTCCACTGGCGTGCCCAAGGGCGTGGTTTACCGGCACCGCCATTTCGTCGGCCAGATCGAGTTGATGCGCAACGCATTCGGCATGCAGCCCGGCGGCATCGATCTGCCGACGTTCCCGCCGTTCGCGCTGTTTGATCCGGCGCTGGGGCTGACCTCGGTGATCCCGGACATGGACCCGACGCGTCCGGCCAGCGCCGATCCGCGCAAGCTGCACGATGCGATCGACCGCTTCGGGGTGACCCAACTGTTCGGTTCGCCGGCGCTGATGCGGGTGCTGGCCGACTACGGCCGGCCGTTGCCGAACGTGCGCTGCGCGACCTCGGCCGGTGCGCCGGTGCCGCCGGACATCGTCGCCAAGATCTGCAGCCTGCTGCCAGAGGACGGCAAGCTGTGGACGCCGTACGGCGCCACCGAGTGCCTGCCGGTGGCGGCGATCGAAGGCCGCGAACTGCAGGACACGCGCGCGGCCACCGAAACCGGCGCCGGCACCTGCGTCGGCGCGGTGGTGGCGCCGAACGTGGTGCGCATCATCGCCATCGACGATGCGGCGATCCCCGAGTGGTCGGGCGTGCGCGAGCTGCCGGCGGGCACGGTCGGCGAGATCACCGTGGCCGGGCCGACCACCACCGACACCTATTTCAACCGCGATGCGGCCACGCGCATCGCCAAGATCCGCGAGCGCCTGGACGACGGCAGCGAGCGCATCGTGCACCGCATGGGCGACGTCGGCTACTTCGACGCGCAGGGCCGGCTGTGGTTCTGCGGGCGCAAGACCCAGCGCGTGGAGACCGCGCAGGGGCCGCTGTACACCGAGCAGGTCGAGCCGATCTTCAATGCGCTGCCGGGGGTACGGCGCAGCGCGCTGGTCGGCATCGGCGAGACCGGCCGGCAGCGTCCGGTGCTGTGCTACGAACTGGACACCGGCACCTGGACGTGGAGCCAGCTGGAACTGCAGGAACTGGAGCAGCGACTGCGCGCCACGGCCGCGGCGCACGCGCACACCGCCGGCATCGCCGACTTCCTGCGCCACCAGGGGTTCCCGGTGGACATCCGCCACAACGCCAAGATCGGCCGCGAGAAACTGGCGCTGTGGGCCAGGGACGAGCTGCGCTGAGGCCGCGGCGATGCGCGCGCGCTACCGGCTGGACGATCTGCGCATCGACGTGCAGCGGCAGCGGGTCGAGCGCGACGGTGTCGCGCTGGAACTGGGCGGTTTGAGTTTCCGCCTGCTGCACTACCTGCTGCGGCAGGGGCAGCGCGTGGTCGGCTTCGACGAATTGATCGCGCAGGTGTGGGCGCCGGCGCTGGTCAACGAGGAAACCGTGACCCAGCGCGTGCGCCTGCTGCGCCAGGCGCTGGGCGATACCTCGCGGCAGCCGCGCTATGTGCGCTCGGTCCGCGGCCAGGGCTATCAGTTGTGCGCGCCGGTGCACGACCAGGACGACGCGGACGACGCGGAGCCGCCGGTGCCGCCGCCGAGGCGGCCGTGGCGCGGCGCGGCGATCGCCGCCGGCGTCGTCATCGGGGTCGGGGCGCTTTGCGCGCTGGCGTGGGCGTGGCATGCGCCGTCGCACACGACGTCGACCCCGCCGCTGCTGCAACGCGCCGAGTACTACGCCGGCATCGGCCAGCGCGACGACAACGAACGCGCGATCGCACTGTACCGGCAGCGCCTGCAGCAGGCGCCGGACGAGGCGCGCACGCTGCTGGGTCTCAGTCGCGCCTACAGCGCACGGGTCTGCCAGTACGGCGCCGACGTGCGGGACGCGGCGCTCGGGCAGCGCCTGGCCACGCAAGTGCTCGCGGCGCAGCCGCGGCTGGCGGCCGCGCATGCCGCGCTCGGTTACGCGCACGATTGCCGCGGCGACTATGCGTCGGCGCTGGTCGCCTACGAGCGCGCGTTGCAACTGGATCCGCGGGCCGATGCGGTGCGCGGTTCGGCCGCCTATCTCTACGAGCGCAAGGGCCAGTTGGCGCGGGCGCTGGCCGCCAACCTGCAGGTGCGCGATCCGGCGCGGGTGCGCTTCCTGCCGATCCAGGTCGCCAGCAATCTCGACCTGCTCGGCTACGTCAGCGCCGCCGAGGCGCGCTATCGCGACAGCTTCCAGCTGTATCCGGACAGCGCCTTCTCCAACCTGGCCTGGCCCGGCTTCCTGTTCGCGCACGGCCGCAGCGCCGAGGCCCAGGCGGCGCTGGACGAGGCGCTGCGGCGCGGCACCGACTACGCCGGCCTGTGGCTGCTGCAGGCGGAACTGGCGCTGGCGCAGGGCGATCCGGCGCGTGCGCGGCAGGCCAGCCTGCAGGCGCTGCGGCTGCGCCCGCACAGCAGTCTGGCGCAGAGCGTGGTTTGGACGCTGGACGCGCAACCACGGCCGGCGCCGGCCGCGTTGCGCGCGCGAGCGCAGGACCTGCTGCGAGGCCTCGCGCGCGGCGCCGATCCGATGGATGGACTGGACGCGGCGCTGTCGCTGCAACTGGCCGGCGACCCGGCCGCGGCGGTGGAGGCGGTGCGCCTTGCGCAGGCGGCCGGCTACCGCGATGCCGGCTACCTGCGGGTATCGCCGCTGTTGGCGCCGCTGCGCGCGCAGCCCGGCTTCGCCGCCGTGCTGGCACGCAACGCCGCCGCCATCGCCGACGAACGCGCGCAGGTGCGCCGCGCCGGCCTGTTGCCGAAGGACACCGGCGCGGCTACGGCAGCGCCTTGAGCACGTAGTCGGCGAGCAGCGCCTGCGACTGCGGATGCATCTTCGGCGTGTTGTACGCGCTGCGGGTGATCACCACCACCAGGCGTTCCTCGGGCAGCACGAACACGTAGTTGCCGCCGTTGCCGGACATCGCCCACACCCCGCGTTCCACGCCGCGCACCGGGAAGCGGAAGCGCCACAGCAGATAGCCGTAGTCGGCGTCCTCGCGCGCCTGCGCGTGCACCGTGGTCATCGCCCGCACCCAGTCCGCGGACACGATCCGCCGGCCACGCCAGCGGCCCTGGTCGAGCAGCAACTGGCCGAACTTGGCCAGGTCGCGGCTGCGGTAGCGGGTGCCGCCGCCGCCCATGCCCACGCCCTCGGCGGAACGGCCCCAGCGGACGTCGGTGATGCCGAGCGGCCGCTCCAGCGCCTGCGCGGCGAAGTCTTCCAGGCGCTGGCCGGTGGCGTTCTCCACCAGCGCGCCGAGCAGGAAGCTGCCGGCGGTGCAGTAGGAAAAAGCGCGGCCGTGCGGGCTGGCCTCGGGGCGGCGCATCCATGGCGCGTAGCCCTTGATCGGCAGGTCCAGCACGAACTGGGTCCAGTCGGCGCTGACGTACATGCGTTCCTCGTTGCCGCTGGAGAACGCGTTGTCGTCGTCGCATTCCAGTTGCGAACTCATCGTCAGCAGGTCCTCGACGGTGATCGCGCGCTTGCGCGGATCCGGCTGCTGCCAATGGCGGTCGCCGAAGGCGTCGTAGACCTTGGCCTGCGCGCCGGGCAGGCGACCGCGGTCGATCGCCGCGCCCACCAGCAGCGCGGTGATGCTCTTGGTCGCCGAGCGGGTGTCGTGCAGGGTCTGCCGGTCGGCGTCGCCGAAGTAGCGTTCGTAGACCAGCGCGCCGTCGCGCACGATCAGCACGCTGCTGGTGTTCGGCGCCTTGCCGTCGGCGATGGCCTGCTCCAGTGCCGCCAGCGTGGCCATGTTCCAACCCGTGGCCCTGGCATCGGCGACCTTCCAGCCGTCGTCGAGCGCTGGCTGCGTGGCGGCGGCGGTGGGGGCGGGTGTGGCATGAACGCCAGGCGCGGCAAGGACCGACAAGGTGCACAGCAGGAACGGAAGGCGCGACATGGTGGAACTCCGGAAGGATGCAGTCCGCGCACTGCGCCAGCGCCGTGGATGAAGTGTCTGATGCCACGGTGAAGAATTATGAAGTCCCGCAAGATCAATGGTTTGGAGTGCGTCCTCGGGTCGCCCGCCGCCGCGTGGATCGCCTTGCCCGGCGGCCCCGGCTATCGTGTGCGCCCCAGTGCGATCGGTGCGGCGCGATGAAGATAGTGGTGACGGGCGGTGGTGGGTTCCTTGGTCAGGCGCTGTGCCGCGGGCTGGTCGCGCGCGGGCACGAGGTGCTCAGCTACAACCGCGGCCACTATCCCGAACTGCAGGCGCTGGGCGTGGCCCAGGTGCGCGGCGACCTGACCGATGCGCAGGCGCTGTACCACGCCGTGGAGGGTGCCGGGGCGGTGTTCCACAACGCGGCCAAGGCCGGCGCCTGGGGCAGCTACGACAGCTACTACCAGCCCAATGTGGTGGGCACCGAGAACGTGCTCGCCGCCTGCCGCGCGCATGGGGTGGGCCGCCTGGTCTACACCTCCACGCCGAGCGTGACCCACCGCGCCACCCATCCGGTCGAAGGCCTGGGCGCCGATCAGGTGCCGTATGGCGAGAACTTCCAGGCGCCGTACGCGGCGACCAAGGCCATCGCCGAGCGCGCGGTGCTGGCCGCCAACGACGCGCAGTTGGCGGTGGTGGCGCTGCGGCCGCGGCTGATCTGGGGGCCGGGCGACAACCAGATCCTGCCCAAGCTGGTCGCGCGCGCGCGCGCCGGGCGCGTGCGCCTGGTCGGCAGCGGCGACAACCTGGTGGATTCCACCTTCATCGACAACGCCGCGCAGGCGCACTTCGACGCGTTCGAGCATCTGCGCGTCGGCGCGGCCTGCGCCGGCAAGGCGTACTTCATTTCCAACGGCGAGCCGTTGCCGATGCGCGACCTGCTGAACCGGCTGCTGGCCGCGGTCGGCGCGCCGCCGGTGACCAAGCACCTGTCGTTCAAGGCCGCCTACCGCATCGGCGCGGCCTGCGAGACGCTGTGGCCGCTGCTGCGCCTGCGCGGCGAACCGCCGCTGACCCGCTTCCTGGCCGAGCAGCTGTGCACGCCGCACTGGTACAGCATGGAACCGGCGCGCCGCGACTTCGGCTACGTGCCGCAGGTTTCGATCGCGCAGGGCCTGCAGCGGCTGGCGTCATCATGGGGCCGCGACACTGCCGTCACTTCCTGACGACCCGCGGTTTCCGAAGATGGCTGCGCGCCGATTCGGCACGACAACTTTCGGACCTTGCCATGCTGCATTACGCCATCATCTTCTTCGTCATCGCCATCATCGCCGCCGTGCTGGGCTTCAGCGGCATCGCCGGTGCGGCGACCAACATCGCCTGGATCCTGTTCGTGGTGTTCCTGATCCTGGCGGTGATCTCGATGTTCCGTCGCGGCAAGGTGTAGTTCACCGCCCGCGCTGCATCCAGAACGGCCCGCGGCCCCGGTGTTTTCCGGGGCCGCGGGCCGTTCGCTTTCGCGCGTTCCGTGACGAACTGGCCACCGGATGCGGGAGTTACCCGCCCGGCGCCGACAGCGTCACCGCGCTGCGCAGCGCCGCATCCTGCGCATGGCGTTCCAGGGCCAGTTCGACCAGGCGCGTGATCAGTGCGCGATAGCTCAGCCCGCTGGCCTGCCACAGCTTCGGATACATGCTGATGCGAGTGAAGCCGGGCAGGGTGTTGAGTTCGTTGATCACGATGCGGCCGTCCGCGCACAGGAACACGTCCACCCGCGCCAGGCCGGCGCATTCCAATACCCGATAGGCGCGCAAGGCGACCGCGCGGATGCGCTCCTGGGTGGCGTCGTCGATCGCCGCGGGCACCACCACCTCGGCGCCGCTCTCGCTGATGTACTTGGTCTCGTAGGAATAGAAGGCGTCGTGCACCACCACCTCGCCGCACACGCTGGCCTGCGGCGTGTCGTTGCCGAGCACCGCGCATTCGATCTCGCGTCCTTCGATCGCCGATTCCACCAGGGCCTTGTGGTCGTACGCCAGGGCCAACCTCAGCGCGGCGTCGAAACCGGCCGCGTCGTGCACCTTGCTCACGCCCACCGAGGAGCCCTGGTTGGCCGGCTTGACGAACAGCGGCAACCCGAGCTGCTTCGCCAAAACGGCGAAATCGGCCTGCGCCGCATCGGCGCGGCGGATGCAGGCGAACGGCGCGACCTCCAGCCCGGCGTCGCGCAACAGGCGCTTGGCCACGTCCTTGTCCATCGCCAGCGCCGAGCCCAGCACGCCGGAGCCGACGAACGGCAGCCCGGCCATGCGCAGCAGGCCCTGCAGCGAGCCGTCCTCGCCGAGCGTGCCGTGCACGATCGGGAACGCCACGTCGAGTCGTTCCAGCGCCTGCGCCGGCTGCAGCGCGCGCAGCGGCTGCGACGCATCGCCGGGGATCACCGCCACGCCGCGGCCGCTGGGATGCAACGCGATCCGCGCCGGGTCGTCGGCGTGCAGCAGGAAGCCGTCGCGGTCGCTGGCGTGCCAGTGGCCCTGCTTGTCGATGCCGATGAGGGTGGCGTCGAACCGATCCGGGTCCAGCGCATCGACGATGTTGCGCGCCGACTGCAGGGAAACCTCGTGTTCGGCCGACTTGCCGCCGAAGATGATGCCGACGCGGATCTTGCGCATGCCTGTCCTCGCCCTCCTGGCGTGACGGTGGGGCGCCTAGCATGCCGCTTTTCCCCGGCGCGGCCCAGTCCGTGGATCCGTCGCATGGCGCCGTGCCGCAGCCTTGTAGAATGCGCCCATGTCGCCCTCTCCCTTCGATGCCCTCAAGCCCCTGGCCGGCCGTGCGCTGGAAGCGGCGCTCAACCGCGCGCTGGCGCTGGATCCCGACACCCGCGACGCCCTGCGCGGCCTGGACGGCCAGCGCGTGGCGCTGACCCTGGAGGCGCCGGCGCTGGCGTTGCAGATCCGGGTGGACGGCACGCGCCTGCAGGTCGGCCCGGTGGATGCGGCGCAGGAGCCGGATCTGGCGGTGCGCAGCACCCTCGGCGGGCTGTTCGCGCAGTTGCCGTTCCTGGCCCAGGCGCGGCGCGGCGCGGCGCCCGGCGGGCGGGTGCGCGTGTCCGGCGATGCCGAACTGGCGCGGCGTCTGCAGCAGTTGGCGGCGCGCTTCGATCCGGACTGGCAGCGGCCGTTCACCCAGGTGTTCGGCGACGTGCTCGGCGTGCAGTTCGCCAATGCGGCGCGGTCGGCGTTGCAGCAAGCGCAGCGCAGCGCGCAGGACCTGGCGCAGAGCGCGGCCGAATTCGTCACCGAGGAATCGCGCGACGTGGTCGCGCGCGCCGAGCTGGAGGCGTTCTACGATGACGTGGACGCGATCCGCGACGACGTCGAGCGGTTGGCGGCGCGGGTGGCGCGCTTGCAGCCGGGGCGCGGCGCATGAAGGCGATGTTCCGCGCCAGCCGCATCGGCCGGGTGATCCTGCGCTACCGCCTGGACGATCTGCTCGACGGCACCCCGGCCGAGCGCTGGCTGCGCCTGGCCAAGCCGTTCGTGCCGCGCGCCAGCCCCGATATCGCCGCGCAGTCGCGCGGCGCGCGGCTGCGCCTGGCGCTGCAGGACCTGGGGCCGATCTTCGTCAAGTTCGGGCAGATCCTGTCCACCCGCCGCGACCTGATGCCGCCGGACGTGGCCGAGGAACTGACCCTGCTGCAGGACCGGGTGCGCCCGTTCGACGGCGAGGCCGCGCGGCGCATCGTCGAGCAGGCGCTGGGGCGGCCGATCGCGGCGGCCTTCGCCAGCTTCGACACCGAGCCGCTGGCCTCGGCCTCGATCGCGCAGGTGCACGCGGCGACGCTGCACGACGGCCGCGAAGTGGTGGTCAAGGTGCTGCGTCCGGACATCGAGCGGCAGATCGATGCCGACATCGCGCTGCTGAAATCGGCCGCCGCGCTGGTCGAGCGCACCCATCCGCGCGCCGACAAGATCCGTCCGCGCGAGGTGGTGGCCGAGATCGAGACCACCCTGGCCGCGGAACTGGACCTGCAGCGCGAAGGCGCCAACGCCAGCGTGCTGCGCCGCTTCTGGCTGCATTCGGACGACCTGTACGTGCCGGAGGTGATCTGGACCCACACCGCCGAGCGCGCGCTGACCCTGGAGCGGGTGCGCGGCATTCCCTCCGACGACATCGCCTCGCTCGACGCCGCCGGCATCGACCGCAAGGCGCTGGCGGCCAAGGGCGTGCGCGTGTTCTACACCCAGGTGTTCCGCGACAACTTCTTCCACGCCGACGCGCACGCCGGCAACATCTGGGTCGACAGCGACCCGGCGCGGCGCATCAATCCGCGCTTCATCGCGCTGGACTTCGGCATCATGGGCCAGCTCTCGCAGGAAGATCAGTACTACCTGGCCGAGAACTTCATGGCCATCTTCAACAAGGATTACCGGCGCATGGCCGAGTTGCACGTGGAGGCGGGCTGGATGCCGTCCAACGTGCGCATCGACGAACTGGAGGCGGCCGCGCGCTCGGTGTGCGAGCCGTACTTCACCCGGCCGCTGTCGCAGATCTCGCTGGCCGAGGTGCTGATCAAGCTGTTCCGCGTCGCCCAGCGCTACCAGCTGACCCTGCAGCCGCAGCTGATCCTGCTGCAGAAGACCCTGCTCAACATCGAAGGCGTGGGCCGCCAGCTCGATCCGGAACTGGACATCTGGGCGGTGGCGCGGCCGGTGCTCGAGCGCATCCTGCTCGAGCGCTACAGCCCGCAGCGCGCGCTGCACGAGCTGCGCAAGCGGCTGCCGGAAATCATGACCCACGCGCCGGACATGCCGCGCCTGGTGCATGGCTGGCTGCGCCAGCAGGTCGAGGGCCGCCACGAACTGTCGATGCGCTCGCGCGACCTGTTCGAACTCAACGCGATCCTGCTGCGCATGCAGCGGCGCGTGGTCACCGCGATCACCGGCGTGGGCCTGCTCACCGTCGGCACGCTGCTGTATGCGCTCGACGCCGGCGGGCCGCAGGTGGGCGGGGTGTCGCTGTGGGCGTGGATCAGCGGCGGCGTCGGCGCGCTGAGCCTGCTGTCGGCGTGGTGGCGGCGCTGACGATGGCCGCGCCCGGGCACGGACCGCTGCACGCGGTACGCGCCGAACTGGCGGCGCTGGGGCCGCGCCACGACGCGCAGCAGCCGGATCGCGCGCAGCGCCTGCTCAACATCACGCCCGACACCGGCGCCTTGCTGGCGGTGCTGGTGCGCGCCGGCGCCGCGCGGCGTGTCCTGGAGATCGGCACGTCCAACGGCTATTCCACGCTGTGGTTGGCCGAGGCGGCGCGCGCGATCGGCGGCGCGGTGGTCAGCATCGAGTACGCGGCGCACAAGGTGGCGCTGGCCCGACGGACCTTTGCCCGCGCCGGCGTGCAGGAGACGATCGAACTGGTGCAGGCCGATGCGGGGACGTGGCTGGCCGAAGCCGGCGGCGATGCCTTCGATCTGCTGTTCCTGGACGCCGAGCGCAGCCTGTACTGCGCCTGGTGGCCGCAGCTGCGCCGGGTGCTGCGCCCGGGCGGCCTGCTGGTGGTCGACAACGCCACCTCGCATGCGGCGGAGCTGGCGCCGTTCGCCGCGCTGCTGCAGGCCGATCCCGGCTTCACCTGCGCCACGGTGCCGGTCGGCAACGGCGAGCTGCTGGCGGTCAAGGACGGCTGAGCTGGGAATCGCGCGATGCGGCGGTGCACGCCGCGTTGCGGCCGCGCCGAGCGAAGGCCGCTGCGACGTGCAAGCGATCGCCACGTGTGCGGCACGCCATGCCGGCGCTGCTGCAGGCACGCATTGTGGCCAGGGGAGGCGGCGCGGATAATCCGGCGGTGAGTACTTCCCCCGATTCCCTGAACATCCTCCACCAGGATCCGTTCCTGGCCGTGGTCGACAAGCCGGCCGGGCTGATGGCCCATGACAGCAAGCTGGCCCGCGGCGAGGACGACTTCCTTGCCGACCGGCTGCGCGCGCAACTGGGGCGTCCGATCTTCCTGGTGCACCGGCTCGACCGCGCCACCAGCGGCTGCCTGCTGCTGGCCTTCGACCGCGACACCGCCAGCGCGCTGGGCAAGGCGCTGATGGGCGGCGAGGTGGACAAGGACTATCTGGCGATCTGCCGCGGCTGGCCGGCCGAGGAGCGCTTCGTGGTCGACCACGACCTGGACGGCGGCCCCGGCAAGCCGCTGAAGAAACCGGCGCAGACCCGTTTCGAGCGCCTGGCCTGCGGCGAGCTGCCGGTGCCCTCGGGCGCGTTCGCCACCTCGCGCTACGCGCTGTTGCGCTGCAGCCCGGTGACCGGGCGCTTCCGCCAGATCCGGCGCCACCTCAAGCACCTGTCGCACCACCTGATCGGCGACACCAGCCACGGCGACGGCCGCCACAACCGCATCTTCCGCATGCAGGGCGTGCATCGCATGCTGCTGCATGCCGAGCGCCTGGCGTTCCCGCATCCGGACGGGCGCCGGATCGCGGTAAGCGCGCCGCTGGATGCCGAGTTCGCGCGCGCGTTCGGCCTGTTCGGCTGGGACCCCGGCGTCACGCGCCGGGACTGACGCCCTGACGCGTCAGCGCGCCGGCGGCGAGGGCGGCACGTCGACCGCGGGGGCTTCCCTGGGCGCGGGGCTGGATTCGCGGATGATCCGGTCCAGGTCGCGGTCCAGGTCGGCCATGGCCGGCTGCAGCAGCTTCTGCAGCGCGATCATCACGTTCTGCATCAGCGCCGGGGTCTTGTCGAGCAGGCTCTGGCCGGCCGGGCTCTCGTAGAACTCGGCCATCGCCAGCACGTCCTGCTTGGAGAAGGACTGCTTGTACAGGTCCACGTACAGCGGCCGCAGCTTCGACCACGACAGCACGTCGCGCACGGTCTGGCGGCTGCGCTCCTGGATGCGGCGCAGCTGATCGGCTTCGGCGGGGGTGACCTGGCGGCCGCGGAACGCCTCGTCGAACTGCTTCTGCTGCATCGCCTCCATCTGCGGCAGCATGCCGTCGATCATGCTCTGCGCGCGCGAGGCGGCCAGCAGGCGATTGACGTCGGCATCGCTGGGCGGCTCGGCCAGCGCCGCGCCGACGGTCAGGCCGAGCAGCAGCACCAGGGCGAGCCGGCGCAGGCGGGAAAGGGATCGGATCGGGTTCATCGCGCGTCCTGCAGGAGATATGAACGTGGCTGGGGCGTGTCGCCACTCCCCGAGTATGCCGCGTTGGGCCTGGCGGGCGCCACGCCGGCGTTGCACGGCGCAGTGCCTGACTGGCCGTCAGGTCAAGCCGCGCGGCGTCGTTGTGGCGCCGGCCAGGCCCAACCCGAAGGGCCGCGGTTGCGCGCGCCCGTGGCGGCGTCATCACTCGGGCGTGGACGCACGTCCACGTCCTCGTTCTTGCTTGCCATAGGTGCGCGCAACCGCGGCGCGGCATGCTCGGGGAGTGGTGACACGCCCTAGGGGATACGGCAATCACGCCGCGCCGCCGCGCTCCGGCCGGTCGGCGCCGCGGGCGCACCGGCCGCGCAGGTCGCTCCACGCCTGCGCCACCGGACCGCTGCCGCCGCCCAGCGCGCACCCGGCCGCGAGCGGCGCCGGTGTCCAAGCCGTCGCGACGGATGCCCTACAATCCGCGCATGGGTAACGGGGCCATCCACATCTCGAGCAGCCTGGCGATTCCGGAAAGCGAAATCGTCGAGCGGTTCGTGCGCGCCAGCGGCGCCGGCGGACAGAACGTCAACAAGGTGTCCACCGCGGTGGAGCTGCGCTTCGACCTGGCCGGCTCGCCGTCGCTGCCCGAGCCAGTGCGGGCACGCCTGCTGGCGCGGCGCGACCGCCGCATCACCGCCGAGGGCGTGCTGGTGATCGACGCGCAGCGCTTCCGGACCCAGGACCGCAACCGCGACGACGCGCGGCAGCGCCTGGCCGAGTTCATCGCCGCCGGATTGTCGGTGCCCAAGCGGCGTATCGCCACCAAACCCTCGCACGGCGCCAAGCTGCGGCGTCTGGACGCCAAGCGCGAGCGCAGCCAGATCAAACGAGGCCGCTCGCCCGGCCGTTGGGAGTGACCTTTGAGCGAACGCGATTACCGCCTGCCTGCTGCGCCCCCGAACATGCCGATGGTCAAGCCCAGCCGCTTCATGCGCTGGCTGGGCCGCACCGCGTTGCGGTTGACCGGCTGGCGGGTGGTGGGCGAGTTCCCGGACGTGCCGAAGCTGGTGATGATCGTCGCCCCGCACTCCTCCAACTGGGACGGGTTCCTGGGCTTCGCGGTCAAGTTCGCGGTCGGCTTCGAGGTGCGCGTGCTCGGCAAGACCCAACTGTTCTGGTGGCCGCTGGGGCCGTTGCTGCGCAGGCTCGGCGGCATCCCGCTGGACCGCAAGTCTCCGCGCGGGGTGGTCGAGCAGGCGGTGGCGCTGATCCGCGCCGCGCCGCGCATGTGGTACGTGATCACCCCCGAGGGCACGCGCAAGCGGGTGGAGAAGTGGAAGGCCGGCTTCTGGAAGATCGCCCATGGCGCCGAGGTTCCGATCTTCCCGGTGTACTTCGACTACCCCAGCCGCACCGTCGGCCTGGGCGCGCTGTTCCACACCAGCGACGACATGCAGGCCGACATCGCCGCGATCCGCGCCTGGTACCGGCCGTGGCGCGGCAAGCATCGCGATACGTTGTGAGCCGGCCGGGGGACGCGTGCGGCTTCGTGTAGGAGCGGCTTCAGCCGCGACAGAACCGCACCGTTAGGCATCCTGTCGCGGCTGGAGCCGCTCCTACACGTTTCTCTTCGACCTGGCACAGGCCAAGCGCGCGCCGCGCCCGATGCCTGCACCGATCGCCGCGAGCGCTACAACGCGCTACCGCCGAACTTGTGCGTGTACTGCAGATACAGGCTGCGGCCCACGGTGTCGAACCAGGACACGTCGTAGTACGGATAGCCGGTATAGCTGCGGTCGCGCGGCGGCATCTTGTCGAACAGGTTGGTCGCCGCCAGCGACAGTTGCGCGTGGTCGCTGAAGCGGTACTGCACCGAGGCGTTGTAGCGGTAGGTGGCGCCGATCCACGGGCTGTCGCCGCTGTCCGGATCGAAACTCTGGTCGTAGGAATCGGAGCTGGGCAGGCGCCCCAGGCGCTCGCCATGCAGCGTCGCCGACCAGGCGTTGCGTTCCCACGACACGCTGGCGCTGGCCTTGGTGCGCGGGATGTCGTAGCCGCTGTTGACCGCGAACTCGTCCACCATCGCCTCGCCGGCATACACCTGGATGTCGTGGCGGCGCACCCAGGTGTAGCTGCCGCCGAAGCGGAAGGTGCCGATGCCGGTGTCCAGCCGGTAATGCGCGCTCAGGTCGATGCCGCTGGTGCTCTCGCGGGCGATGTTGATCGGGTTGACCAGCACCCCGTACAGGTCGCCGTCGACACTGCGGGTGACCCGCGCCAGCGCCTGCTGGCAGGTGGTCGAGGCCGCGTCCAGTTCGCCCAGCCGGCATGCGGATTCGTCGCGCAACACCTGGTCCACGCGCAGGTCCTGCACCTGGTCGCGCATGTCGATGTCGAAGTAGTCCACCGACAGGTCCAGCTCCGGAAGCGGCGACCAGACGAAGCCGGCGGTCCACGAGGTACTGGTCTCCGGGTCCAGTTTGCGGTTGCCGCTGCGGCCGCGGATGATCGCCTCCTCGTTGTAGCTGCAGTCGGCGATCGCCACGCCCGGTTCCTCGGTGGCGCAGCGGTAGTAGTCCACGCCGGCGGTCTCGTCGTTGCCGGGGCCGGCGTAGACGTAGTGCAGGTCCGGCGCGCGGAACGCGGTGCCGTAGGAGCCGCGCAGCAGCAGCGTGTCCAGCGGCCGCCATTCCAGCCCGCCGCTGTAGGTGAACTTGCCCAGGCTGCGGCCGGAGAAGCGGTACTGGTCGTAGCGCCCGGCCAGGCTCAGCGACACGGTGGACAGCACCGGCAGGCGCAGTTCGCTGGCCAGCGCCCAGCGGTTGCGGCTGCCGTGGCCGTCGGAGTCCTTCCAGCTGTAGTAGTAGTACTGCGTGGCCAGCGGATCCGGGCGCAGGTCGTAGCCCTGGTTGCCGAATTCGGCGGTGGCCGACAGGCCCGCGTCGCCGCCGGGCAGCGCGAACAGGCTGGTGTTGGTCACGGTGAACGCGGCGGTGTCGGTGCGCGAGCGCGGCTGGTACACCGTGCGCTGGGCGATGCCGTCGTACTCGGCGCGGCTCAGCGGCGTGTACAGGCGTTGCGGATCGGCGTTGAAGATCGGCAGCCCGGAATCGTCGTCCACGCCCAGCTGCGGACCGAGGAACAGCGCGTTGGCGCGGTCGGCGACGATCTGCGGCCAACTGATCGTGGCCTGGTACTGCGAATGGCTGAGGCTGGCCTCGTAGTCCCAGTCGCCGCCCAGCTTGCCCTTGAAGCCGGTGGTCAGGCTGAAGGTCTTCTGCCGGGTGCGGATGGTGCCGGCGTTGAGGCCGCCCATTTCCTCCGGGCTGAACTGGCGTCCCCAGGCCTCGATCTGGTCGGTGGCCTGGTTGTAGAAATAGCCTTCCTCGTTGCCGTCCGGCGCCATGTAGCCCCATTGGGTGACGTCGCGGAACAGCGACAGCTCGTGGTAGCCCACCTGCAGGTCGGCGAACCATTGCGTGCCGCCGTCGAAGGCGTAGTTCAGCGAGGCGACGGCGTTGATGCCGCGGCGCTTGTTGAGGATGGTGCCGTAGCCGATGGAGGCGGCGCTGCCGCAGAATTCGCCGTAGCCTGGACGCGAGGCATAGCCGGTGCTGCCGCGGTTGAGGCCGGACACCGCCGCGCAGGTGTCCGCGCCCGGGTCCAGGTAGTTGTCGTCGTAGTCGGTGCGCAGGAAGGTGCGGCGCGGTACCTGCGCGCGCGGCGTGGGGCCGTCCAGGGTGCTGTCCTGGCGGCCGCGTTCGTAGGCCCACAACGGATTCTGCGCCACCACCTCGGCGCCGAACACGGCATCGAACGCGCCGCGCGAGACGCCGCTGCTGACGCTGAGGTTGAAGCTCTCGCCGCCGCCGCTGACGTCGCCGAAGCGGTAGTCCACGGTGGTGCCGTCGGCCTGCTGCTTGAGGATGAAGTTGACCACGCCGGAGATCGCGTCCGAGCCGTAGATCGCCGAGGCGCTGCCGGTCAGGATCTCGATGCGGTCGATCATGCCCAGCGGGATGTTGGAGATGTCGGTGAAGTTGCTGCGGCCCTTGAACGGCATCGGGAAGTCGGCGATGCGGCGGCCGTTGACCAGCACCAGGGTGTGGTTGGGGCCGAGCCCGCGCAGGTCCACCTGCTGCGCGCCGGGCGAGAAGTCGGCGCCGCTGGCCGACTGCGGGCTCTGCGTCTCGCCGCCGTTCTGGGTCATCGCGCGCAGCACGTCCGGCACCGAGGTGAAGCCGTTGGCCTTGATCTGCTCGGCGCTGATCACGCTGATCGGCGCCGGGCCTTCCACCTGCGCGCGCGGAATGCGCGAGCCGGTGACCTGCAGGGTCTGCAGCTCGGCGACCGGGGCGGTTGGCGTGGCCGCGGGCCGCACCTCGTTGACCGGCTGCGCGCGCGGCGCCGCCGGCGCCTGGCGCCGCACCAGCCAGGCGCCGGACGCATCGCGCTGGGCGACGAAGCCACTGCCCTGCAGCACGCGCTGCAGCGCCTGCGCGGTGTCCAGCCGGCCCTGCGCGCCGGCGCTGCGCGCGCCGGCGAGCTGGTCGGCGCGGTAGATCAGCTGTGCGCCGGATTGCCGCGCCAGCGCCTCCAGCGCCGCGTGCAGCGGGCCGGCGGGAACGTCCACCTGGCTGGCCGCGGCCTGGCCGTCGGCAACGGGTTGCGCCTGTGCGGCGCAGGCGGTCGCACAGGCCATGCTCAGCAGCAGGACACGCATCGGATGTCGCATCGGTTGTTCTCCCCTAGCACAGGCGCAGGGCACGCCCCCGCTAGTCAGGACGAACGACGCGCGCAAATCCCCCCTCGCCGATCGCGCGTGGTGTCCGGACCGGACGAGGTCGATCATCGCAGAGCGAAGGCCGAGGGATTCGGGGGCGCCGGCAAGGCACGACGCGCGTGGCTCAACGGCTGTGCAGCAGCACCTGATCGCCGCGGCGCTCGGCGCGGATCGGGAAGCCCTGTTCGAGCAGGCGCACGAACGCCTCGGTGTTGGACCAGCGGAAATTGCCGCCCACGCGCAGCGCGCCGGCCTGCGCATCGGCCACCTGCAGCTTGACCGTGTTGTAGCGGTTGAACTCGGCCACCGCCGCCTGCAGCGGGGTATCGTCGAAGGTCAGGTAACCGCTGCGCCAGTCCAGCAGGCGTTCGGCCTGCGCCACGGCCACGCGCCGCACCAGCACGCCGTGCGGGCCGGCCAGGGCGACGCTGCCGGCCGGCAGCAGGGTCGGCGGCGCCTGCGGATGCGTCGCCGATTCCAGCCGCACCGTGCCTTCGGTGACCACCACGCGCAGCGCCTCGGCATCGCGGCGCACCGCGAAGCGGGTGCCGACCGCGACCACCCGGCGCGCGCCGTCGGCGACCACGAACGGCCGCGCCGGATCCTTGCTGACCTCGAAGAACGCCTCGCCGCGCTGCAGGTCGATCCGCCGCTGCGTGCGCGACAGCGCCACCGCGATGCGGCTGTCGCTGCTCAGCGTGGCGCGCGAGCCATCGGCCAGCGCCAGCGGGCGCAGGTTGCCGGTGGCGCTGGCGTAGATCACCGGCACCGACGCGACGGTGTAGCGCCAGCCCAGGCCCAGTCCGCCGCCAAGCAACAGCAGCGCGGCCAGCGCCGCTGGCCAGCGGCGGCGCGCGCGTGGCGGCGGCCGCGGCGCGAAGCGCAGCCGGGCCGGATCGCGCGCCGCCTCGGGGCCGTCGCCGTCCGCCATGCTGGCGCGCACCTCGCCGTCGGCGCCGGCCAACCCGCGCCAGCTGCCGCGCGGCGGGATCCGGTCGTCGCGCTGGCCGGCGCCCAGCGCCTGCAGCCGCGCGCTTTCCTGCCAGGCCGCCTGCAGCCGCAGGAACGCCACCCGGTGCGCGGTGGCCGCGCTCAGCCAGGCTTCCAGCCGCGCCTGCTGCCGTGGTGACCAGTCGCCGCGGTCGCGGCGCGCCAGCCAGGCCGCCGCGCGCAGTTCAATCCGCCTGCTGTCCATCCTGCGCTCGTGCCTGCCGCGGCGCGGCGGACGCCTGCGCGCCGTCGTCGCCATGAAAATGATCGGCCAGCAGGCGCATGCCCTTGGCCACGTGCTTTTCCACGGTCTTCTCGCTGATGCCCAGGCGCATGGCCACCTCCCGTTGCGACAGTTCCTCCACCCGCCGCAGCCAGATCACGCGGCGGCAACGGTCGGGCAGGCGGTCGAAGGCGGCCGCCAGCCGCCCCAGGACCTGCCGCCCGCCGCACCAGCGTTCCGGCGACAGCTCGTCTACCAGGACGTGCATCGACTCCAAATCACCCACTGCCTCGATCGACACCACCCGGCTGCGGCGCAGCCGGTCGGTCATCAGGTGCCGCGCGGTGGCGAACAGGAACGACTTGGGCTGGCTCGGTCGCGTCTTGCCGGCGGCCTCGTAGACCCGCACGTAGATCTCCTGGCGCAGGTCGTGCCATTCGTCGCGCTGCGGCCAGCAGCGTCGCAGGTAGCCGCTCAACGCCTGCTCGTGGACGAGGATCTCGTGGACGAACCAATCGTCGAGGGAAGCGGGCATGCATCCCACATTAGCCGATCGTCCGCCGGAGTGGCAGCGCCCGCGCGCGGCGCCCGCCGCCTCTTGTAGGAGCGACTTCAGTCGCGACGCGGGAACCCCAGGCCGCCGACATTGCGAGCGCAGTGCAGGAGCCTGGACACGCGTCGGCTGCACTCCGACGCAGATTGCTGCGCTGGCGCAAAAGCAAACAGTCGGGGATCTGCGATGGCGCCGATGCCGCGACTTCATGCGCGCCTTGGCATCGCGGCGATGGCGTTGCACAGGGCGAAACTCCGCAGCGTTGGCCTGCGTGGTCCCTGCAGGCAGTCGTGGATCGCGACGCAGGCGGTCCGCAGGCTGCTGCCATGGCCGCAGCGAACGCCGCTGGCGCGACCAGGGCTTCCGCGGCATCGCGATGCGGACCCGGCGTGCGCGTGCGCGAGTGCCGCCGACCGGGACGAAGCCTCCGCGGCCGATCTTCAGGCGTCATGCTCTGGACGGCCCCGGTGCCCTGTCGTGGCTCGCCCGACCACGGCGCGTCGGCGCGCCGCTGCGGAGGGAAACCGCGCCGCCGTTCGTCCCCTTTGTGCAACCGGCCGCCAGGCTCGGTTCCCGTCCGCCCTTCGAGGAGATCCGCATGACCCGTTTCGTCGGCACGTTCCGGCCCTGGATGGTGGCGCTGCTGGGCCTGTGCCTGGCCGTGCCCGCCGCCGCGCGCGACTACCGCCAGTACATGATCGGCGACCCGGCCGCGCCCACGCCCGGCCCGGTCGCGCCAGGGCTGCTGCTGATGGGCGGTGGCGACCGCAACTACGACGCGCTGCGCTGGTTCATGGCCAAGGCCGGCCACGGCCACGTGGTGGTGCTGCGCGCCTCGCAGGCCAACGAAGTGGCCGAGGAGTTCTACCGCGACGTCGGCGGCGTGGCCTCGGTGGAGACCTTCGTGTTCAGCGGCCGCGGCGCCTCCAGCGACCCGGCGTTGCTGCGCAGCCTGGCCCGCGCCGACGGCATCTTCATCGCCGGCGGCGACCAGTCGCGCTACGTGCGCTACTGGAAGGGCACGCCGGTGGCGGCGGCGCTGGACGCGCACGTGCGCGCCGGCAAGCCGCTGGGCGGCACCAGCGCCGGCCTGGCGATGCTGGGCGAGTACCTGTACGGCGCGATGGACGGCGGCAGCATCACCAGTCCGGCGGCGCTGGCCGATCCGCTCGGGCCGGCCACCACCATCGAGACCGACTTCCTGCACCTGGACCTGCTCAAGCGGGTCGTCACCGACACCCACTTCAAGGAGCGCGACCGGCTCGGCCGGCTGTTCGCGTTCCGCGCCAAGGCGGCGACGCTGGCGCCGAAGGGCGCGCCGCTGATCGGCCTGGGCGTGGACGAGAGCGCGGCGTTGGCGGTGGAGGGCGACGGTACCGCCCGCGTCTACGCCACCGACCCGCACGCCGGCGCCACCGTGGTCGCCGGGCCGCTGCAGCCCACGCCGCCGGGGCAGCCGCTGCAAGCCGCGCGCATCGAGACGGTCGGCGTCGGCCTCGGCTCGACCCTGCACCTGCCCGACGGCCGCGTCGACGCGCCGGTGTTCCACCGCTACTACGCGGTGCGCGATGGGCAGATGCGCGAGATTCCCGCCACCACCCTGGTGATCCATGGCGGCGCCGGGGTCGAGCGCGCCAGCAGCAGCGCCGCCGACCTGGCCGAGGCGCGCGCGGCGATGGAAACCGCGCTGCGCACCGGGCAGGCGCTGCTGGCGCAGGGCAAGCCGGCCACGGACGCGGTCGCCGCGGCGATCGCGGTGCTGGAGGATTCGCCGCAGTTCAACGCCGGCAAGGGCGCGGTGTTCACCCACGACGGCCGCAACGAACTGGACGCGGCGATCATGGACGGACGCACCGGCAAGGCCGGCGCGGTGGCCGGCGTGCACCGGGTGAAGAACCCGATCCGGCTGGCGCGCGCGGTGATGGACCAGTCCGAGCACGTGATGCTGGTCGGCGACGGCGCCGAGGTGTTCGCGCGCCAGCATGGCGTGCCCCTGGTCGATCCGTCGTATTTCCGCACCGAGAAGCGCTGGAAGCAGCTGCAGCAGGCGCTGAAGGAAGAGGCCGGCAAGCAGGCGCATGCCGACCTGGAGACCGCCAAGCATTTCGGCACGGTCGGCGCGCTGGCGCTGGACCTGCAGGGCAACCTGGCGGCCGGCACCTCCACCGGCGGCATGACCAACAAGCGCTACGGCCGCGTCGGCGACTCGCCGATCATCGGCGCCGGCACCTACGCCGACAGCCGCTGCGCGGTGTCCGGCACCGGCTGGGGCGAGTACTACATCCGCGCGGTGGCGGCCTACGACATCTGCGCGCGGGTCAAGTACGCCGGGCAGAGCCTGGCGCAGGCGGCCGAGACGGTGATCGACCGGCAGATCCCCAAGGCCGGCGGCGACGGCGGCGCGATCGCGCTGGGCGCCGACGGCAGCGTCGCCTTCCCGTTCAACACCGAAGGCATGTACCGCGGCTGGATCGGCGCCGATGGCGTCCCGCACGTGGCGATCTTCAAGGACGAGGCGCTGCCGCTGCCGGGGGCGCCGTAACCGGCGCGAGCAAGTTCCTGTCGCGGCTGAAGCCGCTCCTACAAGGGCGCCGGGTGCCCTGTAGGAGCGGCTTCAGCCGCGACAGCATCCGTCAGCCAAGCGCCCGCCCCAACCGCCACGACGCGCGGCGCCATGTCCACGCCGTACCCACCCCAGATCCAATGGCACATGCCCGCCCGGCGCAAACCGGGTAGCGTGCGCGGCTGCCCCGCCACCATGTCCTTCGTCAGGAGTTCCACCCCATGTCGCGTACTGTCGTTCTGGCCGCCGCCATCAGCTTGGCGCTGGCCGCCTGTTCCGGTAAGGAGTCCACCCCCGTGCCCGCCGCCCCCGCCGCTTCGCAGTCCCCCGCGCCCGCCGCCGCCAACCCGCTGCTGAGCGCCAGCACGCTGCCGTTCCAGGCGCCGCCGTTCGACAAGATCAAGGACGCCGACTACCTGCCCGCGTTCGAAGAAGGCATGAAGCAGCACCTGGCCGAGATCCGCAAGATCGCCGACAACGCCGAGCCGGCTACCTTCGCCAACACCATCGAGGCGATGGAGCGCAGCGGCGAGACCCTGAACCGGGTCCAGCGCATCTTCTTCGGCCTGGTCCAGGCCGACACCAACGACGAACGCCAGAAGATCCAGGAAACCGTGGCGCCGAAGCTGGCCGAGCACCAGGACGAGATCAGCCTGGATCCGAAGCTGTTCGCGCGGATCAAGGCGATCTACGACCAGCGCGACACGCTGAACCTGGAGCCGGAGCAGAAGCGCCTGGTCGAGCGCGACTACGAGGAATTCGTGCGCGCCGGCGCGCAGTTGTCCGATGCCGACAAGGCGACGCTGCGCAAGCTCAACGTCGAGGAAACCACGCTGGCCACCCAGTTCCACACCAAGCTGGTCGCGGCCACCGCCGCCGGCGCGGTGGTGGTGGACGACAAGGCCAAGCTCGACGGCCTGTCCGAGGGCGACATCGCCTCGGCCGCGCAGGACGCCGCGGCGCGCAAGCTCGACGGCAAGTACCTGCTCGCGCTGCAGAACACCACCCAGCAGCCGGTACTGGCCTCGCTGAAGGACCGCGACCTGCGCACCCAGGTGATGGCCGCCTCGCAGTCGCGCGCCGAGAAGGGCGACGCCAACGACACCCGCCAGACCATCCAGCGCCTGGCCCAACTGCGCGCGCAGAAGGCCAAGCTGCTCGGCTTCGACAGCTATGCCGCCTACAGCCTCGGCGACCAGATGGCCAAGACCCCGGCCGCGGCGCTGAAGCTGCTCACCGACACCGTGCCGGCGGCCACCGCCAAGGCGCGCAGCGAGATCGCCGAGATGCAGAAGGTGATCGATGCGCAGAAGGGCGGCTTCAAGCTCGCTTCGTCGGATTGGGACTTCTACGCCGAGCAGGTGCGCAAGGCCAAGTACGACCTGGACGAGTCGCAGATCAAGCCCTACTTCGAACTAGACAACGTGCTCAAGAACGGCGTGTTCTACGCCGCCACCGAGCTGTACGGCATCACCTTCAAGGAACGCACCGACATTCCGACCTACAACCCGGACATGAAGGTGTACGAAGTGTTCGACCAGGACGGCACCTCGATGGCGCTGTTCTATACCGACTACTACAAGCGCGACAGCAAGTCCGGCGGCGCGTGGATGGACGTGTTCGTCGAGCAGGACGGCCTCACCGGCGCCAAGCCGGTGGTGTACAACGTCTGCAACTTCACCAAGCCCGCGCCCGGCCAGCCGGCGCTGCTCAGCTTCGACGACGTCACCACCATGTTCCACGAGTTCGGCCATGCGCTGCACGGCATGTTCTCCAAGGTGAAGTACCCCTCGATCGCCGGCACCGCCACCTCGCGCGACTTCGTCGAGTTCCCGTCGCAGTTCAACGAGCACTGGGCCTCCGATCCGAAGGTGTTCGCGCACTACGCCAAGCACTACCAGACCGGCGAGCCGATGCCGGCCGAGCTGGTGGAGAAGATCAAGAAGGCGCGCACCTTCAACCAGGGCTACGCGACCACCGAGTACCTGTCGGCGGCGCTGCTCGACCTGGCCTGGCACACCCTGCCGGCGGACGCGCCGCTGCAGGACGTGGACAAGTTCGAGGCCGACGCGCTGAAGAAGTTCAAGGTGGACGTGGCCGAAGTGCCGCCGCGCTACCGCACCACCTACTTCGACCACATCTGGGGCGGCGGCTACTCGGCCGGCTACTACGCCTACTTCTGGGCGGAAGTGCTCGACGACGACGCGTTCGAATGGTTCAAGGAGAACGGCGGTCTGTCGCGCAAGAACGGCGACGTCTTCCGCGCCAAGATCCTCTCGCGCGGCAACACCGTCGACCTGGCCACCCTGTACCGCGATTTCCGCGGCAAGGATCCCAGCGTCGAACCGTTGCTGGAAAATCGCGGGTTGAAGAACTGAGGCGCACTTCGCCGCAGGCGTTGATCGAGAACGGGATGGCCCTGCGGCCATCCCGTTTTTTGTTGCGGCGGAGGTGAAGCAGTCCGCGCTGCGCAGAATGATGCTAGCGCCCCGACAGATCGGTCGCCGCGTGCGGTGCGCGCGTCATGCGTCCGCCACCGGCCGACAACCTCCATGCTCTAGCTTACAAGGGACGCCGCAGGCGAACGATGGTCCGCGGGCAAGGTACAACACAGGCAGGTGCCGGCTGGATGCACTGTGGGAGGGGCTTCAGCCCCGACAGCCGTTCTAGCCAACGGTGCGTCCGTGTCCACGGACTGATGGTCAAGCGCCACCCCTGTCTTTCGTCACTGGCGAGCCACGCGACCACGCGCGCACTGTCGTGCTGGCATCGCCACGATGCACTCCTGCCCGACTTCCACAGGTGCCGCATGACCTCGATCGCTCCGCAAGACTCCCGCCTGCATCGCGCCGCCCGCTGGACGCGCAAGGAACTGCTGCCGATCGCGGTGATGCTGTTGCTGCTCACCGCCGCACGGTCCTCGTTCGCCAATCATTACGTGGTCCCGAGCGGCTCGATGCAGCCGACCCTGCAGCCTGGCGACCGCGTCGCGGTCGACATGAGCGCCTACGGCCTGCGCGTGCCGTTCACCGACTGGCGCGTGCTGGAGCGCGGCCACCCGCAGCGTGGCGATGTGGCGGTGTTCGATTCGCCGCGCGACGGCACCCGCCTGATCAAGCGCGTGGTGGCGGTGGCCGGCGATCGCGTGGACATGCGCGATGGCCATCTGTCGATCAACGGCCAGCCGTTGCAGATCGGCGGCGAGGGCGACAAGGAGCTGTTCGGCGACCGCATCGCGCATCTGGACCTGGACGACGGCGGCGGCCCGGATCTGTACGACGTGCGCGTGCCGCCCGGCAAGCTGCTGGCGGTCGGCGACCATCGCGGCGACAGCCTGGACGGCCGCTTTTTCGGCTTCGTCGACGCCGACAGCGTCTACGGCAAGGCGCTGGCGGTGTACTACCGCCGCGGCGAAGGCCTGGAGTGGACGCGGCTCTAGGGGGTGGGGACACGCCCTAGGCCACCACCGCCCGCGGCAGCGGCGATTGGCGGCCGCGCCGCATCGCGTTCAGAACGCGACGCCGGCCAGCGTGCAGGCCACGTCCCATAGCCGCGTGGCCACCTGTGGATCGCGTGCCTGCCGGCTGATCCTGGCCGGCGCCGGGTCGCCTTTCAGCTCGAACAGGCCGTCCGGCCCGTAGTACCCGCCGCCCTCGGCCTGCGGCGCGGTCGCGGCGTAGAGCGTGGGCAATGCCCCGGCGGCGGCGGAATGGCGGATCCACGGGGCCAGCAGCCTGGTCGCCGTGCCGACCGCGGTGCGGCGCCCGGTGCTGGCCGGGCCGTTGGCGATCAGCGCGGTCTGCGCGATGCCGGGATGCGCGGCCAGCGCGCGGATGCCCCAGCCCTGTGCGTCGCTGCGCCGCTGCAGTTCCAGCGCGAACATCAGCATCGCCAGCTTGGACTGGGAGTAGGCCCGCCAGGGCCGATAGGGGCGTTCGCTCTGCAGGTCGTCGAAGTCGATGCGGCCGGTGCGGTGCGCCACGCTCGACAGGTTCACCACCCGCGCGGCCGGCGCGGCGCGCAGCAACGGCAGCAGCCGCGCGGTCAATGCGAAGTGGCCCAGGTAATTGCTGCCGAACTGCAGTTCCAGGCCGTCGGCGGTGGTCTGCCGTTGCGGCGGCGCCATCACCCCGGCGTTGTTGATCAGCAGATCCAGGTGCGGGTGGCGCGCCGCGATGCGCTGCGCGAAGGCGGCTACCGAGGCCAACTGCGCCAGGTCCAGGGCTTCCACGCACACGTCGGCCGCCGGATGCGCGGCCAGCACCGCCTGCCGCGCGGCCTCGCCCTTGGCCGGGTTGCGTGCCGCCAGCACCACGCTGGCGCCCGCGCCGGCCAGCGCCAGCGCGGTTTCGTAGCCCAGCCCGCCGGGGCTGGCGCCGGTGACGATCGCCAGTTTCGCGCGCTGCGGCGGCAGCTCGGCCAGGGTCCAGCGGTTCATGGCGCCACGCCCTGCGCTGGCGCGCGCCACCAGCGCTCGCCGCTTGCCGGCTGCGCCATGTCCACCCGCTCGCCCATGCGCGGCGTCGCCAGCGGCACGCCGGCGGTCGCGGCCAGCGCGACGATGCGCTCGAACGGTTCGTGCCAGGTATGCAAAGCGAGATCGAAGGTGCCGTTGTGGATCGGCAACAGCGCGCGTCCGCGCACGTCCAGGTGCGCCTGCAGGCTCTGCTCCGGCTGCATGTGCACGTGCGGCCATTGCACGTCGTAGGCACCGGTTTCCATCAGGGTCAGGTCGAACGGCCCCAGGCGCTGGCCGATCGCCTTGAAGCCGTCGAAGTAGCCGCTGTCGCCGCTGAAGAAGATCTTCAGCGCACGCTCCTGGATCGCCCACGAGCACCACAGCGAGTGGCCGCTGTCGAACAGCCCGCGCCCGGAGAAGTGCTGCGACGGCGTCGCGGTCAGCGTCACCCCGTCCACCGTGGTCGATTGCCACCAGTCCAGTTGCCGCACCTTGGCCGGGTCCACGCCCCAGCGCAGCAGCAGGTCGCCCACGCCCAGCGGCGTCACGAACACGCCGACGCGGTCAGCCAGGCGCACGATGGTGGCGCGGTCCAGGTGGTCGTAATGGTTGTGCGAGAGGATCACTCCGGCGATCGGCGGCAGCGCGTCCAGCGCGATGGGCGGCGCATGGAAGCGCCTTGGGCCGGCAAAGGGGAACGGCGAGGCGCGCTCGGAGAAGACCGGGTCGGTCAGCCAGAAGCCGCCGCGCAGCTTCATCAGCACCGTGGAGTGGCCGAGCCGGAACAGGCTCTGCTCCGGCGCGGCCAACAGTTGCGCGCGGGTCAGCGGCAGTACCGGCAGCGGCGCCGAAGGCACCGTATTCGCCGGCTTGTCGAACAGGAACTGCCACATCAGGCGCAGCGTCGGGAACAAGCCCAATGACGCGGTCGCGGTGGGGACTGCATTGCGGAAGCGGCCTCGGTGGTACTGCGGCGAGTCGGCGTAGGACGGCGGGCGGTATGGTTGGCAGGCGGAAGCAAGCACGGCGGGGCTCCATCGGAGGAAGGGCATCCGGCAGATGCCGGAAGAATTACACTGCACAGTGTAGTTTCCTTTTCTGGAAAGTAAACCGTCCGGTGTAAAATGCCCACATGTCCAGTTCATCCGACCCCGCGCCGCGCCCGGCGCGCCTGACCGAGCGCAAGCGCCAGGCCATCCTGGAGGCGGCGATCGCCGAGTTCCGCAGCCAGGGCTTCGACGCCACCAGCATGGACCGCATCGCCGCCAGCGCCGGCGTGTCCAAGCGCACCGTCTACAACCACTTTCCGAGCAAGGACGCCTTGTTCGCCGAGATCCTGCAGCGTCTGTGGCAGCGCAGCGCGGAAATGCTCAGCGTGCCGTATCGGCCGGACCGGCCGCTGCGCGAACAATTGCTGCAGTTGCTGCAGCAGAAACTGCGGCTGCTCGACGACCCCGACTTCATCGACCTCTCGCGCGTGGCGATCGCGCGCGGCGTGCACTCGCCCGAGCGCGCCCGCGAACTGATCGCGCAACTGGGCAGCAAGGAAGAGGGCGCCACGCTGTGGATCCGCGCGGCGCTGGACGATGGCCGCCTGCAGCCGCTGGATCCCGCGTTCGCGGCGCAGCAATTGGAGGCGCTGGTCAAGGGCTTCGCGTTCTGGCCGCAGATCGCGATGGGCCAACCGGCATTGAACGCCGCGCAGCAGGCGCAGGTGGCGGACTCGGCGGTGGAGATGTTCCTGCAGCGCTACGCGCGCGGCTGAGTGCGTGGCGCGCTGGGCGACGCCGGCACGCAGTCGCGTGGGGCGTTCGCCGCCAGGCCCGGGTCAGGTTTCCGACCACACCGCCAGTTCGTAGCCGTCCGGGTCGGCGAAATGGAACCGGCGCCCGCCGGGGAAGGCGAACGGCGGCCGCACGATGCGGCCGCCGGCGGCCTCGATGCGCGCCTGGGTGTCGGCCAGGTCGTTGGAGTACAGCACCACCAGCGCGCCGCCGGGTTGCGCGGTGCCCTGGAAGAAGCCGCCGGTGAGCCGGCCGTCGCGGAACTCGCAGTAGTCCGGGCCGTAGTCCTGGAAGCTCCAGTCGAATGCCTGGCCGTAGAAGGCCTTGGCCGCGCCGATCGAGGCGACGGCGAATTCCAGATAGTCGATGCGGTGCTGTTGCTCGGCGCGGGACATGGGCGGCTCCAGTGAAGAGCCGACAGTATCCACCGCCCGGACGGCGCCGGCTTGGCGAAAACGGCCAAGGCGCACGCCTTGCGTCGTTCGCGCGCGACATGCCCGGGCGATCCCGGCGGTGATGGACGTGCGGCGGTGCCGCGAAACGGGGGAGCAATGGCACCGGACATCCAGGGGACTGGCGCGTCGGATCTTCGAAGCACAAGCCTTCAGTCGCCTGCGCGGCGCGCGGCTGTGCGCGATCGGCGCGGGACAGGTCGAGATCGTCCTCGACATGCGCGACGAGCTGCGCCAGCAGCACGGCTTCGCGCACGGCGTCGTGCCGAGCCACCTCGCCGACAATGCGCTGCCGCTCGCCGGCGGGCTGGCGCTGGGAGGCGATGCGTTGACCGCCGAGTTCAAGATCAACGACCTGTATCCGGCACGCGGCACCCAGCGCATCGCCCGCGCGCAGACGCTCGGGCAGGGCAAGCGCCAGGCGGTGTGCCGCGGCGGCAGCGTCTCGGTCGAGGAGGGCGGCGAACGTTTGTGCGCCGTGGCACAGGGCACCATCGTCGCCGCGCCCTGAGCCGTGTCCCGTTGCTGATCCTCCCGGGCGCCTGCGCCGATGCCAGGCGGCGCGAGCGCCGGTCGCGATGCGTGCGAACGCACCGCGCCGGATTCATTTCCGCGGCAGCGTCCGCACGAACGTGATGGCCTCGCGCAGCAGGCGCGCGGCGAGCGCGTCATCGGCGAAGGTTTCCGGAGCCACGCGAATCCAGCCGGCCATCGCCCGGCCGCGCGCGAGCATCGGCACGATCCCGGGCAGCGCCAACGCCCACGCGTCGTGGCCTTTGCCGAGCCGCACCAGCACGCCATCCTCGCGCGCGCCGCACAGCAGATGGCCGTGCAGCAGCCAGACCCAGCCACCGAACATCGGCTTCTCGGTCAGATCCGGCCGCGCGCCAAGCGCGTCGCGCAGCATGTGTTCCAAGCCTGCATCTCTGACCATGCGCCACCCAGGTCACCGCGTCTGGCGGCACGGTAGCAAACGGCGCGACACGACGACCTGCGCGCGATGCAGCGCGGCGTAGCCATGGCGGGCGAGGCAGCCCTTATCGCTGCTTGCGCCGTCCTCCAACCGAATGCAGCTGCCCTGTAGCAGCGGCTTCAGCCGCGACGCTTCCCCGATAACGCCTGTCGCGGCTGAAGCCCGCTCCCACGGCGTGCTTTCCGTCGTTCGCAGCCCCTGTCAGCGCGCATGCCGTTGCACCAGCTCGCGCGGGCTGAGGCCGGTCAACTGGCGGCTGTCGCGGACCAGGTGCGGCGCATCGCCGTAGCCGGCGTGCAGGGCGGCGGCGGTCAGCGTGGGATGGTCGGTGGCCAGGCGCAGGAAGCGTTGCAGGCGCAGGATGCGCTGCAGGGTCTTGGCGCCATAGCCGAACGCGTCCTGGCAGCGGCGGCGCAGCGCGCGTTCGCTGATGCCCAGGTCGCGCAGCAGGTCGGTCAGGCGTGCCGCATCCTCGCTGGCCAATCGCGCGAATACCCAGGCCATCGCCGCGTCGGTGGCGAGCGGACGGCTGGCGCACAGCGCGTGCAGCACCGCCAGCGGCTCGGCGCCGTCCTCCAGCCGCGCCTGCCAGTCGCGGCCACGGCCGTCCCACAACGCATCCAGCGCGATGCGTTGATCGGCGATGGCGTGCAGCGGCACGCCCAGCAGGCCCGCGCCCGCGCCGGCGGCCAGGCGCACGCCGGTCAGCACGCTGCCCGGGGCCAGCATCGCGTCGCTGGCGCAGCGGTCGGGCCCGGCGACGAACAGCGCGCGCCCGTCCCAGATCAGGTCCACGCAGCCGTCGGGGAGGACCTGTGTCGGCGACGGAGCGGCCTCGCCCTGGCGGAAGCGCCAGCTGCAGCGCAGGCGGTCGCGCAACGCCGGCGGTGCGTCGCGCTCGGCATAGCGCGAGCCTGGGGGAGGGGGGGTGGCTCATCGGGCGGATCGGTGGCGCGGCGCGCAGGCGCGTTCAGGCCGGCAAGCGCTGGCGCGAACCGGGCACGCCGGTGTTCGCGGCGGCCGATGCGTCGAATGCGACGCCACGCTCGCGGACGCCGCCGCGCTCATCGGTGCGGGTGGCCGGCGCCCAGCGCGGGCGTGGCGGGCGCAGGCCGGGCGCGCTGCAACCAGGCCACCATCGGCGACGCCATGAACGTCGTCACCAGGGTCATGCCGAACAGCAGGGTGAACAGGTCCGGGCCGATCACGCCGCTGTCCAGGCCGATCTTGATCACCACCAGCTCCATCAGGCCGCGCGCGTTCATCAGCGATCCCACGGTCAGGCTGTCGCGCCAGTCGTGGCCACTCAGGCGTGCGCCCAGCGTGCAGCCGAGCAGCTTGCCGAGCACCGCCACGCCGATCACCAAGGCCAGGCCGGCGATGCCCGCACCGGCGAACGCGCCGGGGCGGGTGGCCTGGCCGGCGACCGCGAACAGCACCGGCATCAGCAGGGTGATCGCCAGCGGCTCGATGCGCGCGGCCAGATGCTCCAGCAGACGGTCGTCGCGCGGCAGGCAGATGCCGAACAGGAATGCGCCGAAGATGGCATGCAGGCCGATCCACTCGGCCGCCGCGGCGCAGCCCAGCAGGCCGATCAGCACCCACACCAGGGCGCTCGCGGCATAGCGGCCGTCGTGCGCGCGCGGCCGCAACAGGCGCGCGTACGCGGGGCGCAGCAGGCCGAACACCAGGCCGATCAGCGCCAGCGCGCCGAGCGCGGTGAAGCCGATCCCGCCATGCGCGTTGCCGCCGGTCAGGGTCAGCACCACCGCCAGGAAGATCCACACCGTCGCGTCGTCGATCACCGCCGCGCCCAGCGCCAGCCGGCCGGCGGGAGTGCGGGTCATGCCGCGGTCCTTGAGGATGCGCGCCAGCACCGGGAACGCGGTGACCGACATCGCCGCGGCGATGAACAGCGCGAACGGCCAGAAGCCGAGCCCGTGCGGGGCGAAGCGCGGGAACAGCCACACCGACGCCGCCAGGCCCAGCAGCAAGGGCAGGGCGATGCCGGACAGGCCGACCGCCACCGAGGCGCGCACCTGCGCCCGGGTGCCCTCCGGCGCGCGCAGCTCCACGCCGACGACGAACATGAAGAGCACCACGCCGAGGTTGGCCAGGCCGGACAGCGGCGGCAGGCTGGCGGGCGCGAACAACGCGCCGTGCAACTGCGGCCACCAGGCGCCGAACACGAGCGGCCCCAGCAGCAGTCCGGCCGCCATCTCGCCGATCACCGGCGGTTGGCCGAGCCGCTGCAACAGCAGCCCGCACAGGCGCGCGGCGCCCAGGATCAGCGCCAACTGCACCAGCAACAGCGTGGTCGGATTCATCGCATCAGCCCCGTCGAGCGCGTCGGTCCGGTCCGGGCGTACCGGCCAGGATGTGCGTGGTCGCCAGTCCCCCAGCCGGCGCCGCTGCCGGTCCATCGCGGACGCGATGATCACGACATGCGGCCAGTCTATGCCGTGCCGGAGCGCGCGTCAGCCGGGCGCGCCGCTTTGTCCACGGCCGGCATGGCCTGGGGACGCCGGGCCAGGTCAGCGCTCCGACGGCCCGCTCTCGTCGTAGCCGCGCGGCGTGAACAGGTCCGGCTGGATCAGTTCGATGAAGGCACGCGCCTGCGGCGACAGGAACTTGCCCTTGCGCACCACCACCCCGTAGCTGCGCGACGGGAAATAGTCGCTCAGCGAGCGCGTGGCCAGCTTGCCGCGGTCGGCCTCGGTGACGCAGATCGAGCTGACGATGGAGATGCCCATGCCCATCGCCACGTACTGCTTGATGACCTCCCAGCCGCCGACTTCCAGCGCCACCGTGTACGGCACGCGCGCCTGCTGGAACACCAGGTCGACCAGGCGGTAGGTCACCTGGCGCTTGGGCGGCAGGATCAGCGGATACGGCGACAGGTCGTCCAGGGTCAGCTTGGGCTTGCTCGCCAGCGGGTGGTCGCGCGGGGCGATCAGCAATTGTTCGAAGCGGTACACCGGCGCGTAGCTGAGGTCGGCCGGTACGTCCAGCATCGAACCCACCGCCAGGTCCACCGCATCCTCGCGCAGCAGGTCGGTGCCGTCGGCGCTGATCGCGTTGTGCAGGGTCAGGCGCACCTCGGGATGGCGGGCGCGGAAGTTCTCCACGATCTTCGGCAGCAGGTACAGGATGGTGGAGCTGTTGGCGGCGATGTTCAGCTCGCCCGCGTCCAGCCCGCGCGCCTTCTCGCGGAAATCGGCCTCCAGCCGGTCCAGGCTCTCCACCAGCGGCTGCGCCATTTCGTACAGCAGCTGGCCCTCGCGGCTGGGGAGCAGGCGCCGCCCGCTGCGCTCCAGCAGCACCACGCCCAGTTCGCGCTCCAGTGCCTGCAACTGCAGGGTCACCGCCGGCTGGCTGACGAACAGCGCCTCGGCGGCGCGTGAGACCGAGCCCAGGCGCACCGTCTGGCAGAACGCACGCAGCGGCTTCAATCGGTCGGATTTGTAAGGAAATCGCGGGGTTGCGGCGTCGTGCGTAGGCATGGCGTGACAACTATAAGGCGGGCTTATTTAATGCATTGACAAAACTGCATTGTCAAATAGTTGCTGCGGAAGCACGGTAGGGGCCCGGAAACACCGAGGAAACCCCACCATGTCCGCCGCCGCCTTCGCCACTCCTCCCGCCGCCCCCGAGCGGCCCACCCCGGGCATCACCCTGACCGCCGCGCTGGCCGGCCAGGACGCCCTGCTGCCGCCGGCGGCGCTGGCCCTGCTGGTGTCGCTGCACCGCGCGATCGAGCCGGAGCGCCAGGCGCGGCTGGCGGCGCGGCGCGAGCGCCAGGCCTATTTCGACGGCGGCGGCCTGCCCGACTTCCGCGCCGACACCCAGGCGATCCGCGCCGGCGACTGGCGCGTGGCGCCGCTGCCGGCCGCGCTGCAGGACCGCCGCGTCGAGATCACCGGCCCGACCGATCCGAAGATGGTCATCAACGCGCTGAACTCCGGCGCCAAGGTGTACATGGCCGACTTCGAGGACTCGACCGCGCCGACCTGGCGCAACCTGGTCGCCGGGCAGCGCGCGCTGGCCGAGGCGGTGGCCGGCACCCTGAGCTTCACCGCGCCGCCGGCGCGCGACGGCGCCCCGGGCAAGCGCTATGCGTTGCGTCCCTACGACGAGCAGGCGGTGCTGATCGTGCGCCCGCGCGGCTGGCACCTGGACGAGAAGCACGTGCTGGTCGATGGCCAGCCGCTGGCCGGCGGCCTGTTCGACGCGGCGCTGTTCGCCTTCCACAACGGCCGCGCGCTGCAGGCCAAGGACCGCGGCCCGTACCTGTACCTGCCCAAGCTGCAGTCGATGGAGGAGGCTGCGCTGTGGGAGGCCGCGCTGTCGCACATCGAGGCGATGCTGGGCCTGCCGCAGGGCCAGATCAAGGTCACCGTGCTGATCGAGACCCTGCCGGCGGTGTTCGAGATGGACGAGATCCTGCATGCGCTGCGCGAGCGCATCGTCGGCCTGAACTGCGGCCGCTGGGACTACATCTTTTCCTACCTGAAGACCTTCCGCCGGCATCCGGACCGGGTGCTGCCCGAGCGCGGCCAGGTGACCATGACCCAGCCGTTCCTGAAGGCGTACTCGGAACTGCTGATCCGCACCTGCCACCGCCGCGGCGCGCATGCGATGGGCGGCATGGCCGCGCAGATCCCGATCGGCCACGACGAGGCGGCCAACGAGCAGGCGATGGCGCGGGTGCGCGCGGACAAGCTGCGCGAAGTCAGCGCCGGCCACGACGGCACCTGGGTCGCGCACCCGGCGCTGATCCCGATCGCCCGCGCCATCTTCGACGAGCACATGCGCGCGCCGAACCAGCACGACGTGCGCCGCGAGGACGTGCAGGCCGACCGCGACACCCTGATCGCGCCGTCCACCGGCACCATCACCCGCGCCGGCTTCGAGGGCAACATCGAAGTGTGCGTGCGCTACCTGGCGGCGTGGCTGGACGGCAACGGCTGCGTGCCGATCCACCACCTGATGGAGGACGCCGCCACCGCCGAGATCAGCCGCAGCCAGTTGTGGCAATGGCTGCACGTGGGCGGCCTGCACCTGGATGACGGCACCGCGATCGACTTCGCGCTGTTCGACGCCTGCATGCGCCAGTTGCCGGCGCGCCTGGGCGAGCGTGCGCTGCTGCCCGGCGGCAATCGTCTCGACGACGCGATCGCGTTGCTGGACCGGCTGACCCGCAGCGACGAACTGGCCGAATTCCTGACCTTGCCTGCCTACCAGATGATCGACTGAAGACGGGAGTGGGGAATCGGGAGTGGGGAATCGTGAGAGCGGTTTCCCCGCGCCTGACGACTTCCGGACTTGCTTTCGACACGACGTTCCACCGTTTCATCGCTGCATCCATTCCGAGGAGAACGCAAGATGAGCACCACGTTGCAGACCGCCGAACAGATCCAGCACGCCTGGGACACCGATCCGCGCTGGGCCGGGATCACCCGCAACTACACCGCCGCCGACGTGGTGCGCCTGCGCGGCACGGTGCACGTGGAGCATTCGCTGGCCCGGCTCGGCGCCGAGAAGCTGTGGAAGTACCTGCACGAGAAGGACTTCGTCAACGCGCTGGGCGCGCTGACCGGCAACCAGGCGATGCAGCAGGTCAAGGCCGGGCTCAACGCGATCTACCTGTCCGGCTGGCAGGTGGCCGCCGACGCCAACCTGGCCGGGCAGATGTATCCGGACCAGTCGCTGTACCCGGCCGACTCGGTGCCGGCGGTGGTCAAGCGCATCAACAACACCCTGCTGCGCGCCGACCAGTTGCACCACGCCGAGGGCAAGGACGAGATCGACTTCCTGCAACCGATCGTGGCCGACGCCGAGGCCGGCTTCGGCGGCGTGCTCAACGCCTTCGAGCTGATGAAGGCGATGATCGAGGCCGGCGCGGCCGGCGTGCACTTCGAGGACCAGCTGGCCTCGGTGAAGAAGTGCGGGCACATGGGCGGCAAGGTGCTGGTGCCGACCCGCGAGGCGATCGAGAAGTTGAACGCCGCGCGCCTGGCCGCCGACGTGATGGGCGTGCCGACCCTGCTGGTGGCGCGCACCGATGCCGAGGCCGCCGACCTGGTGACCAGCGACATCGACCCCAACGACCGCCCGTTCACCACCGGCGAGCGCACCGTCGAAGGCTTCTTCCGCACCAACAAGGGTCTGGACCAGGCGATCAGCCGCGGCCTGGCCTACGCGCCCTACGCCGACCTGATCTGGTGCGAGACCGGCAAGCCGGACCTGGAGTTCGCGCGCAAGTTCGCCGAGGCGATCCACGCCAAGTTCCCGGGCAAGCTGCTGGCCTACAACTGCTCGCCCAGCTTCAACTGGAAGAAGAACCTGGACGACGCCACCATCGCCAAGTTCCAGCGCGAGATCGCCAGCTACGGCTACAAGTTCCAGTTCATCACCCTGGCCGGCTTCCACGCGCTGAACTACTCGATGTTCAACCTGGCGCATGGGTATGCGCGCCGGCAGATGAGCGCCTTCGTCGAACTGCAGGAGGCCGAGTTCGCCGCCGCCGACCGTGGCTTTACCGCGGTCAAGCATCAGCGCGAGGTCGGCACCGGCTACTTCGACGCGGTGACACAGGCGATCCAGCAGGGCCAGTCCTCCACCACCGCCTTGAAGGGGTCGACGGAGGAGGAACAGTTCCACGGCGAAAAGGCCGCCTGACCTGCAGCCAGGCTGCCGTTGTCGCCGTCCCCGAGGGAGGGGAGAGCCCGGGTTCGCCCGGGCTTTTTTTGTTCGTGCGCGGGGCATGCGCGACGGCCGAGGTGGCGGCCGCGCAAGGCGCATCTGTCTACCGGGTGCGACACCACGGCGACGCGCCGGAAGACGGCCGCCGACTGCGCGATCCCACCGATATTCGTTCTCCGGGATCCGCGAGACCGCCTGTGACGCACCGCGAGTGTGGCGCCCGGATGCTATGCTTTCTGGACGATGGCGTACGCGCCAGGAGCCACTGGGGGCCGGATGAGCCGCGACAGCGCCGCATCCAACATGCGCGAGAAAATTCCGACGGTCGGTCCAGTCGCTCCCAAACCCAGCGAACTGGCGGTGCTGACTGCGGCGGAGTTGCGCCTGTTTTCCGAGTTCGGCCGCGCGCGCAGCGTGCGCGCCGGCGACGTGCTGTTCCGTCGCGGCGATGGCGGCAGCGCCATGTTCGTGATCAGCAGCGGTGTGATCGATCTGGATTTTGGCGAGGACCTGGTGGTCAAGCATCTCGGGCATGGGGAGTTCTTCGGCGAACTGGGCTTGTTGATCGGCAACCACATGCGCAGCGCCGATGCGATCGCCGCCAGCGACGGCGTGCTGGTCGAACTGGACCACGACGATTTCCAGCGCCTGGTCGAGCGCGACCCGGGCCTGGTCGCCTACTTCCTGCGCCGCACCATCATGCGCGTGGTGATGAACGAGCAGACCCTGATCCGCCAGTTGCGCCGCCGCAACCACGATCTGGAAGCGGCGCTGGACAACCTCTACGCCACCACCCACCAGCTCACCCAGACCGAAGAGCTGGTGCGCACCGACGAACTGACCGGCCTGCACAACCGCCGCGGCCTGATCCTGCGCCTGCAGGAATGCCGGCGCGACGGCCGCTCGCCGGGGCCGGGCCTGCTGCTGATCGACTGCGATCGCTTCAAGCACATCAACGACGAGCACGGCCATCTGGTCGGCGATCGCGTGCTGCAGAACGTCGCCAACATCCTGCGCTCGGTCGCCGGCCAGGACGATATCGCCTGCCGCCTGGGCGGCGACGAGTTCTGCCTGCTGGTGGCGACCGGCAACGTGGAAGACCTGCGCCGCATCGGCGAGTTCGTGATCGCCACCGTGCAGAACCTGCTGGGCGTGCCGCATCCGCTGCCGCAGATCTGCCCGGTCAGCATCGGCATCAGCCGGGTCGATCCGCAGACGGACTGGAACGACTGGTACGCCAACGCCGACGCCGCGCTGTACGAGGCCAAGCGCCTCGGCGGCAACCGTCTCTACTGGCACGACCTCGCCTCCCCACCCGACTGACGCGCGCCACCGCGAGCCGCCCATGAACGACGCCCACGCCCCGCAATCCGAGGTCCCGCAGCTGCGCACCCTGCTGCTGACCGACCTGTGCGATTCGATGGCGCTGGTGGAGCGGCTCGGCGACGCCAACGCCGCCGACCTGTTCAAGCGGCACGACGCACTGGTGCTGGAACTGCAGCAGCGCTGGCGCGGGCGCCTGATCGACCGCTCCGATGGCCTGCTGCTGCTGTTCGAGCGCCCGATCGACGGCCTCGGCTTCGCCCTGGATTATAGCCGCGGCCTGCGCGAACTGGGCGCGCAGCGCAAGCTCGACCTGAAGGTGCGCGCCGGCCTGCACGTGGGCGAGGTGCTGACCTGGCGCAACAGCGATGCCGCGGTGCAGGTCGGGGCCAAGCCGCTGGAAGTGGAGGGCCTGGCCAAGCCGACCGCGGCGCGGCTGATGACCCTGGCCCGGCCCGGGCAGATCCTGCTGTCGGCCGTGGCCGAATCGCTGACCCACCGCGCCGCGCGCGAGTTGGGCGAACGCGGCGAGCGCCTGCTGTGGAAATCGCATGGCCGCTGGCGCTTCAAGGGCGTGCCGACCGCGCAGGAAATCTACGAAGTCGGCGAAATCGGCCACACCCCGCTGCGCGCGCCCAAGCCGACGCCGAAGGCATGGCGCGACATTCCGCTGTGGCGGCGGCCGGCGGCGCTGCTGGCCGAGGCGATGCTGACCTTGGTGGTGGTGGTCGCGCTGCTGTTCTTCGGCCGTTCGGAACCGGCCATCGCGTTCGCCGAGCGCGACTGGATCGTGGTCGGCGATCTGCGCAACCTCACCGGCAATGCGACCCTCGATGCCTCGCTCGACCAGGCGTTCCGGATCAGCCTGGAGCAATCGCGCTACGTCAATCTGCTCAGCGACCTCAAGGTGCGCGACACCCTGGGCCGGATGCAGCGCAGCCCGGACAGCAAGATCGACCGCGCGCTGGCCTCGGAGATCGCGCTGCGCGACGGCGCGCGCGCGGTGATCCTGCCGACCGTCGCCGAAGTGGGCGGACGCATCCGCGTCACCGTGGAAGTGGTCGATCCCGCCACGCAGGCCACGGTGTATACCGAGACGCAGACCGGCCGCGGTCTGGAGTCGGTGCTGGCGTCGGTCGATGGGGTCAGTGGCCAGTTGCGGCGCCAACTCGGCGAAGCCATCCAGTCGGTCGAACAGGCATCCAAGCCGTTGCCGCAGGTGACAACATCCAATCTTGATGCGTTGCGCGCATACGCGCTCGGCCTCGAGGCCACGGGCAGCGCCAACTGGAAGCAGGCCGAACAGAATTTCCGTGTGGCGATCAACCTCGATCCGCAGTTCGCCTTGGCCTATGTCGGCATCGCCCGCGTGCTGATGGCCACGTCCGATCGCGCCGCGGCGTTGCCGTATTTGCAGAAGGCGCTGGCGTACAAGGCGCGCCTGCCGGCGCGCGACCAGCTCTATCTCGACGCCTATTCGGCGGAACTCAGCGACAGCCCCGCCGCATTGGGCGGGTGGCAGCAACTGGTGCGTCTGTATCCCGATAGCTTCTCCGGCCATGGCAATGCGTTCTGGCACCTGTTCCAGGCCAATCGGTTCGCCGACGCGTTGCCGCATGCCATCGCCGCCGATACCGCGCAGGATCCGTACCGGTCGGTCGCCATCGATGACATCGGCCGCGTCTACCTGGTCCAGGGGAAGCTGGAGCAAGCCAAGGCCCAGTTCACCCAGATCGCGCTGCAGGACAAAAGCGGGCCGGGCCGGCGCCTGGCCAACGTGCTGGCGCTGCAGGGCGATTATGCGGACGCCGAGGCGCGGCTCCGCGCCATTCCCAAGAGCGGCTATGCCGACGACGACATGGTGCCGCGTCTGGACCTGGTCGCGCTCATGGTGGATCAGGGCAAATGGAATGAGGTCGCCACCGAACTCGACGCCGCGATCAAGGCCAGCGGCCCGGCCAACGAGTTCACCCAGGCCGAGTTCGGTTTCGTGCAGTTGTCGGTGCAGGCGCTGACCGAACCTTCCGGCACGGTGCTGCCGCGACTGCGGCAATGGCAGAACGCGCAACTGCAAAGGCAGGCGCGTGCGCTTCCTGGCGAGCCGTATGCCAGCGATCGTGCAGGGCTCATTCTCGCCGCCGCCTATCTGGCACAGCGCCTCGGCGACGACGCGTTGTCCGCGCGCGCGCTGCAGGTGGTCGGCCCGTGGGTGGACGGTGCGCCGGTCCCGACACTGGGCAAGCTGGCGCGCATCGTCCAGGCGGGGCAGCACCGCCTGCGCGGCGAGCATGCGCGGGCGTTGGCCCTGCTGGCTCCGCGCGATGACGATTTGCTGCAGACGCGGGTGGCGCTGTATCACGCCTTGCAGGACGCGGGCGAGTATCGCCAGGCGCTGGCGCAGGCGGACTGGATCGGCCAGCACCGAGGCCTGGCCTATGGCGAGGCCTCGCTGTCGCAATCGTTGCAGGCCTTGAATGTCGCCGATACGCGGATGGCCGATCGCTGGGCCGCGCAAGCCCTGTCGGATCTGGACAGGGCTGCGGATGCGCGGCGGCGACTCGATGTGCTGTTGGCCGCCTGGCCGAGCGCCGCGATGCCGGCTTACTTGAGAGAAACGGTCGAGGCGACCTTGCCGGCTTCGAAGCAGAAGACGACGTGATGGTTGCCGTCCACCGTCAGGTGGCTGACCAGTTCCTTGCGCGCCTTGGCGATTTCTTCCTTCGACGCCAGCTCCTGCGAGGTCATGCAGTAGAACGGAGCGCCCGGCTTGGGCGGCGCCGGGTCCGCGGCCAGTGCCTGGTCGGCCGGCGTGTAGCCGAGGCTGGCGAGGGCGGCGACCGGATTTTCCTGGAAGCTGGTGCGGAACGCGTCGTCGGTGCTCAGCAACTCCAGCAGGCGGTCGGCGATGTCGGCGGGCAACGGATCGTGGCGCGGGGTAGTCATGGTGATGTCATCTCTCAGTAAGGTGATGGACGGACGGTGCGGTGCGTGACTCGCATCCACACACTCTATCGGCATAATCGCCTATCAATTGAGCCGGTCTTCCTGCATGCGCATCCGCCGTTGCTTCCATCTATTCCTCGAACCGCGCGAGGTCAGCCGCTTCGACATGGCGTCGCTGCTCGCCGGCGGCAATGGTTTGGTGCGCGAACGCCAATGGGTGGCCCTGGCGCCGCATCTGGACCACGAGGTGGAAGTGGATGCGCCGGAGCGCGAACTGCTGGGTTTGCTCAGCGCCGGTGACTGGACCGACACGCAGGCCTTGCCGCCGGATTGCGCCGCCGCGTGCGCGCGTTTGCTCCGGATCGGCCTGCTGCTGCGCGAGGCCGACGCGGCGCAGCCGGACTTCGCCGAACGCGATGCCGCCATGCGCGCGGCGTATTGGTGGGGTCCGGCGGCGTTGATGCACCGGCTCGGCCGCTGGCAAGGCAGCGACAGCGTCGTGGCGATGGAGGCCAATGGATTGACCACGGTTGCCGGTCTGCACGAGAAGCTCGGCGCGCCGCCGGCGGAAGTGGGGGAGCGTTGCGCGCCTGCCGCGCGCCTGCCGCTGCCGCGCGAGCAGGAGGACGATTTCGATGCGTTACTGGCGCGGCGCGCCACCTGCCGCAATTTCGACACCGCCCGGCCGCTGCCGCTGGCCGCGTTCGCGCAGTTGATGCAGCGTGTCTTCTCGGCGCGCGCGAGGGTGGTCGCCGATGGCGTGGCCGCCTTCCTGAAGAAGAACGCTCCCTCCGGTGGCGGGCTGCATGCCACCGAGGCCTACCTGATCGTGCAACGCGTCCAGGGCCTGGCCCCCGGCCTGTATCACTACCATCCAGTCGATCACGCCTTGGAGCCGTTACCGGCGCCGGACATCGCATTGGATGCGTTGGCGCGGACCGCCGTGGCCGGCCAGTATTGGTTCGCCGACGCGCCGGTGTTGGTGGTGATGGCGCCGCGCTATGCGCGCATGTACTGGAAGTACCGCCACCATCCCAAGGCGTACCGTGCCCTGCTGCTGGACGTCGGGCATCTGTCGCAGTTGCTCTACCTATGCGCGACACAGGCGCAGTGGGGCGCGTTCGTGACCTCTGCGATCAACGAGGTGGATATCGAGCAGGCATTCGGTATGGACCCCCTGCGCGAAGGGCCGCTGGTGGTGTGCGGCTTCGGTTGGCGGGCGCCGGCCCTGGCCACCGCCGAGTTCGATCCGGCGGGTACCGTCTGGCAAGCCAGCGGCGCATGAGCGCAGGGCGAGGAGGAATCAAGGACGGCCGCGCCGTCGCGTCGGTCTCCCTGTACTCCCTGCGACGCGCGAACTCGCGCATCGGCGGCGGCCAGGCAGCAGTGGGGTTTCATCCGGCGGCGCTGTGGTGGTGAGCAACCGCATTCCGTCGGCGGATGCGCATGTGGCAGCCGCGCCGTGATGCTCGCGTAGCGCCAGGCGCGGCGCATCGGCAGGCGGTGGTCCAGCGATTTCCCGCGCGCGTCCATGCGCTGTTCCAGGTCGTTGGGCATCGCGTCGCTGCGTTCCTCCATGGCGTCGGAACGCCGGCCGGCGCGGCGAACAGCACGCCCCGGCTGAGCATGTTGGTCATCTCCTCGGCGGTGGCCCTGAGATCCGCTTCGAACGCCTCGCCGAACGCATGCTGCTGCCAGCGGCCCTTTCGAGCGATTGCGCCAGGGATGCCGGGAGAACGGCAGCGCGGTGCCGCAAGCGTGCTACCGGGGATTACGCGGGCATCTTCCAGTGTTCGAGCAACGGGCCGTGCGCGCCGGCGATCGGGTCGCTGGCCGGGAATGGCACCCGTGCGATGCGCTCCAGCATCCCGACGCTGGGCGCCTGCCGGCAGATGTCCCAGTCCTGCCCGGCGGGATAGGCGCCGACGACCAGGAAGTCGTTGCTGGACGTGAGGCAGCAGTGGCCGGTGCCGGCCGGCAGCAGGAGGGCGTCGCCGCTCGCCAGCTCCGCTTCCGGGCCGCCAGGGCCGCCGAGAACCAGGCGCGCGGTGCCGCGGGCGACGCCCAGGACTTCGTGCGCGGTGGAATGGTAGTGATGGTAATCGTAGACACCGTCGCGCCACTGCGGCGGCCAGCCATGCTCGGCGAAGCGGCGCTCGAAGGCCTCGGCGTCGCCCGCCCGCTCCACCGCGCGATACAGCAGGACCGGCAGGAACGGATGGTTGGGAACCCAGTCGTGTGGCGGCAACAGCCAGGGGTGCACGTGCATCCGGAAAACCTCGCGGCAGGGCGGCATGGAATGGCGGCGGGCGGGCGCCGTTGCGGATCATGCCGTCACGCTGCGTGGGCATGGCGTCATTGCATCGCGCACAGCATGCCGGCACGCTCGGTCGCGCACCGCGCGGAACGCGCTGGAGCGATCCCATGGGGGATGTCCACGGCGGCGAAGTGCGTCCGCGGCCAGCCCCGGGGCACGCCGGCGGCAGTGGCCCTGGTACCGCGCGTCCATGGGGGCCGCGCCTCGCGGGCAGCGGAACCGAGCCGCGGCAGGCGCCGTCCGTCGCGCGGCGGGCCACGGCTCACACATCGCTCACCATTTGCGCGCAGAATGCGACCATTGGATTGCGCGACGTGGAGCGCCGGCGAATGAACGACTTACGCATCGACCATGTCGACGATGCCCTGTCCGCATTGGACCAGGCCGATCCGCAGCGCAAGGCGGCACTGTGGCAGTGGGCGTATCTGGAGTTGCTGCACGAGACGCTGAGCGCCATGCATCAACTTTCGCACCGGATCGGCATCGCCGAACTGGTCGCCGATGCCTGGCTGGCGCCGGTGGACGTCATCGCGCTGGAACAGCCGCTCCTGGACCGCGCGATGCTGGCCGATCCGCGCGTGCAGGTGTTCGCCCTGGCGCTGGCCGACGCCTCCTCGCGCCAGGCCCGCGCGCAGCTGTGGCGCAGCGGCTACGCCAGCGCGGTGCAGGCCACGCGGCAGGGGATGCAGTCGCTGGCCGGCAAGCACCGCATCGACGCGCAGGCGCTGGCGCCGTCCTTGCCTGCGTAACGCAGCGTCCAAAGCCAGCGCCGTCCTCGCTGGGCGTGCCCGCGCCTTGCCTGGTGTGGCCGCGTCGTCGCTCCGCGCCACCGCTGCGCCGCGCACCGCACACTGACGCGCCCGGCACGCGGCGTTCACCCGTTTCCAACGCCGTAGCGGAGAGCCTGGGACGCATGGCCGCCCCCTCCCGCCATTCCGCCTCGCCGTCGCGCCCGCCACGCCGGCCCAGCGCACCTCCGGTCGGCACCTCGGAAGCCGCCGCCTGGTGGTCGCAGTTGCGTGCCAGCGTGCCGCGTGGGTGGCGCGCGGCGGCGGCGGTGCTCGCCCTGGCGCTGGCCGGGCTGCTGTACTGGTCCATCCATGCTTGACCTCCTGTCGGCCTCGAATGGAGCCCCCCGCATGGCGCCGTTTGCCGCACACGCGCATGTTCGCCGCTGCAACGTCCGCGCGCATCCGCCAGGCGGGCACGAAGCGGCGACGCATGCCTGGATCGCCGCCGAAGTGGCGCGGCTGATGCGCCTGCCGCTGCACGACGCGGGCATGGCGGGCAGCGCCTTCTACATTCCCGACGACACGCTCACCGCCGCGCAGGCGCAGCACCTCGGCATCCGCTCTGCCGCCGACCTGCTCGGTGGCGTGGTCCCGCACGCGTTCGTCGCGACCAAGGCGATCAGCCATCCGCTGGTCGCCGACGACGCGGCCGCGCCGGCGGGATGGCAGCACACGCTGGGCACGGCGCTGGCCGAAGCGACCTTGCCCGGCTACACGGCGTTCTCCGCGGCCGACGCACGCGTGGCCTATGCACGCCTATGCGGCGACGGCCAAGTGCGCCTGAAACTGCCCAGCGGCATCGGCGGGCGCGGGCAGTTGCTGCTGCACGATGCCCAAGCGCTCGACGCGGCGGTGGCCGCGGTGCCGGCGGCGGAATTGGCGCAGCAGGGCGTGGTACTGGAGCGTCACCTGGACCGCTCCACCACCTTCAGCGTCGGCGAAGTGGATTGCGCCGGCATGACCATCGCCTACTACGGCACTCAATCGAGCACCGACGACGGCCGCGGCGGCGAAGCCTACGGCGGCTCGCAGCTGTTCGTGATTCGCGGCACCCTGGAGGCGCTGCTCGCGCGCACGCTGCCGCCATCGCAGCGCGAGGCGATCGCCAAGGCATGTCACTACGACCGCTGCGTCGCCCAGGCCTATCCCGGCTTCTACGCATCGCGCCGCAACTACGACGTGATCGAGGGCCTGGCCGAGGACGGCACGCGCCTGTGCGGCGTGCTCGAACAGTCCTGGCGAATCGGCGGGGCGACGCCGGCGGAGCTGGCTGCGGTGGACGCGTTCCAGCGCGAGCCGGCGCTGCAAGCGGTGGTCGCGGCCAGCGTCGAGCGCTACGGCGCGCCGGCGTTGCCCGCCGAGTGCGAGGTCTACTATCTCGGCGAGGATCCGCGCGTGGGCCGGCTGACCAAGTACCGCTACGCGCACGCGGCCGACTGACGATGGAAACCACACTCTCCAGCATCGACATCGCGGTGGACGGCGACGCCTTGAGCGGCACCCTGCTGACCCCGACCAACGGCCTGCCCGGCGTGCTGTTCGTGCATGGCTGGGGCGGCAACCAGCACCACAACCTGGTGCGCGCGCGCGAAGCGGTGGGCCTGGGCTGCGTCTGCCTGACCTTCGACCTGCGCGGCCACGAAGGCCTGGCCTCGATGCGCGAAACGGTGACCCGCGCGCAGAATCTGGACGACATCAAGGCCGCCTACGATCGCCTGGCGGCGTCGCCGCAGGTGGACCCGGAATCGATCGCGGTGGTGGGCCTGAGCTACGGCGGCTATCTCGCCACGCTGCTGACCCTGGAGCGGCCGGTGGAGTGGCTGGCGCTGCGTTCGCCAGCGCTCTACAAGGACGCGCACTGGGACGACCCGAAGGTGGCGCTGAACCGGGATCCGGAATTGATGGCGTACCGGCGCAGCGTGGTGGCGCCGGCCGACAACGTCGCGCTGGCCGCATGCCAGCGCTTCCGCGGCGACGTGCTGCTGGTCGAGGCCGAGCAGGACGTGATCGTGCCGGGGCAGGTGCTGAAGAACTATGCCGCGGCGTTCTCCAATGCGCGCTCGCTGACGTCGCGGATGATCAAGGGCGCCGACCACGCGCTGACCCGGAAGGAGCACCAGGCCGAATACACCCGCTACCTGATCGACTGGCTCACCGAGATGGTGGTCGGGCGCCGCGTGGCGCTGGCCAAGAACGTGGTCGAACGTCGCAAGCAAAGCCTCAAGCACGTGCAGGGCGAGGCGGCGACCTCGCCCGGGCAGGGCTCCAGGGAATTCCAGGGCGACCTGCAAGCCAAGGAGCGCACGTCCGAGGCGTCGCCGTCGCGCTGAGACTGGGCGTCACGTCGGCGCATCGGCCGACGCGACGCCGCGGCAGCGACGCGGCGCGCGGTGGTCACCGCACAGGTGTAGGTGCGGTTCGCCGCCCCGGTCAATGATGGCCGACGGATTGCTCCAGATGATGCCAGGCATGGCGCACCAGCCAGCGCGCTTCGTCCCATGGCACCGACAGCGACGGCGCGAGTTGGTGATAGGACTCCTGCAGCACCCGGTACAGCTGTGCCTCGCTGGCGCGCGGATAGGCCAGATAGACCTCGTAGCCCATCTTCAGCAGCAGCGCGTAATCGGAAAAATCGCGGTGGCCGAGACGGCCGTTGGCATGGGCATGCCGCCAGTAGGCCATTTCGGCATCCAGGTTCACGGCCGAACGGGTGCGGGCAGGACGAGCGAGCGCGGAAACGGTCTGCATGGGTAGGACTCCTCGCGAGGCCACCCCCCTGTCGGGCCGATCCTAGCGGATATTTCCGCGCGCTGTGCGTCGACGCCAACACAGTTGCGTGCATCGCATGCCGGTCGCCTCGCCTCGCGGGGCGGAGGCGCCGCGCGCCGCCAGCGTCCCGCCGGACGGCTGCGGGTGGATGCGGCGGCGCCGTTCATGCCGCACGCGATCGTGCCGCACGTCAGCTACTGCGCGCGCTATTCCGAGGTGGAGCTGGAACTGACCAGCAACGACGGCGTCATCGCCCTGCTCGAACGCCGCACCGACCTGGCGATCCGCAGCGGCGCGCTGCGCGATTCCAGCCTGCATGCGCGTGCGCTCGGCAGCAGCCGCTTGCGCGTGCTGGCCAGCCCCGACCATCTGGCCAGGCGCGGCGTGCCGCGCCGCGTGGACGGGTTGGCGCGGCACGACCTGCTCGGCTTCACCCCGCCCGAGTCGCTCAACGACTGGCCGCTGCGCGGCCGCGACGGCGACGCGCTGCACATCCGCCCGGCGCTGGCCTGCTCCAGCGGCGAGACCCTGCGCCAACTGGCGCCGGCCGGCGACGGCATCGCCCGCCTGTCCGGCTTCATGACCGTGGCCGACCGCCGCGAAGGCCGGCTGGTCCAGGTCTTGCCGAAGCACACGCTGGACGTGCGGCAACCGATCCATGGCGGGTACTACCGCAATACCGCGGTCTCGGCGCGCATCGCCTCGTTTCTCGATCACCTGGCGCCTGCGCCGTTCGCGGCGCAGCGGCGGTCGCCGCCGGCCAGCCGGACAGGCGCACGGGCGCAGCACTCGCCGCGTGCGGCGGCCAGCCATCCCTCGTTCCAGATCGCATCGCCAGCGACGCGGCATGCGGCAGCGGCCGTCCAGTCGTGGCAAGGCCATTGACCGGCGCCGCCAAAAGTAGTTGTATGAAACAACGAAATTGTCGGAGCCGGCCATGCCAGCGGTGGACCCCGTCGTCGTCGAGCAGATCCGCGCCGCCTCGCGGCAACTGGTACGCGAACTCGGCTTCCTGCAGGACACGCTCGCCGCGACCGACTATCCGCCGTCGGCGGTGCATGCGCTGCTGGAGATCGACGCGCGCGACGCGGTCGGCGCGTCGCAGCTGGCCGACTGCCTGCAGCTGGAAAAATCCAGCGTCAGCCGCATGCTGCGCAAGCTGATCGCGGCGGGCGAACTGCGCGAGCGCGCCAGCGCCGAGGACGGCCGCGCCAAGCAATTGCGGCTCTCCGCGCGCGGCCGGCGCACGGTGCAGGGCATCCACGCCTTCGCGCGCGCGCAGGTGGAGGCCGCATTGGCGCCGCTGCCGGCGCAGGCGCAGGCGGAGATCGGCCGCGGGCTGGCGGCCTATGCGGCCGCGCTGCGGGCCCAGCGCACCGGCGCCGCGCCGCCAGCGCCCGAGGCGCCGCGCATCGTCGCCGGCTACCGGCCCGGCGCGATCGGGCGCATCGCCGACATGCACGCCACCTACTACGCGCGGCATGCCGGCTTCGGGCAGTTCTTCGAAGCCAAGGTCGCCGCGGGCGTCGCCGAATTCAGCGCGCGCCTGGCGCGGCCCGGGAACGGCCTGTGGCTGGCGATGCAGGCGCAGCGCATCGTCGGCGCGATCGCCATCGATGGCGAGGACCTGGGCAACGGCGAGGCGCATCTGCGCTGGTTCGTGGTGGACGACGGCCTGCGCGGCAGCGGCATCGGCCGGCAGTTGCTGCAGCAGGCGCTGCAGTTCTGCGACGCGCAGGGTTTCGCCGCCGTCCGGCTGTGGACCTTCGCCGGGCTGGACGCGGCGCGGCGGCTGTACGAGGCGCACGGCTTCGCGTTGGCGCAGCAGTGCGAAGGCGACCAATGGGGGGCGAGCGTGATCGAACAGGTGTTCGTGCGGCTGCGGCCCGCGGTCGCGGCACCAGTGCAATCGTCCGGGCGGCAGGACGGCTAGCGGCCGCCATCCGCACAACGCCAGGCTCGTGCGCCGCGCATCGCTCGCGACTGGGCATCTGTTCGGTGCGCAGGGGCGAGCGTTCGCTGCGCAGCTTTCCGCGCGTGCGCCACGCAGCGCCTCGGCGACGCCAGCGGACCGCAACCGAGGCGCTGGACACGCGCCAAGAAATGTAACTATGATGGTTACATGAAAAGGAACACGCAGCTGTCCGACGTGCTGCACGTGCTGGTGCACCTGGCCCAGCATGGCGAGCCGATGACTTCCGAGCAGATGGCGGCCTGCCTGCAGAGCCACCCGGTGGTGGTGCGGCGCCTGCTGGCGCGGTTGCGCGACGCGCAGCTGGTCGCGTCCAGCCGCGGCCACGGTGGCGGCTGGCAGCTGGCGCGCGCGCCGGAGTCGATCAGCCTGTACGACGTGTACGTCGCCCTGGGCGAGCCGCTGTTGCTCGGCCACGGCGTGCGCGGCCCGCATCCGGGGTGCGCGATCGAGCGCGCGGTCAACGACGCGCTCGACGACGGCTATCGGCAGGCACAGGCGGCGCTGGCCGCACGGCTGCAGGCATTGACGCTGCGCAAGCTGGGCCAGCGCGTGCAACGCCAACCCAGGCAGGAGAAGACCCATGCAGCATGATGCCGTCGTCGTCGGTGGCAGTTTCGCAGGCCTCTCGGCCGCCCTGATGCTGGCGCGCGGGCATCGCAAGGTGCTGGTCGTCGATGCCGGCCTGCCGCGCAACCGCTACGCGGCGCAGTCGCATGGCTTGATCGCACTCGACGGCATGCCCGGCAGCGACGTGCTCGCGCAGGCCAAGGCGCAACTGCTGGCCTATCCCACCGTCGCATGGTGGGACGGGCAGGTCGAGGATGCAACGCCGCTGCCGGGCGGCTGGGACGTGGCCCTGGCCGACGGCCGCCGCGCCAGCGCGCGCGGCCTGGTGCTGGCGACCGGCGTCGCCGACGACCTGCCGGACCTGCCGGGCGTGGCCGAGCGTTGGGGCCGCACGGTTATGCACTGCCCCTACTGCCACGGTTACGAACTGGGCCGGCAGGCGCGCATCGGCGTGCTCGGCAACGGCACCGTCATGTCGGCGGAACAGGCCTTGCTGCTGGCCGACTGGGGGCAGGTCACGCTGTTCGCGCAAGGCATGGCGCTGGACGATGCCGAACTGCTGGCCAGGCTGGACAGGAGAGGCGTGCGGTTGGAAATGCGGCGCGCGGTCGCGCTGGAGGGCGAGGGCACGGCAATCGACGGCATGCGCCTGGACGATGGCGCGCGCGTGGCGATCCAGGCGCTGTTCCTGGGCGCGCCGACGCGCATGGCCAGCCCGCTGGCCGAACGCCTGGGCTGCCGGTTCGACGCAGGGCCGCTCAGCCCATTCCTGAAAGTGGACGAGCGGAAGCAGACCAGCGTGCCCCGCGTCTACGCGGCGGGCGACGCGGCGCGCATGTTCGGCAACGCGACCCTGGCCTCGGCCGACGGCGTGCTCGCCGGGATCGGCCTGCATCACGCGCTGATCGCCGAAGACAGCCAGCCGGCGTCCGCCATCGCGGCATGAAAAAGGCCGTCCGCGAACGGACGGCCTGTTCCTGGCATCAGTCGCCGCGATCGCCGCGGCTTCAGCCCTTCACGCACAGCACCTGGCGCAGGGTGTGCACCACTTCCACCAGATCGCTTTGCGCGGCCATCACCGCGTCGATCGACTTGTACGCCGCCGGCGACTCGTCGATCACCGCCGCATCCTTGCGGCATTCCACGTGCGCGGTGGCCTCGCGGTGCTGGGCCAGGGTGATCTGCTGGCGCGCCGCGGTCCGGCTCATCACCCGCCCGGCGCCGTGGCTGCAGCTGTGGAAGCTGTCGCCGTTGCCCAGCCCGCGCACGATGAAGCTCTTCGCGCCCATGCTGCCGGGAATGATCCCCAACTCGCCGGCACGCGCGCTGACCGCGCCCTTGCGGGTGACCAGCAGCTCCTCGCCGGCGTGCGTCTCCTTCTGCACGTAGTTGTGGTGGCAGTTCACCGCCAGCTTCTCCAACTGGAACTTCGGCAGGCGGTGACGCATTTCCGCCAGCACCCGCGCCATCATCGCCTCGCGGTTCTCGCGTGCGTAGTCCTGCGCCCACGACACCGCCTCGACGTAGTCGTCGAACAGCGGCTCGCCTTCCATGAAGAAGGCCAGATCCCTGTCCGGCAGGTGGAAGCCGAGCACACGGTGCGCCAGTTGCTCGCGCGCCTGCTCGATGAAGTAGCTGCCGATCAGGTTGCCGGTGCCGCGCGAACCGCTGTGCAGCATCACCCACACCGCGCCGCACTCGTCCAGGCACACTTCGATGAAGTGGTTGCCGCCGCCGAGCGTGCCGATCTGGCAGTCCAGCTTGTCGGTGCGGATCCGGCGGTGCCTGGCCTTGATCGCGTCCAGGCGCTCCACCAGCCCGGAGTGCGCGATGCGCGTGGCGATGCTGTCGGGCAGCTTGCGGTGCTCGCCGCCGCGGCCGTTGCCCACCGGCACGCTGCGTTCGATGCTGGAGCGCAGCTGCGCGAGGTTGTCGGGCAGGTCGGCCGCGCGCAGCGTGGTGCGCACCGCGGCCATGCCGCAGCCGATGTCCACGCCGACCGCCGCCGGGATGATCGCGCTGCGGGTCGGGATCACCGAGCCCACGGTCGCGCCCTTGCCCAGGTGCACGTCGGGCATCACCGCCACCCACGGCCCGACGAACGGGATCGCGGCGATGTTGCGCAGCTGCTCGTGGGCCTGCGCTTCCAGCGGCACGCCGCGCACCCAGCCCTTGATCGGCGTGGCGCTGCCTTCGGCGTGCAGCAATTCGTAGTTCTGGATACTCATCGTCTTCATTCCTTCGAGGCCGTGCGCGGCGCTTCCTTGCGCCGCGCACGGCGGTCCTACTTCATCGTCACCAACTGCTTCAGCACGCCATCCAGGCCGCCGAACACGGTGAGCTTGTCGATCTTCTCGGTGGCCTTCTCCAGCGCCTCCAGCTCCTTCAGCCGCATCAGCACCGGGTTGTCCTCGATCAGCTTGGCGGTGTTGAGCAGCGAACGCGTGGCGTTGGCCTCCTCGCGCCGGCGGATCACGTTGGCCTGCGCCGACTTCTCCGCCTGCACCACCGCGTTGAGGATGTCCTTCATCTCGCCGGGCAGGATCACGTCCTTGACCCCGACGCCCAGCACCTCGATGCCGAAGCCGGCGACCTGCTCGCGCACGTAGCCGAAGATGTCCGCATCCAGCGAGGCCTTGTCGCCGAGCAGTTCGTCCAGCGTCTTCGCCGATACCGCCCGACGCAAGCCGTACTGCAGCTCGCGGTACAGCTGGTCGCCGTACCTGGCCACCCGCGTGCGCGCGGCGACCGGGTCGGCGACGCGCATGCTGGCGGCCAGGTTGACGCGCAGGCTGACCTTGTCGCGGGTCAACAGCTCCTGCCCGGACACCTCCACCGACTGGATGCGCAGCTCGATCACCTCCGCGACAATGTTCTTGCGGAAGTTCCAGAACGCGTAGTGGCCCGGCGCCAAGGTCTGCTGCAGGCGCCCGTCGACGAACACCAGTCCCGCCGACTCGGCCGGGACATCCAGCGCCACCGCGACGCGCGTCAGCAGGCCCAGCTGGCGCAAGCGCTGCGCGACGTCGGCCGGCAGCGCCAGGCTCTCGTCCAGCGCCAACCGCACCACCTCCACCGCGACCAGGCCGCGCCAGTACAGCCGGCGCGCGCCCGGCGGCAACACGTCCTCCAGCTTGCCCTGCTTGAACACCAGGCCGACCTCGTCGCTGCCCAGGTCGGCCAGCACGAACACCTCGTGCAAGCCTGCGCCCAGGCGTGCGATCAACACGTCGAGGTCGTGGCCGGCGTACTCGGGCGCGGCGATATCGAAGGTCTTCACTTCGATGCGCCGCGCCGGGTCGAACAGCCGGTGCACGCCGGGCGCGAGCACGCGCTCGAAACGCCGGTTGCGGTACATCAGCCCGCGCTCGCTGTCGCTGATGACGATTCGCTTGGTCCAGAACATGGCACGTTCTCCTTGTGGGGGCTCTGGTGGTCCGGTCCTGTGGATGGGGTCGCCGCGCCGGACCGATGCGCGCGGGAATGCGGCGTTGCGGATGCCATCGGCAGCGCAGCGCCACGAAGAAGTGCAAGTCCGCGCACACGCCGTTGCGGCGGCCAGCGGGCGCTGTCGGTGCGGAGGCCTGTGCCTGGATCGGCCTCGCGGTGCACTGCGAGGCGATCGTCGGCGCAGGCGCGCACGTCCAGGGCGGCGCGGCGGCGGCAGCGGCGCTGCGGTGCACGCCTCGCGCAACGCCGGTGGCGATGCGTGCGACGTGTCCCGCGCGGCGCGACTTGCTGGGCTTGCGCCCGGTATTGCACATGACGTGGAAAGGTCATGGTGTCTTGGAGCGGGAGTCGAACCCGCGACTGTCGGATTACTTTTTCCGATGCTCTACCAAACTGAGCTATCCAAAAGCGACGTGCCGGAGTCGAACCGGCGACACGTGGACAAGCCACTGCTCTACCTCTGAGCTAACGTCTGGTGGAAACCGCCCATCCCGGTCGCAGGCATACGCCAACGGCAGCGCCGCGCGCACCGGACGGGAATGGCATCCCGTACCGCTAGCGGCCATTCAGTGCGGTTTCCCATTGCCGTCTCGTTGAAGACGGCAATTCCTGCGTCGATCCCGTTCCCGCCGCCCGCGTCCGGCACCTGGACGCAGCGCTTGCGCGCCTGGCGAATGAAACTTCCCTGTTTCCGGGCCTTTCCATGCCCGGGTGCCTAGGTTCGGGATCGACAAAACAACGGTTGCGAACGCGAAAAGCAAAACGCCCCCGGCATGGCGTCCGAGGGCGTTCGCGTTCCTCGGAGATCGATGCGACCGATCTCCGCAGGGGATATCAGTCGATCAGGAGGCGTGATCCAGCCGCAGCGCCTTGCCGCGCAGCGCGCACATCGCCGCTGCGCGCGATTCGCGCTGCAGGCTGGACAGATTGGCGTTGAAGGGGCGGAAGGTCATGGTCGTCGTTGCGGTGTGGCCGAGCGTGTCGGCTGATGGGCGCGCACATTACCCGCGTTGTTTTCGCTGCGCAAGCACTTTTTCGATTTATTTTTTGGTTCGTGTCGCGACTCGCGATGGCTGCGCGTGTTTGCCGGCGCTGCGACGGCGGCGTCGGGCGGCGAACGAATGTTTCCAATTCGGGTGTTTTGGTTACTGTGGCCGCCTGCGCAAAGCGAAACATTGCCGGGAGAATTCGGCGAATTCTCGTGCGTCGCCGCCGCTCCGGCGCGTAGGCTCGGTCCGCGTCCTCCTTCATCGAAGACTTACGTTTCGGTAAGCGGAAGGCGCTGCGACGCATTCACTTCCCCCGACTGGAGAGATCGACATGAAACTTCGCCTGCATGCGTATCTGCTCGCCCTGCTGATCGCCTTCCCTGCCGCATCCGCGTTCGCGCAGACCGCGGTCACCGCCAATCCCAACCACCAGCAATTGCTGCAGGGATCGGATTGGCGCACCACGGCCAACAAGCGTCTGGTCTACGATTTCTGGCGCATCGTGTTTGAGGCCGGGCACACCGAATACGCGCCGATGTACATGGCCAAGGACTACATCCAGCACAACCCGACCGTGGCCAACGGCCGCGATGCGTTCCTGGAGTTCCTGACCGCCTTCGTCAAGCCGCAGCCGATCCAGCCGCGGGTGCGGCTGCCGCTGGTGGCGATCCTCGCCGAGGGCGACTACGTGACGTTGGTGTCGGTGCGCACGTTGCCCGATCCCAAGGACGCGACCAAGACCTACACGACGACCTGGTTCGACATGTACCGCATCCAGAACGGCAAGATCCAGGAGCACTGGGACGCGGGGACCAAGTAGCCCTGCGCGCGCGGGCCTGGCATAGGCATCGCCGTTGCCGCCGCCGAGCGGGAGACGGCGGGGCCTGCGTCATGGCCCGCGCGCTGCGCGCGGCACGCGCAGCAGCGAGCGGAGCGGAAGATGCGCAATTGGCACATGCCGGCAGCGCGTCGGAAGGCTAGACTTCGGGAGCGGCACCGTTCCACGCCCTCCCTCCCCAGCCGACACCGCCACCATGCCCTTCCTCGCCCTGCCCACGCACCGCCTGCATTACCGGATCGACGGCAGCGAAGGCCGTCCCTGGCTGACCTTCTGCAACTCGCTGGGGACCGACCTGCACATGTGGGACGCGCAGATCGAGGCGCTGGCGCCGTACTACCGCGTGCTGCGCTACGACCGCCGCGGCCACGGCGCCTCGAGCGCGGCACCGGGGCCGTACCGGGTGGAGGATCTGGGCGGCGACGTGCTGGCCTTGCTGGATGCGCTGGCGATCGAACGCACGCACTTCTGCGGACTGTCGATCGGCGGGCTGACCGGACAATGGCTGGGCCTGCATGCCGGCGAGCGCCTGCACACGCTGGCGGTGTGCGCGACCGCGGCCAAGATCGGCAGCGAGGACAGTTGGCAGGCGCGCATCGCACAGGTGCAGGCGGAGGGCCTGGCGGGCCTGCTGGACGGCACCCGCGAGCGCTGGTTCACGCCGGCCTTCGCCGCCCAGCAGCCGGCGGCGGTCGAGGCGATCATGGCGACGTTTCTGAGCACCGATGTGCAGGCCTACATGGCTTGCTGCGCGGCCGTGGCGGCGGCGGATTTCCGCGCAGAGCTGGGTGCGATCGACACGCCGCTGCTGGCGCTGGCCGGGCACGACGACCCGGTGTGCCCGCCGCAGGACCTGCAGGCGATCGCCGCGCAGGCGCCACGCGGCAGCTATGCCCAGGTGCACGGCCGGCACCTGTGCAACCTGGAGTCGCCATACGCCTTCAACGACGCGTTGCTGCGCTTCCTGCTGCAGTAGCGGGGCGGTCGATGCGGGGGATGCGGACACATCGCATCCGCCCGTGTCGCCTCTCGACGCGCGCTACTTCCGGCGCGCGCCCTCAGTCGTCCAGCGTCACCACCAGCTTGCCGAAGTTGCCGCCGCCGAGCATGTCGATGAAGGCCTGCGGCGCGTTCTCCAGCCCATGCACCACGTGCTCGCGGTAGCGCACGCGGCCGTCGGCCAGCCAGGCGCCCATCTCGCGCAGGAACTCCGGGTAGAGCTTGACGAAATCGCCGACGATGAAGCCGCGCACGGTGAGCCGCTGGCGCAGCACCTGGCCCATGAAGGCGGGCAGGCGATCGGGACCCGGCGGCAGTTCGCCCTTGTTGTTGTAGGTGGCGATGGTGCCGCACACCGGGATCCGCGCGAAGTCGTTGAGCAGCGGCAGCACCGCATCGAACACATGCCCGCCGACGTTCTCGAAGTAGACGTCGATCCCGTCGGGCGCGGCGCCGCGCAACTGCTCGGCGAAATCCGCGGCGCGATGATCCAGCGCGACGTCCACGCCCAGTTCCTCGCGCAGGTAGCGGCACTTGTCGGCGCCGCCGGCGATGCCGATCACGCGCGCGCCGCGCAGCTTGGCGATCTGCGCCACGGTGGCGCCGACCGGGCCGCTGGCGGCGGCCACCGCCACGGTCTCGCCGCTCTGCGGCTTGCCGATCTCATGCAACCCGGCGTAGGCCGTGAAGCCGGGCATGCCATAGACGCCGAGCGCGGTGCTCGGCGGCAGCGGCGACCGCGGATCGAGCTTGCGGCGCAGGCCGGCGCCGTCGGCGACCAGGTGCGTCTGCCAGCCGCCGCTCTGCACCAGCACCAGGTCGCCGGGCTTGAGATCGGCATGGTGCGATTCCAGCACTTCGGCCACGGTGCTGCCGACCATCACCTCGCCCAGTTGCACCGGCGGCGCGTACGAGGGCGCATCGCTCATGCGGCCGCGCATGTACGGATCCAGCGACAGCCAGCGATTGCGCAGCAGCACCTGGCCGGGGCCGGCGACGGGCAACGGCGCCTGTTCGAGACGGAAGTTCTGCGCGGTCGGCGCGCCCTGCGGACGCGAGGCGAGGACCACGCGGGTGGTGTGGGGGGTGGAGGTCATGCGGTTTCCTTGCTGGCGGTATCAAGTTGCGCGATCTCGTCGGCGGACAGCTCCAGGCGCACGGCGGCGAGCAGGTCCTGCAGTTGCTCCACGCTGGTCGCGCTGGCGATCGGCGCGGCGACGCCGGGACGCGCGATCAGCCACGCCAGGGCCACCTGGGTCGGCGTCGCCGCGTGCTTGCCGGCGAGGTCGTCGAGCGCGGCGAGGATGCGCAGGCCACGCGCGTTGAGGTAGTGCGCGACCACGCTGGCGCCGCGCGCCGGGCTCTTGGCGGCATCGGCGGCGCTGCGGTACTTGCCGCTGAGGAAGCCGCGCGCCAGCGCGTAGTAGCACAGCGTGCCCAGGCCGTGTTCGCGCACCAGCGGCTCCAGGTCGTCCTCGTAGCCGCGGCGGTCGTACAGGTTGTACTCCGGCTGCAGGGTCTCGTAGCGCGGCAGGCCGTACTGCGCCGACACCTTCAGCGCTTCGGCGAGGCGTGGCGCGCTGTAGTTGGAGGCGCCGATCGCGCGCACCTTGCCTTGCTCGATCAGCCGGCCGAACGCGGCCAGCGTGGCTTCCAGCGGGATCGATTCGTCGTCCTCGTGCGCCTGGTACAGGTCGATCACGTCGGTCTGCAGGCGCTGCAGCGATTCCTCCACCGCCGCGGCGACGTTGTCCGGCGACAGGCCCGGGCGCTCGGCCCACTTGCCGACCTTGGTCGCGATCAGCACCCGCTCGCGCTTGCCGCTGCGCTTGAGCCACTGGCCGATGAGCGTCTCCGACTCGCCGCCGCGGTTGCCAGGCACCCACGACGCATAGACGTCGGCGGTGTCGATCAGGTTGCCGCCGGCCTCGACGAAGGCATCGAGCAGGGCGAAGGAGGTGGTGGCGTCGGCGCTCCAGCCGAACACATTGCCGCCGAAGGCGAGCGGCGTCGCGTGCAGGCCGGAACGGCCGAGTTCGCGCATCTGCGGCATGACAATGCTCCGGTTCGTGAAGAGGCGACAGGATAGTCGCCCAGGGTTTCGGTATCGGGGCGATGGTGGCGAAAACAGCGTTCTGCCAGCGTGATTCGCGCTAACGCGACCGCAACATTCGGCGTGGCGCGGCTGCGTGCTAGGCTCGCGTCACTTCTCCAGCGGACGCACGCCGATGACACTTCGAACGACGCTTGCCTGTGCTTGTACCCTGGCCATCGCCGCGGCGCTGGCGAGTCCGCCCGCGCAGGCGATCAAGCCGGCCGACAGCGCCAGCCTGCCGGCGCCGGATGCGGCGCTGCAGGCCGCGATCGACGGCAATTGGCGCGACCGGACCTATGTCGCGCGCGACGCCTACCGGCATCCGGGGCAGACCCTGGCGTTCTTCGGCATCACGCCGACGCAGACGGTGATCGAGATCACCCCGGGCGGTGGCTGGTATGCGGAGATCCTCGCGCCCTACTTGCGCGATCGCGGCCAGTACATCGCCGCGGTGGTGGATCCGGCGGCGGTCCCCGAAGGACGCGGCCGCGACTACCAGCAGAAGGCGCGCGCGACGCTGGAACAGAAGTTCGCCGCCGCGCCGGCGCAATACGGCAAGGCCAAGTTGGTGGCGTATTCGCCGACCGCGCCGGTGTTCGGGCCGGACGCGTCGGCCGACCTGGTGCTGACCTTCCGCAACGTGCACAACTGGCGCATGTCCGGCCAGGCCGAGGGCATGTTCAAGGGCTTCTTCCAGGTGCTCAAGCCCGGTGGCGTGCTTGGCGTGGTCGAGCACCGCGCCAAGGCCGATGTACCGGCTGACGACAAGAGCGGTTACGTCGGCCAGGCGCAGGTGATCGCGATGGCCGAAGCGGCCGGGTTCAAGCTGGCGGGCAAGAGCGAGGTCAACGCCAATCCGCGCGACAGCAAGGACTATCCGGGCGGGGTGTGGACGCTGCCGCCGAGCAACGACCATGACGCCGCCGACGACGCCAAGTACAAGGCGATCGGCGAGAGCGACCGGATGACGCTGAAGTTCGTCAAACCCTAGCGCGCGTGGCGGGCGAGGCGGGCGCGCGCGGCGGCGTGGGACAATGGCGGGCGTCGCGCATCGCGGCGCGTCGCTCCCGCGAGTCCCGATAGCCGTGCGGTGTCCATGCTGATCGCGTTCAACAAGCCGTTCAATGTGCTGTGCCAGTTCACCGACCGCAGCGCGCCGCCGCGGCGCACGCTGGCCGAGTTCGGCCTGCCGGCCGGCGTGTATGCGGCCGGCCGGCTGGACTACGACAGCGAAGGCCTGTTGCTGCTGACCGACGACGGCGCCCTGGCGCATCGCCTGACCGACCCGCGCCACAAGCAAGCCAAGACCTACTGGGTGCAGGTGGAAGGCGTACCGCGGCCGGAACAGTTGCAGCGCCTGTGCGAGGGCGTGGTGTTGAACGATGGGCCGACCGCGCCGGCGCACGCCAGCGTGCTGGAGGCCGCGCCGGCGCTGTGGCCGCGCGATCCGCCGGTGCGCTTCCGCAAGACGGTGCCCGACGCGTGGCTGCAGATCGTGCTGCGCGAGGGGCGCAATCGGCAGGTGCGGCGCATGACCGCCGCGGTCGGCCTGCCGACCCTGCGCCTGGTGCGCGTGGCGATGGGCGCGCACCGGCTGGAAGGGCTGGCACCGGGGGAGTGGCGGGCGCTGTAGGAGCGGCTTCAGCCGCGACGGATTTCCTGATGGCGTCTGTCGCGGCTGAAGCCGCTCCTACATGAGATAGCGGTGCGCGGATCGCTGGCTACCTGCACTATGGGAGGGGCTTCAGTCCCGACGCCGTCCGCAGGCGGATGGGTTGCGACTTCGCTCGTGCAAGATCAGACGGCGCGCCAAGAGAGAACGAAGCGCAGAGGTCGCGTCGTCTGCGATCCGGACATGAAAACGGCCGGACATGTGGTCCGGCCGTGGCACCGGCTAGCGCTGGCGTCGCGTTGGCCGCGACGCCGTTGCAGGCCTTCTTACTCCTCGGTGCCTTCCTGCGCGGCCGTGGCGCGGCGCGACACCCGGTTCGATGCGGCGCGGCGGGCGCCGGCGTTGCCGCGCTTGCCGGCCTCGATGCGCTGCGCATCGCCTTCGATCGGGCCGTTGCGATCGCGCTGGCGCTTGCGGTAGATCGCGTAGCCGAGCAGGCCGACACCGACCGCCGCCGCGGCGATGGCGATGACCGGATTGCGGCGCACCACGGTGCGCGCGACCTTGGTTCCGGACTTCACCGCGCCCAGCGCCGCGCCGGTCTTGAGCGCGCCCATCGCGGCACCGGACTGCAACCACTTGTTGGCCTGCGGCCCGATGTGGCGAAGGCTGTCGCCGGCATGGCTGGCGAGGTCCAGGGCGCGGTCGGTGATGATGGTCAGCTTGCTCATGGGCGTCCCTACTTGGCAGGATTAAGGGCTGCAGTGTCACCCGGCTGCCGTATAGACGACGTTAGCGCGCGCCCGCGGAATCGTCTGGCGGCTGAATGCGGGGGCGGCCGCCGAGGGCTACGCGCACCGCACAGGTCGCCACGGCGCGCAGGGCGTGGAGGTGTCGCGGGTGGCGCAGGACGAGGCCGAGGTGCCGCGCGCGATCGCGCCCCTGCGCAAGCGCGCCGTGGCGGTGGCGGAGCCCGCCTGCGATGCGCTCGGCGCCGCGCCCGCGGATCGCCTGGAAGCACGGATGCACCGGCGTGCCGCTGTGCGACCGCGACGCCCGCGGCGCGTCGGAGGGACGCGGCACCGACGGCAGCATCGGCGCGATCGGGCCGCCGTGCCGCGGACCGCACACGGCGCTGCCCGCTCAGGTGCCGCGCGGCTTGGCGCGGTGGCTGGCGGTGGCGGTCCACGGGTCGTCCGGCCAGGGGTGGCGCGGATAGCGGCCCTTCATCTCCTTCTTCACTTCCGGGTAGGTGCTGGACCAGAAGTTGCGCAGGTCCTGGGTGACCTGCAGCGGGCGCCCCCCGGGCGAGAGCAGGTGCAGCAACAGCGGCACGCGTCCGTCGGCGATGCGCGGGGTGTCGGCCAGGCCGAACAGTTCCTGCAGCTTCACCGCCAGCACCGGCGGCAGCGGCTGGCCGTCATGGTCGAGCGCGTACTCGATGCGCCGCTCCATTCCCGAGGGCACCGTGATCCGGGTCGGCGCGTGCCGGTCCAGCACCTGCCGCCGCTCCCACGGCAGCCGGGCCTTCAACGCCTCGCCGAGTTCGTCCTCGCCCAGCGCATCGAGCCGGGTCTTGCCGGCGAAGGCCGGGCGCAGCCAGTCGTCGAGGCTGTCCAGCAAGGCCGCGTCGCCCAGATCGGGCAGGCCCAGGTCGGGCATCCATGCGCGCAGCCCAGCCACGCGCGCGCGCCATTGGCGCAGCGCCTCGGTCCACGGCAGCGCGGCCAGGCCGAGTTCGCGCACCGCCTCGGTCAGCGCCGCCGCCGCATGCGCCGGATCGACGCGGCCGGCGGGGCGGCTGTCGAGCACGATGCGGTCGAAACGCGATTCGCGCAGCGCGCCCAGCGCGCGCCGCTCGGCGTCCCAGCGCACCACGTCCTGTTGCACGAAGCGCTGCGGAAAGTCGGCGCGCAGGCGCGCCTCGTCCACCGGCGCGGCGCGCAGCAGCAGGGCGTCCTTGGCCTCGTGGCGCAGCTCGGTGGCGACCAGCCACGGCTCGCCGCGCAGGTCGCTGTGGTCGAACAGGCGCGCGCTGCGGCCGTTGGCCAGCAGATAGCGCAACGGATCGGCGGGATGGCGCGCGGCGATGCGGTCGGGGAAGGCGTGCGCGAGCAAGTCGCCGAGTGCGTGCGCTTCCACGCCGTCCGGCGGCGCGGCCTCGCTGCGCAGGCGCCGCCGCCATTGCTTGGCGGCCGCATCGATCGCCGCCAGGCCGCCGCGGTTGGCGTCGTGCGGGACGCGGCCACGGCGGAAGGCGGCCAGTGCGCGCCAGCGCGCGGCCAGGGCGTCGCCGCCCTGGCGCAGCGGATCGCGCGCCTCGACCAGCGCGGCCAGGTCGCAGGCCAGCGCCAGCGCGCGCGCATCCGGCGCCGCCAGCAGCATCGCCGCCAGGCGTGGATGCGTGCCCAGTGCGAGCATGCGCCGGCCGGTCGCGGTGATGGCGTGGTTGTCGCTCAGGGCGCCCAGCCGCTGCAGCAGTTCGCGCGCGGCGGCCAGCGCGCCGGCCGGCGGCGGATCGACGAAGCGCAGCGCGTCGTTGCCCCAGGCCGCCAGTTCCAGCGCCAGCCCGGCCAGCTCCACCTGCAGGATCTCGGCGCGGCGTTGCGCCTCCAGGCGCTGCGACTGCGGCCACAGGCGATAGGCCCAGCCGGAGGCGACGCGGCCGGCGCGGCCGGCGCGCTGGTCGGCCGAGGCCTGGGCGATGGCGGTCACGTCCAGCCGCGAGAAGCCGCTGTTGGGGTCGTAATGCGGCTCGCGCGCCAGGCCGGCGTCGATCACCACGCGCACTCCGGGCAGGGTGACCGAGGACTCGGCCACGTTGGTCGCCAGCACCACGCGCCGGCGACCGCGCGGATCGGGCTGCAGCACCGTGGTCTGCTGCTCCACCGGCAACTCGCCATGCAACGGCAGCACCTCGACCCCGCTCCCTTCTCCCACCGGGAGAAGGTGGCGCGCAGCGCCGGATGAGGGTGCGGCTGAAGCGGTGCTGGCTGGGTTGGAGCCAGAGGCGGTGCCGGCTGGAGAAACACCCGCCACTGCACCATCCCCAACCCCCGCCGCCTCCAGCGCCGCCTGCACCCGCGCGATCTCGCGCTGGCCGGGCAGGAACACCAGCACGTCGCCCGGATGCTGCTGCAGCGCGTGTTCGACCGCGCGCCGCGCCTGCGCCTCCAGCGCTTCGTCGCGCCGCGCCGGGAAGTGCGCGATCTCCACCGGGAAGCTGCGGCCGGTGCTGGACAGCCGCGGCGCGTCGAGGAACTGCGCCAGCCGCTCGCCGTCCAGCGTCGCCGACATCACCACGATGCGCAGGTCCTCGCGTACCTGCGCCTGTACGTCCAGCGCCAGCGCCAGGCCCAGGTCGGCGGCCAGGTGGCGCTCGTGGAATTCGTCGAACAGCAGTGCGCCGACGCCATCGAGCATCGGGTCGTCCTGCAGCATGCGGGTAAGGATGCCCTCGGTGACCACCTCGATGCGGGTGCGCGCGGAGACCTTGTTCTCGAAGCGGATGCGGTAACCCACGGTCTCGCCCGGCGCTTCGCCGCGCTGCCGGGCCATGAACGTGGCGGCGCTGCGCGCGGCGACCCGACGCGGCTCCAGCATCACGATGCGGCGGCCCTGCAGCCATGGCGCATCCAGCAGCGCCGGCGGCACCTGGGTGGTCTTGCCGGCGCCGGGCGGCGCTTCCAGCACCAGGCGCGGATGGTCGGCGAGGCTGGCGCGGATCTGCGGCAGCAGCGGATCGATCGGAAAAGCGGGAGAGGCCATCGGCCAAGGATACGGATCGGCCGTGCGCGTGTAGAGCGTCGGCCGCGGTGCCGGTGCGTGCGCGTGCATCGCGCCGCGCCGCTTACAATCGGCGGCCGTCCCCACCACGGCCTTTCGTTCCATGTCCCTGATCGACATCGGCGCCAACCTCACCCACGATTCCTTCGATCGCGACCGCGACGCGGTGCTGCAGCGCGCGCGCGCCGCCGGCGTGGCGCAGATGGTGGTCACCGGCGCCAGCCGCGAACATTCGCCGCTGGCGCTGCGTCTGGCGCAGCAGCATCCCGGCTTCCTGTACGCCACCGCCGGCGTGCATCCGCACCATGCCGTCGAATACACCGCCGAATGCGACGCGGAGATGCGCGCGCTGCACGCGCATCCGCAGGTGGTGGCGGTGGGCGAGTGCGGGCTGGATTATTTCCGCGATTTCGCGCCGCGCCCGGCGCAGCACCGCGCGTTGGAGCGCCAGTTGCAATTGGCCGTGGAGACCGGCAAGCCGCTGTTCCTGCACCAGCGCGACGCGCATGCGGATTTCCTGGCGCTGATGCGCCAGTTCGACGGCAAGCTCGGCCCGGCGGTGGTGCATTGCTTCACCGGCAGCCGCGAGGAACTGTTCGACTACCTGGACCGCGACTGGCACATCGGCATCACCGGCTGGCTGTGCGACGAGCGCCGCGGCGCGCATCTGCGCGAGTTGGTGAAGCACATCCCGGCGTCGCGGCTGATGATCGAGACCGATGCGCCGTACCTGCTGCCGCGCACGCTCACGCCGCTGCCCAAGGACCGCCGCAACGAACCGGCGTTCCTGGCGCACATCGTCGAGGAACTGGCGCGCGACCGCGGCGAGGAAGTCGCGGCGACCGCGGCGGCGAGCACCGCCACCGCACGCGCCTTCTTCGGCTTGCCCGCCGCCGCTTGAGGCGCGGCGGCGGCTCGGTTCATCCGACCTCGCCGTCCTCGCGCTTGGCCTCGGCCATCGCCTCCGGTTCCAGTTCCTCGGCGCTGCGGTTGAGCTTGACGAACACGCCCCAGGCGATCAGCAGCAAGGCCGCGCACAGCCCGACCGCGGTGGCGTAGGGCAGTTTGGACGGGTCGTCGTGCATCAGTTCGAAGATCGACACCAGCGTCTCGATCGCCAGCGCGATGACGATGACCACGAAGAACCGCGACAGGTAGCGGCGCACGCGGGTGGGGCCGCTGACCTTGACGTCGCGCTGTACCTCTTCCTCGAAGATGGTCTGGCCCAGTTCCAGCGTCACCAGCGCCACGGTCAGCAGGCCGATCGCCTCCAGCACCACGTTGAAGCGGTCGCGGATGACGAGGTCGCCGCCGGGGGTGAGGCCGTGCCAGAGCTCCAGCACCGCCATCGCCACCAGGCCGGCGGCGCACAGCAGGAACAGCAGGATGATCAGGAAATGGCCGCCACGGAAGATCTTTTCCATGTGCTGCAGGCGCCGTCGGCGGTGGTGAGGTGGCCGAGCATAGGCGCGGCGGGCGTCAGCGGCGCGCGAAGACGCCGCGGCGCGAGGCGCGGGCCGGCGCCGGACGGGGAGCACGCTGGTGGAGCGGTCAGCGCGTTGGCGTGTTGGGCGACGGGGAGGCATCGCAGTGTGCATCACGCTCCGGCGTCCTGGACGCAACGCGTCGCCGGGTCACTGGCACGTGCCGCCTGGCAGACGGGATCGAGGCTTCCGGCCGACAGCGGGCCGTCGGCCGCGGCGCTCAGCGCTGCGCGCGTTCGGCCTGGTAGGCCTGCAGGTGGCAGTACGCCGCCATCAGCCACGGGGCGGCGTGGCCGGCGGCGCGGGCGCGCGCCAGCATGTCGCCGACGATGTGCTGCGCTTCCACCTGCTGCCCGGCTTCCAGGTCGCGCAGCATCGAGGCCTTGGTCGGGGAGCCGGGTTGGGTCAGCAACTGCAGCGCGTTGGTCTGGGCGGGCTCGGGAATCGGCTCGCCTGCGGCGGCGGCGACCGCCAGGCACTCGGCGTACAGCCCGCGCATCAGCGCCTGGCCGTCGTCGGTGGCGACGATGCGGCCCACCGCCGCGCGCGTCAGACAGGTGCCGGCGGCCAGCGCGGTCAGGAAGGTGTACTTGATCCACTGTTCCTGCGCGATCCGCGGCGTGGCCAGATGGTCCAGATCGGCCGCCGCGCAGGCGGCGGCGAACGCGCGCACGCGTGCGCTGTCCGCGCCGCCGCCGTCGCGCTCGCCGAAGGTCAGCGAGGCCGGCTTGCCCAGATGCCGGACCGTGCCGTCCGCGCCCAGCGTGGCGCTGATGAAGCACAGGCCGCCGAGCACGTTGCCGGCGCCGAAGCGTGCGTCCAGCAGCGGATAGTGGCGCAGGCCGTTGAGGATCGGCAGCACGGTGGTGGCCGGCCCCATCGCCGGCGCCACCGCGTCCAGCGCGCTGTCCAGGTCGTAGGCCTTGCAGCTGAGCAGCACCAGGTCGAACGGGCGCGCGGCGGCCGCGGCCGGCAACGCCGCGGCGGTCAGTGTCGTCGCGGCGATGTCGGCGTCGCCGCGCGGGCTGCGCAGGCGCAGTCCATCGCGCTGCAGGCGCTCGGCCCGCGCCGGGCGGACCAGGAAGGCGACGTCCACGCCGGCCTGGGCCAGGCGTCCGCCGAAGTAGCCGCCGGTCGCGCCGGCGCCGAGGATGAGGATGCGCATGCGTCGATGGTAGCAGCGGCGGCGGGCTGGGTCCGCAGTGCGACGGACCCGGCACGCACGACGCTGCGCCGAGGTGCGCGGGCGCTGCGAAGGCGAAGATGGCGTTGGCCAGGGTGGTGCGCAGGCTGCGCACAGGCACTGTCGATGCGCGGCAGGAACCTGGACGGCGGCGATTGCCGCATGGCCTGCCGCGGCCGCCGGCTGCCGTGCAGTTAGTGGTCGCGGTCCGGACCCGATGGCGCGGATGGCGGCAGCCGCGTGCTCCGCCTGCGCCGGCGGAGCACGCGCCGTGCGGCGTCACCGTGCAGGCGACGCCACGCGCTGCGGCCTCAGGACTGCTTGACCAGCTCGACCCGGCGGTTCTGCGCCTTGCCGGCGTCGGTGGCGTTGTCGGCCACCGGGTCGGCGTCGCCGAAACCGGCCGACGACAGCCGCGCCGCGGCGATGCCCTGCGCGACGAGGGCGGCCACCACGGCCTTGGCACGGCCTTCGGACAGCGTCTTGTTGTGCGCCGGGTCGCCGCTGGCGTCGGTGTAGCCGTTGACCGCCAGCTTCAGCGCCGGGTCCTGCTTGAGCAACTCCACCACCTGCGCGATCTGCGGCTGCGAATCGGCCAGGATTTCGGTCTTGTCGGTGGCGAAGTTGACGTGCAAGGCGACCTTGCCGGTCTTGTCGATCTGCGCCTTCAGCTCGCTGGCCGGCAACAGGCCGGCGGTGATCTGCAGCGGCTTGGTCTCGGCGATCAGCAGGCCGGCGCCGAATTCGTAGGCGCAGAAGTGGATCCAGATGTCGCGGTCGGCGCGATGCACGACGAACACCTGCACCGCGTTGTTCCAGATGTCGCCCAGGCCGCTGTTGTACTTGCTGGCCAGATCGTGCGGCCACTCCGAGACCTTCTGCGTGGCCTGTTGCGGCAGCTTGCCGTCGAAGATCTTCTTGCCGCCCATCGCGGCGACCACCGCTTCGAGGTTGCGCTGCAGTTCCAGCGCCGAGAACGTCTTGTCCTGTGCGTTGGTGACATGCGCCGACCAGACCTTGCCTTCCACCGGCTGCAGGCGGTCGCCGGTCCAGAACGGCACCTCGTCGAAGTCGACCAGGTCCGGCGTGCTGCCGGTGATGTAGCCCTTGGGCAGGGCGATGTAGGGGAAGTCCCCCAGCGGCGCGCTGGACACCGGCAGGCTGGACACATCGAAGGTGGCCGCGCCGCTCGCTGCCTGTTGCGGTGGGGTGGAGGGCGCGGCCGCGGTGTCCGCCGCCGGCGGGGCGGCCGTCTGCGCGTCGCCCTGCGCCGGCTGCTCGTGTTTCTTGCAGGCCGCCAGGGAGAGGGCGACCGCCAGGGCCAACGTCGTCGTCAATGCCTTTTTCATGGAAGAACTCCTTGTAATGGGACGAAGACCACAGTGTATCCACCAATCGGACGGGGCGTACGCGCCGGCGCGGGGCGATTCAGGCCGCGGTCGCGATGGCGAGGTGCCTGCCCCGTGTGCCGCGTGGCCGGCCGTTCGACAGAGGGTCGGGCGCGGCACGCGTGGCCGGCGCGCGACGCTGGCGAAGGTTCGTGCCGGCGATGCGCGGGCTTCAGGGCGGCGAACCGCCGGTGGCGGTGCGTAGGGCGCCGAGCATCGTCCGCCCGAGCATGCGCACGTCTCGCGCGTGCGGCGGCACGCGACGTGGCCTGCGCTATGGCTGCGCTTTTTCCCGCGGCCGCGACCCGAGCAACGTATCGACCTCGGTGCGCACCTCGGCGCATTGCTCCAGGTGGTGCGCCTGGCGCCGCGCCGGGTCTTGGGTGTCGGCGCCCGCATCGAGGGTGGCCATCAACTGCATGAAGTCGCCGAAGCCGGTTTGCATCGCGGCCTCGTGCTGCGCCGGATCGAACGCCACGCCGGCCGCGCGCGCGCGGTCGCGCGCGGCGCCTTGCAGGGCCTGGACGACACGCACGATCTCGTCCTGCGGCAGTTCGCAATAGATCGCCTGCGCCAGTTGCATGCCGTCGGCCTGGCCCTGCCGATACAGCGCGGTGTCCGCGGCCGTCGCCACCGGTTCCTGCCCGGCGTCGGCCGGGGGCGCCGCCACCGCGCTGGCGCCGTGCAGCAGCAACAGCAGCACGGCGCAGCGGCGCAGGCTCAACTGCGCAGCCCCACGCCGCGCTTGAGCAGCCACAGCGCCAGCGCGGCGAGCACCGCGACGAAGCCGAGCATCAGCGCGTAGGCCACCCACAGCGGCACGTCGCTGCTGCCGAGCAGGCCGTAGCGGAAGGCGTTGACCATGTAGAAGATCGGGTTGGCGTGGGTCGCGGCCTCGGCCCAGCCGGGCAGCAGCTTGACCGAGTAGAACACGCCGCCCAGGTAGGTCAGCGGGGTCAGGATGAAGGTCGGCACGATCGCCACGTCGTCGAACTTCTTCGCGTACACGGCGTTGATGAAGCCGGCCAGCGAGAAGATCGTGGCGCCGAGCAGCACGGTGGTTAGCGTCACCAGCGGGTGCGGGATGCGCACCGGGGTGAAGAACATGGCGATGATCAGCACGATCACCCCGACCATCAGCCCGCGCAGCACCGCGCCGGCGACGTAGCCCCACAGGATCACCCAGTTGGGCATCGGGCTGACCAGCAGTTCCTCGACGTGGCGGCCGAACTTGGCGCCGAAGAAGCTGGAGCTGATGTTGCCGTAGCTGTTCTGGATCACGCTCATCATCACCAGGCCGGGGACGATGAACTGCATGTAGCTGTAGCCGCCCATGTCGCCCACGCGCGAGCCGATCAGCCCGCCGAAGATCAGGAAGTACAGGGTCATGGTGATGGCCGGCGGCACCAGGGTCTGGCCCCAGATGCGCAGGATGCGCTTGACCTCGCGGCGCACGATGGTGCCCAGCGCGACCCAGTTGCGCTGGGCCGGAGTGGGGTCGGATACGGGAACGGTGGAGTCGGTCTGAGTGGTCATGGTCGTCGCCGTGGGGCATCAGGGAGTGGCGGACGGCGTGGTCGCGCCGGCGTTGGCCGCAGCGGCATCGCGGTGCTCGCCGGTGAGGCGTACGAACAGTTCCTCCAGGCGGTTGCTCTTGGTGCGCATCGAGCGCACGCGGATGCCGGCGTCGCCGAGCGCGGCGAACACGCGGTTGAGGTCCATCGCCCGCGGCATGTCCAGGTCCAGGGTGTGCGCGTCCTGCGCCAGCAGCGTGGTGCCCTCGATCGCCGGCAACTGCGCCGGCAGTTCGCCGTCGATGTCGAGCAGGAAGCCTTCCACGTCCAGCTTGGCCAGCAACGCGCGCATCGGCCCCTGCTCGACGATGCGGCCGCGGTCGATGATCGCCAGGTTGCGGCACAGGCTCTCCGCTTCCTCCAGGTAGTGCGTGGTGAGGATGATGGTGGTGCCTGCGGTGTTGATCTCGCGCAGCACGCGCCACATGTCGCGGCGGATCTCGATGTCCACGCCGGCGGTGGGTTCGTCCAGGATCAGCAGGCGCGGCCGGGTCATCATCGCGCGGGCGATCATCAGCCGCCGCTTCATGCCGCCGGACAGGGTGCGGCTCATCACCTGCGCCTTCTCCCACAGGTGCGCGCGCTTGAGTTCGACCTCGGCCAGGCGCTCGGCCTCGGCGCGCGGCAGTCCGTAGAAACCGGCGTAGTTGACCAGGATGTCGAAGGGCTTCTCGAACAGGTTGAAGTTGATTTCCTGCGGCACCAGGCCGATCAGGCGCATCGCCGCGCTGCGCTGGCTGCTCAGGTCGGTGCCGAACACCTCGACCCGGCCGGCGCTGAGATTGACCAGCGAACTGATGATGCCGATCAGGGTGGACTTGCCGGCGCCGTTGGGGCCGAGCAGGGCGAAGAAGTCGCCGGGCAGGACGTCCAGCGACACGCCGTGCAGGGCCTGCACGCCGTTGTCGTAGGTCTTGCGCAGGTCGCGCACGCGCAAGGCGGGGGCCGGCGTTTGCGGGGAGGAAGCGGATGCGGGAGTCAAGGCGGGCCTTCGCGCCGCGTCGACGGCGCTGGAGAAGTGCAGCCGCTATTATAGAAGACCTCGTGGGGTCGCCCCCGGCCACAGACTGTTGCATCTCCGTGCCTGCCCAATTCCCGCTGAAGTTGGTCGACCGCCACATGCTCGCCCCCGCCGTGGGCCATTACCGTTTCGTCCGCGACGACGGACAGCCCCTGCCGTTCGTGCCGGGCCAGTTCGTGCAGGTGCATTTCCACTATGCCGACGGCAGCGCGACCAAGCGCAGCTACTCGCTGGCGACCCGCCACGACCCGGCGCAGCCGGCCGATGCGACGGTCGAGATCGCGGTCAGTTTCGTCGCCGGTGGCGCGGCCACGGCCTTGTTCGAGGGCCTGGACATCGGCGGCCAGGTCTGCGCCAGCGGTCCGTACGGGCGCTTCTGCCTGACCCCGGGCGACAGCAATCGCCGCTACCTGCTGATCGCCACCGGCACCGGCGTCACCCCGTACCGCTCGATGCTGCCGCTGCTGGAAGCGGCGATGGCCGAGCGCGGCGTGGAGGTGGTATTGCTGCTGGGCGCGCGCACGCCGGCCGAACTGCTGTACGGCGACGAGTTCCGCGCCTTCGCCGACGCGCATCCGCGCTTCCGCTTCGTGCCGTGTTTCTCGCGCGAGCTGCCGGACGCGCCGCATGCCGACGTGCGGCATGGCTACGTGCAGCAGTTCCTGGGCGAGTTCGCGCCGCAGGCCGAGGGCGACATCGCCTACCTGTGCGGCAATCCGAACATGGTCGATGCCTGCTTCGAGGCGCTGAAGGAGGCCGGCCTGCCGGTGCAGCACATCCGCCGCGAGAAGTACGTCAGCAGCAAGTAGCCGCGCGCTTGCTTGCGCGCTTGCGGGAGGACGCGGCCGTGTCGCTGTCGTCATGGCGTCGGGTCGCCGCGGTGCCCACATGGCGCAGCGTGCGCCGCTAGGACCTCGTCGCAGCGTCGGCCCCGTGCTGCATGCCAGGCGACTGGTTGCGCCGGCGCGCCTGGAAATAGCGCGTGGGCGACAGCCCGAGCGCCTTCTTGAACATGGTGATGAACGCGGTGACCGACTCGTAGCCCAGGCGTTCGGACACGCGCTGGACCGAGGCGCCGCCAGCGAGCTCGCGAATGGCGATCAGCAGATGCAGCTGTTGCCGCCAGCGCCCGAACGACAGACCGGTCTCCCGCACCAGCAGCCGCGTCAGCGTGCGCTCGCCCAGTGCCAGGCGCTTGGCCCACACGGCGACGGTGCTGCGATCTTCCGGATGGGTGGACAGCGCCTCGGTCAGCGCCCGGATCTTCGGGTGGCGGCTGGTCGGCAGGTACAGCCGCTCGGCCGGCATCTGCGCCAATTCCTCCAGCAGCACCCGCGCCAGGCGCGCGGTGTGCCCGGCGCGCGGATACTCCAGCGGCGCGTCGGCCAGGTGCAGGATCATTTCGCGCAGCATCGGCGAGATGGACAGGGTCACGCAGCGCTGCGGCAGCGCCGCGCTGCCGGGCTCGACGAACAGATAGCACAGGCGCGCATTGGCGGTGGCGCGATTGCTGTGCGGCATGCCGCCGGGAATCCACACGCCGCAATGCGGCGGGACGATCCACAGCGCGCCGTCCACCTCGCAACTGACCGCGCCATGCAGGGCGAGCACCAGTTGCCCTTTGCGGTGGCGGTGCACCGGAATCTCGGCATCGTGATCGGCCACCTGCAGGCGGCTGGCGACCGCCGGGCGGTCGGTCGCGTCCGGATCCAGCGCGAACCCGGGGAACGCGGCGCGGGGCATTTCAGGTTGACCGGTTTTAGCGATAGCGTGACATTCTAGCGAAATTCGGCGAGCCCCGGCGCTGACTACGATGCGCCCATGCATCCGCTGGCCTCCCCGTCTCTGCATCGCCTTCTCGCGCGGCCACGCGCGCTGCTCGGGCGGCCCGCGCTGCAGGCCGATCTGGAGGCGGCACTGTTCTCGGCCAAATGTCTCGTCGCGGCGATCCTGGGCCTCTACGTCTCGCTGCGGATCGGACTGGCGCGCCCGTTCTGGGTGATCGGGACCGTCTACCTGGTGTCGCAGCCGCTGTCCGGCGCGACGCTGAGCCGCGGCCTGTACCGCCTGTGCGGCACCCTCGGCGGTGCGGTCGCGACCGTGCTGCTGGTGCCCAGGTTCGTCAACGCACCGATCGTGCTGAGCGTGGCGCTGGCCGCGTGGATGGCGCTGTGCCTGTATGTGGCCGTGCTCGATCGCACCCCGCGCGCCTATGCCTTCCTGTTGGCCGGGTACACCACCAGCCTGATCGGCTTCCCCAGCGTGATGGCGCCCGCCGAGGTGTTCGCCATCGCCGTCACCCGCGTGCAGGAGATCGCCATCGGCATTCTCGCCGCCACGCTGGTGCACGCGCTGGTGCTGCCGCGTCGGGTGTCGCCGCGCGTCCACGCGCGGGTCGCCGCGATCCTGGCCGATGCCGAGCGCTGGACGCGGGACATGCGCGCGGGCGCGACGGACACCGTGCTGGCGGAGGATCGCGCCAGGGCGGCGGCGGACCTGCTCGAACTGCACACGCTGTCCACTCATCTGCCATTCGACAGCGCCGACGGCGCGATCCAGGAGGAGATCCTGCGCGCATTGCATGCGCGGATGCGCGACGTGCTGCTGTTGTCCAGTGCGGTGGACGAGACGCTGGCGGCGTCGCGCGCTTCGCTGCGCCGGGCGTCGCGTGCCGACGTTCCCGCTGTCGTCCTCCGGCACGAGGCGGTGGATCCGCATCTGGCCGCGCGCCTTGCCGAACTGGACAGCGCGCATCGCGATTGCCGTTGGCTGCAGGCGCAGGCGCGCGCCGCCAACCCGGCCTGGCGATCGCAGGCGCCGGCGCGGCTGGCGAGGCGTGCGAACGGCCACGTCCTGTCCCGCCATCACGGGCTGGCCTTGCGCAGCGCCGTCGGCGCCTTCGTCGGGATCGTGCTGAGTTGCGGCGCGTGGATCGCGAGCGGCTGGTCCGACGGGGCGACCGCGGTTTCCATCGTCGGCACGGCCTGCCTGCTGTTCGGCACCACCGAAGCCCCGGCCGGCCATGTCGTGCGCTACCTGGTCGGATCGTCCATCGGCGTGGCGGTGGGGCTGGTCTACGGCTTCGCGATCTTCCCGGCCCTGTCCGATTTCCTCGGCTTGAGCGTGGCGCTCGCGCCTGTCTTGCTGCTCTGCGGCGCGTTCCTGGCGCGCCCACCCTTCCTGATGGGCGCGCTGGGGGTGGTGCTGACGTTTCCGCTCATCGCCGGTCTGGGCGCGACCAATGCCTCGCACTTCGCGACGGCCATCAACGGCAGCGTGGCGCTGTACGTGGGCACGCTGGCGGCGTTGTGCAGCATGCGCCTGCTGCAGACGCACGATGCGCAGCGCAACCGCGCGCGCCTGCAGCGTGCGATCCGGCGCGACCTGCTGCGTCGCGCCCGTGGCCGGGCGCGCGATGCCGCCGCGTGGACCAGCCGCATGGTGGACCGGCTCGGGCTGCTCGCGCCGCGCCTGCGCGGCCAGCCGCAGGCGGCCGATCTCCTGCGCATGCTGTTCGCGGACCTGCGCGCGGCGAACGCCGCCGCCGAACTGCGCGCGATCGGTGGCGAGTGGCGAGGGCAGCGGGTACGCGCCTGTCTCGCCGAGGTGCTCGATGGCGTGGTCGACCACGTCCGCGTCCACGCTGGCGCCGGCCGCGCACCGGACCGGCGGTTGCTGGGCGCGCTCGATCGCCTGCGCCAGGCGGTGAGCGCCGATGGGACGCGCGAACAGGACCGCGTGCTGGAGTTGCTTGCGGAGCTGCGCCGCGATCTGTCGCCGCCGCCGTGCATGCGGGAGGACCGCGGCGATGCCGTCCGACCTGTCCATTGACGGCGTCTTCGTTCCCGGCCTGCTGGTCGTGGCGCTGCTGGCGCTGGTGCTGTCGGCGCTGGTGTCGCGGCTGCTGGCGCGCCTCGGCCTGTACCGCCTCTTCGCCTATCCGCCGCTGGTCGGCCTGTCCTTGTTCGCGATCCTGACCGCGCTGCTGGTCCGGCTCGCGCCCCTGCTGGAGAACCTCCAATGAAACACCTGCTCGTCGTCGTCGGGCGCTGGAGCGCGACGCTGGCGCTGTTCGCCGTCGCCCTCGCCGCCGCGCTCTCGCTCTGGCACCGCTACGAGACACGGCCGTGGACGCGCGATGGCCGCGTGCGCGCGGACGTGGTGCGGGTCGCGTCGGACATGGGCGGCCTGGTCACCCAGGTTCCGGTGCGCGACAACCAGCGCGTCGCCGCCGGCCAGGTGCTGCTGGTGCTGGACCAACCGCGCTACGCCGCGGCGCTGGAGAAGGCCGATGCGAGCGTGCGCAGCGCGCAGGCCGCGCTCGCCCTGGCCCGGCGCGAATCCGCCAGGGACCTGGCCCTGGGCGACCTGGTCGCCGCGGAGACGCGCGAGCGCAATGCCGCCACGGTGCAGACGCGACTGGCCGAACTGGCCCAGGCCAGCGCCGAGCGCAGGGTGGCGCTGCTGAACCTGCAGCGCACCGAAGTGCGCGCCAGCAGCGATGGCATCGTCACCAACCTCGATCTGCACCCGGGCGACTTCCTGCAGGCCGGCGCGCAGGCCATGGCCCTGATCGCCAGCGACAGCCTGAGGATCGAGGGCTATTTCGAGGAAACCAAGCTCGGCTGCATCCACCAGGGCGATGCGGCCGTGGTGCGGCTGATGGGCGACGGTCGCGACGTGCATGGACATGTGGAGAGCATCGCCGCCGGCATCGCCGACGACCAGCGCGCGAACAGCCACAACCTGCTGCCCGCCATCGCGCCGACCTATGCGTGGGTGCGGCTGGCGCAACGCATCCCGGTGCGCATCCGGATCGACGCCGTTGCCGCGGACACCCGCCTCATCATCGGCCGCACCGCGACCGTGACGATCGCGCCGCGCGCGCCGGACGCCTGCAAATGAGCGGCCGCGGTGCGCGTATCGGCGCGATGCTGGCGGCGCTGGCGCTGGCCGGTTGCGTGTCGGGTCCGGACTATCGGGTTCCGGCCACCGCGCTGGCGGCGGCGCCGCGGGCCGGACGCCCTTTCGTGTCGGGCGACGACCCGGCCTACGCGCCGGACGCGCTGCCCGATCGCTGGTGGCGGCTGTACGCCGACCCGCAACTGGATGCCTATGTCGCCGAAGCGTTGCAGGCCAATGCCGACCTGCGCACGGCGGACGCCAATCTGCGGCGCGCCGCGGCCCAGTTGCGCGAGGTGAGCGCAGGCGCTTCCCTGCGCACCGAGACCGACGCCTCGCTCACCCTGGCCCATGCCGGTGGCGCCACCACCGCCACATCGCCGCAGGCGTATGCGCTCGGCCTCGGCCTGTCCTATCCGCTGGATCTGGCCGGCGGCCTTCGCCGCGCCATCGAAGCGGCCAGCGCCGATGCCGAGGCCGAGGCGGCCACGCGCGACCAGGTCCGGGTCGCCGTCGCCGCGGCCGTCGCCCGCGCCTACGTCGGCGCTTGTTCGGCCAATCAGACACTGGCCGCGACGCAGCGGGTGCTGCAGACCCAGCGCGCCACGCTGGAGGCCACGCGCCGGCTCGCCGCGGGTGGGCGCGGTACGGCGTTCGATGTCAGCCGCGCGCGCGCGGCGGTCAACCGCAGTGCGGCGGCGCTGCCGCAACGCCTGGCCGAGCGGCAGGCGGCCCTGTTCGCACTGGCCGCGCTGATGGGCCGGCTGCCCGCGGACTCTCCGAGCGACGTGGCCGCGTGCCGGCAACCGCCGCGCCTGCGCGACGCCATTCCGGTCGGCGATGGCTGGGCCTTGCTGCGGCGGCGCGCGGACGTGCGTGCCGCGGAGCGTCGCCTGGCGGCGGCGACCGCGACGATCGGCGTGGAAACGGCGCATCTCTATCCGCAGGTGCGCATCGGCGCCTCCGTCGGCGTGGCGAATGCGCTGCGCGAGCGCGTCTCCGCGGACAGCGTTGGTGGCGCCATCGGGCCAGTGCTGTCGTGGAGCTGGCCGAACCGCCGCGTGGCCAGGGCACGCATCGACGCGGCCGGGGCCAATGCCGATGCCGCGCTGGCGGCGTTCGATGGCACCGTGTTGGACGCACTGCGGCAGACGGAGACCGCGCTTTCCGCCTATGCCCGCGAGGTCGAGCACGAGCGCAGCCTGGCCGAGGCGCGCGCGGACGCGGCGCGCGCGAGCGATCAGGCCGGACGGCTGTATCGCTTCGGCAGGAGCGGCTTCCTCGACGTGCTGTCGGCCGAGGCCGCGCTGGCCGATGCCGAATCGGCGCTGGCGGCGTCGCGCGCGCAACTGGCCGATCGCCAGGTGGATCTGTTCCTGGCGCTCGGTGGTGGTTGGTCGCAGGCCGGGACGCAAGCCGGTCGGTAGAAGCGCGCGCTGGACGCGTGCCTCGCAGCGCGATCGCCGTATCGGAAGGTCGCTGTCGCGACCGGCCGCCGCCGGGCTGGATTCGCCGCTACGTCGGTCCTGTAAAGGATGCTTGACAGGCGTCATCTTCGCGCGCATCCTCCTGTAAAGCGTGCTTGACAGGGGGGGTGTATGGGGAACGTCGTCGCGGTCTCGGATCGGTGCGATTGCCGCCTGGCGGGCATGGCTGGAGCCTATCCGTGAGCGGGTGCAAGCGCGCAGCGATCGTCGCCCTGTGCGTGAGCCTGGCGATGCTGCTGGCGACGCCGTGGTTGCCGCTGCAGCACGACAACTACCTGCGCGGGATCTGGGTCGGCGTCGCGGTCGGCGGGCTGTTCCTGGCGCTGCTGCTGTGGTGGTCGCCGGGCGGCCTGCGCGACAGCGCGCCGCCGGCGCTGGCGCGCCGCTACTACCGCGAGTTCGGGCTGCCGATGCTGCTCTACGTCGGCGTGATGCTGTGCTGGAAGCGCCTGCTGGGCAGCGTGGACGCGCACTGGCTGCGGGTGGTGGTCGCGCTGTTGCCGGCACTGCTGGTGGCGCTGGTGATCCGCGCGGTGGCGCGCTTCGTGCGCGACTCGGACGAGATGCAGCGGCGCATCGAACTGGAGTCCATCGCCATCGCCGCGGCGTTGGTCAGCGGCGGCTACATGGCCGCCGGGTTCCTGCAGGCGGCGGAGATGATCGCGCTGCCGGCATCGGCGGCGATGCTGTGGGTGTTTCCGCTGCTGTGCATGACCTACGGCATCGCCAAGAGCGTCAATGCGCGCCGCTACCTATGAACAGCCGCATTCGGGAACTGCGCGAGGCACATGGCTGGTCGCAGGGCGAACTGGGCGAGCGGCTGGGCGTGTCGCGGCAGACCATCAACGCGCTGGAGACCGGCGAGTACGACCCGAGCCTGCCGCTGGCGTTCCGCATCGCGCGCCTGTTCGCGCACAGCATCGAGCACGTGTTCCTGTTCGACGATGCGCAGTAGCGGCATGCACGCTCGCGCCGCCCCGCCATCGGTTTTCCACGGCGCCATGCGCGAGCATGGCATCCAGCCTCACATGAACCCAAGGATGCGAATCATGCGACACCCCTCCAGGCCGCTCGCCGTCATTGCGGCAAGCGTGCTGCTCGCCGCCTGCCAGGCCGCGCAGGCCCCGGCCGCGCAGAACGCGGAGCGCAGCTACGGCACGTTGCGTTTCCACCCCTGCACGTTGACCAGCCCGGTCGCGGCCGGCAACGTCGAAGCGCAGTGCACGCGCCTGTCGGTGCCGGAAAATCCGGCCGCGCCCGGCGGACGCAAGATCGCGCTCAACATCGCCTGGCTGCCGGTCAGCGGGCAGGGCGCCAGCGAGCCGGATCCGGTGATGTTCATCGCCGGCGGTCCGGGCCAGGCGGCCACCGAGGTCGCCAGCATCGTCGACCTGGCCTTGCGCGACACCCGCAAGCGCCGCGACGTGTTCCTGGTCGACCAGCGCGGCACCGGCCACTCCAATCCCTTGACCTGCGTGGGCGCGGACGGCAAGCCCTTGCCGCTGGCCGACGTGTCGCGCTCGCCCACCGCGGCGGAACTGGCCGACTACGCCAAGCGCTGCGCGCAATCGCTGCAGGGCCGCGCCGACCCGCGTTTCTACACCACCACCCAGGCCATCGCCGACCTGGACGCGGTGCGCGCCGCGCTCGGCGTGGACAAGCTCAATCTGATCGGCGGTTCCTACGGGACCCGCGTGGCCCAGCAGTACGCGGCGCGCTATCCGGCGCATGTCCGCAGCGTGGTGCTCGACGGCGTGGCGCCGAACGACCTGGTGGTCGGCGGCGAGTTCGCCACCACCTTCGAGGACGCGATCACGCTGCAGTCCGCACAGTGCAAGGCCTCCCCGGCCTGCGCCAAGCGCTTCCCGACCGACACCCGCGCGCAACTGCGCACCGTGGTCGAACGCCTGCGCCAGGCGCCGGTGGAGGTGGAGTACCGCGATCCCGCCAGCGGCGAGACCAAGCGCGACCAGGCGACCGCCGATACCGTCACCAGCCTGGCGTTCTCGTTCTCGTACGCGCCGCAGACCGCCTCGCTGTTGCCGCTGGTGCTGGACGAGGCCGCGCACGCGCGCTACGCGCCGCTGATGTCGCTGGCGCAGCTGATGGGCCAGCAGATGGATGGGCAGATGAGCCGCGGCATGCAGTGGTCGGTGATCTGCGCCGAGGACGCCGACCGCTATCGCGCGCCCGCCGCCGGCGGTGACACCCTGCTCGGTCCGGAGGTGGCGCAGATGTTCTTCGCCGCCTGTCCGGCCTGGCCGACCGGCACGCGCCCGGCCGACTTCACCGCGCCGTTCAAATCGCAGTTGCCGGTGCTGCTGACCTCCGGCGAACTGGATCCGGTGACCCCGCCGCGTTACGCCGCGCGGGTGCTGCAGGGCCTGCCCAACGGCCGCCACCTGGTGGTGCGCGGGCAGGGCCACGGCACCATGACCCTGGGCTGCATGCCCAAGTTGCTCGGCCAGTTCTTCGAGAGCGCCGACGCCAAGCACCTCGATGCCACCTGCCTGGACGCGATGAGCGGCGTGCCGGCCTTCACTTCATTCAACGGATGGGAACCATGAGCCGCGCAGCGTTTCGCAAGGAGGACCGCGCATGATCGTCGCCGACAATCTGCACAAGGCATTCAAGACCAAGACCGGCACCGTACAGGCGGTGCGCGGGGTCAGCTTCGACGCCGCCGATGGCCAGATCACCGGCCTGCTCGGTCCCAACGGCGCCGGCAAGACCACCACCTTGCGCATGCTGTACACGTTGATGACGCCCGACCAGGGCCAGGTGCGGGTGGACGGCGTCGATGTCGGCGCCGATCCGCTGGCGGTGCGCCGCGCGCTGGGCGTGCTGCCCGACGCGCGCGGCGTGTACAAGCGCCTGACCGCGCGCGAGAACATCGCCTACTTCGGCGAACTGCACGGGCTGTCGGCGGCGCGCATCGCCGAGCGCACCCGGCTGCTGTCGGCGGCGCTGGACATGGACGACATCCTCGACCGCCAGACCGAAGGCTTCAGCCAGGGCCAGCGCACCAAGACCGCGATCGCGCGCGCGCTGGTCCACGATCCGCGCAACGTGATCCTCGACGAGCCGACCAACGGCCTGGACGTGATGACCACCCGCGCCATGCGCGGCTTCCTGCGCGGACTGCGCGAGGAAGGGCGTTGCGTGATCTTCTCCAGCCACATCATGCAGGAGGTGGCGGCGCTGTGCGATCGCATCGTCATCGTCGCCAAGGGCACGGTGGTGGCGGCCGGCACGGCCGACGAACTGCGCGCGCTGACCGGCGAGGACAACCTGGAAGACGCCTTCGTCAAGGCGATCGGCAGCGATGAGGGATTGCACGCATGAGCCTGCTCCATACCGTGTTTACCGTGATGCGCAAGGAATTGCGCGACCTCTCGCGCGACCGCCGCACCCTGGCGCTGGCGTTGCTGCTCGGCCCGTTGCTGTACCCGGCGCTGATCCTGGGCATGGGCGCGCTCGCCGAGAGCCGGGTCAGGACCCAGATCGACAAGCCGCTGGACATCGCCGTGGTCGGCCGCGAGCGCGCCCCGAACCTGGTCGCGTTCCTCGCCGCGCAAGGCCTCAATGCGGTCGATCCGCCGGCGGACCTGACCGCGGCGATCCGCAACCAGGACATCGACCTGGCGTTGCGCATCGGCGACGACTACGCGACCGCCTGGCGCGAGGGCCGGCCCGCGCTGGTGGAGATCGTCAAGGACAGCACCCGCCGCGATGCCGACATTCCGGCCACGCGCGTGCAGGCGGCGCTGGAGATGTACAGCCAACAGGTCGGCGCGCTGCGCCTGCTGGCGCGCGGCATCGACGCGCAGGTGGCGCGGCCGCTGGACATCGCCACGCAGGATCTGGCCACCGCCGAAGCCAAGCGCGGCGCGTTGCTGGCGATCCTGTTGCCGGTGCTGCTGACCATCACCTCGTTCATCGGCGGCGCCTACCTGATCCTCGACGCCACCGCCGGCGAACGCGAGCGGCAATCGCTGGAACCGCTGCTGGCCACGCCGGCCTCGCGCGGGGCCATCGTCAGCGGCAAGATCGCCGCGGCCTGCGTGGTCGGCCTGGTGTCGCTGCTGCTGACCCTGCTCGCGTTCAAGCTCAGCGCGCAGTTCGCCAGCGGTGTCGGCCGCCAGCTCAACGTCGGCTTCGTGGCGATGCTGCAGATGCTGTTCGTGCTGCTGCCGATGCTGTTCATCGGTACCTCGCTGCTGACCGTGCTGGCGGCCGCGGCCAAGAGCATGAAGGAAGCGCAGAGCCACATGACCTGGCTGATGCTGCTGCCGATGCTGCCCGGCTACGCGTTGATGGTGTATCCGCTGAAGACCGCGCCGTGGCAGTTCGCGGTGCCGTTCCTGGCGCAGAACCAGATGTTGCTGAAGGTCATCCGCCACGAAACGATCGACCTGCAGACGTGGGCGATCTACCTGGGCGCGGGTTTCGGCCTGGCCGCGCTGCTGTGGCTGGCCGCGGTCCGCCGCTACCGGCAGGAGCGCCTGGCGATCTCGGGCTGAGGGCTGCGGCGCGCGGTGCGGCGCGCCGTCTGTCCCGCGAACGGATCACGCCGTGCGTGCGTGTGCGTTCGTGCGGCGGAAGGGTGGGCGGCGCCCCCGCCGATGATCGGGCGATGTCAGCGTGTGGCGCGCCCGGGCATGGCGTGTTGCGGGGGCCCGCGCCCTCTACTCGGGAGTCGTTGCCGAATCCTGGCCTGACGCTTCGGCCAGCGGCAGCGCCTGCACCAGCAGGGCCTGCAGGACGCGGCCGGGTTCCTCCAGCATCGGCAGATGCGCCGAGTGTTGCAGCCACACCGCCGTCTTGCGTGGCGCCTGCAGCCGATCGAGCCAGGCCGCGGTCAGCGCCGAGGGGGTGGTGTGGTCCTGCCGGCCGAGCAGCATGATCACCGGCACCCGCAGCGTGCGCAGTGCGGCGAAGCTGACGTTCGCCAGGTGCGGGAACAGGGTGGCGATGGTGAACGCGCTGCCCTGGTCCCACGCCTGGATGTCGGCCGGAGTGTATTCGGGCGACAGGCGCGGCGCGCGGAAATAGAAATTCGCGTCCTCGCGCCCCGCCGCCAGGCCGCCGTAGTGGATCGACCACTTGCGCTGCGTGGTCATCTTGTCGATGTCGAACGCGCCATCGCCCGGGTACGGACGCAGCGCCTCCAGTTCGGCCAGCGCCGTGGCATTGCGGTCGCGGCGCGCCTGTTCCAGCACCCAGTCATAACCGGCGCGCTCGTTGGCGCGGAAGTCGATCACCTGGCCCATGCCGATGTAGGCGTACAGCAGGTCCGGGCGGTGCGCGGCGACGTCCAGCCCGACGATCGAACCCCAGCTGTGCCCGAGCACGAACACCTTCGCCTTGCCGTAGCGCCGCCGCAACTGTTCGATCAGGTCGATCGCGTCGTCGCGATAGCGCGCGGGGGTCAGCGTCGGCGCCAGTGTCTTCGGGTCGTTGAGCGGGAACGAGCGTCCGGCGCCGCGCTGGTCCCACTGCACCACGGTGAAGAAGTCCTCCCATGGCCGCTGGAACGACCATGCCACCGGCATCTCGACCGCGCCCGGGCCGCCGTGGATGAACAGCAGCAACGGGTTGCGGCGATCGGCGCCGCGCACATTGACCACCTGCCGGGTGCCGCCGAGTTCGACCTCGAAGGTCTCCTGCACGCCATGGGGCGTGACGATCCTGCCGATGTCGGCGACGATCTCGCGCCCTGGCGCGTAACGGTCCTGCGGCGGCGTATCCGCGCGCGCAGCGGCGGCCAAGCCGAGCAGGCATAACGGCATCAGGATACGCAGCAACATGGACGTCCCCGGCAGTGAAGTGCGGGTCGATCCTAGAAGGAGGCGACGGCCCTGTCATAGGCCACTTGGCCTACCCGGCGCGCATCGACCGGCGCCCGCGGCCGCCGCGCGCCGGGATCCGCGCAAGAAAAAGCCCGGATCGCGCCGGGCCTGTTCCGTTGCCGAACGGGCCCGGCTCAGCCGCCGGGATTGAACGCCAGCGTGCGCCGCGTCGTGACCGGCGCACTGACCGGCTCGAAGCGCCAGCGCTTGATCGCGTTCAAGGCCTCGCGGTCGAACACGCGCGCCGGGGTGGCGCGCAGCACGCGGGCGTTGGTGACCGAGCCGTCGGTGCCGACGGTGATCTCCACCAGCACTTCGCCGGCGGTGCCCGAGCGCAGGGCTTCCGGCGGATAGCGCGGCGCCGGCGTGCTGATCGCGCGCAGCGATTGGCTGCTGGCCGCGGCGGCGGGCGCCGCAGCCGGTTGCGCGGCCGGCGCCGCGGCCGGTGCCGGCGTCGGCGCACTGCGCGCCGCGGCGGCCTGGCGCTCGGCCTCCTGGCGTGCCGTCTCGCGTCGCGCGGCTTCCTGCTGCGCGGCGATCTGCTGCGCGGCCTGCGCCTCGCTGGCCTGCTGCTGCGCCTGCTTCTGCTGCTCGGCCGCCAGCTTGGCCTTCTGCTCGGCCTCCTTCTTGGCCTTGTCGGTCTCGTCCTGGCTGCGCTGCGCCACGGCCTCCATGCCCTTGCTCACGCCCTGCTTGAGCCGCGGCAAGGCCGGCGCCTGCGGGTCCATCTTCTCGATCAGGCCGATCAGCCGCTGCGCTTCCGGGAAGTCCTCGCGGGTGATGCTCTGCTCGGCGGCGATCAGCGTGTACGGCATCAGGTCGGTCAGTGCGCTCTTCACCGCCGCGTCGTCCGGTTGCTTGTCGCGCAGCGCCAGGTAGTACTCGACCGCGTTGTTGCCGGCCGGCGCGTACATGCGGTTCTCGCGCAGCGCCTGGCTGGCCGAGTCGTGCAACTGCGCGGTGCCCATCGCCTGCACCTTGGCCGAGACCGGCGGCGGCGGCGCGGGCGTGGCCGCGGCGGGCGCCGGCGCGGGCGTGGTGGCCGGTGCCGCGGCGTCGTCCTGCTTGGAACAGGCCGCCAGCGCGGCGAGCAGCAGAACCGGCGCCATGCGACGCGCCTTGGCGAATGTGGTGACCTGCAACATGCTTCCCCCTAATCCCCGGTGATGGCAATGAACGACGCAGCGTGGCTGCCTGGCGCGGCCGGCACGGCTCCCCCGTCCCGTCCCGCGCGCCCCACCTGCCAATCTAGCATCGGTTCCGCCCGCCTGTGTGGCGGCCGGTGACCGCGGGCGGTCCCGTGCCGGCTCAGTGCGCGGACTTGGACGGCGCGGCCATCAGCCGGTCGGTCCAGGCGATGCCGATCGCCGACAGGATGAAGATGCCGTGGATGATGGTCTGCCACAGCACGCCGGTGGGCGTCAGCGTCGCGCAGCTCTTCAGGTCCACCGTGCCCACCGCGCTGGCCAGCTGCTCCGGCGAGCACATCGGCATGCCGCCGAGCGCGCCGACCGCGATGAAGGTCTTGAGCAGGTGGATCGAGGAGATGCCGATGATCGACAGCGCCAGCTTCACCTTCAGCACGCTGGCGTTGACGTGGCTCAGCCATTCCGGCTGGTCCGGATGGCCTTCCAGGCCCAGCCGCGACACGAAGGTCTCGTAGCCGCCGACGATCACCATCACCAGCAGGTTGGAGATCATCACCACGTCGATCAGGCCGAGCACGATCAGCATGATCTGCTGCTCGCCCAGGCTCGGCGCCTCGTGGATCAGGTGCCACAGTTCCTTGCCGAACAGGAACACGTACACGCCCTGGGCGACGATCAGGCCCAGGTACAGCGGCAACTGCAGCCAGCGCGAGGCGAAGATCAGGCTGGACAGCGGATTGAGGCGGGGCGCGGGGCGCGGAGGGCTCATGGCGTGATGTCGGATGCTGCGGTGCAGGAGGGATGCAGCGTACCGGCCCGCCGGGATGCTGCCAAGCGCGGGCCGCGGCTACACTGGACGCCCCCGTTCCAGGATCGCCGCCATGCTCGATCTGTACTACTGGCCCACGCCCAACGGCCACAAGGTCACCCTGTTCCTCGAGGAGGCGGGGCTCGACTACACGCTCAAGCCGGTCGACATCGGCGCCGGCGCGCAGTTCGAACCCGCGTTCCTGGCGATCTCCCCGAACAACAAGATGCCGGCCATCGTCGACCACGCCCCGGCCGACGGCGGCGCGCCGCAGAGCGTGTTCGAGTCCGGCGCGATCCTGCTGTACCTGGCCGAGAAGACCGGCCGCTTCCTGCCCGCCGATCCGCGCGGCCGCGTGCGCGCGCTGGAGTGGCTGTTCTGGCAGATGGCCGGACTCGGCCCGATGACCGGGCAGATGGGCCACTTCAACGTCTACGCGCCGGAGAAGATCGGCTACGCCATCGACCGCTATGGCAACGAGGTGCGGCGCCTGCACGGCGTGCTGGACAAGCGCCTGACGCAGAGCGAGTACCTGGCCGGCGCCGAGTACGGCATCGCCGACATGGCCAGCTATCCGTGGATCGAGGTCTACAACGGACTCACGCCCGACTATGCGGCGTTCCCGCATCTCAAGCGCTGGCACGACGCGATCGCCGCGCGCCCGGCCACGCAGCGCGCCTACGCGCTGAAGGAGCAGGTCAACCCGAACGCGGGCAAGCCGCTCAGCGACGCCGAACGCAAGCACCTGTTCGGCCAGCGCTGAGCCGGCCCGCGTCTCGTTTCTCCATCTCCGGGCGCATGCGCACCGCGCAGCGCCCGGTGCTCCGCCAGGAACCTCCATGCGCTCTCTGTTCGCCGCTCTCGCCCTCATGCTCGCCACGCCCCTCGTTCCCGCCCACGCCGAAAAACTGACCCTGGAGGCCATCACCGGCAGCAAGCCGTTGTCCGGCCCGACCCTGATGAAGCCGAAGGTCGCCCCCGACGGCTCGCGGGTGACCTTCCTGCGCGGCAAGGACAGCGACCGCAACCAGCTCGACCTGTGGGAATACGACATCGCCAGCGGCCAGACCCGGCTGCTGGTCGATTCGAAGGTGGTGCTGCCCGGCACCGAGACGCTGAGCGACGAGGAGAAGGCGCGGCGCGAGCGCCAGCGCATCTCCGCCTACGCGGGCATCGTCGACTACCAATGGGCGCCGGATGCGCAGGCGCTGCTGTTTCCGCTCGGCGGCGAACTGTACCTGTACGACCTGCACAAGAGCGGCCGCGCCGCGGTGCGCAAGCTGACCAACGGCGAAGGCTTCGCCACCGACCCGAAGATCTCGCCGAAGGGCGGCTACGTGAGCTTCGTGCGCGCGCGCAACCTGTGGGTCATCGACCTGGCCAGCGGCCAGCAGCACCAGCTCACCCGCGACGGCAGCGACACCATCGGCAACGGCGTGGCCGAGTTCGTCGCCGACGAGGAGATGGACCGCCACACCGGCTATTGGTGGGCGCCGGACGATGCGGCGATCGCCTTCGCGCGCATCGACGAATCCGGCGTGCCGGTGCAAAAACGCCCGGAGGTCTACGCCGACCACACCGAGGTGATCGACCAGCGCTATCCGCAGGCCGGCCAGCCCAACGTGCGCATCCAGTTGGGCACGATCGCGCCGCGCGCCGACGCGCAGCCGCACTGGATCGACCTGGGCAAGAATCCGGACATCTACCTGGCGCGGGTGGACTGGCGCGATGCGCAGCGGCTGACCTTCCAGCGCCAGTCGCGCGACCAGAAGCGGCTCGAACTGATCGAGGCCAACCTGGGCAGCGGCAAGCAGCGCGTGCTGGTCACCGAGACCAGCAAGACCTGGGTGCCGCTCCACAACGACCTGCATTTCCTCAAGGACGGCCGTTTCGTCTGGGGGTCCGAGCGCAGCGGCTACGAGCACCTGTACCTGGCCTCGGAGGACGGGCGCAAGCTGGTGGCGCTGACCCAGGGCGACTGGATCGTGGACGCGTTGCTGGCGGTGGACGAAGACGCCGGCAAGGTCTACTTCTCCGCGACCAAGGAGTCGCCGACCCAGACCCAGCTCTACGCGGTGCCGCTGTCCGGCGGCGCGATCGAGACGCTGTCCAGGACCAACGGCACGCATGCGGCCAGCTTCGCCAAGAACGCCAGCGTCTATGTGGACAGCTGGTCCAACACCACCACGCCGCCGCAGATCGAGCTGTTCCGCGCCAACGGCGAAAAGATCGCCACGCTGTTGGACAACGACCTGGCCGATCCGCAGCATCCCTATGCCAAGTACCGCCAGGCGCAGCGCCCGATCGAGTTCGGCCAGATGACCGCGGCCGACGGCAAGACGCAGTTGCACTACCGAGTGACCAAGCCGGACGGCTTCGATCCGGGCAAGCGCTATCCGGCGATCGTCTACGTCTACGGCGGACCGGCCGCGCAGACCGTGGTCGATGCCTGGCCCAGCCGCGGCGATGCGCTGTTCGACCAGTACCTGGCGCAGCACGGCTACGTGGTGTTCTCGGTCGACAACCGCGGCACGCCGCGCCGTGGCCGCGATTTCGGCGGCGCGCTGTATGGGCGCCAGGGCACCGTGGAAGTGGAGGACCAGTTGCGCGGCGTCGCCTGGCTGAAGGCGCAGCCGTGGGTGGACGGCGCGCGCATCGGCGTGTACGGCTGGTCCAACGGCGGCTACATGACCCTGATGCTGCTGGCCAAGCACAGCGAGGCCTACGCCTGCGGCGTGGCCGGCGCGCCGGTCACCGATTGGGGCCTGTACGACAGCCACTACACCGAGCGCTACATGAACCTGCCCGCGGCCAATCCGGACGGCTACCGCGACGGCCGCGTGGCCGCGCATCTGGACGGCCTGAATTCGCCGCTGCTGCTGATCCACGGCATGGCCGACGACAACGTGCTGTTCACCAACTCCACGTCGTTGATGAGCGAATTGCAGAAGCGCGGCAAACTGTTCGAGTTGATGACCTATCCCGGCGCCAAGCACGGCCTGTCCGGCAGCAACGCGCTGCACCGCTACCGCACCACCGAAGCGTTCCTGGCGCGCTGCCTGACGCCCTGAACACGCCCCGCCGATCACCGAAAAGGAGTTCCCCCGCATGTCCACGCCGCCGCCGTTCCCCGAGACGCCCGCCACCGCACCGCCAGCGCCGCCCGCACCGGCGCCGGCCAAGCGCGGCTGGTGGTCGCGCCATTGGAAGTGGGCGGTGCCGTTGCTGGCGCTGCTGCTCGGCGCGCTGCTGCTGGCCTCCATCGCCGTGTTCGTGGTCGGCATCGCCAGCGTCACCAAGTCGTCCGAGCCGTATCGGATCGGGCTGGTCGGAGCGAAGGTCGACCCGCGCGTGGTTGCCGCGCTCGGTGAGCCGATCGAGGACGGCATCATGCCCAGCGGCAGCATTTCCACCAGCAACGGCAGCGGCAGCGCCCAGCTCAACGTGTCGCTGCACGGCTCGCGCGGCAACGGCACCTTGTACATCGAGGCCGAGCGCCACGCCGGCGAGTGGCATTACACGACGTTGAAGGTGGTGCCCGACGTCGGCGAGGCGATTTCGCTGCTGCATGACGATGCGGACACGGAGGAGATCGGTGAGACCGATGCCGAGTCCGATCCGGAAATGGACGCCACCGACGACGTACAGACCGACGCCGATCCCGCTGCGGCGGATAGTACGCAGTAGCGCTCACGTGAGCCGTCCACCACGCCGCTTGGCGCACGCTGCGCGCGCGGAGCACCATGCCGTCGTGATGGACGTTCCAGGCGGACGAGGGCGGCGCGGGCGCCAGACGGACGCGGAGCCCGCCGCGTCGGCGCCTCCGCATTCGCCGCGGGCAGTGCGGAATCGTCTGCCGAACCGATTGCAGGAAACCTGTAGTAACGTCGGGAAGTATCCTGTAGGAGCGGCTTCAGCCGCGACGCGCTTCACCGGGAATGCGTCGCCTCGGCTCAAGCTGCTTCCACAAGGAAAACTGCATCCGGCTTGATCGTGGCGAAAGCGGGTTATGAGAGATGCCCTGCGGGCGAGCGAATGGCCATGCGACCCGCTCGCGTGCATCGCGGCGTCGATCGCCCCGTTGCGGTCGTCGTCTCCGGCAACCGTTGCGGTCGCGCCCCATGTGCAGCGGCAGGACGCGGCAGCGCCTGGCAGATGCGCATCCTGTCCCGAATGCGGTGCCGCCATGACCTACGGCAGGTTGCCGGTCGCGCGCGCGCCGCGTACGGTCGCCGCATCGTCCCGCTGGAGATCGACCGATGAAGCCACTCGTCCTCGCCATCGCGCTGGCCCTGGCCGCGCCCTTGCCGGTGCTGGCGCACAGTGTCCCGGCGCAGACCGAGGCCCAGGCCGCCAGCCCGGCGTGGGTGACGCGCAGCAACGCGTTCGCGCAGATCCTGCTGCAGGCGCAGGCGCCGTTCCAGCCGGAGGAAGTGAGCTTCTTCGGCGTGCCCGGCTACGACGACAAGGTCGCCGACCTCGGCCCGGACAACCCGCGCCGCTATCGCGATGCCATCGCCAAGGCCAGGAGTGCGTTGCAGGAAAAGCTGCAGTTGGAGCGCGACCCCGACGTGCGCCAGGACCTGGCGATCATGATCCACGCCGCCGACCAGGCCATCGAAGGCAGCACCTTGAACGAGCGGCTGCTGCTGCCCTGGAACGACGCGCCGCAGATGGTGTTCGGCGGGCTCAACAACCTGCTGTCCGAACAGGTGGCGCCGGCGCGCCGGGCCAAGGCCCTGGAGCGGCTGCAACGCTATGTCGGCCTGGCGCCCGGCAGCACCTCCTCGCTGGTGCTGGCGCGCCAGCGCTACGAGGAGAAGCTGGCCGACGGCGCATTGCTGCCGCCGACCCGGCGCGAGGTCGAGCAGGCGCTGAGCAACGTCGACACCTACGCCAAGGGCATCCGCGAACTGTTCGCGACCTACAAGATCGACGGCGCCGCCCCGGCGCTGGCGGCGCTGGACCAGCAGTTCAAGGACTACGCCGCGTGGACCCGCAAGGTGGTGCTGCCGAAGGCGCGCGAGGACGCCCGCCTGCCGCCGGAGCTCTATGCTTTCCAGCTCAAGCAGGTCGGCATCGACATCGCCCCGCAACTGCTGATGCAGCGCGCGCAACTGGAGTTCATGGAGACGCGCGCGGCGATGCAGCAGCTGGCGCCGCTGGTGGCCAAGGCCAAGGGACTGAAACTCGACGATCCCGGCGACTACCGCGCCGTGATCCGCGCGCTCAAGCGCGACACCATCCCCAACGACAAGCTGGAAGCGCATTACCGCGGCGTCATCGCCCAGATCGACCCGATCATCCGCCAGCAGCGCATCGTCGACGTGCCGCAGCGGCCGATGCAGATGCGGCTGGGCTCGGCGGCCGAGAGCGCGGCGCAGCCGGCGCCGCATTTCCGCCCGGCGCCGCTGGTCGGCAACACCGGCGAGCAGGGCACCTTCGTGCTGCCGCTGGGCAACCCGGACACCGCGGGCAAGGGCGAACACTATGATGACTTCAACTTCGGCTCGGCGGCGTGGACGCTGAGCGCGCACGAGGGCCGGCCCGGTCACGAACTGCAGTTCACCGCCATGGTCGAACGCGGCGTCTCGCTGGCGCGCAGCATGTTCGCGTTCAACTCGGTCAACGTCGAAGGCTGGGCACTGTACGCCGAGGCCGAAATGGTGCCCTACGAACCGCTGGACGGACAGCTGATCGCGCTGCAGTTCCGCCTGCTGCGCGCCGCCCGCGCCATGCTCGACCCCATGCTCAACCTGGGCCTGACCGACCGCGAGCGTGCGCGCCTGGTGCTGGAGAACGACGTCGGCCTGTCGCCGGCGATGGCGCGGCAGGAACTGGACCGCTACATGATGCGCGCGCCCGGCCAGGCCGGCAGCTACTTCTACGGCTACAGCCGGATCATGGAACTGCGCATGCGCACCGAACTGGCGCTGGGCGCGAAGTTCGACCGGCTCAAGTTCAACAACTTCCTGCTCGACCAGGGACTGTTGCCGCCGGATCAGTTGCAGACGGCGGTGGACGAAGTGTTCGTGCCGGCGCAGCGGAAATGACATGACGCCTGGCGTATGGCAGTAGCCCCGAACCCGTCCATGCCGGGAATCGGGGCTGACTGACGTACCGCATGGCCGGTGTCAGCGCCTGCGTATTAAGATCAGTAACTCTGGAAAACCGGTTCGGTGCAGGCAGTATACACAACCTCACATTTTGCTTGCGGCGTTTGCTGGTTGCGCTCTTTGCATTGCTTTAATGCAAGGTCGCTTGCTTCGACTGTGGTTGCTGCGCCCGCAAATTTAATGATTCCGCCGGAAAATGGAAGTTTGTCTATATGTGGTTCGGCGATCGCGGTGCACTGATTATTGTATGTGAATACAACCTTGCAATCAGTTGCTCCTTGAGAGGAGCAGCGCATTAGCGAATCCTGCTCCGCTTCAGATTTTGAGAGCTTTCCCGTTGGGACGCCATAGATGGTGGTCGAATCTACGGATCCCATCGCAATGGCCCCCCATGTCTTTGTCCACTTTCCAGCGGGGGCAGCTGGTGGCTGCGCCACAGATCCCTGCGGGATAGGGGCACATGCTGCTGCTCCTTGCCCGCCGATTGGATACTGGCCTGGGGGACAGGCGCCTTCCGCACGAGCGATGTTCGCGTTTATGAATAATGGAAAAAGCAGAAGATACGGCCAATAGTATTTCATTATCGCCTCAGTGAAGAATGCAAATCGACAGAAATTTTGACTTACTTGGCCATCTGGTTGCTGCCTTCTGAAGGTAGCTGAAACCCCGGAAGGCCCGAGACTCAAGGGGCTGATGGTTGAACCGCCTGGGTGCTTGAGCGGGCGCTGCTAGTAGGGGTTGATCACCATGAAAGTGTTCGCCGCCGGATTGACAGCGCCTTCATATTCATCACGCTCGACTCATTGAGTTGCTGCCGCTCGGTTGCGCTGGATGTATTCGGGGCTACGTCAGCAAGCTAGTACTTATGAAAAATCTGCTCTGTGCAAGTCGTGTACGTCACCTTGCACTGAGCCTGAGGCGTTTTCTTGTTATTTTCCACACAGTCCGCTGCAGACAGTTTGCTCGCCTCAAAGGTAGTGCTCGCTCTGCTCGCGCTAACAATGCCTGTAGAGAAAGGAAGCCCGTTTATTTGGGGTTCGGAAACTGCCACACACTGATTATGGTAAGAAATTAGGACTTTGCAATTGTCTTCGCCATGAGACGCGCAGCGTCTTAGCGAATCTTCCTCTGCATCCAATTTGGAGAGTTTTCCTGTAGTAACACCGAAGCTTGTCGTGTCATCGATGGAACCCATTGAGATGGCGCCCCAAGTTTTTATCCACTCCCCGCTAGGGCGAGGCGCAACTGGGACTTGCTGCTGATAGTAGCCGTCCGGAATAGGGCCGCAAGAAGCAATGTTGCCGTTGGCTTGAGCGGGGATTTGGCCAGGTGGGCAACCCTGTTCTGCGAAGCTGTTGCCAGCTACACATAGAAAGATGACACCTAATATCCATCTTAATTTCATATCCTTCTCTCATAAGATCGGGTAAATCGGCTGGGGTTCTTATTCATTCGGACAAGAACCACTCTCATCCGCAGCAACTGTCGTCTCAGGCGCACCAACCAAAGCTCGCTGGTTATCTCGTGACGCCTGGATGGGGCTCTGTGTTTGGGTGGCGCTGCTGTCAATGCGCAGCGGCGCATATGACCTGCGGACGTGGCGATGACATACGCCGCCACTGAATACAGAGAAGTGTGCGTGAAGCTACACATGGCCCTGATCAAGTGCAGCGGCGACGGTCAGCGTGGATGTCAAGCCACTGACGTCTCCACCGGCCACAAAAATAGCTATGTCAAAATTGACGGAAAATCGGCTCCGTGCACGCTGTATATACAACCTTACATTTTGCGCCGGCGACTCCCTTATTGGAATCACTGCATCTCTTAGAGGATTCGCTACTTGCTTGAGAGATTGTTGCTGCGCTAATGAATCTGATAACACCGGAGGACAATGGAAGTCCACCCATCTGGGGTTCGGCGATCGCAACGCATTGATTGTAGTATGTAAACGAGACCTTGCAGCTACCCCCTGCGTGAGAGGAGCAACGCCTCAACGAATCTTCTTCGGCTTCGGATTTGGAAATCTTTCCCGTGTTGACACCATAGATTGTCGTGGAATCAACCGATCCTACTGAGATAGCGCCCCATGTTCTTATCCATTCTCCACTTGGAACGGCCTGCTGCTGAACTTGATTCTCTTGAGGGGTGGGTGCGCACGCCATGGCGCCTTGTCCGCCAATCGGGTACTGCCCAGGAGGGCAGCCTTGCTCCGCCCTAACGTTGCCCGTGATACACGAAATTATTAGAATCGTTGCGCTACGTAAATGCATGGCTATCATCTCAATTATATCGATCGGCAACGGTAGCTAGTCTGTCAGCTTACTGGTGCGGAATAAATATTTAGTGATGCGAAGTTACTAAGTAGCATAAGCTGATGGCTTATGTGCAAATGTTCAATACCTGTGGAAGATCGGTTCCGTGCAGGCGGTATAAACGATCTTGCAGGTCGCAACAGGTGTGATTTCGTTGAATTTTCGACAATCTTTATAGGCTTCGCTACTAGCTTGGCTAACTGTCGCTGCACCGGCGAACCTTATTGCTCCGGATGTCAATGGGAGCCCGTTTGTCTGTGGCTCTGCTATCGCAACGCACTGATTGCGATAGGTGAAGGCAACCTTGCAATTATCCTCGCCATGTGAAGCGCAGCGTCTCAAAGAATCTTGCTCCGCTTCGGATTTTGAAGCCTTTCCCGTTGTGACGCCATAACTCGTAGCAGAATCAATCGCTCCTACCGCAATTGCTCCCCAAGTTTTAACCCATTCGCCACTTGGCACGGCTTGCTGTTGTACTTGATTTTCTTGAGGAATTGGTGCGCAAGCCGTAGCGCCCTGTCCGCCAATGGGGTATTGTCCTGGTGGACACCCTTGTTCGGCACCTGCGTTGCCGATCATGCACGCCAAAGTTGGAATTAGTATTAAAGTAAGTCTCATGTGTTTGACCCAATTTAAATAAATCAGATTGCCGATCAGGTGAAGCGGCTGGGGTTTCTGTTGCATGGCCCATGGTCCCGCTTCCTTCATAGGCTGCTTGTGTCTGTGGCATTCCTGACGCTCGCTGATCAGCAGCAAGCGAAACGATGCCGTCTCTCGGTACAGGGGCGTCTCTGTTTATCTGAAACGACACATGCGAGCTTGGGACCACCCCTGCGGCCAGAAGGTGCATCAGAGTAGAACCCGAATACGCCATAAACGCTCCCATGTTTCCTCGCAGCAGAGACAGGACCGTAGCAATACAGATCGGTCACCATGTAGGTACAGATGGCTGGGTTGATTGTCGCCCAGCAATCCATCGGCATTCCGAATAAATTATAATTTCTGGAAAATAGGCTCCGAACACGCGCTATAAACAATTTCACATTTGGCCGCCGGAGTTTCCTTATTGTCTTCCTTGCATATTTCGAGTGCTGCTTGGCTTGCTTCGTGAACGGCGCCTCTTCCCACAACTCTACTGACGCCGGTTGGAAACGGCAGTCCGTTTATATGCGGCTCAACTACCACCGCACATTGATTTTCATAGGCTAGCGCTAGTTTGCAGTTTGTCTCACCGTGGGACGCGCAGCGCCTCATAGCATCTTGCTCTGCCGCAGATTTTGAGAGCTTGCCTGTGGTGACACCGTAACTAGTGGTGGAATCAATCGACCCCACCGCTACTGCTCCCCAGCTCTTAGAGCGTGTTATGAATTTTGAAGTAGGGACGCGGCATTTCCAAGCATGAGGATGGTGAACACGACGAAGTGGAGTCCTGCCAGGGTTTCCGGCAGGCGTTCGTAGTCACGGGCCAGGCGCCG